>Ga0114129_10004997_pt1 | contig 18680 bp, 16 predicted proteins | sample RhiMetdeltSRZDD1_FD_80071 | JGI IMG/M metagenome (GOLD analysis project Ga0114129, IMG submission 80071) | Populus rhizosphere microbial communities from Tennessee, USA - Rhizosphere MetaG P. deltoides SRZDD1 (version 2) (version 2) | ecosystem: Host-associated > Plants > Roots > Rhizosphere >...
ATCGAGCTGAGCGAACCGTCTTTTAGCGGCTAAACCGGCTCGCTCTCCTCTTCTTCTTCCGCCTTCGCTTCGCGCGCGACGGCAACGGCTCCCGAATCCGAGGCGCGGCGCTCGGCCGCCCGGATCGGCATTGCGAAGGTGAATCGGCTTCCTTGACCCACGACGCTCGACGCCCAGATCGTCCCGCCGTGCAACTCGACGAGCGAGCGCGCGAGGGCGAGCCCGATTCCCATTCCGGCATGGCCGCGAGTCGCCGACCCGTCGACCTGCCGGAACCGCTCGAAGACGTGCGGCAGCTCGCTCTCGGGGATCCCGATGCCGTCGTCCTCGACGCTGACGAGATAGCGCTCGGGCTCCCGCTCCACGCGCACGACGACCCGGCCGTGCGGAGGCGTGAACTGGATTGCGTTGGCGAGGAGGTTCCACAGGATCTGCTGCACGCGCAGCGGGTCGGCGCGGACCGGAGGCATCGGCTCGGGCAGGGGCGCGAGGATCAGGACCACGCCGCGCGCCTCGGCCATCAGCCGGACCGTCTCCATCGAACGCTGCACGACCTCCGAGAGGAACACGGGCTTGAGCGAAAGTGTGAGGGCCCCCCGGTCGAGGCGGGCGAGGTCGAGCAGATCGTCGATCAAGGCCAGCAGCACGCGCGCCGACTGCCGGATCTGGCGGATCCCGCGCTGCGTGGTCTTCGGATCGATGTCTTCCTCCTCGAAGAGGTCGGTCCAGCCGACGATCGCTGTCAGCGGCGTGCGCAGCTCGTGGTTGACGTTCTGGAGGAAGTGGTCCTTCAGCCGGCTGGCCCGGCGCAGCTCGTCCACCGTTCCGGTCAGCGTCGTATAGAGGCGCGCGTTCTTCAGCAGCAGCGACGAGAGGTCGGCAAAGGACTGCAGCGCGTCGAGCTCCTCCTGCCCGAATCCTCCCGGCCGATTGACCGCGACGGCCACGCCCAGCGTCTCCTCCTCGGTCTTCAGCGGCGCGAACGCGGCCGTCGTCGCACCGAGCACGCCGTGGAGCGCCTGGCTCGCGTAGGGGTCGCGGGCCACGTCGTTGCTGGAGTACGGCTCGCCGGTGCGGAAGACCATGCCCGCGATCGAGCGCGCGTCCACCGAGACCTTGAGCTTCTCGGCCTGCTCCTCGGTCAGGTTCCAGGCCGGAAGCACGGCCTCGAGCCGGTTGGTGTTTCGATCGTAGAGGAGCACGTAGACGCGCTCGGCCCCCGTGAAGCCGGCGATCGCCTGCGCCGAACGGGCCAGCACCTCCTTGAAATCGGTCATCCGGTAGGCCGACCGGGAAAACTGGTGCAGACGCCGGAGCGTCTCGACCCGCCGGTCGACACGCTGGCTCATCGTGTCGACCGCGGCGGCCAGACGTCCGAGCTCGTCTGCGGCGTCCTTGCCCTGGATCGCAACGGACTTGCCGCGGCCGATGTCCTCGGCGGCCCGCATCAGCTCCGAGACGGGCGCCGTGATCCGGCGGGAGACGATGCCGAAGATCACCGCGACGGCCGGCAGAAGGAGCGCGAAGAGGAGCAGCACGTCGCGCCTGAGGATCGAGAAGGAGGACTGCGGAAGGGCCTTCTCGGCCTCGTTCCGGATCATTTCCTGCGCCTCGCGCGAGAGACCCTCGTAGAAGATCCACCCTGTCTGCCCCGCCGGCGCCGCGGCGATGCGCAGGCGCTTGCCGTCGACGAGGTATTCCTCGCTGGAGCGTGCGCCGCGACGGGTTTGCGAGGCCAGGCGCTTCAACTCGGGCGAAGGCGCATCCTGAAGGGCCCGGCCGTTGCCGCCGTCCCAGCCCAGGACCGCGGCGGCTCGGGGCGTCATCGAGATCGCGTGGCCCGCGGAATCGGTGACGAACCAGAAGTCGCCGGGAGGATCCCAGGGCTCCATCGCTTCGGCCACGTAGCGGCGGGCGTCCACCTCGAGCGCCACGGCGCCGAGCAGCGCGCCGTTGGAGCCGCGGACCGGAACGTAGAGGCTCGCGTCGCTTTCCTTCGGCGGCGCCGTGGACGGTCCGACATGGGACTCGGCCCAGACGGCGAGGTCCCCCCCGGCGGGCGGCGCTTCCGGAAACCGCGCGAACTGATTGAAGACGAACCGCTCGAGCTCACCGCCGGACTCCTTGTTCGCCCGGTGGAAGTCGATCCAGGGCGAGTGGCGCACGGCGCCCGACGCGGTCCACAGGCTCACGGTCTTGATCGCCGGGCGGCGGCGCCGCAGCTCCTCCATCAGAGGCGTGAGACTGCGCGAACGGGCCAGGTCTCTCTTCGCCGACTCTAGATCCGGGGCGCGGGAGGAGATTGCGGCCATCGAGCCACCCTCCGCGCGCGCCGTCCAGACATGACCGTGGGCGTCGGCCGCCGGAGAGGAGACGTCGGCGCCGGAAGCTCCCGGGCTCTCGAGAGCCAGGCTCGCGGCCGTGGCCAGAGACCACGCGGCCTCCTCGATCGTCCGGAGGCGCCGCACCAGCCACTCCGCCCGGAAGTTCGCATCCTGGCCCAGCCGGATCGCGGTCTCGCTGACGCGGACCGCCGCGACCTGTTCCGCGGAGGCGGACTGGAGGCTGGTCAGACGCCGCTGGACCAGGAAGAAGAAGACGCTCGCCGGCAGAAGGAACGCGAGGAAAGACGAGATCAGCAGCCGCGCGGCGATGCTCTTGCGCGGGTCGAAGCGCCTCCAGAGCCTCTCGAATGGGAGGGGGGACACCGAAAGATTGTAGCGCCGGCGGCGCTACTCGTACCGTAGCGCCTCGATCGGATCCAGGCGCGAAGCCTTCCGGGCCGGGTAGAAGCCGAAGAAGATCCCGATGGCCGCCGAGAAGCCGAACGCGAGAACCACCGCGGCCGGCGACAGCAGGATCGGCCAGCCGGCCTTCCACGCCAGCGTCCGCGACGCCGCGATGCCGAGCAGGACCCCGATGCCTCCTCCCGCGGCCGACAGCGTGAGCGCCTCGACCAGGAACTGTGTCAGCACGTCGCGGCTCTTGGCGCCGATCGCCATCCGGATCCCGATCTCGCGCGTCCTCTCCGTCACGGAGACCAGCATGATGTTCATGATCCCGATCCCCCCGACTAAGAGCGAGATCGACGCGGCCGATGCGAGCAGGACCGACAGCGTGTGGGAGGTCTGATCGGCGGTCTGGGCGATCTCCTGCTGCGAGCGGATCATGAAGTCGGAGTCCTGGCCGGGCGCCAGCCGGTGCCGCTGCCGCAGCAGCGCCTCGATCTCCTTCTGCGCCTCGTCGACTGCCGCTCGCGAGACGGCCGAGGCCATGAACATGTCGATCTTCGAGGTCTTCTTCAGGACGCGCATCACCGTCGTGTAGGGCGCGATGACGACGTCGTCCTGGTCCTGTCCCATCGTGTTGCCGCCCTTGGTCTCGAGCACCCCGACGACGCGGAACGGAAAGTTCTTGATCCGCACCATCTGGCCCACCGGGTCCTGTCCCTCGAAGAGCGAGTTGGCGACCGTCGAACCGAGGAGACAGACCTTGGATGCCGCACGCACGTCCGAGTCCGAGAAGAAGGCGCCCTTCTCGACGTTCCAGGAGCGCACGAACGGCCACTCGACGCCGACGCCCTGGACCTGGGTCCCCCAGTTGAGGCTGCCGTTGACGACCTGCGCCGCCGAACGGGAGACCGGCGTGACGTAGGCGACCGCCGGGCACTCGGCGCGCACCGCGTCGACGTCGTCGTCTGTGATCGTGGATTGTCCCGTGAAGATGCGGGCGCCCGACTGCGTCGCGACTCCCGGGAAGATCATCAGGAAGTTCGTTCCGAGCGAGGTGATCTGGGCCTGGATCGCGGCCTGCGAACCCTGACCCACGGCGATCATCGCGATCACGCAGGCCACGCCGATGATAATGCCCAGCGCCGTCAGCGCCGATCGCAGCTTGTTGCGGCCGATCGCCTTCAGAGCGACCTTGAGGATCGTCAGGAATTTCAGCATCGGATCCTCCTCACCCGGCCCTCCGGCGGCGAGCGACCTCCTGGTCGTCGACGACACGGCCGTCGCGGAAGACCACGGTGCGCTTGGCGTGCTGGGCGATGTCCTGCTCGTGGGTGATGAGGACGACGGTCTTCCCGTCGTCGTTCAGGCGCTGAAAGACCGCCATGACCTCCTCCGAGGTCTTGGTGTCGAGGTTCCCGGTCGGCTCGTCGGCCAGGATGAGCTTGGGGTCGTTGATCAGGGCGCGGGCGATCGCGACCCGTTGCTGCTGGCCGCCCGAAAGCTGGCTCGGGTGGTGATCCTCGCGGCCTTCGAGGCCGACGATCGCCAGGCACCGCCGGGCCTTCTCGACCCGATCCTTCGCCGAGTTCCCGTCGGAGGAGTAGATCAGCGGCAGCTCGACGTTCTCCAGCGCCGACGTGCGGGCGAGCAGGTTGAACGACTGGAAGACGAAGCCGATCTTCTGGTTCCGGATCTCGGCGCGCTGGTCCCGGTCGAGCTTCGACACGTCGACGCCGTCGAGGAAATAGCGTCCCGACGTCGGCCGGTCCAAGCATCCGACGATGTTCATGAAGGTGCTCTTGCCGGAGCCCGAAGGCCCCATCACCGCCACGAACTCGCCGGGACGGATCGCGAGCGACACGCCGTCGAGCGCGCGCACTTCGACCTCGCCCATCTGGTACACCCGGACGAGGCCTTCGATGCGGATGACGTCGTGCTGGTCAGCCACGGCTAGAACCTGCGAGGGCCTCCGCCCGGTCCGCCGGGGCCTGCCATGCCGGGAGGCCGTCCTACCGAGGAGTCGGCCTTCGTGGTGACGAGGCCGACGACGACCGTGTCGCCGGGCTTCAAGTCTCCCGAGGCGACCTGGGTGAACCGGCCGTCGGTGATGCCGGTGCGGATCTCGACCGGCTTCAGTTCCCCTGAATCCGCCAGCGCAGCCGGAAGTGTATAGACGGTCTGGCCGGCCTTCTTTCGAGGTCCGCCGCCGCTGCGATCGAACTGGTGGGACGCGTCGGCTACCGGTCCCCCGGGGCCCCCGCGCGCCGGGCCTTCAGGCGCGGGCGCCTGGTTTCCGGGCGCCTGGCCCGCCACGGGCTGAGGCGTCGGCTTCCCCGAGGGCTTCTCGGATTCCTCAGGCCGGAAGCGCAGCGCGGCGTTGGGCACGCGGAGCACGTCCTTGACCGTCGCGACGTCGATGGAGACGTTCGCGGTCATGCTCGGCCGCAGGGCGAGGTCCTCGTTGTTGACCTCGATGATCACCGGGTATGTGACGACGTTCTGGTTGACGGTCGCGTTGAGCCGGATCTGCGCGATCTTGCCGCGGAAGGTCTGGTCCGGATAGGCGTCCACGTTGAATCGCACGGGCTGCCCGACCTTGCACATCCCGATGTCGGATTCGGAGACGTCGGCCGAGACCTGCATCTTCGTCAGGTCCTGCGCGATGGTGAAGATCGTGGGCGCCTGGAACGACGCCGCGACGGGCTGGCCGACGTCGTACTGGCGGTCCACGACGACACCGTCGATGGGCGCGATGATCTTGCTGTTGCGCAGGTCCGTCTCCGCCGAGGCCAGCATGGCCTTGGCCTGGTTGACCGCGGCCACGGCGGAATCGTAGTTCGCCTGCGCCTGATCGAGGTCCGCCTGCGCGGCGAGCTGCTGGGCCCAGAGCGCCTTCTGGCGGCGCAGCGCGATCTCGGAGTTGCGAACGTCGACCTGGGCCTTCTCCAACGCCGCCTTGCTCTGGCTAACCTTCTCCTGGAACGGCACCGGGTCGAGCTCGGCGAGGAGATCGCCTTTCTTGACCTGCTTGTTGAAGTCGGCGTGGAGCGCCGCGACGTTGCCCGACACGACGCTTCCGACCTTGACGGTCGTCACGGCCGACAGCGAGCCCGTCGCCGCCACGGTCTGGGTCACGTTCCCCTTGTCGACGACCGCGGTGCGGTACTTCGCTTCGGCGCGCTTGCGGCCGCCCAGCAACAGGAACGCGCCCGCGGCGATGGCCACGGCCATGGCCGTCCAGATCAGCGTCTTTCTCATGCCTAAACGCTCCAACCCGACGTTAGCGCCCCTTCTTCCAGGCCGGGGCGGCCGGGGCGCGAGTTGCCCGAAAAGCGACCCGAACCGGGAGGGGTCCGAGCCCAGGACATGCCGCGCCTCCTTTCACGAGTCAGAAGCGGCCGCGATCGCGTTCCTTCGCGGGCAGAATCTCGAGGCACGTCGTCCACCAGCCGGTGCGGATCGTCTCGATGAATTCCGGCGGCAGGTGCTCCTCTTCCATTTCGCGGGCCATCGCCTCGAAATCGTAGCCCACGGGCGGGAACTCCACGGACACCTCTTCGGCGAAGCTGACGAGTGCGTACCAGACGTTCGTGCGGCCGTCGTTGGCCGGCCGCCCCAGCGCTCCGCAGTTGACGACGAGACGGCCGGACGGCAGGCGGCGCGCCCAGTGCAGCCCCGTGTGCGTGCAAACCAGAACGTCGGCCTCCGCGTCGGCGAGCAGCTTCTCGAGAAAGTCCGTCGACGAAGTCGATTCCCAGAGAAACTCGTTGATCTTTCTCGGCGACCCGTGGACGAGCAGGACACGGCGGCCGGCGACCGTGAGCCGCCGGGTCTTCGGAAGCGTCGCCATCCAACGCTTCCAGCTCTCCGCCGTCTTCGCCGCCGTGTAGTCGTAGGAGAGCTGCGCGAAGTGGTTGTCGCGCGGGTCCGTGTAGCCGCAGCGGCAGTCGTCGGCTCCCTCGGAAAGCGACTCTTCGTAGTTGCCCTGGATCGCCAGGACACCCGCGTCGCGCAGGATGGGGAAGATCCGGTCTGGATGCGGGCCGAACGCGCCGAAATCGCCCAGCGCGTACATCGCGTCGGCACCTCTGCGGCGAGCGTCCGCGATCGCGGCCTCGAGCGCTCTCGCGTTGCTGTAGATGCCGCCGAAGAAGGCGAGCTTCGTTACGTCCGGCATGTGACCCCGTACGCGTGGCAGGTGTAGCAGGCCTGGTAGCGGAGCGGGAAGGGCCGCAAGGTCTCGGTCAGGCTCTCCCCCATCTTCGCCGCGGGCTCGTCGATCAGGATCGGGCAGACGTAGACGCCGCGGGAAGTCACCATCCGGCACGAAGAGCATTGGAGTGCGTCGAGCTCGTCGTCGTCGAGAGTGCGTCCTCGCAAGGTTTCCCACGGCTGGTAGCCGCGAAGCCTCGACGTCTCGGCGCCGATGCGAAACAGCGACAGGATCTTCAGCCGCGGACGCGACAGCCCGATCGAGCGCATCCAGTCGAGCAGGCGCGCCCGGCCTTCGGCGTTCGCGGCATCCTCGCAGGCCTCGGTGACCGTGACGACCGGGTTGATCCCGGCGCGGGCCAGGTTGCGGATACCTCCGAGGATGCGTTCGTAAGTCCCTTCGCCGCGGATCGGATCGTTGGTCTCGGGAGTGTAGCCGTCGATCGAGACCCGGATGTCCAGCGAATACGGACTCGCGTCGGCCAGGGCCTTCAGGCGCGCGCAGCGTTCCGGCGGCAGCAGCAGGCCGTTGGTCAGGACGGTAGCCGGGCCATGCCGGAGCGTCTCCTCCAGGATCGCGAGCATTTCGGGATTGAGAAAAGGCTCGCCGCCGGTGAAGTAGTACTCCTTGACGCCCAGGGGCCCGGCCTCTTCGATGCGGCGGCGGACGTCCTCGAGGCTCAGCATCCCGTGGCTGTGGTTCGAGGGCGCACAGGACAGGAAGCAGTGCGTGCACTGCAGGTTGCAGACGGTTCCGGCGACCTGGAACCAGAGCGTGTCGAGCGACCGGGAGGGAACGCTCGGGAAGGCCGCCGAATCGCCCATGAACTGATCTTACGGCACGAAAAAAGGAGGGAAGGGATTTCTCCCTCCCCTCCTCGCGCTGTCTCGGTCCGGGTTTAGAGGTTGCGGTCGATGAGCTTGACGAACTCGCTCTTGGGCAGGGCGCCCAGGGCGCGGTCGGCCACCTCTCCGTTCTTGAAGAGGATGAACGTCGGGATCGACGTGATCTGGTAGCGCATCGCGACCTCCGTGGACTCGTCCACGTTGATCTTGGCGACCTTGATCTTGCCGGCGTACTGCGTCGCCAGGTCGTCGACGATGGGGGCCACGGAGCGGCAGGGGCCGCACCATGGTGCCCAGAAATCCACCAGGACAGGGACGTTGGACTTCAGGATGTCCCCGTCAAAGCTCGCGTCGGACACCTGGGTCACGTTCTCATTGGACATCGGCAGAACTCTCCTTAGGCCTCAAATTACGCGCAGATCCCCCGATGGGATTCAAGCGCCGGAACGGCGCCTATTCTACTCGAAACCGAGGAACAGGCCCGGAAGCCGAGTTTCAGTGCACGTGGGCATGTACGCGCCCCCGCACGTGCGCGAGCCCTTCCCGCAGGAACCACGGCACCATGAGGATCGAAAGGGCCGGATCGATCCATGAAGGCGCGCCGATCAGATGGCCCACCATCGCGAGCATGGTGAGGGCGGAATCGATCGAGCAGGCGATCGACTCCTTGGCCTCGGCGGCCAGACCTTTGCTGCCGAGCTGCCGGCTCGTCTTCAACTTGAAGTACCCGATCACGGGCATTCCGAACGTGGCGAAAACGGTCAGCAGAAGCCCCAGCACGCTCGCCTCGACGTGCGTTCCGTGAACCAGCTCGAGCACGCCCCTCATCGCCGTGTACGCCGCCAGCAGGAGGAACGAAACGCCGATCCAGCGCGCGAGGACCTGGTCGCGATGCGCATGGTCCTCCTCCTCGTCGGCGACACGCGCAAGGTGCCGCACGGCCAGGAATGCGGCTCCTCCCTCGATGATGCTTTCGAGCCCGAAGGCCAGGAGCGCCAGACTTCCCGTCCGGATGGCTTCGAACAGGGCCAGACCGCCCTCCCCGAAGACATGAAGGAACGTCAGCCCCAGCAGCCAGTACATCCGCCGGCGAAGCGCCCCGTCGGCCGAGGCGACCCGGACGGGGCTGGCCGGCGGGGGCTCGGCTTTCACGGGCGCATTCTATGTATGCCCGCCCGGGGCCCGGGAACTCGGAATACAATCGCCGTGCAAGGCTCTTGAACCCTCCGATGTTTCGCCGCATCCCAACGTCGCCGGCCATTCGCGCCGCACTCTGTGTCGCGGCCCTGCTGGCGCTCGCCGGCTCGTTCGGCCTCCACCCGGAACCCATCGGAAACGAGGCCCTGGCGGCCCACCGCGGTCTCGCCAGGGTCCACATCGACGAAGGGCCGCACGCGTGTCTCGCGTGCCTGTCTCACGTTGCGGCTTTCGTCCAGCCTTTCGCGGCCGCGCTTGCCGTCAGCCAGCCCTCGGCTCCCCTTTACCGGATCGCCAGACCGCCCGCCGCCGGGCGGATCGCCGGGCTCGACCTTCCGGGGCGCTCTCCTCCCGCGCGTTCGTAGCCTGGCGGGCGCCCGCAGTCCGCGCGCGCCCATCCGAGGACGAACGTTTGCAGGAGGAAATCTTGAAGATTCGAACAATCGTGCTTCTGGCGGCGACTTCGTTCGCGTCGTTCGCCGTGGCGCGGGCGCAGGAACCGCCGTCGCCCACCCCGACGCCGGTTCCGTCACCCGAGCCGTCTCCCGAGCCTCCCATTCCCGCGGCGCCGACCCCACCCCCGGCCCCGGCTCCGGCTCCGCCTCCGTCTGCGGGAGGAGCCGTCAACCCGACTTTCTTCAACCCCGCGATCGCCGTGATCGGAAATTTCCTGGCAAACGTCGGGCACAACCCGGTGCAGCCGAGCCCGGCGTTCCAGGTCCAGGAATCCGAAGTCTCGCTTCAGGCCGTCGTGGACCCGTACGCACGCGCCGATCTCTTTCTTTCGTTCAGCAACGACGGCGTCGAGGTCGAGGAGGGCTACGTCACGTTCCTGACGCTGCCCTGGCAGCTCCAGGCCAAGGCCGGCCGGTTCAAGATGCAGTTCGGCAAAGTCAACACGTTCCACCTCCACGTTCTCCCATGGGTCGACGAACCGCTTCCGATCACCGACATCCTTCTTCAGCCCCAGTTCGAAAGCTGGGCGGGTGACGGGATCTCGCTCTCGAGGCTCATCGAGCTTCCGGCGGACACCTTCTCGGAGGCCTTCTTCCAGGTCATCGACGGCACGTCAGGCGACGGCCTGTTCATCGGACCGGCGAAGGGCGACCTGACCTACAACGGCCAGTATCGCGTGTTCCGCGAATTCGGCGACGACAACAACCTCGAGATGTCGTTCTCTTACGCGTACGGCCACAACGGCACGTCGCCGACCAACACGACGAGCCTTCAGAACGCCGCGTTGGTGTACCGTTGGAAGCCTCTTCAGGGCCGGCCCTATCGCTCCCTCATCGTCCGCAGTGAGTATTTCTGGAGCCAGCGCGAGCAGCCGGACGGTAAACAGAAAGCGGAAGGCTTTTTCGCAGCCGCGGACTGGCAGCTCGCGCGCCGATGGTTCACCGGCGCCCGCTACGAGTTCTCGGACCGGGCGACCGACGCTGCGATGCGCGACAAGGGCGTCGCCGCGACACTGACCTTCATGCCGAGCGAGTTCTCGGTCATCCGCGCCGAGTACCGCTACCGTGAGTACGCTCCCGGGATCAAGGCCAACGAGGGGTTTCTCCAGATCCAGTACGCGATCGGCGCCCACGGCGCCCATCCTTTCTGAGGTGAACGCATGAAACGCATCGGACTTCTCCTCGGTCTGCTCCTAGCCGCATCACCGTGCCTGGCGACCGTCCACGTCGCCACCAGCCTCCAGGATTTCGCCTCGATCACCGACGCGATCGGAGGCAAGCGCGTCGAGACGTTCGCGCTGGCGAAGGGCTATCAGGATCCCCACTTCGTCGAGCCCAAGCCCTCCTTCGTGCTCAAGCTGTCCAAGGCGGACCTTCTGATCGTCGCGGGCCTGGAGCTGGAGATCGGTTACCTGCCGCCGCTGATCGACCAGAGCCGCAACGAAAAGATCCGTCCCGGCGCGGCGGGTTACCTCGACGCCTCCAACGGCTGCGACATTCTCGAGCGGCCCACGGGCACCGTCACGCGCGCAATGGGCGACGTGCACCCATTCGGCAACCCGCACTTCTGGCTCGATCCCGAGAACGGCCGGATCATCGCCCGGGCGATCGCGGATCGGCTATCGCAGCTGGATCCCGGCGGAGCGGCCGAGTACAAGGCGAACCTCGCGGCGTTCGAGACGAAGCTGACCGAGGGGGAAAAGCGTTGGGACGCGGCGTTGGCGTCCTACGCCGGCACGGAGGTCGTCACGTACCACAACTCGTGGCCCAACTTCGTCAAGCACTTCAAGCTCGTCGCTGCCGGTTACGTCGAGCCCAAGCCTGGCGTGCCCCCGTCGCCGACGCACACGGTCGAGCTCATCGAGCTCATGCGCGCGAAGAAGATCCCCGTGATCCTGATGGAGCCCTACTTCGACCGCAAGACGCCGCAGATGATCGCCGAGAAGACCGGAGCCACGCTGCTGGTCTTCATCCCGTCGGTCGGCGGCGTTCCCGAGATCAAGGACTACTTCGGGCTCTTCGACTACGACGTCAAGCTCCTCGCGGACGCCCTGGCCGCGAAGAAAGGTGCCAAGCCGTGACCGTCCTCGAGATCCTGCTTCCCGCCTTCGTGGCGAGCCTCATCCTGACCGGCATCCACGCTTATCTCGGCGTCCACGTCGTCGAGCGGGGAGTGATCTTCGTGGACCTCTCGCTCGCGCAGATTGCGGCGCTCGGCACGACGGTGGCCTATCTCGCGGGCCACGACCTTCACTCGGGCGCCGCCTACCTCTACTCGCTCGGGTTCACGTTTCTCGGCGCCGCGATCTTCGCCGTGACCAAGGTCCACCGGCAAACCCGCATCCCCCAGGAAGCCATCATCGGCATCGTGTACGCGGTTTCGGCCGCCGTGGCGATCCTGGTGATGTCGAAGGCCACACAGGAGACCGAGCACCTGAAAGAGATGCTGGTCGGCAACATCCTGTCGGTGTCCTGGAAGGAGCTCGCGAAGACGGCGATTCTCTATGCCCTCGTCGGCATCTTCCACTTCATCTTCCGCCGGCGATTCCTGCTGATCTCCATGAACGAGCCCGAGGCCGAGAGGCTGGGCTGGAACGTTCGGTTCTGGGACTTCTTGTTCTACGTGTCGTTCGGTTTCGTCGTCACCTCGTCGGTCGCGATCGCCGGGGTCCTGTTGGTCTTCTGCTTCCTCATCGTCCCGTCCGTCACCGCCATGCTCTTTTCCGAGAAGCTGGGCGCGCGTCTGGCCATCGGCTGGACGATGGGCGCCGTCGTTTCGGCGGCGGGCGTCACGCTCTCCTTCACGCTGGACCTTCCGACCGGAGCCACGATCGTGGCCACGTTCGGCGCGGCGCTGCTCCTTCTCGCGGCGATTCGCTGGTTCACGCGGAGGTTCGCGCCGGCCAACGCGGGAGGCTAGAAGACGAACATGCCCACCGCGGCGCCGAGCATCAGCAGCGCCGCGATCCCCACCATGATCCGCGAAAGCCACGGGATCGGGTGTCCCCGCATGCGGCGACGGTCGCTGGCCGTCAGCAGCACCGCGATGAGGAGAAACGGCGCGAGCAAGCCGTTGACGATCGCGCACCAGTAGAGCGCGCGGACCGGATTGACGTCGAGGAAGTCGAGGCTGATCCCCAACACGCTCGAAAGGATGATCACGCCGTAGAAGTAGCGCGCGCCACGGAGCTTGCGGTCCAGGCCCTGGCGCCAGCCGAACGTCTCGGCGAAGGCATAGGCCGAGGAGCCGGCCAGCGTCGGGATCGCCAGCAGACCGACGCCGACGATCCCGAGCGTGTACAACAGCTCGGCGAAGCGGCCGGCGAGCGGGCGCAGAGCCTCGGCGACGTCTCTCGAGGTCTGCGGATTCGTGATGCCGTTGCGATGGAGAGTCAGGGCCGTGGCGAGGATGATGAAGAACATCACGAGGTTGGAGAAGAACGTCCCCACGCCGACGTCCAGGCGCCGCTCGGCCAGGAGCAGCGGCGGAGCGTCAGGCCTCCGGATGAGGATCCGCCGGCCCAGAGCCTTGTCCTCCTCGACCTCCTGCGACGCCTGCCAGAAGAAGAGGTACGGCGAGATCGTGGTCCCGAGGATCGCGACGAGCGCTCCCCACTCCTCCCCCTTCGGCCAGTGCGGAACGAACGCATCGCGCAAGACCGAACCCCACGCGGGCTTCAAGTGAATCGCCACGATGACGTAGGCGAAGAGGACCAGCGCCAGCCACTTCAGGATCGAGGCGATCTGGTGGTAGCGAAACCGGACGATCGCCCACGCGATCCCGGCGCCGAAGATCACGACGAAGAAGTGCGAGTTCCACCCCGTCAGGGTCTCGGCCGCGTCCGCCATTCCCGCGAGATCCGCTCCGACGTTGATCGTGTTCGCCGCGAACAGGGCGGTCGCGAGGATCGCGAGCACCCAGCGCGGATACTTCTGGCGCAATGCCCCGGCGAGGCCGCGGCCCGCGGTCATGCCGATGCGGGCGCACGTCATCTGGACTGCAGCCATCAGAGGCCACGTGAGCCAGGCAGTCCAGAGGAGCGCGGTGCCGAACTGGGCTCCGGCGATCGAGTAGGTCGCGATTCCGGAGGGATCGTCGTCGGCGGCGCCCGTGACGATGCCCGGGCCGAGATTCGAAATGAACTGGCGAATTCGGCCGCGCGCCGGGGTCGGCCGCACCGCGGCTTCGGGTCTCCCGGCGGCCATGCGTCAGTCTCCGGCCGCCGGAAGGCGCGCGAAGTAATCGCGCGAGGCCGCGATGTCCCGCTGGATCTGATCCTTCAGCTCGAGAACGGACGGGAACTTGCGCTCCTCTCGCAGGCGCTCGAGGAAGAAGAGGCGGACCCGGTCTCCGTAGACGTCGGAAGAGAAATCGAGGACATAAGTCTCGATCGTCGTCCGGTACTCCTCGTAGAGAGTCGGCCTCCGGCCGATGTTCGTGACGCTCGGGAAGGGCCGGCCGAAGGAGCGGATCTCGATCTCGGTCACGTAAACGCCGTCGGCCGGCGGCAGCTCGTTCTCGGGCTCGAGGTTGATCGTCGGGACGCCGATCTGGTGGCCCACGCGGTCTCCCCGGGAGACGATGCCGTCGATCTCGTACGCGCGGCCGAGCATCGCGTTGGCCTCTCCGATCGCGCCGCGCTCGAGGGCCCGGCGGATCCGCGTCGAGGAGACGGGCTCGCCCTCATACATCACCTCCGGCACCGAGGAGACCGCGAAGCCGCACTCCGCCCCCAGCCTCGTCAGCAGCGCGAGATCGCCGCGCTTGCCTCTCCCGAACGCGAAGTGCGCGCCCAGGTAGAACTCGGAGGCGCCCAGGCGGTCGCGCAGAAGCGTGCGGACGAAGTCCTCGGGCTCGGTCAGCGAAAAGTCACGGGTGAACGGGATGACCAGGAGGGCGTCGATACCGATCGCTTCGATCGCCTCTTCCTTCTGCCGCAGCGTCTGGATGCGGCGCGGCGCCCGGTCCGGCCGGAGCACCGCCATGGGGTGGGGCTCGAACGTGATCGCGAATGAGGGCTGCCCGATCTCCCGCGCGCGCGCCACGACCGTCTCGAGGATCTTCCGGTGCCCCAGGTGGACGCCGTCGAAGTTCCCGATCGTTCCCACGCCCCCGCGAGGGAGGTCGGTCGAACGAAGGGGATCGCGGACGACCTGCATCGCTACGACACCATGATCCAGTGAACGAAACGGTGGAGAAAGACGCCGCCGAGCCCGGCCGACGCGAGAACATAGCCGAACGCCGCGACGGGCCGCCGACGAAGGTACTCGGCCAGGATGAAGAAGCAGGGAAAGAGGACGAGAACGTATCGATCCAGCCCGGCGACCGTCCCGGAGTGCAGCAGCAGGAGTATCGTCGCGCCGGTGTAGATCGCCTCGGCGAAGAGCTTTCTCCGGTAGAGGCCCACGACCAGGACGACGAAGAGGGCCATCGTCAGGAGTTCAACGGCGAAGCTCAAATTCTCCAGGCTCGGGGGGCCCGAGAGTCTCCCGCGAATCTGCCCGACGAGCCACGGACCCATGCCCCAGAGCGTCCGCGGCTGTACGCTCGATCCATGGATGCGGTCATGCACGTACAGGAGGGGATCTCCGAATCGCGCCCATAGATAGGCCGGGTACGCCGCCGCGCCCACGAGCGTCGTCGCCACCGCGGCAGCGGGGAGAAGCCGTCGCCCCTGTTTCCGGGCCGCGTGAACCGCGTACCACGCGATCGGGAGCACCACGAGCGCTCCGTTGAACCGCGTGAGCGCCGCCAGGAACCCGGCGGGCGCCGCGATCAGCCAGGAGCCGCGGCGCGCAGCCCAGATCGCGAGCGCCGTCGTCAGCAGGAAGAGCGACTCGGAGTAGACCGAGGCGAAATAGAACGACGTCGGAAACAGGAGAACGGTGGCGATACCCGGAAGGACGGACTCCTCTCCTCCCCAATCCGCAAACAGATCGGCCATGAGAAGCAAACCCGGAAGGAGAAACAGGAGGGACAACCCAATCCCGGCCCAAAGAATCGGCGCCCCGAGGACGCCGGACACCACCCGCAACACGATGGGATACAGCGGGTACCACCCGACGTTCCCGTCACCCTGCGCGCCCCTCAGGTGATAGCCCTCGGCGGCGATGCTCCGATACCAGACGGCGTCCCAGCGCGCCAGAGGAGGAGCATCGTAGACCGCCGTCCAGGGGCTCGAGTTGGCGACCGGAAGCGTCATTGCGAGAGAGGCCAGAGTCACGATCGCCAGGCTCCAGACGACCCACATCGCGGCCACGCGCAGGGCGCCCTTGCGAGTCAAGGCGAGGCGCGGCATCAAGACGCGACCACGTTCCCCGCGACGTCGTAGTCGAACGTTTTCTCGATTCGAATCGAAACGATCTGCCCCGGCTCGAGCGCGCGATCCCCGGTGTCGGTGATCAGGAGGCGGCCGTCGATCTCGGGGGCCTGCGAGCGCAAGCGTCCTTCGAGGAGGTACTCGTGCTCGCTGGAAGGGCCCTCGACGATCGCCTCGACGGTTCGGCCGCGCAGGGCGCGGAGCTTCTTTCGGGCGATCGGCTGCTGGAGCGACAACAGGAAGTCCTTGCGCCGCTCCTTCTCCTCGGCCGGCACCGGATCTCCCAGCGGCTCCGAGCCCGAGCCGGGCTCCGGCGAGTACGTGAACGCTCCGACGTTGTCGAGCTCGGCAGAGCGAACGAACTCGCAGAGCTCGCGGAACTCGGACTCGCCCTCACCGGGGAAGCCGACGATGAAGGTCGTGCGCACGGCGATCTGAGGAACCAGCTCCCGCATCCGATCGAGCATCTTGCGGTACGTGACGAAGTCGCCGCCGCGGCGCATCGCGGCGAGGATCGGCCGCGCGACGTGCTGGAGCGGAATGTCCACGTAGGGGACGAACCGCCGCTCCGTCGCCATCAGGCGCAGCACGGATTCGTCCAGCGTCTTCGGATACGCATAGAGGAACCGGATCCAGGGAAACGACGTCCCGGCGAGCAACGCCTCGACCAGGCGCGCCAGGCCGTCCCGCCCGGCGCCGATGTCCTGGCCGTAGCGCGTCGTGTCCTGCGAGATCAGCACGAGCTCCGCCACGCCCTGGGCCTCGAGGGATCGCGCCTCGGCCAGAAGCGACTCGATCGTACGGCTGCGCTGCTTCCCGCGCATCTGCGGAATCGTGCAGAAGGTGCAGGGATTGTCGCAGCCCTCCCCCACCTTCAGGTATGCGTAGCCGCGGCGCCTCGAGAGGACGCGCGGCGCGCGCTCGTCGTAGAGGCGAGTCGCGAGGGGCTTGTCCGTGAACCGTGGAAGGGTGGGCAAACCCTGCGCCGCGGCCGGCGCGTTCTCGAGCTCGTCCAGCCCCACGAACGCGTCGACCTCGGGCATCTCGTGCGCGAGCTCGCGGCCGTACTTCTGGACCATGCATCCCGCCACGACCACGCGGTCGATCTCGCCGCGCTTCTTTCGCTCGAGCTGCTCGAGGATCGTCTCGACCGACTCCTCCTTGGCTCGGTCGATGAATCCGCAGGTGTTGACCAAAACCACGCGAGCCTCGGCGTCCGCCACGATCTCGTGACCCGCGCGCTGGAGATGCCCCAGCATCACCTCGGCGTCCACGAGGTTTTTCGGACAGCCCAGCGAGACCACGCCGACCGTCGGCAGCCTTCGAGAGCTCATGGCGTCAGGGATAGATCCGCTTGAGCGTCCGGGGATACGGGATCGCTTCCCGCAGATGGTGGATCCCGCAGACCCATGCGACGAGCCGCTCCAGCCCCATGCCGAATCCCGAGTGCGGGAACGTGCCGTAGCGGCGGACGTCCAGATACCACTCGTAGGCCTCGCGAGGCAGCTTGTGCTCCTCCAGGCGCCTCTCGAGAAGCGCGAGATCGTGGATGCGCTGCGAGCCGCCGATGATCTCCCCGTAGCCCTCGGGGGCGAGCATGTCGAGGCCCAGGACGACCTCCGGATCCTTCGGGTCGGGCTGCATGTAGAACGACTTGATCGCCGCGGGGAAGCGCGACACGATCAGCGGCCGTTCCGAGTCCGCGCACAGCGCCGTTTCTTCGTCGGCGCCCAGGTCGTCGCCGAACTTCATGGAGAAACCTTTCTTCTGGAGCTGTTCGATCCCCTCGCGGTAGGTGATCCGCGGAAACGGCTTTTTGATCTTCTCGAGCTTCGTGACGTCGCGCTCGAGCCTCTTCAAGTCCTCGCTCGAGCGGTTCAGCGCTCGCTCCACGAGATAGACGATGAAGTCCTCGGCGAGCTCGACGAGTCCCTCGAACTCCAGGAACGCGACTTCCGGCTCGACCATCCAGAACTCCGTCAGGTGCCGGCGAGTCTTGGATTTTTCGGCGCGGAAAGTCGGGCCGAAGCAGTAGACCTTCCCGAACGCGGCCGCGGCCGGCTCGAGGTAGAGCTGCCCCGACTGCGAGAGGTACGCCTTGTCGCCGAAATAGTCGGTCTCGAAGAGCGTCGAGGTTCCCTCGACCGAGGAGCCGGTCAGGATCGGCGAGTCGATGCGGACGTAGCCCCGCTCGTAGAAGAAGTCGGCGATCCCCTGCTCGAGCTCCGAGCGCACTCGGAGCACCGCGTGCTGCTGGGACGAGCGCATCCAGAGATGGCGCAGGCCCATCAGGAAGTCCACGCCGTGCTCCTTGGGCGTGATCGGGTATTCGGGCGACGCTCCGAGAATCTCGACCTGCGAGGCGGTCATCTCGAAGCCCCCGGGCGCGCGCTTCTCTTCGCGGACCGTCCCGAGGACCGAGACCGACGACTCCTGGGTCGCTTTCTCAGCCGCCTCCCACACCTCGGGAGCGACCTCCGCCTTCGGCACGACGACCTGGATGTATCCGGTGCCGTCGCGGACGATCAGGAACTGGATCTTCCCGGAGGAGCGCTTGTTGTACAGCCAGCCTCGGACCGTCGCAGGCCCGCCCGCGCGCACACCGATTGCCGAGATGGGAGTCGCGTCCATGAGGGCGCGGATTATAAGGGTTTCGGGTGCGCAGCGGGCGCCTGCCGCGCGGTTGAGGTCTCGGCTCGATGGTCACCGAGAACGCGGTTTCGCCCGAGGCGCCACGACCGTGATCGGCCGGGTCACGACCGTGACACCGCCGTCGTTGGCGATCACCGTGAAAGTCAGCGTGTGAGCACCCGGCGGAAGATTCGGAATCGGGAATCCGAAGCCGCCGCGGTCGTCCGCCGCTTCCGCGAAGTCCGGAAAGTTCTGCGCCAGGCCGCCGTGGCGCATGTGCAGGAGCG
>Ga0114129_10004999_pt1 | contig 18671 bp, 19 predicted proteins | sample RhiMetdeltSRZDD1_FD_80071 | JGI IMG/M metagenome (GOLD analysis project Ga0114129, IMG submission 80071) | Populus rhizosphere microbial communities from Tennessee, USA - Rhizosphere MetaG P. deltoides SRZDD1 (version 2) (version 2) | ecosystem: Host-associated > Plants > Roots > Rhizosphere >...
AGCCGAACTTTGTTTCCCTTGGGACTCAGCAGCAGCTTGGAGCTGGGTCTGAATGTATAGGGCCCGATGATGAATACTGCGTCTTCGCTCGCCTCGTGCTGCCGCAGTTGTGCGCGGATGCGCGCGAGCAGCACCGCAAATCGGAAAGGCTTGGTGATATAATCGTTCGCACCGGATTCGAGGCCGAGAATAGTGTCGGAGTCGGTGTCATGCCCAGTCAACATGATGATTGGCGCCTTGAAGCCACTCTTGCGCAAAATGCGCACCGCCTCGCGACCGTCCACATCCGGTAAGCCGACGTCCATGATCACCAGGTCTACTTGTCCATTTTTCGCGGCTTGCACTCCCTTGGTCCCGCTTTCGACAGCGACAGCCTCGAACTCTTCGTGCAGCGCCAACTGCTCGACCAATGCCTCGCGAAGTTCGGCGTCGTCATCGACAATCAGAATTGTTCGCTTATTGGCCATCGTCCCAAGGCCTTTCAAGCACGCAAACGCAGCGCTTGCCGCAGTCGCGGAATAGAACATTCATCGCTAAAAGAGCAAGCAGGAACTGCCATTTAGGCCAATAGTCCATCACAATGCCCAAACGGTCCTTGTCCCGCATCACAGTACGCCGCAAGGCAGGCGATTCAAGCCGCGGCTGGCTCATTGCAGGAATGCTGGCATTGCCAGTGGCACTCGGGCGTGGCGGCATCAAGGCCAACAAGCGGGAAGGCGATGGCAGCACGCCACGCGGCAATTTCCGGCTAAGGCAGCTTTGGTGGCGCGCAGATAAGCATCCGCGCCCGACCACGTCGTTGCCGGTGCAACGAATAACCTCCAATGACGGCTGGTGCGAAAATCCCGCCGACCGGCGGTACAATCGACTGATCAAAGTGCCAGCAGACGCAGATGCCGATCGGCTGGCGCGCAAGGACAATCTCTACGATTTCATCATAGAGATCGATCACAATACGCGTCCACGCGTTGCCGGCCGCGGGAGCGCGGTATTTATTCATGCGGCAAGGCAAGGATTTACTCCGACCGCGGGTTGCGTCGCGCTGGAAATCAATTCGTTGCGCATAATTCTTGCTCGACTGGGCCCCCGCACGAGAATCGTCGTCGAGTAGCCCCTTCCCGGTCGCTCTTACTTGGCCCGTTCACCAAATATCGCGCTACCTACACGAACATGGGTCGCGCCAAGCGCAATCGCTGCGGAAAAATCGGCACTCATTCCCATCGATAACAATTTCAGACCATTGCGTTTCGCAATCTTGGCAGTGAGCGCGAAATGGGGCCCGGGAGCTTCGTCAAGGGGAGGAATGCACATGAGGCCGGAAATTCTCAGCCCAAATTGGTCGCGACACGCCGCGAGAAAGCCGTCAGCGTCTTGCGGCAGCACGCCGGCTTTTTGCGTCTCTGCGCCGGTGTTGATCTCAACAAAAAGGACCGGTTGCCGTTTTTGCTTCCCGATTTCTTTCCCCAGCGCCTCGCACAAGCTGACTCGATCGACGGAATGGATCGCATCGAATAGAGCAACCGCGTCTTTTGCCTTGTTGGACTGAAGAGGGCCGATCAGGTGTAATTGAATGCCTTCATGCCTCGAAAGCAAAGAAGGCCATTTCGTTTTTGCCTCCTGGACCCGATTTTCTCCGAAGACGCGCTGACTCGCAGCGATCACCGATTCGATTGCATCAGGCGCGAAGGTCTTGGACACCGCAATCAGTGTCACCTCCGCGGGATCGCGGCCGGCATCGCGGCATGCTCTGACTATTTCGGTGCGAACCTGAACCAGATTCGCGGAAGGGGCGGCAGCCATTCGCTGCCTATAACTCACCATTCACTCGACTTCAAATAAAGGGCCGGGGTCGATGAGGGGTAACATCGCTGCCAGCGATGCCGGCGAGCGCGGTGCGATCGACTATTTCAAACACGCGATCTTTCCAATGAACTGTCTTGGTGAGGAATAGACGCTTGAGCGTCTTGTTTGTGTGCACCAGTGACATGCCAAGCGTATCGGCCAGATGCTGCTGCGTGAATGGAAACTGGATACTCCTGTTCTTGACCAGACCGGCCTCCTCCGCCCGCACAAACAGGTGCAAAAGCAAATAGGCTGCACGCTCAAGCGCGGTGCGGCGCCCAAGACTCACAAGATGTTCATCGATAAGTTGCTCCTCACGTGCCGCAAGCCATGTTATGTCAAACGCCAGCGAGGGAAGACGACTGTAAAGGTCCCACAGTTTGCCGCGCGGGAACACGCAGAGGACCAGGGGCGTGAGCGCCTCAACCGAGTGCTCCATCTCGTTCATGAGCGCACCTTGCAAACCCAGCATATCGGCCGGCAAAGCGTAGTTGAGAATTTGCCTGCGCCCATCGTCGAGCATCTTGTAGCGAAAGGCCCAGCCGCTCAGGACCGAATAGAGATATTCGCTGCGCGTGCCTTCGCGCAGAAAACTCGCTCCGGCCTCAACCCGAAGTTCGTCCACCTTGAATGATTTTACGAATGCAAGTTCTTCAGTCGAGAACTCGCGCAGCGATGGCCGCCTGCGCAGCGGACACTGATCGCAAGGCGTGAAAGACCCATTCGGCCGTACTGCTCCGATAATCATAAGAAGCCATATGTCGGCTCAGAAAAATTGCCCGCATCCAAAGCTAGTCAACGCTGCTGATAGCTGTCCAACCATGAATTTTCGCGGCCTGTGTCTTTTTTAAATGCTGCAATCGACAATTCGTAGGACAAAAGAAAGTTCCATCCCCGGAGACACCAGCCTTGCCAGAGTCGGGTACTTTGCTTTCCGGCAAGCGCTGTCTTGTGCTGGACGATGAATTTTTGATCGCCCTGGACATTCAGCAAACACTCGAATTGGCTGGAGCAGAATACGTAGCTGCCGTCGCCAGCGTGCCTGAAGCACTCGCGCTGCTCCGCGGCGAGCCGGAATTCAACCTGGCGGTGCTCGACGTAAAATTAAGCGCTCCGGACATAAACAGTCTCGGGCTTGCCGCCCTGCTCGCCGCAAGAGGCACCCCATTCATTTTCTTGACCGGAATGCGAATCGACGACGTGCATGCCGGCCAATTTCCCCACGCCCCCGTTATCGAAAAACCCTACGACCGAGCCACGCTTTTAGACGCGGTGCGCCGCGCACTCGGAATTACCTAAGTTATCCTGCGGTAGTTGCGCGTTTTCAGAATGTTCCTAAGCCGGTTGACCGTTCGACCGGTTTCGTGTCACTTCCGCGCGCCGCTGCAGACGCACAATGACCGCCGATACGAACAAAAACGAGCGTTACAACGCCCGCGAGGCTGAGGCCCGCTGGCAGAAAGTCTGGGCCGATCACAGCATCTTCGCGACCCGAAACGAAGACCCGCGGCCCAAATATTACGTGCTCGAGATGTTCCCTTATCCGTCGGGTCGGATCCATATGGGCCATGTACGCAACTACACCATGGGCGATGTGGTCGCTCGCTATAAGCGCGCGATGGGCAATGCCGTGCTGCATCCAATGGGCTGGGATGCCTTTGGCATGCCGGCCGAGAACGCCGCCATCGATCGCAAGGTCCATCCGAAGACGTGGACCTACGACAACATCGCTGCAATGAAAAAACAGCTTCAATCTATGGGACTTTCCCTCGATTGGGCCCGCGAGATCGCCACCTGCGACCCAGCTTATTACAAGCACCAACAGAAGATGTTTCTCGACTTTCTAAAAGTGGGACTGGTCGAGCGTAAAGAGTCAAAGGTGAACTGGGACCCTGTCGATCAAACCGTTCTTGCCAATGAGCAAGTCATCGATGGCCGCGGGTGGCGGTCCGGCGCGATCGTCGAGCAACGTGAACTGACGCAGTGGTTCTTCAAGATCACCGACTACGTGGAAGATCTATTGAAGGCACTCGATACGCTCGAGCGTTGGCCGGACAAGGTCCGGCTTATGCAGAAGAACTGGATCGGGCGCTCTGAAGGGCTGCTGCTGCGTTTTACTCTGGATCCGGCGACCACTCCGAACAAGGAAACCGAATTGGAGATCTTCACCACTCGTCCCGATACCTTGTTCGGCGCCAAGTTCATGGCGCTATCGCCCGATCATCCTGTGGCACAAGCGGCCGCCGTCAAGAATCCAAAACTGGCGGCGTTCATCGAGCAATGTCACCGCATGGGCACGGCGCAGGCCGAAATAGATACTGCCGAAAAGCTCGGCTTCGATACCGGCATCAAGGCGATACACCCGTTTGATTGCAATTGGAAACTTCCGGTCTATGTCGCCAATTTCATTTTGATGGACTACGGCACCGGAGCGATCTTCGGTTGCCCTGCCCATGATCAGCGTGACCTGGACTTCGTCAACAAATATGGCCTCGGCAATACGCCGGTGGTGTGCCCACCCGGTCAGGACCCCAAGACCTTTGTCATCACTGACCTGGCCTATGACGGCGACGGCGTAATCATCAATTCCCGTTTCCTCGATGGGATGACCATCGAGGAGGCCAAGGAAGAAGTCGCCAGGCGATTGGAGAAGGAGATGCGGGGTAACAGGCCTGTCGCGCAGCGACAGGTCAACTACCGGCTGCGCGACTGGGGAATCTCGCGGCAACGTTACTGGGGCTGCCCCATCCCGATTATTCATTGCGAGCGTTGCGGCACCGTGCCGGTTCCCGAAAAGGATCTTCCCGTGACCCTTCCTGACGACGTGAGTTTCGACAAGCCGGGAAACCCGCTTGACCGCCATCCGACCTGGAAGAACGTCAAATGTCCGAAATGCTCCGGCCCCGCTCGCCGCGAAACGGATACGATGGACACGTTCGTCGATTCGTCCTGGTATTTCGCGCGATTTACCGATCCTTGGATCGAAACAGCGCCTACGAACCGCACGGTCGCAAATGAATGGCTCCCGGTCGATCAATACATCGGTGGCATTGAGCACGCGATCTTGCATCTGCTTTATTCACGTTTCTTCACTCGCGCCATGCGGAAGACAGGGCACATCGATATCGACGAGCCCTTCGCCGGGCTTTTCACCCAAGGCATGGTGGTGCACGAAACCTACCGTGCAAAAAACGGCGATTGGATCGAACCTGCCAACGTAAAGATCGAAGGTACCGCCGAAGACCGCAGAGCAGTGCTGGTCTCGACAGGCGAACCGCTCGAGATCGGCTCCATCGAGAAAATGTCAAAATCGAAGAAGAACACGGTGGATCCCGACGACATCATCGCTGCCTACGGCGCAGACACTGCGCGCTGGTTCATGCTTTCCGATTCGCCGCCCGATCGCGACGTAATCTGGACCGAGGAAGGTGTGCAGGGTGCCTGGCGTTTTGTGCAACGCCTGTGGCGTCTTGTCGGTGACATCGCCGAAATTGATGCACCGGCGACGCGCCCGGCCAGCTTCGGCGAACAGGCCATCACGGTGCGCAAGGCCGCTCACCGTGCGCTGGCGCATGTCTCCGAAGATATCGATAAACTGCGCTTCAATCGCTGCGTTGCCCACATCTACGAACTTGCCAACGCCCTCGGCGATGCCATCGGCAATATCGAAGAGCCCCCCGGAAGCGACCTTTGCTGGGCGCTGCATGAAGCCGGTGGCATCCTCGTACGGCTGTTTCACCCCATGATGCCTCACCTTGCGGAAGAATGCTGGGCGAGGTTGGGGTATAAGACCTTGGTCGCTACGGAGAATTGGCCACAACTCGAGGCCGATCTGTTGCTGGAAAGCAATATTACCTTGCCCGTCCAAATCAATGGAAGGAAGCGGGCGGACGTGACGGTGGCCCGGGATGCAGGAAAATCTGACATAGAGGCTGCCGTTCTTGCCCTTGATGCGGTAAAAAAGGTGCTGGACGGTAAAAGCCCGAAAAAGGTCATTGTCGTCCCGCAAAGGATCGTGAATGTCGTTGTCTGACACGAGGCGGATAGTCAGATTTGTCGGCGCCTTGGCGCTTGCCGGTCTGACCGCGGGCTGTTTTCAGCCGCTTTACGCCGAACGGCCTACGCCTGCGGGCAGCGCCAGCGTCGCCGGTCAGCTGAGCGGTGTCGACGTCGCGCCGATCGATGCGCCGGGCGGCTCCCGGCTTTCGCGCGTGAGCGTGGGCGTACGCAGTGAACTGATTTACGATCTTACGGGCGGCGGCGGCGGATCTTCTCCGACGCACCGCCTCGATGTGAAACTGACTGCACAACAGCTCCAGGTGATTGTCGATATCAATACCGCGCGCTCCGATATCAACAATTACGGAATCGACAGCAACTATACACTGACCGACCTTGCGACAGGAAAAGTTGTCGTGAGAGGCCAGACTTTCGCGCGGGTATCCTACAATATCCCGGGTCAGCAACAACGGTTCGCAGGCGAGCGCGGTCTGCGCGACGCTGAAAATCGTGCGGCGAAGGAAATTGCTGAAAATATTCGCTCAAGACTGGCCTCCTATTTCGTTGCGGGCACCTGAGTTCGCCGCAGCATCATGACGGCCGTTAAATCCTCCGACGTCGATCGCGTTATTGCCAATCCAGCTCCTGCCTATTCCATATTCCTCGTGTTTGGACCCGATACGGGACTGGTGCGCGAGCGCGTCGACGCGTTGATGCGTGCGTCTGTCGACGACCCCTGCGACCCCTTTGCTCTGGCGCGCATCGAGGGCGATGAGTTGACGGCAAACCCGGCGCGGCTTGTGGAGGAAGTTCATACCGTGCCGCTTTTTGGCAGCCGACGTGCCGTTCTGGTGAAGGCGGGATCGCGAAATATTGGCCCCGCTGTTGAAGCCGTTGTCAATGCGCCCTCCCCTGAATGCCGTGTCATCATTGAAGCGGGCAACCTCACCAAGAGCTCTCCACTGCGTGGGCTATGCGAGAAAGCAAAAGTCGCTGCCGCGCTGCCATGTTACCCGGATAACGAGCGCGCGCTCGCCTCGCTGATCGACGAAGAAATGCGCGCAAATAACCTCACGATTGGACCTGACGCACGAGGCGAGCTGATCGCTTTGCTCGGAGCAGATCGGCAGGCCTCGCGCAACGAGATCCGCAAGCTGGTGCTGTATGCGCAAGGCCAAAAGACAATCGGCCTCGATGATGTGATCGCGGTCGTAGCAGATGCCTCGCAGATAGCACTTGACGGATTAGTCGATGCCGTTTTTGCCGGAAAGGCGGCAGAGGCAGACAATGAATTCGGCAAGGCGCGCGCAAGCGGCTCGTCACCGGCCGCAATTGTTTCCGCGGCTATCCGCCAAGTGGCTAATTTGCACAAGATGAAGCTTGCGATCGAAGGCGGAGATTCAATTGAGTTTGCCCTGAGGCGCGCAGCGCCTCCCGTGCATTTCAGCCGCGAACGTGCCGTCAGTGAAGCACTGCGCGCCTGGACGCCGGCGCGCCTGGTACGAGCGATGGAGCAATTGTCAGAAGCTTCGCTTGATATGCGGCGAAATTCGCCGCTGGCGGAATCGATTGCGCAACGAATGCTGCTGTCGCTCGCGAGGAATGCGCGTAAGGCCGCCTAATCGCCGTTTCAACTGGGCGGAAACCGGCATAAGCCAATTCATTTAGAACTGGTCAATTCTTTTTCGTTAGAAATTTCGTATGAACGCCGTTTCCCGGCTTGCGGGCCACGCAATCAGAGCCCGGGTTATCGAAGCCCGGCGTGACCAGCGTCGATGGCAAGAAACGCGTGCCAGGTTCTGGCACCTTGTCGTTGTATCAACATTTTTCCTCACGGTAATCGGCGCGGGTGTCTATCTTGGCACTGTCATGGTGATCGGCGCACTCCGCGCCAGCACGGGACAGACTGAACTTACGGCTGACGGCCGCACCGGGCGCATCGCCCGCTCGTTACAGGACGGCAAGCTTTGCCACTATATCCTGTTTGACAACAAGACAGCGCAGGCAGTCGAAGACCGAATTGCGCGCTGCGACGACGGGACGCCCAAACCCAAAAGGCAGACGCCGGCAACCTTCAGTTGGGGTCGATAAATTCAACGACACGGGTCAGAGATTCAATTGATAGCTGTGCGGCACCCACCGATAGCCGCCCGCTCCTTTATCGACAAAGCCGATGCCGGGAAACGGCATGTGAAAACTGGCGAGGAAAAGCTTATCGTTCACAAGCATGTCAAGGATGCGCTTGCGCGTCGTAACGGCTTTTTCCTTGTCGTCGTCCATTTCGAAATGCCATTCGGGCCTCTGCACTGCCATCACGTATTGCGTGCATGTGTCGGCCGTAATCATGAACCGCTTTCCTGCACTTTCGATATGGAACGCCAGTAGGCCAGGCGAATGCCCCGCCGCATCGACGGCCGTAATTCCGGACACAACGTCGTCGCCAGGTTTGACGAAAGTCGAACGGTCAGCCAGTGGGACGCAAATTTTCACAAACAGTTCACGATTGAATTTGCGCGCTTCGCGCACGTTTTCGCCGCGCTTCCAGAAATCAAACTCGGCCGCGCCGAAGACATAACGCGCATTTGAAAACACGGGTTTACCGCCCTCCACTAGGCCACCAATGTGGTCGGGATGCCCATGAGTGATGACGACAATGTCGATATCCTCCGCCCTGTATCCCGCAGCGGCGAGCCGCTCGACCAATTGTCCAGGCGGAAGCCGCTTGCTCAATTGTTCGTATTCCCGCGGAAGCGCCCCGTTGCCTGTATCGAACAGGACCAGGTGCTTTCCCGTGTTCACGATTGTCGGAATATTGGGATGTTCGAACCGCTGGGTGTCGATATTGTTGGCTCTGGCAAGAGCATGCACTTCTTCGGGAGAGGCGTTTGCACCGTAGTGCGGATGCAATCCTTCGCGGATTGCCTTGGCATCCAGAACAGTAGCGACCTCAAACTCACCAAGTTTGAATCGATAGATCGTAGGCTGCAATTGGCCATTCAGTGGAGCAGGCACTTCCATCCTCCCTCGGTGATTCACGCCGGACGAATGCTTAGCAGTTGGGACCGGTTCCGATCCAGAAGCAATGGGTTTTGGATCGGATCGGTGGTATGGAGGCTTCCTGCAAACGTTTACTGGCCTTATGCTGATTTCATCAAAGTCGCGGAGGATTACCGATGGCGCGAAAACGGCGCGGAACGACCACCGGCAAGCGCAAAAAGTCACGGAAGACTTCGAGAAAACCAAACACGCGGCGCGGCGAGCGCCGTTCACGAAGCGTAGGCAATAAAATAAGGAGTGCGTACCGTACTGTCGTCGACACGATCAAAGACACCGGCCGGCTGCGAAACAAGATGGAGCCCGCGGGAACATCGGAAACAGAGTAAAAGCAATAGCAAAGTTTAAACGCGATTGATTTTGGGATTGATGGCAGGCGGGCTATTTGCCGCCGGAAGGCGTATCGAGCACCTGTCGAATTTTTCGCGCGAGATCGCGCTCTATCAGCGGCTTTTGGATAAGCGCTGTCCCGGGGTCCAGGCGGCCGTGATGCACAATTGCGTTACGCGAGTAGCCGGTCATGAAAATAATCTTTGTTCCCGGCCGTCGGCGTTCTACTTCCGTCGCCAGCTCTCGGCCGTTTTTTCCCGGTAGCACCACGTCCGTCAGCAACAGATCGAATTTCTTGTCCGCGTCAAGAAGACGAAGTGCAGTTGCCGAGTCCCTCGCCTCGATTATCTGATAATTCAGGTCCCGCAGAATTTCCGACGCGTATTGGCGAACGCCGTCATCATCCTCGACTATCAGAATTGTCTCATCACGCCCGCGTTCGGAACCGACCTGTTCGTTGCCGGAAACCGCTGCTTCGTCGCCCTCACGGCGTGGGAAATAGAGCTTGACCGTGGTGCCCACGCCCGGCTCGCTGTAGATTTTCACGTGTCCATTTGACTGTTTCATGAAGCCGTAAACCTGACTCAGCCCCAGACCGGTCCCTTTCCCCGCCTCCTAGGTCGTGAAGAACGGCTCAAATGCATGGTCGATCGTTTCAGCCGTCATCCCCGCGCCGCTGTCAGATATCGCGACAAGCACATATTGGCCCGGCATGAGGTCTTCTTGCTGACGGCAATATTCATCATCGAGGTAGGCATTGCTCGTTTCGATGGTGAGCTTGCCGCCCTCGGGCATGGCATCGCGGGCATTCAGGGCGAGGTTGAGAAGCGTCGATTCCATTTCCGAAGCATCAGCTTCGACCTTCCAAAGACCGGCCCCGCCGATCGTTTCCAGTTTGATATTTTCGCCCAGCGTGCGGGCCAAAAGATCGGAAATCGAGAGGATCAGTTTGTTGACGTCAATCACGCGCGGATTCAGCGGTTGACGCCGTGAGAAGGCCAGCAGCCGCTGTGTTAATTGCGCCGCACGTTCCGCGCCAACAAGTGCATTGTCGAGGGCGCGTTCCGCCCGCGCTTCGACAACGCCGCGTTTGGCGATGCCGATATTCCCGATGATGATCGTGAGAAGATTGTTGAAGTCGTGCGCAACGCCGCCGGTCAATTGGCCGACCGCTTCCATTTTTTGGGACTGCCGGAGGGCCTGCTCGGCCAGTTCGCGTCGTTCGGATTCCGCGTAAAGACCGCGCGTTCTTCGCATCGCGAGCAGGACAAGCCCGACGAGGAACAATGTTGCCGGAATTCCGAAGATAAGGTGACTCGCCATCAGGCGCATCCAGCCGTACATAATTGTGTCAACCTGCAGTCCGGCAGACACGTACAAATCGGCGTATCCCAGCTTGCGATAGCCAAACCGCCGTCGAACGTCATCAATCGAATGTGCGGTTGTGACGAAGCCACCCTCGGGGTGATCCACGACACTGAGCATGAATCCGCTGTCGGGTCTGAAGTGCGTGATATCTCCTGGCGGCGTTGGATAGCGAGCAAGGATCGCGCCATCGCTTTTCGACAACGTAAAACTGCCGGTCGTTTCGGCCGCCAGGTCACGATAGAAATCCAAAAAGATTCTTGGCGTCACGGACACCATGACGATTCCATTAAATTGCCCATCCCGTGGCGGACGGCGCCGGCTAACGCCGAAAAACGGTTCGTTTCTCACCCGCGATTGCAAAGCCGCGCTGACGTAAGTTTCGGCATCCTTCTCGACCTGGGCCCGGAAATAATCGCGATCGGAAACCGAGATCTCGCCCGAAATTGGGAAAACTGCGGACGAAATCACCGTCTGTCCGTTCCTATCGACTATCAAAATCGCATCGATAGCGGTGGTCGATTTCTCGATCTTGCTCAGCTGTGATTGCAGCGTCGGTTCGGACGCTTTGATCTGTTCGTTCGTGAGATCCCCGATAATGGCGGCGGCGGCGGTAAAGGCCAACTCGACAGACTGGAAAATGCCGGATGCATGCTGGGACAGGATATTCAGCGAGGCCTTCAGCTCTTCGTCGGCATGGTCAAATGCACTTCGATAGTTGACCCAGCTCGCATAACAAAAAATCGCCACCGGGATGACGATTGACGCCACCAACATTGTTTTGAGGAGGCGTAGAGCGGCATCACGGCGCGCGCGCATTCGACAAAAACTCGTCAGGCATAGACTTGAATGTATTCGGGATACTTAACTGTGGGAAGAAAAAAAGCCCGATAATTCACGTTGACACATTGGTCTTCCGGTTGTGGACAGTAAGTTCCGCAGAGCGGACGGCGAATCTTCAATTAAATTCCTGGGATTGCAAGACCGGCTTTGCTCGATCGCGACCCGGTCAGACGAGTGGGTCACAGCTGTCGTTTAATTTAAGTACCTGAAATTGAACCGCGATGTTCGACGACATAGAAAGCATGGGCGCACATCGTCAGCATTTAGATCAAATTCGACGATTTGCATCAAACTCGATGATTGTTTTCCTTCACAATTTTACGGGCGCTTCAGCGGGCAGCCCTAAGGATTGCGTTCGAAGGCAGTTCAGTTGCGACGGTGTTGATGCCCGCACGAGCGTCGTCTCGCAAGCGTCAAAGACAACCGCACTCCTGGATCGCGCGATGCGCCAGGACAGCGGTTCCTCTCCTTATTGCTCTCGTCATGTTGCCCGGGATGATCTCCGACGCCGAGGATCATCAGTCCTCTCGATTGTCGGTATCAGCAATTCCCGACGCTGTTCCCGCGGTTTTTATCCTGGCAATTACCGAGAGCGAATCTTCGACGATCGACGAGGCTGTAAGCGCCACAGAAGATAGGCAGCTGCAGCCACATTCCCGTAAGGCATGCATGCTCGAGGCCACTCTGGCTCTGTCGCTTGTCGAATTGCCTTCTCCGCGCGCCAATTTGATTCCTCTCCTGACGACGCCTTCATCTGGACCGGAAATGTTGGACAACATTGTCACTCTGCTCCCCAGCTCAAGTGCTGCCGATCTGATTTCCTATGCCGGGCCAAACTGGCATCGGACTTTGGCTACGCCTATCGAGATCTGGTAAAGCGCGCCGCAATATCCGGCCTGCAACACATCCAGGATGAGGCGGCACTTACGCGCGCGACGATCATGGGCGCCGTGTCGACCTACAATCCTTACCGCGGTGGAAAAGAAGAAGGGGGTCCGCAGACTGCTTCGGGCGAACTCTACGATCCGCTGGCGTGGACGGCCGCGATAAAAACTGAGTTGCGCAATCGCTTTCGTGGCGTTCGCTATGGCAGACTCTACCAACCAACCTTTGCGCTGGTGCAAAGCGGCGACAAGCAGCTGATCGTCAAGATCAACGATGTTGGACCACTCAGGCCCGGCCGGGTGCTGGACCTAAACGAGCGCAGTATGCGGCATTTTGATCCGTTCCTGACAAAGGGTGTCATTCGGGACGTCAGAATTACGCTCTTGCCGGGAGAAGATTGGACGCCAGGTCCGGTTGGAGTTGCCTACGCCATCGCTCTCCACAATCATGGATGGCGCACTGCGTCGGCGCACTCTAACGCGTTCGAAACTGCAGGCCGGCCAGCCGATCCGAAGTCCAAGTCCCTGGATGCGCCAGTGGTGCACATCCCGGACTCTTTTGCCGGGCAAGCGCTCAGGGCCGAAGTTTCGCCAAGCAGCGGCGGATAGCTTTTATCGCTTGCGCAGCCAGGCTTCGATGCTCAAGCGGCCTGAGCCGACAACGAACAAGAACAGGAACCCCCCTAACATCGCGAGGTTCTTGTAGAAGCTTGAGTCCTGACCCCGCCGAGCAGCTGCATCTGTGAATTCCCAGTACCGGTGCGAACTGAAAGTCGCGACCAGCATAAACGCAATCATCACCAGCACGACATATCGCGTCGCAAGGCCGAGGATCAGGGAAATGCCGCCGAAAAATTCTGCCGGGACAGCAATGTAAGCCAAAAAGGTAGGCAGCCCGCGAGCTGGGAAAGTCGCCGCGTAGGCTGGAATGTCAAAAATTTTTCCCCAGCCACTCCGGACAAAAATCCAGCCAAGAAGAATTCTTCCGATAAGCAGAAGAACGTCCGCTGTACTTGCAGCGACATTATCAACGGCTGACAACGCGCGATGTGAACTGCTCTGCATGGTCGACATGATTGTCCCCGATCACGTTGAAGCACTTTCAGTGAATTTCGTCAGGCGAAATAACACGCGTATCGACCATTTATTCCCTAGCGACAAATTCTCGGAGCGCCTATTGCCCAATCGTACGACAGTCGCCCCCCTCCTCTCACGAGACAAAACGACGCTACCCATGTCACCTTGTGTCGGTGATGTCTTCGTACACATCGATTTCCATCGCGCCCGGGAAAAGCGTACGCCAGGCCTGCAAATAGTTTTGCAGCATCGGTTCGCTGGCAAGTTTTTGGCGATTGAGCTCTACTGCTTGATCCGTTTCATACTCGATCACTTGGACGAATTGCGTTTGATCGTCAGCGTTGCGCAGCAAGCGAACCTGTGCCTCTCCGAATGCCTTGTATAACGGCAGGGCATTCTTCATCATGGTTGTGAGCAGTGTCGTTGCGTCGGCCGAGGGCGTTTTCACCTTCACATGTAAAATTCGCTTGGCTTTCGGCGGGTCATTGGCCATTTGGGCGGCCTCCTCGATTGCGCAAGATGCATAAAATGTGTTCCCCCGGCCTACGGGATCGGCCAGCAGTGACCTGCCGCCCCAATCGGCATTCTTCCGGCGAGATAGTGATTAAATCAATATGCTTCCGCGCCTTAACAGCGAGGAAACTCAGGCACCCAGCTTCTTCAACACCGAGTCCAGCTGCTCCAGATCCCGGTATTTTATCCTCAAAGTGCCACCCTCGCCGCGATGATCCACGCTGACCGCAAGTCCCAATGCGTCGGATAGGCGCTTCTCCAACGCACGCGTATCGGCATCCTTTGTGGCACTGGCACTGCCCTTCGCCTCGCGCTGTGAGTCGCGACGCTGCGTGGCTGCTTCTTGTTGTAACTGCGCTTCAACTTGGCGCACACTCAAATTCTTATCGATGATTTCTTGGGCTATCTGCTCCGCGTTGGGATGTCCGACCAGGAGCCGCGCATGGCCGGCGGATATTTTACCCGAGCGAACGAGTTGTTTTATCGCCTCTGATAATTTGAGCAGTCGAATTGTGTTGGCAACATGTGGCCGACTTTTGCCGACGATGTGCGCTACATCTTCCTGAGTACGATTAAAATCGTCCATCAACGCCAGGTAGCCGCTTGCTTCCTCGATCGGGTTGAGATCCGTACGCTGCACATTTTCGATGATGGCAAATTCCAGCGATTGCGCATCGTTGGCTTCGACCACCGCGATCGGCACGTCATGCAGGCCAGCACGTTGTGCCGCACGCCATCTCCGCTCACCCGCGATGATTTCAAAGTCATCGCCCTGCAGCGCGCGCACGACAATTGGTTGAATAATGCCGCGTTCCCGGATCGACACTGACAGTTCATCAAGCTCGGAATCCGTGAACGACCGGCGCGGATTGCGGGGATTGGGACGGAGATTTTCAATCGGTGCTCGACGGGGTTTGCGACTACTGTCGGCGGTCGAGGTTTCGTCGCCGACGTCGCCGATTAGAGCAGCGAGGCCGCGTCCCAATCGCGAGTGATCCGACATTGCCGCAGCTCCTGAACTCCGTGCCACCTTATCCCTTCCCCCTTTATTTCTTTCGTGATCGACCGTCGGCGCGCGAGTGCGCTATCCGGCTTTCAATGCTTTTTCACGCTGGATGATCTCAGTGGCTAGGCGCAGGTACGCTTCGCTGCCGACGCATATGAGATCGTAAACCAGCACCGGCTTGCCATAGGACGGCGCTTCAGAAACGCGCACATTGCGCGGGATTATCGTCTCGTAGACCTTGTTGCCCATGAATTGCCGAACGTCGGCAACAACCTGGCCGGACAGGTTGTTGCGCGAGTCGTACATGGTCAGCACAATGCCGTGAATCGACAGTGTCGGATTGAGCGTGGTCTTCACCTGCTCGATCGTCTTCAGAAGCTGCGAGAGTCCTTCGAGCGCGAAGAACTCGCATTGCAATGGCACGAGAATCGAATCTGCTGCGGCCATCGCGTTGACCGTCAACAGGTTGAGCGATGGCGGACAGTCGACCAACACGTAATTGAAATCCTGAGCACGCGTGCCGCTGTTGAGCTGCCGCAATGCGTTGCGCAAGCGGAAGGCGCGATCGCGCTGTTGACCGATTTCAAGTTCGAGGCCTGACAGGTCGAGCGTCGACGGAGCGATGTAAAGTTGGGGCACGCCGGTCTGCAGAACGGCGTCGCGCATCGGCGCCGCACCAGTGAGCACATCGTAGGTCGATGTGCGGCGCGACTTGCGCTCGATGCCCAGCCCGGTAGAGGCATTACCCTGGGGATCTAGATCGACAATCAGAACTTGCTCGCCGATCGCGGCGAGTGCAGTCCCGAGGTTGATGGCAGTCGTCGTTTTGCCCACCCCACCTTTTTGATTGGCGATCGCAAGCACCCGGGGGCGTGCAGCATCGGGTTTCACGGCCGGTTTGCCGAAAGGCACAACTGGCGGATCGGCGGGCGGGTTTACGGTTGGAAGGTCGCTCATGCTCCGCATCCCATCGTTCAGCGGAAGATCGTGCCTAAGCCTCTGAAACTACTAGCAAATACTTAATTTTATCGGTTCCCTATCGGCTCCAGGCTGCGAACAACGACAATCGAACCGCTGGGGCTTGTCCGGCTTGGTACCTTGGACGCGTCGAGTCTCCAATATTTAGCGGCATGCGTCAATTCGGCATCTACATCTTGACCCTTGGGAAACATGCCCATGGCACCACGTCGCAATAGAGGAAACGCCTGATCACAGAGGGTTTTCAATGGGGCCACGGCACGGGCTGTAACGACATCCACCGTTTCGACGCAGCTTTCCCCAAATTTCTCCGCCCGCTCCTGGTGCACAACCGCCCTCGCCCCGGTCACTCTGACTGCTTCACGCAAGAAAGCTGCTTTTTTTCCATTGCTCTCAATGAGATGAACCCTGGTCCCCGCCTCGCCCGCCAGTGCGATTGGCAGGCCCGGAAATCCACCGCCTGATCCCAAATCCGCCCAGATTCGCGCCTGCGGCGCCAGAGCGATGAGCTGGAGCGAATCGGCCACGTGGCGGGTCCACAACTCCCGCAGCGTGGAGGGTGACACGAGGTTGAGCTTTCGCTGCCAGTGGAGCAGTAGCTCCACATAACGGTCGATGCCCTCTTCCGTTTCACGTGAAACAGGCGTGAGCGCGAGCGCATGCGCTTTATCGACCGAAAGGTCGAGAGCGCCCTTCCCGCCTTTGCTCACGCCGATTTCGCGGAAATTTTTTTCCCGCGCCGCACGTGCGCGACAAGCAATGTCAGCGCCGCCGGCGTGACGCCGTCGATCCGGCTCGCATGTCCGATTGTGCGCGGCCGGTGCGCCTGGAGTTTTTGTTTCATCTCGTTCGACAGACCAGGCAGCGCCGCATAGTCGAAATCATCAGGCAATTGAAAACTTTCATCGCGCCGATAGGCCGCGATGTCAGCCGCCTGACGAGAAAGATAGACGTCATACTTGGCATCGATCTCGATCTGCTCGGCAACCTTCGGTGCGAGTTCGCCGAAGCGCGGCCAGATCTTCGCAAGATCGGCGACGGTCACGCCTGGATAGGACAACAATTCGAAAGCAGAGCGACGTTGTCCGTCCTTGTTGAGCGACAATCCATGACGTTCCGCTTCTTTCGGTGTCAGCGAAACCGATTTTGCAAACGCTCGCATGTCTTGAAGCGCGGCTGATTTTTCTCGATGTGCCCGCGCACGACCGGCGCCGACACATCCAATCTCAATTCCAAGATCGGTTAGACGCCGATCGGCATTGTCGGCACGCAGTTGCAGACGATACTCGGCGCGTGATGTGAACATTCGATATGGTTCGCTCACGCCGCGCGTCACGAGATCGTCGACCATCACGCCAATATACGCTTGCGCACGATCGAGAACGATCTCACCCCCCTCGCCCGCCAAAGCCGCGGCGTTGAGACCGGCAAGAAGCCCTTGTGCGGCAGCCTCTTCATAACCAGTGGTGCCGTTGATTTGTCCGGCCAGGAACAAACCGCGCAAGCGTCTCGTCTGGAGAGTCGGCGCGAGTTCGCGTGGATCGACGTAATCGTATTCGATCGCATAGCCCGGACGAATAAACCGTGCGTTCCGCAAACCTGGAATCGTCGCCACCAACGCATGCTGCACATCTTCCGGAAGCGACGTTGAAATGCCGTTTGGATAGACGTTGTGATCGTCGAGACCTTCCGGCTCCAGAAAAATCTGGTGTCCGTCGCGCTCGCCGAATTTCACGATCTTATCTTCGATCGACGGACAATAACGCGGTCCGCGACTTGCGATCTGTCCCGAGTACATTGGCGAGCGATGCACATTCTCACGTATGATCTTGTGGGTGGCCTCAACGGTGCGCGTGATGCCGCATTCGACCTGCGGATTTTCGATGCGAGTTGTGAGAGCCGAAAACGGCTCCGGCGGATCGTCGCCAGGCTGCATCTCCAGTACGGACCAGTCGATCGTGCGGCCGTCGAGCCGCGGTGGCGTGCCGGTTTTCAGGCGGCCAAGTCGAACACCCAGCTTCTCCAACGTGCCTGAAAGGCCTATCGACGGTGCCTCGCCCACCCGGCCAGCCGGTATTTGCTTTCCGCCGATATGAATAAGACCGCGCAAAAACGTGCCGGTCGTAAGCACAACGGCGCCGGCCGCAATCTCGCGGCCCTCTGACGTTTTGATTCCGGCTACCCGGCCGTTTTCGAGAACCAGATCGTCAGCTTCGGTCTCGATGACCTCGAGGTTTGGAATGGCGCGGATCGCGGCCTGCATTGCGGCCGCATAAAGCTTGCGGTCGGCCTGGGCGCGCGGGCCTCGTACAGCAGGTCCTTTGCGCCGGTTTAGGACCCGAAACTGGATTCCACCAAGATCTGCGACGCGCCCCATGAGGCCATCGAGTGCATCGATCTCGCGGACCAGATGACCTTTGCCGAGCCCACCAATGGCGGGATTGCAAGACATCGCTCCGACCGTCGCGAACCGATGGGTAATCAAAGCCGTGCGCGCACCCATGCGCGCGGCCGCCGCCGCGGCTTCGCAACCCGCGTGGCCGCCTCCAATAACCACAACGTCGAATCGGTTGGCCATCGATACCTCGGAGGGCGAGTTTTTAGCGGAGGCAGGCTTGGGGGTCAAAATCACCGTTTTCGGCCGATGTTTCACGTGAAACACCCTGGCAGCGTCGACCCTGGCTCATCCGCGGGAATGAGGGCAGGGACTGCTGGCCCTATTTGCCGATACAGAAATCCCGAAAAATGACGTCCAGAATGTCTTCGACATCGACCCTACC
>Ga0114129_10005000_pt1 | contig 18670 bp, 15 predicted proteins | sample RhiMetdeltSRZDD1_FD_80071 | JGI IMG/M metagenome (GOLD analysis project Ga0114129, IMG submission 80071) | Populus rhizosphere microbial communities from Tennessee, USA - Rhizosphere MetaG P. deltoides SRZDD1 (version 2) (version 2) | ecosystem: Host-associated > Plants > Roots > Rhizosphere >...
ACTCGCTAGGCTACGGACATCTGGAAAAGATCGTCTCGACTTACCAGAAATGGCGAACCACGCAGTCCGATGTTGCCGCCATTGACGACGAAATCCAGGCTCTGATTTCAGACACCCCTTCAGCACCGATGGGAAGAGTAGCGCCCGTCGAACCTCCAGCGCCAACTGGTCCGATTGAGTTTCCAGTTCACGAGCAGGTCGACGTTTCAATCATTATTCCGGTGTTCAATCAGCTACGTTTCACGCAGGCCTGTCTCGCTTCGCTGCAGAAGCAGCAAGGACCGGAACGTTTCGAAGTCATTGTGGTGGATGATTGCTCGACGGATGAAACTGGAGAGGTTATTCCGCGGCTGCCCGGGGTTGTCTATCTGCGGAACGAGACGAACTCAGGTTTCATTGCATCCTGTAATTTCGGTGCCGAGAAGGCGCGGGCGAATTGCCTGGTTTTTTTAAATAATGACACGCTCGTAAAGCCGGGCTGGTTGACCGCGCTGCTCGATACTTTCGCGGAAGAACCGAGAGCCGGTATTGTAGGTTCAAAACTTGTCTATCCAGACGGCCGCTTGCAGGAAGCCGGCGGGATCATATGGCGAGATGCATCGGGATGGAACTACGGCAAATTCGATGACCCGGAAAAACCTGAATATAATTATCTGCGTGAAGTTGATTATTGCTCGGCTGCAGCGCTCGCGATTCCTAAGGTTCTGTTTAACGACGTGGGCCGTTTCGATTCGCGCTATGCCCCCGCGTATTACGAAGACACCGACCTGGCGTTTAAGATACGCAAGGCCGGTTATAAGGTGTTATATCAACCGCTAAGCGAGGTTATCCACTACGAAGGAGCAACTGGCGGCACCGATCTTGCAACCGGCACAAAAAAACATCAGGAGATTAACAGGTCGACGTTTGCAGAAAAATGGGCAACCGAACTACAGAAAAAGCCAGCGAGCGGCGATTCGGCTTTTTTGCGCCAGGCGCCGCGAGGCCGAAAGAACATTCTCGTCGTCGATCATCACGTTCCGAAAGCCGACCAGGACTCAGGGTCTCTTCGAATGTTCCAGATCCTCAAACTACTTCATCAACTCGGTCATCGCGTCACTTTTATTCCCGACAATCTTGCAAACACTTGCCCTTACACTGGCGAACTGCAAAAGCGGGGAATCGAAGTTGTTCATCATCCTTACGTCAAAAGGGCGCGCGACTACCTCATAGCCAACGGCTCTAGTTTTGATGTGGTCGTGCTAAGCCGGTGCGATTTTGCGCGCAAACATATGGCCGACGTACGCCTCTACGCACCACAAAGCCGGATCATTTTTGATACCGTCGATCTTCATCACCTTCGCGAAGACGCCGAAGCAAAATTGACCGGGGATCCGGCGGTGCGCCGACAAGCGCGGGAGAAGGAGGAGTTGGAATATCACTTAATCGAGCAAGCTGATGAAACCTGGGTGGTTAGCCAAGCCGAACACCAATTGCTCCGTGAGAACTGGCCTGGCAAATCGATTCAACTCGTTTCGAATATTGTCGATATCCCAGGATCAAAGACACCATTTGCACTCCGGCGCGACTGGCTTTTTATCGGCGGATTCCAGCACAGGCCGAACACTGATGCTGTTCTCTTCTTCGTGAAGGAAATTTATCCGCTCGTTAGCGAGCAATTGCGCGATGCCAAATTTTATGTCATCGGCGATAAGGTGCCGCCGGAAATCGCTGCGCTAGCGAGCGAGCGGATCATTGTGGCGGGATTACAGAGAGATGTGCGCCCGTTTTTTGATAGCGTGAAGCTGTCTGTTGCGCCGCTGCGATTTGGGGCAGGCGTAAAAGGCAAGATCAACCAAAGCATGGCCTTCGGCGTGCCAGTCGTTGCAACTTCACTCGCTATCGAGGGAATGGCGCTCACTGAGCGCGAAGATATTCTGGTCGGCGACAAGCCGGAAGATTTTGCGCGAGCATTGATTGAGCTCTATCAATCGGAAGAGCTGTGGAATCGACTCTCAGAGAACGGGGTCAGGAAAACCCGCGCCCTTTATTCGACGGATACCGCGCGTAAGAAACTGGAATTTTTGTTTAGCGACGAGCATCTGAGAAGTTTGGAACGAACGGCAAATGTCCCGCAACCCGACGTTGCCATAGGCACGACAACCTGACCGGAATTCTCAAGAATGAGTCAGACAAAGCGAGCCGGACAAATAACTGGAAAAATCAGTGCCAAGCCGAATCCTGTTCCTTTTGGCAAGGAGCATGTTCTCATTTCGTGGGAAACTGGCGATCCGGCTGGAGGGGAAGTACGTGTTTCAACTTCGCCTGACCATGAACAACTGGTCAGTCGAGGACAATCCGGGCGTACGAAAATTTCGTGGATCGAGCCTTCGAAGGTCTATGACTTTCGCCTTTATCCTGCTAGCCGGCCCGACCTGCAGATTGCCTCGGTGAAGGTCACGCGCGAGACTGAATCCCAGGAAGTTCTACGCGAAGTCGCTGGTGAAGTCCTGCGTGGAAACGCAGAAGCCGCATTATCAAACTTTATCGCCGCGGTCGTTCCTCTCTTCCTAAAGAGTGGAAAGTTTCTCGACGTGTTTCCAGCCTGGGAGCAGCACGGCTTTCACGTGACACCCGTACATTTTTATCAACCCATTCCCGATACCCGGACTTTGCCTGAAACGCTGTGGAATCGGCCGAGTAAACTCGTGGGTATCGATATGAACGACGGGCTGCAACTGAATTTGCTGCGAGAGAAGTTTCCAAAATTCCGGGATGAATACAATCAGTTGCCAGCAACACCAAGCGGTGAAGCGCCCCGGTTTTACCTTAACAACAGCCTGTTTGGCGGTACAGACCCTATGGTTGCTTACTGCATGGTCCGTCATTTTCAGCCGCGGTTGATCATTGAAGTTGGTAGCGGGCTTTCTTCCTTGCTCCTAGGCGAAGCCGCCATGAAAAGCGGTGACGAAAGTCTCGTCTGCATCGAACCGTTCCCGCAGGAGTTTCTGAAGCAAGGCTTTGCCGGGTTGGATCGGCTAATCGAGAAAAAGGTTCAGGACGTTGATTTGGAATTCTTTTCGCAACTTCAATCGGGCGACATCCTGTTTATCGATAGTTCCCACACAGTGAAAATTGGCGGCGACGTCAATTATCTCTTCCTCGAAGTTCTGCCACGCCTCAAACCAGGTGTCATCATACATGTGCACGACATCTTTTTGCCGTTCGACTATCGGCGCGACTGGGTAATGGACGAATTTCGCTTTTGGACCGAGCAATACCTGCTACAGGCATTTCTCACCTTTAATTCCGAGTTCGAGGTACTCATGGCGAACTATTACCTGAGTTCCTATTACGAAGCGGATCTAAAAGCCACTTTCCCAACCTTGAATTCATGGATTGGCGGCAGCTTTTGGATGCGTCGAAAGCCTCGGTCTTAAATTACCTCAATCGGACAACCAGCGGGGAATCTCTCCAACAAAAATTATTAATGCGGCTCTTGTAGCAGCGCCGCACGCTCGCCTCGTTGGGGATTTGCAACGCGCGCACAGAATTCGGGTGTCCAATGCCGGTGACATCGAGGAGGCGGAGCATTTGACTTATATCGCATCATAGCTGCGCGGATCATCGTCGGTTTCAGGTAACCCAGATCAATTAACAACGTGTTCAAGTCCTCCATGAAATCTATGAATCCCGTATCATGTGGATTATCCACACTGAGGTTGTGCCCAAAACCGCGCTCAATGAAGAGGTCAGGCAAATTTCCGAATCCGAGAAAGCTGCGAAACGAGAATTTCTTGACGAGTAATGGAAGAATATCCTGTGCGCGAATTCCTTCGAAACCCTGCTTTGAGCAGTCCCAGTTATCGTAAGTCTGCTCCACTCTTCTGAGTTGGTGGTTGGTCTTGTAATGATCCGGGATGAATTTCCAGACTCCCTGAATTATTTCCAGCGCTTCGGGCCACCGCATGTGGCCATTTCGACCAATCATGTCGCTGGTTAAAAAAGTGCCTTCGTCTTCCAGTGCTTCATGAATGGAATCAAAAAGGTGTTCCAGATCAAGAACGTGATGCAGGGTGTCCTTGGCAATGACGATCGAATACTTTCGCTCCGGCACCCAACTGTTCAGGTCCGCCTCACTGATCGTCAGGTAGCGACCTACGCCTTCTTTGCGTGCCCTTTCCCGGGCTCGCTCAGAGCGCACGGGCGATAATTCGAGAGCTTCAAGGACGAAATCAGTTTCCCCCATTTCCAGTAGCTTTTTGATCAGAGTAATCTCATACTCGCACTCGCCAGCACCCAGACTGACGATTCGACGACTGGCACCGGGTTGATGAAATGCTTCCGTGACGCAGCCCGTGAAAAAGACCATAACATCGGCGGCGCCAAGGACGGTGCACATTCGGGGGCGAATATGTTTAACGTCCCAATAATGATAAATCGGCGGCAGCTTAAGCTCACCCTCTGGATTCGCGTATTGCGCAATCTGGGCTTGAACACGGGCTTCGTAATCCGTCTGCGCAGAATCAGGCATCTTCAAAAAGCTTCGAGCAAGAACTACCCGCAAAAGAGAAGCGGAAGGCGTGGAAGTTAGCACCTGGCTAAATTATCGCAACCGAGCTTCTCGGTGGTGGCGGAAAATCTTGGTCGCTAACGATCTCGCCCCGTGATCACTTGCCCCGCCAGGAGCGGCAGCGAATGCAGACATTGATTCGGTTTATTCGCCCGCTTCAATGCCCTTTTAGTCACCGGAATAAAAGGAGTTCGCTTCATTTTCCAGTCGTTTTCATTATCCACCGCTGTTATTTCCGTAATTTGAAGCTGCCAATCCAGACGTGACCAATACAATCGAACTAAGCATTGTAATGCCTTGTCTCAACGAAGCGGAGACGCTTGCGGGATGCATTGAGAAAGCGCAGGTGGGCATCGAACGCTCCTGCGTGTGTGGCGAGATTCTTGTGGCGGACAATGGAAGCCAGGATGCTTCAGTCCAAATTGCCGAAGAGTTTGGCGCGCGCGTTGTTCATGTAGAGAAAAAAGGCTACGGTAATGCCCTGGCGGGCGGCATTCGCGCCGCGTCCGGAAAATGGATTGTCATGGGCGATGCCGACCAGAGCTATGATTTCTCGGAGGCGGATCGCTTCGTCAAAAAATTCCGCGAAAACTTTGAACTCGTCGTGGGTTGCCGCATGCCGAATGGCGGCGGGAGAATCATGCCTGGTGCAATGCCATTTTCACATCGCTGGCTGGGCAACCCGCTCTTCTCACGAATGGCGCGGCATATGTTCGCTGTGCCTATTCACGATGTTTATTGCGGTCTGCGCGGATTCACGCGGGAGTTGTACGAGCGATTAGACCTACGGTGCGAAGGAATGGAATTTGCCACCGAGATGATCATCAAAGCAAGTTTATACGGCGCGCGAATTTCGGAGATTCCTATTACGCTCCATCCTGACGGACGCAAGACGCAGGCGCCGCACCTCCGCACAATTCGCGATGGCTGGCGCACCCTGCGTTTTTTTCTTGTGCTTAGCCCGCGATGGATCTTTTTGATGCCGGGGTTTTTCCTGGGGTTACTGGGACTGGTTGGTTACGCCGTGGCATTGCCCGGATTGAAGATCGGCGGCATTACTTTCGATGCCCATACACTTTTGTTTTCCAGCCTCGCCATTCTGATGGGTTATCAATCTGTTCTGTTCGCCATTTGCGCGAAAACCTTCGCCATCAATGAGGGGTTGTTACCCAAAGACCCGCGAATTGATCAGTTCTTCAAGGTGATGTACCTGGAGCGCGGTTTGGCTATCGGCAGCCTGGCGTTGCTGGGGGGTTTGATCCTGCTTGGGGCCGCTGTGTTACAATGGAAGTCAGTCGGCTTCGGACATCTCGATTACGCTGTGACCATGCGCTGGGCGATTCCGGGTGCGACCCTGACTTCCCTGGGTTTTCAAACCATACTCTCGAGTTTTTTTGTAAGTATTTTGGGGATGAAACGCCGCCTATGAGCCGCTACGTGCAAACGCTGTGCACTGATTGTAGAGTCGATTGGTTCTCCCGCTCGGGATGCGGAGCGGAAAATCACCAGAGTCAGAGCGAAGCGGACCAGAATGCAAAGTAGGATGAACAAGCCGGTCTTTGTTGTGGGTTCACCACGTTCTGGAACGAGCATCCTTACCTGGTGTTTGGGTCAACATCCAAACCTATTCCCGGTGCCGGAGTCGAACTGGATGGGAGACTTCGTCGGAAACGCTGCGGTCGCCCATCGAATCGGGGCCGCGCGCGGTCATCTGAGTATCCTGAGCGCGATGGATATTTCGCAGGATGAGCTCCTTTCTGAGTTTGGTCGAGCCATAAACGATTTAATCCTCTCGCACCGGCAAGATCTGGAGAGAACACGCGCCGCGATCCCATCGCTGCCCGAATTCATGAGGCGTCCACTCTCTGGTCCTAGGATGCGCTGGGTGGACGGCACCCCGGAATACTCGCTCTATATTTACGCCCTGAGAAAGCTTTTCCCAGAAGCGGTATTCATCCATGTGCTGCGCAACGTGCGCGATGTCGTCCGTTCAATGCTTAATCTCCATCGCCTTACAGGGTCCCGCCTCGTCGCGAATGAAGACGACGCATACAGATATTGGCTGCGTACCGTCAGGGCATGTGTACAGGCCGAACGAGCTTACGGTTCGAACGTCGTTCGTCGTTTTGCCTATGATGCTTTGGTCGATCACCCGGAGTCTGCGGTGCGCTCCATGCTGGATTTTGTTGGCGAATCATTTTGCGCCCAATGTCTTGAGCCGCTCCGCTGCCAAATCAACAGTTCCGACGTACCGCCCGATTTCGTTGCTGACGATCCTGCCACCGATCCTCTGGTTGTCGAGGAGGCGACAAGCCTCTACGTCGAATTACAGAAAACGCCTCAACCAAATCAATCATCATCAGCGGTCGCCGGCGAAATGGAGGCGGCGTTTACCAACCGAGTCCAATATTTGGCAACCCTTGATAATCAATATCAAAGCGCCCTTCAGATGATCCGGAACCTTGAAAAAAACAAAGGCTCAGAGAGCTTTATTTCACGAAGCTCTATCAAAGCTCAGGCGACAGGAACCAGTAAGGCATGATGTGACCGCTCATGGAACCCGCGGGTGCAAGTGGGGCACCGTTCAAGCCTGGCATGGAGAAAGTCTGTGTTTCGAAGATTCACGGATTGCGAACACGCATCGACGCTCGGCCATGACAGGTTGCACCTATGAGTGAGGCCTCCAAAAAAGCGGCGGAATGGTGGAGCGATCCCAAAAGCGAGGCTCCTGAAACGCAATGGGTGCGGGTACCAGGCGTCGCGGAAAACATGAACCGGCGGGCGACCGGCGACCCCGCAATTAATTGGATTAATCATTCTGCCGGTTTACTAACGAGTTTCGCGAAACCAATTAAAGCCCTATCGCTTAGTTGCGGCTTCGGCATCATCGAGCGAGTGCTGCGTCGTTCCGATTTCTGCCAGATTATCCATGGTGTGGATGTTGCCGAGAACGCCATCGAAAGCGCAAGGAGAACTGCCGAAGCAGAAGGCTTGGATGGTCTAACCTACGAAGTCGCCGACTTGAACACCGTCCAGTTGCCGGCCGAGACGTATGATATCGTTTATGCGCACGCAGCGTTGCATCATATTTTTCAGCTCGAGCATGTTCTCGACCAAGTTCGAAAAACTCTGAAGCCAGGTGGGCTGCTCGTTGCATATGAATACATCGGTCCCTCGCAAATGCAGTTTTCACGGCGCGACCTCGAACTCGCCGACAGTTTTCTTAAACTTATTCCGGAACGTTATCGCAAGCCGCTGAGGCGAAAAGGCATCAAAGAGCAAGCCTTTCGTTTTTCACTCGATGCGATGAACCGCTCGGATCCTTCCGAAGGGATTCGTGCCAGCGAGATAGTGCCGTTAATCGCCAGCCGATTCGAGATTAAGCATTTCCGGTACGTTGGCGGGACGTTGTTACTCCTGGTCTTCAACGAGATTGCCGGCAATTTTAATGAGGACGACGCTGAAATCATGCCCCTCGTAGAAGCGCTTATTGCCCTCGACAATTTTCTCATCGATAACGCGGTCCTCCCGTCCTACCACGTCTACATGATTTCTGAGAAAACGGATAATCCGATACCGATGCAAACACGAAACGTCCTCCCGCCAACAGCTCCGATTTTCCGCACCCAGGACTTGGAACCGCTCGGCATAAGCCCCCGACCTCTTGGATTAATTGCCGCTCAGCCAAATCCTTTCCGCCCTGACTCACAAGGACAGGGACAAACTAACATCTCCTGGATGACCTATGCGACAAGCAAGGTTGAAGTTCACCTCGACGCCCCGGAAGGGCCGCTCTTCGCGAGAAGTGGGCCCGGAGTTTTCTCACAAGAAACTGGTCAGTGGGTTCGCGACGGCACCACGTTTTATTTGCAGAACGTTTCTAAGGGGCTTCCCCTAACACCCGAGAACACCATTGCCGTAGTTACTATCAGGTCCATGTGATCTGGGTAAATACGCCGCCCGTTGCTTCAAACTCCTTTAGACGCGAATTGGTAAGTGCTAGCCAGAAGTGCGTAATTGCCCCCAAGCCAGGATGGACGTACCGAGCGGCATTGGAAACGGCAACGCGGTCTCCATGTTCTTCAATCCATGTAACAACAGGCGCGCCATTCGGTTTGGCGGCACAAAGCCACGTCGTATCGTTGCAGCGCCATTCGTATTCGTTGGAGAGAGGAGCATCCTGCGTGCAAGCAATAACGGAACCATCGATAGCCCCCACTGCCACACGCCTTGAGTTTCTATCCCACAAAGGTCGAACAAATTCATTAGACCTCCTGGACTATACCGTCTCAAATGGCCGGCGACTCGGTCATAATCGCTCGCGAGCCAGGTATTGGCTGGAACATTGACCACCACAAGGCCACCTGCTCGCAAGTGTTTTGACGCTGCATTAACAAAAGCTGCGTCGTCGGGAATATGTTCGATGACGTCCAGGAGAAAAACAGCGTCGTAGCGGCCCAATAATGATGGCGCTTGATCGAGTATATCATAGACGAAAAGCCGACCCTTGCCCGGCTTCGCCATCTCCAAAGCCATCTGATTCAGATCGCAACCATCCACTGGAAAATCGAAGTCACGTTCGAGCAATTCCCGGGCGACTCCGTGTCCGCATCCGATTTCCAAGGCGCGCTGTATCTGGACACTTGAGCGCCTAAGAGCGCGCGCCAGCAGCCGATGTCGCCATTGCATCCAAAAATGGTCGGTAGTGGCGAATTCAAACCACTCATCAGCCATCGAAACGGCTTTCGGGGGCGAGAGAATTTCAATGCTGCTCATCCCCACCGCTCACTTGGTCCAGATTGATTGTACGTTCGATTATGAAAGTCGGACGCGCTTTTACTTCCATGAACATTTGCCCCAGATACTCGCCCAGGATACCGAGGTAAAAAAAGATGAGGCCATTGGAGAAGAGTAGAACTATCAGCAACGTTGAGAAACCAGGTGCAGTCACGTGGACACTAGTGAACAAGGCGATTCCAAGATAAATCAATGCAGCGAGGACTGCTCCAAAACAAAGAAAGCTGCCGCACAGCAGCCCGAGCCTTAATGGACGTGTTGAGAAAGACGTGAGTCCTGAGAAAGCCAGCTTTGTCAGTTTCCTCAATGAATACTGCGTTTCGCCGGCAGCTCGTGCCGGACGCGAAATGGGGAACGGCTTCCCCGGCAATCCCAGCCAGGCACGTAATCCTCGTACGAAGCGCATTTTCTCTGGAAGGCGCAATAGTAGTTGTACGGCACGCCGGCTCATTACGCAGAAATCGCCGCTGTCCATCTGGACGGGGCTGTCTGCCAAAAGGATGTAAAGCCGGTAAAAAAGGAAATAAGAGAGGCGTTTGATTTTCGTCTCGCTTCGGCTGGTTCGAACGCCATAAACCACATCGACTTTCTCGGTCAATAATTGCTCATACATCTCAATGAGAATTTCCGGTTCGTCCTGCAGGTCCGCGTCCATAATCCCGATGCATTTTCCCGATGCAAACGAGAGGCCGGCTGAAACCGCATTTTGATGTCCGAAGTTGCGTGTCAGGATAATTAGTTTCACCGACGGGTCGGCCCTGGTCCACGCTTCAATGAATTTTACGCTTCCGTCGGTCGAACCGTCGCTTACGAAAAGCAACTCCCAAGAGCTCGGCCGATTCGTCAATTTTTGCAATCGCTCCTGTAGCAATGGCAAGACTCGTTCCTCGTTTAAGAAAGGAATGACGATGCTCAAGTCGGGCTGGCTCATCGCAGGGAGAAAGAAACAGCGGTGGTCATAAGGGGCGGGATTCTACCCGAGATGGGGTTGCACGCGACCTTTCGAGTTTAGCCGATCTGACAGGGCATCGCAATCAATCGACTCGGCGATCGCTACCCGAGTTGACGAGATTCGGCCAAGCGTCAAACTTGCGCCCTTTTTACGAATGGTTCTTTGGTCGGGCGGCTCAATTTGACAGCAGACTGCACGATTGAAATTCTGCACTCGCCCGCACAGTTGCCGCTTTGAGACTGCGTTCAAACTGATAATAATTTACTTGGGGCAACTAAAGGTTCCTATGCAACGAGATCATGGACTACAACGCTGGCTCAGCGTGCCGCTTATCTACAATCTATTCCAGGATGTGATAGGCGGGAACGCTCTGCGACGGCGTTTTATTCGAGATCACGTACGGCCCCAGCCACGCTACCGCGTAGTCGACATCGGTTGCGGCCCTGCGCAGATCTTACCGTGGCTTCCAGAAGTCGACTACCTTGGATTCGATGTGAACGCCGCTTATATCGCCGCGGCCCAACGAAAGCACCGAAACAAAGGTACCTTTGTCGTTGGCGATACTCAATCCCTGTGGAGTGACTCGCGTTTCACCAATGCGGACGTTGTTATAGGTCTCGGTATCTTACATCATCTGAATGACGAAGAAGCAACGCACTGCCTGCGATTTGCTCAGCGCGCATTAAAGCCGGGAGGACGCTTGGTGTGCCTGGACGCCTGCTGGGTCCCGGGACAAGGCTTTTTGCGCCGGTTCGTCATGTCACTGGATAGGGGGCAGAATGTTCGTACCGAGCAAGCGTATTGCGACCTCGCAACAGCCGTTTTCGATAATGTGAAAACATCGGTAGACATGAAACCGATGCGAATCCCCTACGTCACGATTGTGCTTGAGTGCCAGAAATGAAGCGCGCTTTCCGCCACCGCAGATGTCCTGGCCCAAACATCTCGACATTCCGGCTGACTAGCTTCAGCACAAGCAGCAGCACCAGCAGTGTGAACGTGATCCGCTGGACAATCAGCAGGTACCAAAAGAGCACCGGTTTATACTCAAACTCAACGTAATGCCGCCCTGCTGTGAGCGCGACCGCGGGCTGTATAAAGTTTGCCTGCAGCACCGGGACGGGTCGTGAATCAACCCGCGCATGCCAATCCTTAGTCCAGCGCTCGTTTAGAATTAACAGCCCCGGCTCTGTGGAGTGCGAGGTCACTGCGACAACGTTCGGCGTCCGAGAAACTGGAACGACTAGCTCGCCAGCGGGTCCGATCGGATTGGGCTCTCGCGCCAGCGCACGAAAAGGAAATGGCCATGATTGCTGGAGGGACGCTTTGGGCAATGCCGCGACGTCCTGATAATCGAATCCGCTTGCTAACGCCGAATAGAATGAGTCAGCGCTATCAAATAGCTTGGCCGCGTGCGAAAGCTTGAATGGCGGCATCGCATCACGAGCCTCGTAAACATTGTAACCGGATTCGCTGAAAACCAGCGATGCCTTTGGATCGGCAGGTTGCTGCCCGTCTGGATAGATAAAATATTTCGCGCCACGAAGCTTTCGAAAATTTACGCGCTCATCAAACATCTCCCTAAACTGTTGCAGTGGCACCGGCGTGAACATCACGTAAAAGGTCTTGATTCCATAAAAGCTCGCGTTGTTGGCCCAGGTTCGAGGAGTTAGGTTGGGATCGACGATTGCGACTCGGTAATCGCGAACATCCGGGATTTGCGCTAATCGTGCCAGAACGCGATGAGAAGCAAGGTTTTCCGCCTGTAGATAGTCGGAGACCCCAAATGGCAGAATGAGAGGCGGAGACAGCATCGAAGCAATGCACGCCAAAAGGACGAGAGCGACGGACGCGAGGCGTTCATATGCCGAAGAAGCCGGGACGAGCAAAATCGCCAATGGCAGAATCAGGAGCACTGCCCAGCCGCTCATTCTCGCTCGATCCACAATCACAGCCGCAACGAAGACAACAGCGCAGAGAACAGTTGCGGCAGACAAATAGTACCGCCAACGTAGAGTAAGTGTGGTTTTGCCGCGGGCTAAATCGATCAACATTTGAAACCCGATTCCGCATAGAAGAACAACCAATGTCGTAAAAATCACCAGGTACCTGCCCGCTTCGCGAATGCGGTTGAGCAACGGCACATGAAAGTGCAGATAGGCTATCCCAAAATGTGTCCCGAATCCTGCAAGCAAAAAGTATAGCGCTAAGACCGCAGAGGTAAGCAGCAAGAATCGTCCAAAGCTATCGCTTCGTTGGTAGGCGGGAACACACAGCAACACACCTAGAAGCGCAAATGGACCCACGTAAATTCCGCCCAGAACTCCGAGACCGGAGGAATCTCTGAGACCAGAGGAGTCAAACAGCAGGTGACCGAGCTGGTGCGGGGCAACCTGACTTACATTAAAGCTATTCCATGGTATCGAAGCGTGACCTATGATAGCTTGATTCCCGACAGCGCGAATCATCTCGCCCGTAGCCAGTGTCATCGGCACGAATGCCACGGCGGCCAGGGCAACCGCAATAACACCGCTAAAGACCAAGCCGGCCAGCATTTGGCCTGCGCTCGCGGCTCCATCCTTTCGCCAGCGCCAAATCAGCGCCGCTACAAAAAATACCACAGCAAAAAAACTCGATTGAATCACTGGTTGCGACGGGCTAGCCGTGCACATCATTCCCGCAGCGATGGCGACGAGGCTGATGCTAACCAGGGAGAGCGGGGCCCGCACCATCCGGATCATGCCGGCAACGAGTAAAGGAAACCAACTCCAGGCGGCGGCGATGGTCACCCACTGGGCGTAGATCTCAGTATTTCCGCTGATCAATCCGATGCTAGCGCCGCACAACGAGGCCAAACCCTTGGCGCCGGCTACTCTGATCATGACATACAGATTCAGATAAAGAATGAAGGTCTGAACGCAGCTCACATAAGTTAGCGTATAAAGCACCTCCACTGCTTTTCCGTAGTTCAGCAATCCGAAGAAGTAGAAGGGATAAGTCACCGAGAAGTGCGGCGTCTGGTAAAGGGGAAATCCACCCAACAAGGTGTCAATCCAGTAGGGAAATTGTCCCGTTAAAGCGATCTCCGAAGCACGCGAAAATAGCGAACCGTAAAGCCAGACATTGTCCCGGAATGGCGCGTAAAGCCCACCATGCGCCAAAGGCGGCCAAAAGCGCAATGCGAAGAACGCAACCATCAGTATCACGTAGACACCGTCATCGTGCCAGAACTGGCGAAGCCGGGCAGGAGTCGACATAGTTATCTGAACAGCGCGGCGGTTATCTTCGTTTAGCGCTTCAAACGGGGCAAACAAAGTGCTTGGCGCTAGCCAGGATCAGGCGCAGTTACTTATTCGTTGGCCCATTTTGGGCAAGATTCAGTCGACCAGTATCGATAGAAGTGCTGCTCCGCGAGGAGGTCACCTGACATAAGTAAAAGTCAAATTCCCATCTGCTCGCATAGTTGATGAAATCGGCGAACTCCGTCGAGATAGATAGAAGCGTCGCGTTCGTTGGATTGCAGAATTTTCTTCCGTAGTTCCGGATCCAAATCATAGAACTTGCCTTGTCGATTGGGATTCTCATTCCGCGCCGTCGCGTCAAATTGCGCCTCCGGACAAAACAGACGGCGGAAAAGTTCCAGACTGCGATCGTATTCTTCTGTAATACCGATAAAGTCGAATTGCTCTACACCCAAGGGAATAAGGTATGCCTGTTGAAGATTGCGAACGAATTTCAACTGAGCGAACTGTTCCAGGCTCGTCTGCTGCGCAGTGAATTGTTCCCACTGAGGTTCTCCCGGAATACGCGACCGTTGCCAATACAAATAGTGTGAGACGATCCGTTCAACCGGATCCCTGAGCCAGGTTACGTAAGCGGCATTTGGGAACCGACCAGCGTACTTTTTGGCTTGAAAATGACCGTGAATCACGCTTCGGCCGGGGAGCGACTCGATATCATTAATAATTGACTCAGGCGACGCTGTTACCCTTTTCCCTCGACGGAACAACGCATTGGGCGAAGGCCCCTCGTAATCGTAGTCCAAATAAAGCACTTCTTCCGCGCACCCTCGCAAGACATCAAGAAATGTCGTGCCACCGGTCTTCGAAATGTGAATTGATATGATCAACTTTTTGTTGTTTAGCCGGTCTCCAGTTTCGGTGGGAAGCGTCGAGCTACTTGATGAATTTGCTTGCCGGGAAAGGATTCCTTTGCACAAATTCCGTTCCGTCTGCGGGGAAGATTCGGAGACCTTTCGAGACCGGTCACGTCTCGTTGATCGTTTTCTATGAGGTGCGAAAGAGCAAGTTTGCGGCCAGCTTCGAAGGCTCACCAGTCCGATGCCAACTGAATGCGCAAAGTGGCGTAACAAAGGACCGATATCGCGCACAAGGCCGCTTGCTCTGGTTATTAGCGATGGAAGATGTTCACGCACTAGTTCGTGCCGTCACTAAAACGCAGACCGAATTCGGCATCAAACATTTTCCCACGCCATCATCTCCCAAAAACGGAGCTAAGCAGGCCGCATCGATGCTGCATTCTCGTTACGCAGGTGCAACCCGCCGAAGATTGAGGCCGGATCAAAGGCCTACCTGGGCGCAGAGACTCCGGAATCGGCGAACGCCGTCCAGGTAAACGTACGCGTCGCGCTGGTTGAGTTCGAGGATCTTCCTGCGCAGTTCTGGGTGCAGATCATAAAAATTCCCTTGTCGATTCGGGTTTTGATTACGCAGCTTCGGGTTGAATTTGATGCCCGGGCAAAACAGACGTCGGAACAGTTCCAAGCTTCGGTCATATTCTTCCATTATTCCAACGAAGTCGAATCTTTCGACACCTAATGGAAAAAACCACCTGAAGTAAACGTCCCGGGCGAAATCCAATCGCGCAAATTGTTCCAAGCTCATTTTCTGCATGACTACCTGTTCCCATCGAGCGTCCCCCGGAAGATACGACCGTTGCCAATAGAAATAGTGCGACATAACCCGTTCAGCAGGGTCCCTGAGCCAGGTGACGTAAATAGCATTTGGAAATCGGCCACTGTACTTTTTGGGCGCAAAATGACCGTGAATCACGCTTCGACCTGGAAGCGACTCCAGATCGTCTAAAACTGACTCAAAAGGCGTTGTGAGCCGTTTTCCGCGGCGGAACAAGGCGGTCGACCCAAGTCCCTGCTCCTGGCTGTAGTCCAAATACAGCACTTCTTCTGCGCACTTTCGTAGAACCTTAACAAACGTCATGCCACCGGTCTTTGGGACGTGAATTGAAATGATGAGCTTTTGGTTCTTCGAGCGGTCCGAAATTTCGTCGGCGATTCCGGAAACACCACTCACCCCTTCTTGCCGTGGCTGTGTGTGCCTGCGACCATCGGTGAAGGCCCCTTGTTTCGCCACCGAATACCCCAAGTGATTTGAATTCCCAGCGCGTCCCGTGATCTCTCCCTTATCGACCGGCCTGCCAGAAAAGATTCCCGGCCAGGCCCGAATCCACACTAGCCCGACCCCCGCAAAGCGCGCAAAGTAGCGAACAAAATGGCCAAGGTCGCGGAGCAGAGTGCTCCCCTTGTTCAACAGCACAGGAAGATGCTCATGCATTGGTTGGCGGCGCCATGGGCCGGAATCGATATCGCCGATCAGTCATGTGCGATTTCGTCTTACACAAATATTAGGCAGCGTCCAAGATCTTTCTGCGGGATCATTTGGACGGACTAGCACTCGGGAGGGCCTTGTCCGTATCGGAGATTGGACGCACTTGTCCGAATGAATAGTTGATGCGAGGAGGCCAAAATGTCCCTTGGATTTTTCCGCTTTGCTGCGGATTTTACAAACACACCATGGGGAGTTGCTTCGACACGCCTTCGCGTCGCACCCGGTTCGACGTAATCGCAGCTAGCCTCCGCGGCTTCCCGTTTGGCGGTTCTCGCAGCTTTTTAGTAGTCGTCTGCCTGTGTTTCGTCGGTGTCGTCGGATACGTCGATTATTTGACTGGGTACGATCGCCCGTTGCTTTTGTTTTACCTTCTGCCTATTTCCTTGGCGGCGTGGTTTGGCAGCCTTTGTACTGCTCTCGGAATTGCTGTTTTCAGTGTTGCCGTATCGCTAGTATCAGACCTTGCGGCTGGGATCCCTGCTCTCGGTCTTTGGAATGCCGGAATGGCTTTTGTCTCTTATGCGCTGTTTGCCGGTCTGTTGTCGAAGCTGCGGACACTTGTAGGTGAATTGGATCGACGGGTTCAGGAACGGACGGCAGCCCTCCAGCGTGAGGTCGCGGAACGGCAACGACTCGACCGCGAGGTTGCACAGGTAGCGGATCGCGAGCGACACCGGTTAGGCCAGGAACTACATGACAGCTTGGGTCAACATCTGACTGGCACCGCGCTTGCCGCTCAGGTGTTAAAGGAAAAGCTCGCGCTCAGATCGGCATCGGAGACAGCCGACGCAGAAAAGCTGGTTCGTTACGTCGAACAAGGAATTGATCTTACCCGGAATCTGGCGCGCGGGTTCTTCTCGCCGGAACTGGATGCAGACGGCCTGACGGTCGCCTTACGAGGGCTCGCGGAAAACACAACCGAGCGCTTTGGTATCGATTGTGTCTTCGAAGGAGACGAATCGCTCGGAATTCACGACTCTGCGGTGGCGACGCAGCTGTATCGGATCGCTCAGGAAGCAGTAGCAAACTCGATCAAGCACGCTGCTGCGCAGCAAATTACCATTCGCCTGACAATGAGGGCCTCCGAGCTTTCTCTTGCGATTAGCGATGATGGAATCGGGTTTCCCGATAGATTATCGCGTTCAAAGGGACTGGGCCTGCAATTGATGCGGCATGGAGCATCCCTCGCAGGCGCGAGTTTCGATGTTCGACGAAATGGCCTGCGCGGCACAATCGTCACGTGTAGATTGAATCTGCAAGACGCAACTGATCGAGATTAGTAACATGGATCCAACTGCCAAAACAGGTGAGCCACGCAAAAGCCGCATTTTTCTCATCGACGATCATCCATTAGTTCGAGAAGGACTAGCTAATCTGATTAACAGTCAGCGCGACCTGGTCGTTTGCGGCGAAGCCGAGGATTCCGCCGGAGCCATGACAGGTATCGCAAAAACGCGCCCCGATATCGCTCTCGTGGACATTTCACTGAAAAATGAATCTGGCTTGGAATTGGTCAAGAATCTGGAGAGCCAATTCCCGCTTGTCGCCATGATCGTGCTTTCCATGCATGATGAGGCCCTTTACGCGGAACGCGCTTTGCGTGCTGGCGCACGCGGTTACGTCATGAAGCGAGAGAGCTCAAAAAGCGTCCTCGCATCGATTCGCAGAGTGTTGGAGGGCGGTGTCTATGTCAGCGAAAGGGTCGTTAACAGCATGGCTCGCCGATTCACCACATCGCCTAAAAAAGTCGAGAGTTCTCCAGTGGAACGTTTGAGTGATCGCGAGCTGGAAATATTCCGCCTCCTTGGCCAGGGCCGCACCACGACGCAGATCGCTGAGGATTTGCATTTGAGCTTGAAGACCGTGCAGGCGTACTGCGCGCGCGCGAAGGAAAAATTCGGCGTTAGCTCTCTGGGCGAACTGCTCCGCGCGGCAATCCGCTGGGAAGATGCAACTCATCTGAAATAGACATTGCTCTTAAAACCGGAAACGAGGTTCTGGATTTTCTTAAGACGAAGCGTCACGGGCGACCGTCCGGCAGCGAATAAGACAGCGCAAACATTCATGCTGGTGATTTTGTTTCATCCGCGGCGAATTTTTGCATTCAGCTGGCTCAATTTTACGACCCTTTTGCCAGGGGCTGAGATAACAAACTGGCTATCAAGGAATTGCGTCTTGGCAGAAATTTTGGGAAAATGTTCCAGATTGAATTGACGCGCAGCCGATTTAGAATAGGTTATTGATCCCGCTGGAAGCGGGGCTCCACTAAGTTGGAGCGCGTTCTACGTACATTTGGGACTGCAAATTGGACTCAATTTTGTCCCGGCAAACGAAAACGGAGGCCCGCGTAACTGCGTGCGCACTGTGATTTTGTCGGCATGAGGTTGAGTTTTTTTGTGGCCAAAATGTACTGAACGGCTGGTTCTTTGACATCTACATACAGGGTAGTAAGAAATACAACTTTAAGAGCTGAGTCTGAAATCAAGTTGCTGCAACATCCGCTGTTCTCAGCGGATTGAGCGCAGCAAAGAGAGTTTCAGTTATCATAAATTTGATCCGGCAGCTGCCGGATCTACAGATTGATCAAGCTACAAAGAGCGCATCATGGATGCCTTGGTGCCAATAGGCGATGAAGGACGTGGTAAGCTGCGATAAGCTACGGAGAGCGGCAAACACGCTTTGACCCGTAGATTTCCGAATGGGATAACCTGAGCGAGGTAACAC
>Ga0114129_10005001_pt1 | contig 18670 bp, 19 predicted proteins | sample RhiMetdeltSRZDD1_FD_80071 | JGI IMG/M metagenome (GOLD analysis project Ga0114129, IMG submission 80071) | Populus rhizosphere microbial communities from Tennessee, USA - Rhizosphere MetaG P. deltoides SRZDD1 (version 2) (version 2) | ecosystem: Host-associated > Plants > Roots > Rhizosphere >...
ACCCATCGCCAAAGTAGATCGTGATCACCGGACGGCCAGCTAACGAAGCTGCAGGACTACGCCAGGCTTGTTGATGTTGATATCGATCTCCTTCTTCTGGTTGCCGAACATCCTTCCAAAAGCTCCCGAGAAGTACAACACGAGCATCAACACGATCAGGAACAGTATTACTGCTAGAGCCGTGAGTGCTCCGCCACCGCCGCCATCATGCACGACGTGCTCCTCTATGATCCGTTCAGCCATTGTAATCCCTCCTTGTTAGTCGTATGTCTTCCGTCCTGCAAGGAGCAACAGCAATGCCAGCGGTTTCAGACGACCGAAGATCTCGAAAACGAAACAAAACTTGGCAGAGTAGCTCGTTTCGATGGACTGAATCGAGATCGACTGTACGGGATGAAAACAGAAACGTATCATCGACTCGGGCCATTTCATTACTGGAAGACCGCGCAAGCAAAGGGGTACACTGATCAATCGGAGGCAATCAAATCATGATCATTGGTAGAAGCGATCCCTATCGGAATCACAACCCTCATATCGATCTGGGGGCTGTTGACGTCAAGAATACTGTTTCTCGAACGCACGCTGAGATATATCCCGGTACCGGTGGACTGTTGATCGAGGACAAGGGGAGCATGAACGGGACTAAGCTAAACGGCAAGAGGTTGCGTCCGCACGAACCTCAACCGTTTCAAGCTGAGGATGAATGCGTATTCGGCGAAATCGCATTTTGTTTCGTCGATGGAAAGCTGAAGCAATTGAAGCCCTGACGGCTAAGACTCTGACTGATTGCCGCCCCGGCGGGTGATTAATCTCAACCAGCAAAGTAGAACCCAAGCCTAACTATGGATCAAACACGTATTCGCGACGTCTCAAAACACGTAGGTCAGGAAATCACAATCAACGGCTGGCTTTATAACATGCGATCCAGTGGGAAGCTGATGTTCCCGCAGATCCGCGACGGGTCCGGCATCATTCAAGGGGTCGTCTTCAAGAAGAATGTGCAGGAGAGAGTGTGGAACGACTTCGAAAAGCTCACACAGGAGTCATCGATTGTTGTGCGCGGGAGCGTTCGCGCTGATGAGCGGGCGCCGGGCGGCTTCGAGCTTGATGTAGTTGACGTCGAAGTCTTGCAGATCGCAGATCCATTTCCGATCACGCCAAAGGAACACGGCACTGAATTCTTGATGGACAATCGGCATCTCTGGCTGCGCTCGAAGCGGCAGCATGCGATTCTCTCGGTGCGCGCTGAAGTCATCCGAGCCGTTCGCGACTACTTCGACACGAACGGCTTCCTGCTGATGGATACGCCGATCTTCACACCGGCCGCCTGCGAAGGCACGACGACATTGTTCGAGGTAAATTACTTCGAGGACGCAAAGGCGTACCTAGCGCAGTCGGGTCAGCTCTACAACGAAGCGACTGCCGCGGCGTTCGGGAAGGTCTACTGTTTCGGGCCGACCTTTCGCGCCGAGAAGTCAAAGACCCGGCGCCACCTCACCGAATTCTGGATGGTCGAGCCCGAAGTCGCTTATGCCGATCTGAACGACATAATGAATCTCGCCGAGGAATTCATCACGTTCATCGTGCGCCGGGTGCTCGAGAATCGCGGAAAGGAACTTGCCGAACTCGAGCGTGACACTTCCAAGCTGGAAAAGATCGAACCTCCGTTCCCGAGGCTTCAATACGACGACGCGGTGAAGATGCTGCAGGAGGCGCACGCGAAGGGCGAGCTTGAACAGCGATTCGAATGGGGCGGTGATTTCGGCTCGCCCGACGAAACTTACTTGTCTAATCAGTTTGATCGTCCGGTGATGGTGCATCGTTATCCCGCGGCGGTGAAGGCTTTTTACATGCAGCCAGATCCCGAGCGCCCCGAGCTCGCGATGTGCGTCGATGTGTTAGCGTCGGAAGGGTACGGCGAGGTGATCGGCGGCGGTCAGCGAGCGGACGACCTGGAGTATTTGCTGAAACAAATTCACGCCCACGGATTGCCCGAAGAAGCTTTTGATTGGTACCTGGATCTTCGCAAGTACGGAACGTTTCCACACGGCGGGTTCGGAATGGGCATCGAGCGCTGCACGGCGTGGCTGTGCGGGATAGAACACATAAGGGAGACGATTCCCTTCCCGAGGATGCTGTACAGATTGAAACCTTAGCTATCTTCGAAGAGACTTCTCCGCACTCCCGCCTACAATAGTAAGCTTCGTGGAGAGAGTTACTGAACGTGATATTAGCCAATCGACAGGCGGATCGAGAGTTGAGAACGTGAACCAGAACGCAGGCGCCAGAAGAATAACGGTTTTCGGAGGCTCACGCTGCGGGCCCGACGCCACCGAATACCGGGAGGCGCTAAAACTCGGCCGATTGTTAGTCGAAGCGGGATTTGACGTTTGCTCAGGCGGTTACGCCGGCGTAATGGAAGCCATCAGCCGCGGTGCCCACGAGGCGGGCGGTAACGTCATCGGCGTCACGATGGAACAATTCAAGTCCGCTCCTAATCCTTATCTCAAGAAGATCGAACCCAGCGCCGATTTCTACGCGCGACTTCAGATACTGATACGGGACTCAGCGGGCTACATAGCGCTGCGCGGTGGTATGGGGACAGTGACCGAGATTTCGCTCGTGTGGAACAAGCTGGTTATGAACGTGCTTCCAGCGAGGCCGTTGATTCTGCTAGGCGACTGCTGGCCACGCACGATTGATTGTTTGCGAGAACATCTGGTCATCTCTGATGATGACATGACACATCTCCTGTTTGCTCCCGCTGCCGAAGACGCTGTCGTCCTTCTGCGAGAAAGAATCGCATAGGCGGCTGCCGTGATAATTGCTGTCAAGCTTCCACACTGACTACGTAGTCAAAGCCCTTCAAAATCACGCACGAATTCTCTCTGTAAAGAGCGCCTTACCAGCTTTCTTGCAATTTGATTGCAAGAGGTTTCATGTCTAGATTTGCCGCATCTCAGATTGGTAAGATTGAATGTGAAATCGGGGGGACCCGAAAAGAACGGAACAAGGGGTATGGGTTTCGACTTTGGCTTGCTGAACTAAAAGAACCTCTCAGGGAAAGAGTTCACATCCAGTAGTCCCAATTCTCCAAGTCTAAAAAGTCTAACAAACCAGGTGTGGCCGGCATCACTGGATAGGAGTGTGAATGAAGCGAGATCAATCTTTTGTCCCAAGCTCAGAAACAGAATCCTCAAAGAAACGAATAGTTAAAAAAGTCTTATCAACCTTCCTTACAACCCTCGCCGTTGTAGTCGCGACGCTTTTGTTCGGCGCCGTCGACGGCAAGGCCCCGCTTGAACGGTTAACAATAGTTGGCGCCGAAACTGACAACGAGTCCGTTATCAACATACCGCTTGGCCTGAGCCGGCGGCGCGGCGCTTTCAACAAAGCGATTGACATGATCGCAGATGCCGCCGCGGTCAACCCGCGGCTCGCGGATTATTACAGCAACGTTACGACGCGGGTCAAAGGTCGCAGCGCCGACGGTGAAAACAGCTCAGGCGTCCGCGTAGTCAAATCGGCTCGCAAGATCAGTCGCTCAGTTAGCGACAACGTAGCCCCGGGATCGCAGACCGCTCCTGACGGTTTAGCTGCTCTGGCGCACAGCGTAGCAACGCTTGCGCAGGGGGTTTCAGGTCCCGACCACGAAGCGACATCGAGCTATTCCAATTTCAGCGATAATTCGGAATCGGAAGATGAAGCGCAGCAGTTCACTGTCGGCGACATGGCTTTTGATACCAACCCGGCGATCGAGCACTGGGTGAACTATTATGCTGCTACTCCCGGCGGGCGCAGAACCATGATGATTGGCATTGGGCGCAGCAACTCTTATCTGGAAATGGCGCGCGCCGAGTTTCGCAGCGCGGGCGTTCCCGAAGATTTGGTATGGCTGGCTTTTGTTGAAAGCGTCTGGAACCCGCGAGCTGTTTCGCCCGCAGCCGCAGGCGGAATCTGGCAATTCATCCCGGCGACCGCAACCGACTATGGCCTCACGGTTCAAAGCGGAAATGACGAGCGCGCGGACCCGTTCAAGCAGACCCGCGTCGCGGCTACCTACCTTCGCGATCTGTACACGATATTCGGCGACTGGGCGCTTGCGATGGCCGCTTATAACTCCGGCGAGCCGCGAGTCATGGGCGCAATCGTTAAGAACGGCCGCGCGAATTTCTGGGATCTTTACGACAAGCAGTTACTGCCGAAAGAGACACGGGATTATGTGCCCAAGATTCTGGCCGCTATCAAGGTTGCCGGCCAGGCTGAAAACTACGGACTAACGCCGGTCGCACAAACAGCGTCTGGCAGCTAAGAGACCTTCTACCTCCAAAGCGAATACTGAATCGAGGCTGCGGCAACGCAGCCTCTTCTTTTTTCCAATCGGCACATCTTGCCACTCGGACAACGCAATGGGAGAATATGATTGCATCAAGTGCAACACGATTCACCTGTGGTATTTGATTCCTCACCAGAATCTGCATGAGCAAGAAAGCCAAAATAATCGGAGTGCCGATGGATCTGGGCGCGGGGCGTCGCGGCGTCGATATGGGGCCGTCGGCGATTCGAATCGCCGGGCTCAATCAAGCCGTCGCGCTGCTCGGGTATGAAGTGACTGACGCCGGCAACGTTCACGTTCATCCTCCCGAAGCCGTCGAAGAAATGAATCCGCGCGCTCGGTACCTTGCACAGATCTCCGCCGCAGCCGAAGAGCTCGCCGTGATGGTGGAGGCGGCGCTTGACGACGGAGCGTTGCCGGTCGTGTTGGGCGGAGATCATTCAATCGCCATCGGCAGCGTCGCCGGACTGGCTTCATATTATCGCAAGCGTAGTAAACGAGTCGGCATCATCTGGCTGGACGCGCACACTGATGTGAATACGCCCGAGACTTCGCCATCGGGCAACATCCACGGCATGCCGCTCGCCGCTCTGCTTGGTCGTGGCGCTCGCGAGTTGACGCACGTCGCGGGGTTTGCGCCAAAGGTCCTTCCCGAGAACACCGTCATCATCGGCGCTAGAAGCATCGACCCGGGCGAACGCGAACTTCTGCGATCGATGGGCATTCGCGTGTTCACCATGAGCGAGGTGGATGAACGCGGGATGGCGGACGTAATCGCCGAAGCAGTGGAGATCGCGTCGCTCAACACGGCCGGGCTCCACGTGACAATGGACATGGATTTCATCGATCCGTTCTACGCGCCCGGCGTCGGAACGCCCGAACGCGGCGGCGCGACTTACCGCGAGAGTCATCTTGCGATGGAGAAGATCGCCGACTCGGGGCATGTCTTATCAGTCGAGTTGACGGAAGTGAATCCAGTGTTCGACACGGCAAATCAGACCGCGCTGCTTGCTGTCGAAGTGATTCTTTCGGCGCTTGGAAAGAAGATCCTGTAACCAGCTTTTAGATTAAATGGCCGAGCACGGATACGCACACGAATTGGGTCCGGACTTGCGCACGCGAGCGGCGTCAAGCATTGAGCGCGACAGGCTGGTCCTCGATTTGGAGAATAGGACTGCACGACTGAATGAGCAGGCCCGAATCTTTATTCCTTTGATCGCCCTTTGTCTGATCGTGGCCATTCCGATCTGGTCCAAATCGCTCTCCCGGTTTCTGATGCTTCTTCTGAGTCCATTCGTATTGCTTCCGTTGGGATTCTCCTTGATACATCTTGCGGTGGCGTGGGCCGGGATTGCCAGGGCCAGGAGTCGCATCCGTGTTTGGGAACGAGCTACAGAAGAGAGCAAAAAGTCTCACTAACGCCGGCGGTCAGGAGCTGAAGGTGCACGAGCTTCAAACTCGAAAGCACAATGCAGCATCAAAAGCGGTACATCCATAACTCAGCGGAGCTAACTTGGCCAGGAAATTAAGAGTCGGCGTAATCTTCGGAGGCCGTTCGGGCGAACACGACGTATCGCTGCGGTCGGCAGAGTCCATCATCAGCGCGATGGACAAATCCAAATACGAGGTGGTACCGATCGGAATCACCAACGAAGGACGCTGGCTCGTATCGGGAAACGCGACGGCTCTGCTGCCTCAAGCGGTAATGGCTTCAAACAGTCATCAACAGGTTGCGATCATCGGTGATCCCACGCGGCAGGGACTGACGCGACTCGAAGAGGGAGAGCAAGCGCTGTCGAGCGAACCACTGGACGCGGTGTTTCCGGTGTTGCACGGTACCTACGGTGAAGACGGGACGATTCAGGGCTTGCTCGAAATGGCGGGCGTTCCTTACGTTGGCTGCGGCGTGCTCGCATCGGCAACCGGCATGGACAAGGTTGCGATGAAGCAGTTGTTTGAGCGCGACGGTCTCGCAGTGGTGGAGTACGAATGGTTCCTACGGTCTTCGTGGGAAGCGGGTCCCGAAGTTGTGATCGAACGCATCAGTCAATCGCTGGGATTTCCGGTATTCGTCAAACCTGCGAACCTGGGCTCGTCGGTAGGCATCTCGAAAGCGACCAACGAGAAAGATCTGCGCGATGCCGTCAACGACGCCGCGCGCTATGATCGTAAAATAGTCGTCGAGCGTGCAGTCGACGGACGCGAGATCGAAGTGAGCATACTCGGAAACGAGCATCCGATCGCGAGCCTTCCAGGCGAGATAATCGTGGGACACGAGTTCTACGACTACGAAGATAAATACATCGACAGCGCATCGAGGACCGACGTACCGGCAAAACTCCCGCTGAGTATCATCGAGCAGATTCAACGAGACGGGATACGCGCATTCAAGGCAATCGATGGGTCGGGGCTTGCGCGGGTGGACTTCTTCGTCGAGAGCGGGACAGGCCGGGTGATCATAAACGAGATAAATACGATGCCGGGATTCACTTCGATCAGTATGTACCCGAAGCTTTGGGAGGCGAGCGGAATCCCATATTCGGAGCTGATCGACCGATTGATTCAACTCGCGATTGAGCGGCACGGCGACAAGTCGCGAAACCTTACAAGCTACAAGCCGAGAGGATAATGGTCAAAGTAACCAGTGGTCAGCGGCTTTAGATTGGAGTTTTGGAAATCTCGGTATAGAGAACCCGTACTGTTCTAGCCTTCCGGATAGATAATATCCTCATGAGTGAAGGCCTCCAATCGGCCAAGTGATTGTGCGTTTTTCCTTCTTGTAAATGTTCTTACTGCCCGTACCATCTGCTGCTAAACTGCAGTCAACGGTGTACCGGCTCTCGCAACAGACCGTAGAACTTGGGTAGCAATCGCCGCTTTGAGCGGCCGATACGTGAATTATGAAAGCGAGTAACGTAGAAAGAACGGAGATGCCCACCGCTGCAGGTGATCTCATTGATTCTCTCCGATTAACGAGCTACAAGAAAACAGTGTTCTGCTCGCCGCGTGTTTAAGCTCTCAGAGTTTGGCCAAGATTCTTTCATAACGATCGATGATGCCCGCAAACGCCCCTTGTAGATGTTGGTATCCATCTTGCATCTGTCTTGATTCAAGTGCTTTAAGTTCCTGGATTACCTTTTCCTTTGCATTGTGGAGGCCGCCCTTGACGTAAACTGATAGGCCGCTCTGCGGAGAGGTCGAAAGGTCTCGAATTCTCATTTGAAGGCTGGATAATGCGTGTTCCGGTTGTACACTTGATGAGTTCAGAGCATTACGTAATAGCGGGATAATACGTTGTATTTGGATCTTTTTGCCCAGACGAGTATCTTTTATTCGCTCAACCATCTTTCCATCCCCGTCACTTGTGCCGTCATCAAAAACTACGGCGCGAACAGTTATGATCACCTCTATCATTTCGCTCGAGCGATCAGCTAGCTCGGGAATCGTACAAGTCTCAACGTATGTTTCATTCGGTGTAATTACATCATCAGAGAAAAGAAAATCGGGTCTTTGGACATATCTATCATTGCGTGGCGAAAGTGCAAATGCGGTAATGCTTTTCCGATAATCATTTCGTAACGTCAGCCGAACAACCTGAGCCGGTTTTCTTTCTAGAGAAACTAATGTGAAACTTTGAGTCAGATTCTTCACTCGTATCTTAACTTCTCTTGGTGAATTCTGTACTGTTTCCTTAGACGAAGTCGTCGCTGGCATCGTTCCCGGAGAGAGAAGGAGACCACAGCTAAGGAATAGTGTAAGAGCAATCAAGGAGAACCGGAGAATCAAGGTTTTTTGTCTCGTCATGGTTTCCCTCCAGTTAGCGACAGGGACGCATACTGTGGCTACTTATCACTGGCCAAAACGAGATCGAAAATACAGCCCCCTTATACGCCTACCCGACCTATGTGTCAACAAAAAAGAACACGAACAAAAGAGTACAGTGCTTCGCTTGCCTCTCTTTAACAACGTACATTCCGTGACGTCTCAATGAATACTACTGTGACGCGATCACTGACCGCTGATCATTGACCACTGATTGCCGCAATCATCTCTCGTACTGCGCGCTCCATCCCCACGAGCGCCGCCCGAGCGACGATGTTGTGCCCGATGTTCAGCTCCTCGATTGGATAGATTTCGGAGATCGCTGCGACGTTCCGATAAGTCAATCCGTGACCCGCTGCGACTTTCAACCCAAGCTCGCCCGCCCGACTCGCGCACGCCGATATGCGCGCCAGTTCCGCTTCGACCTGGCCCGCCTCGACGGCACGCGTCGGATCTGTCAGCTCTGCGTACCGCGCCGTGCAAATCTCTATCTGGTGCGCGCCCACGCGTCCGGAAGCTTCAATCTGAGCGACATCAGGATCGACAAACATGCTGACCAGTACACCCGAGTCGGAAAGCTCTCGGACCACTCGTTGAATTTCGTCCTCGCGCGAAGTCACGTCGAGTCCGCCTTCGGTAGTCACTTCATCGACCCGCTCGGGTACGAGCGTCGCGGTGTTAGGCCGAACATCGCAGGCGATCTCCACCATCTCGGCGGTCCCGGCCATTTCGAGATTCAAGTGCGTTTTGACAATTCCGCGCAGGAGCCGCACGTCTTCGTCCTGGATGTGTCTCCGATCGCCGCGCAAATGAACCGTTATGCCGCTCGCACCGGCGATGTCCGCCAGCACCGCCGCGGCGATGACACTGGGTTCCCAGGTTTGACGCGCCTGTCGAATGGTTGCGATGTGATCGATGTTTACGTTTAACCGAATCATGCCTGGTAGTCAGTCACGTTGATGAACACCTGTACGGGCGTCCCTCTGTGTGGTGCCCTTCCTGGAGCTAACGTAGGGTCTCATCACGAAGGGGTGCCCACGGAGGGACGCCCGTACAGGTCCCATCACCGCGACTGTCCTGGCGCTATCGCGCCCGGCTTGCCGATTTCTGCGGTTCGAGAGGAGCGTCCCGTGACGCCAAGTCATAGCGGCCCTTGAAATCGTTAAGCCTGATTCGAATCAAGTCCATGACCATTCGTATTGAGTCGCTGAAGTAGCTAACCTTGCTTCCTTCGCTGTCGTTCCACACCACCGGCACTTCAAGTAACCGCAGCCCGCGCTTCTTCGCGATGTAGAGCACCTCCGGGTCGAACCCGAAGCGCTCGATGCTCTGAAGCTTGAACACCGGGAGCGCCGCCTCTCGCCGAAACGCCTTGAAGCCACACTGCGTGTCCTCGAACCTTAGGCCGGTGATCGCCTTCAGCAACAGGTTAAAGACGCGCCCGCCGAAGTCTCGAATCACCGGTTGCCGGACGCCGATCAACTGACGGTTGAGCGCTCGAGAACCAAAGGCGACATCCGCGCGTCGCTCTGCTATTGGCTCGATGAGCTTCGGAGCTTCGGTGATTGGCGAGGAAAAATCGGCGTCGCTGAAGAGAACTATTTCGCCTTTTGCTTCGGTCAGCCCACGCCGCACGCTGTAGCCTTTTCCCCGATTCGGCTTGTTGGTCAGCACGCGCAGCTCGTGACCTCGGTCGCGATATTCAGATATTCTTTCGGACACTCTGTTCGGCGTCCCATCCGACGAACCGTCGTCGACCACAATGACTTCAGCGCTGTACGGTTGAGCTTCAAGAAAGCGCAGGACAGCGTCGAGACTGCCGCCAATCCGGTTCTCTTCGTTGTAGGCGGGGATGACGACTGATAAAAACCAAGTCATGTTGCTCGATATGCTTCCGATTGGAAGCCTCGAATATAGCATATCGATGCTCGGTCGGTCATTGGAGAGCCGGGAGGGGGTAGTGGTGTTGTTGAGCCTTATGATTCTACAGTTGGGTGACAACAAGCCAGCCGAGGACGGTTGAACCATTTCACGGTTTTGCTGACGATGCCGTTCAAACTGCTGAAAGAGCTCGAGCGCAGATCCAGCCGGGCACCCCACTGAAAGTGAGGTGTTAATTTTCAGACCCAATGCAACAAAAAATCCGGTAGCACGGAGGTTAGGGTTCAGTGTCGATCGAAACGCTCGAGATGACTCGAAGACCGCTCTCGAATCCTCCTCCGCCTCCAGGGCCTTGAGAAAAGAGTTCGAAGCTGCGGCCACCGTCCCGCGTCTCGTACACATAGTCATTTCCCCACGGGTCAACTTCGGGCACGTGTTCCATGTAGGGCCCGAGCCAGTTGCTTCCATGTTCATTATTGACAGGTCGAAAAGCCGCCGGTCTGCGTGTCAGACAAATCAGTCCTTCCTCGTTCGTGGGGTAGCGCTCAACATCGCCTCGGAACCTCTCAAGCGCCTCGGCCAGCGAGTTGAGATCGCGCCGAGCCGCCTCTTCCCTCGCCATCATCCTCTGAGCCTCGCGGCGATTGCGTTCGATCATCTGCAACGCAACTGCGCCGGCGCCAACAAGAGAGATCATCGCCGCCGCCGTTATCACCAGGCGCTTGCGGCGACGGACGCGGCGCACGATCGCTTCATGCTTTTCGGGCGAGAAAACTATGGTAGGATCAACCCGCCGGGTGGTTGCAATCTCACGCGCTGACTCAACGTGAGCGCGAACTGCATCCGGGCCCGCGACCGGTCTGTAACACTGCAAGCAATAGCGAAGATCGGGCGCCAATTTGGCGCCACACTCCCGGCATATGCGTGAATCGGCTTGCTGAGTCGCCATCAGTCTATAGGCGTAAGTTTAGACCGCTTGTCCACACAATGGAAGCGCCTCACTGGATTCGAAACACTCGCTCGAAAAAGTGAATCATCTCACTCCAGGCCTGATCTGTGACTTCAGCATCGTAGCGGGGACCTTCGTCTCGCATGAAGGCGTGCTCGGCAGGATAGAGGCTGATCGAGAACTTCGTTCCCGCGCGTTCGAGCGCACTCTTGATCTTTTCGCGACCATTTTCAGGCACGTGCGGGTCCAATGTACCGAAGATCATAAGCAGCTCACCTTGAATCTCCTCGGCTCTCCCGAGCGAACCGGCGTCTTCGTCTCTTCCCAGTTTGCCGTTGTGAATTCCGGTCCCATAGAAGCAAACCGTCGCCGCCACGTCGGGCTGAAGCGCTGCCCGAAACGCGAGATGTCCTCCGATGCAAAATCCGCCGGCGCCGAGTTTCCCATTCGCAACGCCTGGATGTTGATTCAGGTAATCGAGCGCCGCCCGGCAATCAGCGTCAAAGTCGGCGACGAGAGTTTGCGCCGCGTCTCGAAGTCCGCGGTCGCGGCCGTCGTCGTCGAACGGAATGACCGTCCCACGAGGCTCGCTTCGATGATATATCTCGGGCGCGGCCACCACGAAGCCGTAGCCCGCCAATCGCGCGCTTGCCCTGATCATCGGCCCGGTGAGCTGGAAAATATCCGAATAGAGAAGGATCCCCCGGAACGCGCCCTGCTGTCTTGGAGCCGCGACGAATGCTCGCATCGTTCCACCATCAACAGGTATGTCTGCGTATTCGGATGTGATGACCATCCACGGTGCTCCCGTGTTAGTGCTTCAAATCCTACGGCCGCGTAAATCTGAACTCGGGCGAAACCGTGCCATCAGGATTCCTGACCGTCAGAGTGACCGTCTGACCTTGCGCGATGAACTTGCCGGCCTTCTTGCCGACCAGATTCGTCGTTGGACTGGCATCGTCGTTGTTGGTCTTCTGCTGCAGCTCGCCATCAACCAAGATCTTCGCGCCGTCTTGAATGCCCTGGCCGAAAACGAAAAGCTTCTTCCCGACCACGGACGCGCTCTTTATTTTCAGTGAGGCAGGTCCGAGCGGCACGCGCCACGCGCCGCGCCCGTGCGTGAACGCAAAAAGATTGAGCGTGCCGCCAACGCTGCCGATGGAAAGGGATTCAACTACGGTATTGGCGAACCCCGTATTCTCTCTCGCCCAGGTCGCCCCGCCGTCGAGCGACACAAACACGCCGACGTCGGTGCCCACGTAGAGTCTCTGCGAACTGGACGAATCAACAACTATAGTGTGTGCGGGAACATCTGGTATCCCCGTATTGCCGGACCCATCAATCCCGTTCCAAGTCGCTCCAGCGTCTGTGCTCTTCCATACGTGCGTGCCGCCAAACGTAGAATAGGTCGCATAAGCCACGTTCACGTTGTTCGGATCGAAAGCCAGCCATGACACGAAACCGGTTCTCGGCTGAACGGACGGCCAGTCAGTCGAAGCATTAGACGTTAATCCCGAATTTGTGCGGTGGATAACGCCACCCACGTCGCTGCCAGATCGCCGAGCGGTGCCCGCGAGCACATAGTTTGAATCGGCCTCGGCGATTGCAATCGCGCTGACCGCACCGCCGAGCACGCCCGAGTTGGCCTGGGTCCAGCTCGAGGCGGCATCGTTTGTCCGCCACATTGTTCTGCCGCCGGTCCATAGTGTCTGAGGTTTGCTCGGGTCCATGAAAAATGGATTGATAAAAAGAAAGTTGCTGCTGGGTTCATTGATCCCGGCGGTCACGCCTTGAAAGTTCTGCCCTCCATTTGTCGATCTTCGAAGCGACAGCCTCGTCGTCTCCAGGTAGATCGTGTCGGTGTTTGTCGGGTCTACGGCAACGTATCCCCCATCGCCTCCAAACACGTCTGACCATCGCGCGCCGGTCTCGTCCGTGCCCCTCAGCGTTCCATTGTCCTGTGCGCCTCCGAAATAAGTCCGCCCGCTCGGATACGGCAGCCCTTGATAGAACTGCGTAACGGCGTAGTCAGTATTGAGTGATGTCCATATCACCTGTGTGTTGTCGGTGTCGCACGTCGCGGTTGCTCCCTTTGCGGTCGCGGCGCGCGCATCGTCTGTACGAAAGATACCTCCGTCGTTGGTAACGTACATAGTTCGGTTGCCGGTGCCGTTGTATTGTGGATGAAATACGATGTAATGTTGATCAGCGTGGGCATAGTGTGGGTCGGTTTTCGGGGCCCACCAGTAAGAAGCGAGACCCCAGCTCGCACCGCCGTCGTCCGACCGAAACAGGTCAATGCCCCCGGCCCAAACGCGGTTCGAGTCGACCGGGTCGACGGCGATAACATTGTCGTACCATCCCTGGTTCAAGAAGCTGTCGCTCGCACCCGAAGTGCAGGCTGACCGAAGGGCGATCAGCGGATTCGACAGCAACACCGTGTTCAGCTTTGTCGGATCGGTATTCCTTACGCGCGTTTCCCAGGTTCCCGGATCTCCGCTCGATATAGACCGAAAGACCGCGAGCAAGCCGAGACTATAATTCCCGGTCTCGATACTTGAGGCCAGCGCGTAGACGATATTCTGATCCGAAGGCGCGATGGCCAGCGTAGTTCGGCCGAGATTTTGCTCCGTGAACACTTCCGTCCACGGGCTTCTGCCAGAGGGATCGCCGGCGTTAGTGTTTCGATAGATGCGCGACTGAGTCATCGTACCGAAAGCGGCAAACAAGTAATCGTTCGGCTGATCGGTCCTTATGGCCAAGTCGAGACACCCACCGTTTATAGGCCCGAATGAACCGACAACGTTTACCGACAACAGCCAGCTAGCACCGCCGTCCGTCGACCGAAAGATCCCTGTTCGCGTCGCTGCATATACCCGAAGGTTGTTATTGGGACTAACAACTATGTCGTTGACGTACTGAAAATCGACGGTCGAGGTGCTGGTTAGGAAACTCCAGCTTGTGCCGCCATTGGTCGACTTGAAGATGCCCGCCCCGCGAACATTGTCGCTTGCGAAATAGCCTTCGCCGGTCCCGGCATAGATCACCTCGGTATTCATCGGATCGAAGGCAAGCGAGGAAACCGCGATGTTCGGCAGCAAGTCGCCGAGCCCGGTCCAGGACTGGCCCGCGTTTGTGCTTTTCCATACGCCGCCTGCAACGCCCGCGGTATACATTACGGTTGGATCCGACGGTTTGATTAACAGCGCGCGCGTCCGGCCTCCAATGTTGCCCGGTCCCAGCGATGTCCAGGCCCCGAAAGCGTCCGGCTCGATTGAACTGGCGCGCAGGTCGTCGAGCGACGGCAGCGCTCTGTTATACGCCGTCGAATACTGAGGCATCCGCTTTGTGTGCTCCACAGCGTCCGCGTAACGCTTGACCGGAATTGGGCTGTGGCCGTCAGGCGACCGCTTTAGCAAGAAGTACTCGCTGGCTTCCGCCGGTTGATCGAAGGCCTCGGCTTCCTTGTCGAGGAGGTGTGTCGAAAAACCGCGGCCTTCTTTCCTCGATTCATTCTTCTCGAGGCTGATCGATGCAGGTATCAGGGAAGCCGCGACGATCAAGACTGCGAATGTGTAACGTGCGCGGTACTTCATTGTGAATCCACCTCGGTGTAAGAAGCTCATTCGAAGGCGGAAGCATTGTGGCTTTCAAGCCTGCCGCCGAACAAACGGAGCTTACTTATCCTCGTTCTTAGTTCTTCGCGGCGAGATGTCGCCAATCGTTATCTGAGTCGACAGACCAACAGAGGCCAAGTATTAAATAGTTCACTTCAAGGGTTGAACCGTGCCTTTAAGCACCCTTCGCAACCACCCTGAGAGCCACCTCAGGGTTGTTCGAAAAAAGCCATGTTTAGGTGGCGGCTCGTGCGCTTCGGTCTTCGCCTCTGCCTCGATCGCGGTGAAAAATTGAGAGGCCATCATCTTCACCGCGCCTTGAAGCATCCGCTGGCCCACGCTTGCAATTGTGCCGCCGACCTGAACTTCACCGTTGTAGGTGATTACGGTGACGCCATCTCGTTCATCCAGATTGATATCACCTGCGCCCTTTAAAAAACCGGGCTGCCCTTTCCCGTCTACGATCAATCGAAAGTGACTCGGCGGCTGCACGTCTTCAAGTCGCACGTTGCCGGTGAAGACACCTTTGATCGAACCGACTCCCGCGCGAAGAGTTGTCGAGTAAGCATTCTCCCCGGTCTTTTCAAGCCGCTCGCAACCGGGTATGCACCGTTGCAAGACTGCGGGGTCAATCAGCGCTGTGAAGACGCGGTCGCGGCTGGCGTGAAGTTCGTGGGTGCCTTCGACTTTCATAACGGTTTCTAGTTTCTGGTTTGTGGTTTCCGGTTCGGCAACTAGAAACTAGAAACCAGCAACCTACTTCGCGCGTGAGGCTGCTGCCTCAATCGCGCGCCGGGTGTAAACCTGAGCCAGGTGACGCCGGTAAGCATCCGAAGCATAGAGATCACCGTTGACCGAAACACCATCGGTCGCATGGGTTGCCGCCGCCGCTGTTGCTTCGTCGTCGAGCGCGCTCCCAGTCAGCGCTTGTTCGACCGCCCTCGCGCGATAAGCTTTCGACGCAACACCCGTGATGCCGATGCTTGCGGAGTTACATTTCCCACTCTGATCGCGAGTCAGGTTGACAGCCACTCCGACGACCGCAAACCCCGACGCGGGCTGGGGCACTTTCAGGTATGCCTGACCAAGACGGCCACTCGGGATGTTGATGCGAATCTCACGCAGAATCTCGCCTTGATCAAGCGCCGTCGTGAGCATATCGACGAAAAAGTCGTCGGCCTTGATCACGCGCTCGCCGCCACCGCCCACCGCGACTATTTCTGCGCCCAGCGCAATGATTGCAGCAGGCCAATCGCCGGCGGGGTCTGAGTGAGCGATGCTTCCGCCGATCGTGCCTTTGTTCCGCACCTGAACATCGCCAATCTGAGCGGCGCATTCGGGCAGCAGCGGGCAAATCTCCCGCAGCCGGTCCGAAGCCTCGATCTGAAAGTGAGTCGTCGTCGCGCCGATGCGAATCTGTCCGCCGTCTTCGCGGATGTAGGCGAGGTCTTTTATCCGCCCGATGTCGATCAGTATCTGCGGCGTAGCGAGCCGAAGCTTCATCGCGGGGATCAAGCTATGCCCACCGGCCAGTATCTTCGCGTCATCGGGATGTTGACCAAGCAGCGAGACCGCTTCGGCAAGCGTCGCCGGCGTGAGATAGTCAAATTGCGCTGGTATCATTTCTCACCTCGTTCCGGTATCTATTTCGTATTGTTGTTCGAACACTTGTTGCCAAGACAACGTTGAGACGGCAGACTTCTGATTCATCTCGCCTTCAGCCTCACGGATGGCGGCCCGCAGGCACTTGTCCCACATTCCGTTGATTACATCGTCAGTCAAGCTCGGAGTCTCCCCCTGAATGTCCGCGATTTCATCCCTGGCGTTATAGATGCTGGCGACCCATCCGTAAGAACGCAGGTCGGGTTGGTTCTGCCACTTGATGATGTGCGTCATCAATCGAACAAGCTGACTTTTTAGCGCTCTTTTCTCAGATCGCCCCAATGCGACTATCAGCTCCTTGATTCCGGCCTCAGCTTCTTCGTAGTCGCCTTCAAGCAGAGCTCGCTCGATTTCAACGGCAACTTGAAAATGTGATTCCGCCGATAACTCGTGCCAGCTCATATCAGTCCGCCAACCACCCAACCCGGGTTCGAGTAGCAACTCCTCGTCTGAGTCCGTATCCATCTTCTTCATGGCTGTTCGCTAAACGGGATCGCTCTACGCCTGTCCGCTTATTATTCGCCAGACAGCTTCCGGCCTCACCGGCATATCCAAATGCCGAACGCCGAACGGCGATAGTGCGTCTACGATCGCGTTCACTATCGCAGGCGTCGCGCCAATGGTTCCGGCTTCGCCAACTCCCTTAACGCCGAGCGGGTTGACCGGCGAAGGAGTCTCCGTGCGGTCAAGCTCGAACCACGGGATCATCGCCGCCTTAGGCAACGCGTAATCCATCAACGTTCCGGTTACAAGCTGGCCCTGCTCATCGTAGACCACTTCTTCGTACATCGCCTGCCCGATCGATTGAACGATGCCTCCGTGCACCTGGCCATCGACCAGCATAGGATTGATCACCTTGCCGCAATCATCGACCGCGACGTACCGCAGGAACTTCACCTCGCCGGTCTCGCGATCAACTTCTACAACGGCGATGTGCGTGCCAAAGGGAAAAGTGAAATTCGTCGGCTCGAAGAAGTAGGTGGCCGAGAGTCCGGGCTCCGTGCCGGGCGGAATGTCGCGTGCGATGTGCGCCGCGAGTGCCACGTCTTGAATCGTGACGCCTTGAGCGTCCGGGTCCGGCTCTGGCAGCGCGCCGGCGGGCGCTTGTCCTACCGGCACATCAGGCTCGGCCACCGCAGAAGCGGCTCTGGCAGCCTGTTTCGTGAATCGTCCTTCTTTAAAGACCACGTTCGCTGCATCGGCCTTCATCAAGTGAGCCGCAATATTGGACGCCTTTTCCTTGAGCTTCTCGATGGCCATCAACACCGCTGTTCCACCCACCGCCGTCGCGCGGCTCCCAAATGTGCCGATGCCGTACTGAACGATCGCGGTGTCTCCGTGAACTACGGTGACGTCGTTCAAGTCAACCCCCAACTCATCAGCAGTGATCTGCGCGAATGAAGTCTCCTGTCCTTGACCGTGCGGCGAGGCGCCAGTCAAAACCGTAACCTTGCCGGTCGGCTCGATTCGCACAGTCGCACTCTCCCAACCACCCGCCGGCATTGCAGCCGAGGGTCCGAGCGCGCATATCTCGACGTAGGTCGAAACGCCTATGCCGATAAGACGTCCCTGCTCGCGCGCTTTCTTCTGCTCCACGCGCAAGCCGTTGTAATCCGCCATCTCCAGAGCCTTGTCGAGCGCAGCGTCATAATCACCGCTGTCATAGAACAGGCCCGTTGCTGTCTTGAAAGGAAACTCGCTTGACTTGGGGAAGTTCTTGCGTCGCACATTAACCGTATCCATCCCAAGCTCGGCGGCAACCAGATCGGCGGCGCGCTCGACCACGTAGGTGGCTTCGGGCCGCCCCGCGCCTCGATACGCGTCCGTAGACATCTTGTTCGTGAAGACCCCGGTCACGTTGATCTGAATCGCCGGAATCTTGTAAGCGCCCGAAAGCATCAATCCGGTCAGCGTCGGAATCGCAGGTGTCAGCAATTGGTGATAAGCGCCCAGGTCGGCAAACACGTTGTATCGAAGCCCTGTGATCGTGCCGTCATTATTGCAGCCGACTTCGACGTAACCAACCTGCCCGCGCCCGTGAATCGTAGCCTGGATGTTCTCGCGGCGAGTCTCGATCCACTTAACCGGCTTGCCGAGCTGAATCGATATCCAACCCAGCAGCGCCTCCTCGGCGTACACGTTGAGCTTCGATCCGAATCCTCCGCCTACCTCCGGCGTGATCACTCGCAGCTTGTTCTCGGGTATTCCGATCATCAGCGCGAGCTGGGTCCGCAGAAGGTGCGGTATTTGAGTCGATGACCAGATTGTGAGTTCTTCCTCACCCGGGAAGTATCGAGCGAGCACGCCGCGCGGCTCCATCGCGATGGGAGCGAGCCGCTGATGCACCATGCGCTGCGTGACTACCCGATCAGACGACTTCAGCGCGGCGTCGATGTCGCCCTC
>Ga0114129_10005002_pt1 | contig 18666 bp, 21 predicted proteins | sample RhiMetdeltSRZDD1_FD_80071 | JGI IMG/M metagenome (GOLD analysis project Ga0114129, IMG submission 80071) | Populus rhizosphere microbial communities from Tennessee, USA - Rhizosphere MetaG P. deltoides SRZDD1 (version 2) (version 2) | ecosystem: Host-associated > Plants > Roots > Rhizosphere >...
CACGGCGAGATACACCAAGAGCGCCACGTGCTTCTTCACGCGGAACCGAATGGGATCGCCGTTCGGTGCGAACAGCGCCGGCACGCCCAGGGTGCGGAGAAAGAGCTGCCCGTCCATCAGCTTGTCGTGGGGGTGAATCGAGAGTAGAGCGCCGGCCTCAACCGACCGTCAAACTTGCGTCGATTTCGCGACCTCGGCTAGACGCTCCTGATGCTGTGGTGGCGAGGACGTCCATGATCCTGCAGATTCCAGGCTCCCCGATTCCAGGTCCCCTCGTGGCCACTGCGCCTCCGGCGCTCTCCGATCGCCCGCTGTCGACCGACAGCGACGCAAAGACGGTTGGACCGAACAGCTTCGTACGATGGAAGATCCTTGCGCTCCTCGCATTGGCGAGCGGGGTCGCGTACGTGCTGCGGCAGAACATGTCGGTCGCTGGAGAGCGGATGATGAGCGACCTGGGGTTGTCCCAGGTGCAGCTGGGCATCGTGCTGGGGGCGTTCGCCTGGGCCTACGGGATCTTCCAGTTCCCGGGCGGGGTATTCGGCGACTGGCTTGGCGCCCGGAAAGGCCTGTCTCTCATCATCGCCGCCTGGGGCGTCCTGAACCTGCTCGTCGCCCTGATTCCCGGAACCGCCGGGACTTCGCCGGTCATGATCATCGCGCTGCTGGCGGCCCTGCGATTCCTCATGGGCGTCGCGCAAGCTCCGCTCTTCCCCATTCTGAGCGGGCACTCGATCGCCCGGTGGTTCCCGGTGGGGGCCTGGGCTTTCCCCAACGCGGTCACCAACGCCGGGCTCACTCTCGGGAGCGCGGCCACTGGCCCGCTCATCGCGTGGCTGGCCCACACGCTGGGCTGGCGCGCCTCGTTCGCGACCACCGCGCCATTGGCCTTCCTCATGGCCGCGGCTTGGTGGTGGTACTCGCGCGATCAGCCGGCCCAGCACGCGGGCGTGAGCGCTCGGGAGCTCGCGCACATCAACGCCGGACGCCCGGACTTCAGAGCACCAGCAAACCCGCGTCGCGAGTGGAGGCTGGTTCTCCGCGATCGCAACCTCCTGCTCATCACCGCGAGTTACTTCGCCGCTAACTACGTGTTCTACTTCTTCTTCAATTGGCTCTACATCTACCTGGTCGACGTGCGGAAGTTCCAGGTGCTGACCGGCGGCTTGTTTGCCTCTGCGCCCTGGATCTGCGGCGCGATAGGGGCAACCCTGGGCGGCATGATCTGCGACCGACTCGCGCGGCGCTACAACATGACCATCAGCTGCCGGGTGGTCACGATCTGCGGACTGGTTCTGGCAGGCGTGTTCATCGTCGCCGCGGCGGGCGCGGCGAGTCCATACGTCGCCCTGATATTCCTTTGCCTGTGCCTTGCCGCGCAACAGTTCACCGACGCAGCCTCCTGGGCCGCGGCAACAATGGTCGGCGGCTCGCGGGCTGCGATGACCTGCGGCGTCATGAACACCGGGGGAAACGTGGTCGGTGGGCTGGTCGCGGTGGTAGTGCCGATCACGGCTCGTGAGTTCGGTTGGCCGGTCGCCGTGGGAAGCGCGTCGCTCTTCGCCTTTGTCGGCGCGGTCCTGTGGCTCTGGATCAGGGTCTCGCCGCCCACGAACGAAGGCCGCCCTCCCGGCCCGTGAGCCGGGAGGACGGCAACTGTTGCGGTCAAACCGGGTGCGAACTAGTTCGCCGACGTCCCGCTCTGCCCCGGATTCTCCTTGAGGCCGAACTGCTTCCGCAGGGCCGGCTCATCAGCCATGGTCCACTGCTCCGTGACCTGGCCATCCTGAATCCGCAACACGAGAATCTCTCCGCTTCCGGTCGAGGACGAGAGCCGGCCGATCACCCGATCGCCGTCGGTGACGAGCTCGTTCACCGTGAGCTTCCTTGATGGATCCTTGGTCCGCTCGTCCTTGACCAACGCCTTGTAGCCCTCGCGCCCGAGCGGCGTACCGTTGTGGCTCACGTTCTTTGATACGAGGTCGTCTATCAGGGCGAGATCGCCGCCGTTGTAGACCTGATTGACCACGACTGTGAAGAGGGTCTTGTTCTGATCGGCATCCTGGGCCGACGCGCTGCTGGCGGCGCCTGCCAGGGCCATGACGGCCAGCCCGGCCGCAGCGATCATGGTCCTCATCGCGCTTACTCCTTCCGGTGAATGGCGTCGGCCCCGGAACGGGGCCGCATGGCTTATAGACGCCTCCACCATACGGGAAGGTTGCGCAGAAGGTTTTGGGCTCCGGGTTACGGCTTCGTAACGAGCGTCAGCCGGGAAACACGAGGGCGCGCCGGACTCCCGGCGCGCCCTCGACCCGCCCGCCCCCGCCGGTTCTACAGGCCCAGCGAGTAGCTGCTCCCGATCAGCTGCTCCGCTGCGGTGAACATCGGCGCCGCTGCTGCCGTGAGGACCGCCGGCGCCGCCATCATCTGGTTGAGAGCGTTACGCTCCTGTGCGGTCAGGTCGCGGTCGGGGCCGGTGAAGGTATAGCCCGCCGCCGAGTTCGACGTCACCGTGCCGGTGATGGTCGCGAACTGCCTTCCGTTCACCGTGACGACGAGATTGGCCACCGCGCTCGCTCCGGACTGACTCGTGGTGAAGCCCACGGTGCCGGCCAGCGCCACGGTCTCGCCTCCCCGCGTCACGCTAAGCGTGAGGCTGAGGACCGTGGTCGGATCTCCTGCCGTGAGGTCCGCGTGCAGGTGCGCCGCCACGTCGGGATGATCGAGCGTCAGGTCGAAATCGACCGCGATATGGTTCGAGCTTGCGCTTGCCGAGTTATTGAAGTCGAGCCGGTGGGCACCATCTGTCACGTATCCGGCGGCGACCGCCTGAAACGAGGTCTGGGTCGACGTCGCAGTGACCAGGTAGTCGGCGTAGGTCGCCGTCTCACTCGCCACCAGGACGCCGAGTCGATAATCGGTATCGGTGCTCTCGTCGGTCAGATCGGCGTACCCGATCGCATTGAGCGGCGTGGCCGGCTGGTTGGTGAGCGGGTCGATGGCGTAGAGGGTGAACCGCACGCCGGTCGCGGGACCGCCCGTGGCGCTGCCTTCCACGTACGCGTGAGTGCCGGTGTCCCACACGTAGACCTTGCCCCACTGTGTTTCCGGAATGAGCGAGCCCGCGCCGGTCGGCGCCGTCGCGAACGACGGACGCAGCGACTTGAGCGCGAGCGCTTGCTTCGGTGTAACGCCCTGACGACTCAGAAGAGCCAGCCGGCTCGGCGTCATCGCGCTCAGCACGGTCGTGGTTCGACCCGAAATGGGGCTCGTCGATCCGAGCGTCGAGAAGCTCTGAAAAACGGAGCCCTGGAGCGGGGTGCTGAGGGACGCTACGTCGTTGTTGAGCCCCACGGGATCGGCGATCGCTGCGGGGGCGGAACTGACGGGGTCGCCGCCACAGCCGGCCAATACGGTCGCGCAAACCGCAACGGCCAGCGCCATGACGCGCTTGGCGATCAGAGTCATCTGGGGCCTCTCCAGGCTGGTAATCTGTTGTCAGGGCGTGAGATACCTGCTACGGCCAAAACCAAGCGCTGGGGAGGAGGGCAAGTCAGAGGCCAACGGACCAGGCCTTTCCGGAGAGGAGTTCCCCGACCAGGTCCGCACCGGTTCGGTCGGCGGCTTCGGCCGCGAAGTTGGTCACGATTCGATGTCGGAGCACAGCGGGCGCGACCCCCTTTACGTCGTCCAGGTCTGCCATGGGCCGGCCCGCGATCGCGGCGCGAGCCTTGGCGCCGAGGACGAGGTATTGAGAGGCGCGTGGCCCGGCGCCCCACTCGACGTACTCCTTAATGAAAGCGGGCGCCTCCGGGTCGGCCGGCCGAGTAAGACGGGCGAGGTTTACGGCTGCGCGGATCAGACTCCGCGAGACGGGGATCCGACGCACCAGCGCCTGCATCGCCAACACGGCCTCGGCATCCAGCACGGATTCCAGGCTTCCACGAACGGCCCCCGTGGTTTGCTCCACGATCGCTTCTTCTTCGTTTCGACTCGGATAATTCACCCGCAGCTCGAGCATGAAGCGGTCGAGCTGCGCTTCCGGCAGCGGATAGGTACCCTCCTGCTCGATCGGGTTCTGGGTCGCGAGCACGAAGAACGGATCGGGGAGGTGGTATGTTGTCCCCCCAGCGGTCACCTGGTGCTCCTGCATCGCCTGGAGCAGCGCGGCCTGAGTCTTGGGCGGTGTGCGATTGATTTCGTCGGCCAGTACGACATTCGCGAAGACCGGACCGTGGACGAAGCGAAACGCCCGTTTCCCTGTAGTCAGATCCTCCTCGATGATCTCGGTGCCGGTGATGTCGCTCGGCATTAGATCAGGAGTAAACTGGACTCGGTTGAAGGAAAGTCTGAGCGCCTCGGCGATGGTCTGGACCATCAGTGTCTTAGCCAGACCCGGCACCCCGATGAGCAGCGCGTGTCCACCGGCGAGAATAGCGGTGAGAATGCCCTCAACGATGTCGTCCTGTCCGACGATTCGCTGCGCCACCTGGCTGCGAAGTCGGGTAACGGCACCGACCAACCGCTCGAGCTGGCGCACATCATCCTGAGGAACGGCCTGCGTCACAGTCATTCGCGCCTTGGCTTACGGGACTCTGCAACATTATCCGGGGACCGGTCGAAGACGCCAGCATTGTAGCACCAGATCGAGGGCCTTTGTTCGCTTGCGAAACTTTTCACAAGGGCGTAGGTTAGCGCCGTGTCGGAGCCCAACAAGGGGGGCGGTGGAAGGCCCGGACCGGCGAAGTATGCCGGCTTGGGGATTCAGTTTGCGGTCACGATCCTGCTGTTTGTGCTGGCGGGCCAATGGGCGGATCGCAAGATGGGCACCGACGGTCTGTTCACGATACTCGGCACCTTCCTCGCGTTCGGCGGGACGTTGTATTCGCTGATTCGCCACCTGAACAAGGACAATCAGGACCGGCGGTGAAGGGAGCACGGCGATACCTCGCGGTGACCGCAGCGCTCGTATCCCTGGGTGGTGCCGCTGGACTGGTGATTCCGGAAGTTTGGAGAGCAGGGTGGTGGCTCGCCTTGGGCCTGACCCTCGCGATTCAAGGCCCGCTTGGTTGGTGGCTCATGGCTTCGCTGGGGACCGAGCGATTTCTCGGTGTCTGGGCGCTGGGAATCTTCACGCGACTCGCGCTCGTCGCGCTCGTCGGCCTGGTGCTGGTTCCCGGGCTCGGCCTGCCGCCCGCGCCCACTTTGCTCTCATTGGTCGGATTTCTGATGGTCTCACTCGCAATCGAAGGGATCGTCGCGGTCCAATGCTCGAGGGTCGAAGTGCGATGAGCCGAATGATGAAATGGATCGGGCCGAGTGCCATGCTGGTGCTACTCGCGGCGGCTCAGCTTCCCGCTCAGGAGATTGTCCACCCTAAAGTCGCATTCCAGGCTGCGCAAGAGTCGCATCAGCAAAGTCCGCAAGAAATCGACATTATGGGGCACCTGGCGAACTCGAACGAGATCGAGTTGCCGTACTGGAAACCGCCCTACTACTACGCGCTCCATCTGCCACGACTGAAGCCTGTGGAGGTCGGGTCGGTTTCGATCGATCTGTCGCCCACGAAACACGCGGTCTTTGCGGTAATCGCGGCACTACTCGTCGCCATCATCTTCATTGCCAGCGCGCGATCGGTCAGGCGCGCTCAAGCCAACGGGCACCCGCCCAAAGGCTTGGGCGGCGCTATGGAGGCGACGGCGCTGTGGATCAGGCAGGAAGTGATCCTGCCCAATGTCGGCCCGCATGGTGAGGGCTATGCGCCTTATCTGCTGACGACCTTCTTTTTCATCCTGGCCTGCAACCTCCTTGGGCTGCTGCCCTGGGGCGCCACCGCCACCGGCAACATCGCAGTGACCGGCGGCCTCGCCGTGCTTGCGTTCGTCATCATCGAGGTCTCCGGCATGCGGTCCCTTGGCTTCAAGGGTTACATGGGCACGATCTTCTATTTGCCGCCGGGGCTTCCGACGTTTCTCAAGCCGATCATGCTGATCGTGATGACGCCCATCGAGATAATCGGAAAGCTGGCCAAGCCATTCGCGCTCGCGGTCCGACTCTTCGCGAACATGACGGCGGGGCACGCGCTGGTGCTGGCGCTCATCGGGCTGACCTTCACATTTCATAGCTACGTAGTGGGCGGCGTGGCCTCGGTCATGGCGACACTGGTGATGCTGCTCGAGCTGTTTGTCGCGTTCCTGCAGGCGTTCGTGTTCACGCTGCTCACGGCCGTGTTTATAGGATTGATGCGGGCGGAGCACTGAACGGCGGGAGAAGGGGAGAAGAGGGGGGAAGGGGGAAGAGGGGCGATCGATAGCTGATAGCTGATAACTGATAGCTCCAAGCCGGGCTGCGAGCGCTCGCGCAGTTCCGGCACCGTAGTCCGCCGAATGGCGGACGATATCCGCTGCTCGCGGCTCTGACATGAGCCGAGGGCGTTGGCGGGTCACCGTGGCGAAGCCGGTCCGGGAGAATCGGCTCACGTGCGGCGGGCGCGGCTACAACGGATCTCCTGTCTACCATGGAGTCTGACATGTTGCACATGCTCGCCCTGCTGCAGGACGCCGCGGCTGCCACGGCCGGCAAAGGTTATGGCCTCATCGGTGCCGGATTGGGCGCCGGTCTGGCCGTACTTGGCGCGGGTGTGGGGATCGGTCGCATCGGTGGCTCAGCGGCCGAAGGAATGGCCCGGCAGCCGGAGAACAGCGCGCGAATCCAGACGGCGGGTCTGATCTTCGCTGCGCTGATCGAAGGCGTCGCCCTGTTCGTCGCGGTTATCGCGCTGCTGATGCAGGGCAAGATTACGTTCTGAGGACCCCGGTATGAAGAGAGCGTTCTGGCTTGGAGTTGGGGCGGCGCTATTCGGCGCCGTCCCGGCTGTCGCCGAAGAGGGTGGGCCCAGCGGCCCGCTGGTAGTGAACGGCGGGCTCATGATCTGGACCCTGGTCGTTTTTGCCCTGCTCTTCCTCGTTTTGAAGCGCTTTGCCTGGCCCGCCCTGTTGGGCGCAGTCGAAGCGCGGGAAAAGCGGTTGGAGGAACAGCTCGCGGAGGCTGAGCGAAATCGGGCGGAATCGGCCCGGCTGCTGGAGGAGCACAAAAAGCTCCTGCTCGACACGCGGACTCAGGCCAGCGGTCTTTTGGCCGAGGCACGCGCCGCTGCCGAAAAGGAGCGGGCGCTCGCGTTGCAAAAGACCAAACAGGAGCAGGAAGATCTTCTGGAGCGCGCCCGCCGGGAGATCACGGCCGAGCGGGAACGGGCGCTGGTGGAGCTGCGGCGCGAGGCGGTGGATATCTCTCTCGCCGCCGCGTCGAAGCTGATCGGCGAACGACTGAGCAGTGACAGCGACCGCAAGTTGGTCGATTCCTACCTGGCGACCCTGGAGCCACGCCGGTGAGATCGGAGACGGTGGCCCGGAACTACGCGGAAACGCTGTTCGAGCTCGGAGAGCGGACGGGAAAGACCGAGCTCTATGCCGGGCTGATCGACGCGGTGGCGGGTGTGGTCGAGACGACACCGGCGATCAGGGACATGCTCATGTCGCCCCGGGTGCCCAAGGCCGAGAAGAGCCGATTGCTGGGAGCCGGTCTCAAGGATGCACCCAAGCAGTTCGTGTTGTTCCTCCAGGCAGTGGTGCGCCGCGGACGCGGTCAGCTGCTGCGGGAAATTGCCAACGCGTACGCGGCGCTGCTCGATATCAAGTTCAACCGCGTTCGCGCGGGTGTGATGTTGGTGCGGACACCGGACGAGGCATTGCGCCGAAGCATCGAGGCGGGGCTGTCAAAGGCGTTCGGCAAGCAGGTGATTGCCACATTCAGCGCGGATCCGCAGCTCCTTGGCGGGGCCGTGGTCCGGGTGGGCGAGCGGGTGTATGACGGTTCAGTTCGCCGCCGCCTGACCAGGCTTCGGAGGCACTTGCTCTCTCGCTAGTTCGCGCAAACGGTGAAGCAAATGGGCCCGGCTTCCGAGCGGGCCCATTTGCGTTCTTGCGACGCTTGACGATCAGTCGAGCGCGTCGTGCAGCTCGTAGGGAACCTGGTGCAGCTCGAGTAGAGCCAGATACTCCCGAGCGAAGTCCCGGTCTCGATGACGCACGTCCTGATGTCGCAAGTCGTCGAGCAACCGGGCGTCGTCATGCGGGGTTACGCTGAATGCGGCGTACCCGGCCTGCCAATCGAACCCATTCCGATGGCCAAAGGTGCGCCGGATCCAGCGGGCGCTGCCGCTCTTCACGGCTTCCACGACTGGGGCAAGTGCCAGAGTGGCCGGCAGCTCGAGATAGAGATGCACGTGGTCACGGCCCGCGCCCGCCGACACCAGCCGAGCACCGATGGCTGCGGCGAGAACGTCCATTCGGGCGAACAAGCGTCCTCGCCATTCAGGGTCGAGCCACGGCCGGCGCTTTCGCGTTCCCCAGATCAGGTGAACCCGCAACTTTGCATACACGCCTGGCATGGCGGATCATGAGTGCGGCGGCCCGCCGTTATGCCATCACGGGTGTGCGGTCCGTGGCGGATTCGCTCGTGGAGTCTCGACGGCCGGGCTCACTGCGCGTCCGCCCGTTCCCCGCCTATCTTTCGCCCCACGCTTTCCCGTGATGTCGCCGATGCTGCCCGCCAACTCCAATCGCAGGGACCTGCTGCAGTCCGTGTTCGGGGAGTGGCTCGAGCGGCTGGTCGCGGAGACGGAGCGGAAGATCATTCAGCGGCGCTACGTGCGGCCGCCCGGCGCGCTGCCCGAAGTCGGCTTCCTTACTGCATGCACCCGTTGCGGAGCGTGTGTTACTGCATGCCCCGTTCAGGCAATACGGACCGCGGGTACCGACGGTGGACTCGCAGCCGGCACACCGTTCCTCGATCCGGAGCACCAGCCCTGCGTGGTGTGCACGGACATGCCCTGCGCCCGGGCGTGTCCCACCGGTGCGCTAAGCGTCCCCACCCGCGGTTGGGAAGGCTACCGGCTGACCGAGCTCGAATTTCTTCCCGAGAACTGCGTCACGTTCCAGGGAACCGAGTGCCGGGTATGCGTCGACGCCTGTCCAGTCGGTGAGGACGCGCTCGTGATCGATGGAACCGGACATCCGTCGCTGAGGCGAGAAGGTTGCGTCGGCTGTGGGATCTGCGTGCGCGACTGCATCGCGCGCCCGAAGGCATTTACGCTGCACTACGCGGAGGGCTGATGGCCGAGGTGCCGTACCGGGTGGAGAAGCCGTGGGGGTATGAGCTGGTGTGGGCGCGCACCGACAAGTACGTCGGCAAGGTGCTGCACGTGAAGGCGGGCCACATCCTGAGCCTGCAATACCACAACTTCAAAGACGAGACCATGCACGTACTCCGAGGCGAACTCGTGCTGCGGACCAAGGAAGGCGAGCAGCTGGTGTCGCGACCGTTTCGAGCCGGGGAAACGGTGCACATCCCTCCCAAGTTGATCCACCAGATAGAGGCGGTACAGGACAGCGATGTGCTGGAGGCGTCGACACCTCACCTGGACGATCTGGTTCGCTTGGAAGACCGGTACGGCCGAGGGTCCGACCCGTGCAAGTGATCATCCCGCTCGCGGGCAAAGGCACTCGACTCCGCCCGCACACTCATCTCGTCCCGAAACCGCTGCTCAAGGTTGCGGGCCGGCCGGTGATGGACTGGGTGATGGATCGGCTCGAAGGCCTGCAGGTGGAAGAGCTGATTTTCATCACCGGACACCTCAAGGAGCAGGTCGAGGAGTACACTCGATCACGCTATCCCTACCCCTCCCGCTACATCGAGCAGAAGGTGCAGGACGGGACCGCCGGTGCAGTCAACCTGGCTCGGCCGTTCGTCGACGGGCCAGTGCTGATCATCTTCGTCGATACGGTGTTCGAAGCCGACCTGACCCTGATCAATCGAGTGGACGCCGACGGGATCATCTGGGCCAAAGAGGTCGAGGATTATCAGCGGTTCGGCGTCGTGGTGACCGACTCGCAGGGCTTCATGAGCCGGATCGTGGAGAAGCCAAGAGAACCAATCTCACGGCTGGCCAACATCGGACTGTACTACATCCGAGCGGTGGACAGCCTCTGGCAGGGCATTGATTACGTCCTCTCCAGTGCGCCGAACAAGGGAGAGTATTACCTCACGGATGCTTTCCAGTGGATGATCGAGCAGGGGAAGCGGATCTTCACTGCCGAAGTGGGTGGCTGGTACGACTGCGGTAAGCTCGACACGCTGCTCGAGACCAACGCGATTCTCCTTAATAACGGTGCGGCCCGCAGCGCCTCGTTTCCGGGGGTGACCATTCGGGAGCCGGTCTACATCGAGGACGGCGTCAAGATCGAGCGGAGTACCGTGGGCCCCAATGTTTCGCTGGAGCGAGGAACCAGCGTGATGGACAGCACACTCGCAAATGCCATTGTAGGACGCGATACGACGCTCCATAACGTAAGCCTGGACGGTGCGCTCATCGGCAACAGCGTGCTCGTCGAAGGGCTCAAAGGGAGCGCCACTCTGGGCGACCACTCCGAGGTTACGGCAAGGCCGCCTTCCTGATGCGCGAGCTGGACCGGTTGTGCGAGTCGTACGGCGATTTGCTTCAGCATCTCGATCCGGCGGCGGCGAACGCCGCCGGATTCGTTTCGGGGGTGGCTCATTTGGGTCGCTTCGATCGTGAGGCCGTCCGGGAGCACGCCGCCGCGCTTCGAGCCACCGCGTCGGCAATCGAAGAGCTCGAAGTCGAGGAGCTTGCCGATGAAATCGACCGGACCGCGCTGCTCGATGACGTTCGGGTCAGTCTGGCCCAGCTGGAAGAGGATCGGGCCCCGATCCGGCATCCCCAATTCTGGATCGATCACCTGGGTCGGACCGTGGCCTCCTTTCTGCTTCCCTGGAACGCGAGGCCGGTTGGCTCCGGTGGAAGCAATGGCCTGGCCGATTGCATTGCCGGCATTCCTTCCTTTCTCGATTCCGCGCGCACTACACTCCGCCGGCCGTTCCACCTGCTGGTTGACGCTGCCCTGGCACAGCTCGTCAGCGCAGGAGAGTTGCTGGTCCACGCGGCGACGGTGGCAGCCGAACAGGCTCCTGTGCCGGGGGAGCATTCCGAGGGGAGCCACGCATCTGATGCCTTCGTCGCGTCCGATGGGATCAATGCATTGGTAACCGAAGCGCTGCGCTCGCTAACCGCCTTCGGCCATTGGCTCCGCTCAGATGTGGAGCCGGAGCCTGCACTCGCAAACGCAGTTCTTGGCGAAGCGCGATTCGAGCGACGGATTCACCACCGCCATTCTGTTCGGGAGGGTCCGGCCGAGCTGTGGCGCTACGCGGAGCACCTGCTCGAGAACACCGAAGCCGCGTTGATCGCCGAAGCGCGCGGCGCAGGCTGGCGTGAGCTGGTGCAGGCGGCCCGGGAAAGCACCGTACCCGCGGCTTCGACGATGAGCACCGAGCTCGAGCGGGTACGCAATCTGGTCGGCGAGGCTGGGATCACCGTTCCTGCGGGACCGGAAGTGGTGGTTGCACCAGCCTACCTTCGTGCACGCGTGGCCGACGCCACCTACGTGCCATCGACCTCAGGCCCTGGGCGACTCGTGCTGCCGGCGGCGCAGTTGAGCCGCGGCGCAGCGTCGGCCATTGCGGCCGCTGCGCTGGCGGGCCGCCACGTTCAGGAAAGCAGTGCGCGATCGCTGGCGAGCTTGGTCCGTCAGACACTACGCGCTCCGATCGCGGTTCGAGGTTGGGCGCTCTACGCGGAGGAATGGATGGCGGAGCGGGGGCTCTACGTGGATGCCGAATCGCGCCTGTTTCGCCTGCTCCACCTTCTGCGAGCAGCCGGCCGACTCGCGGTGGATGTAGGGTTTCACGCTCGCGCCATGACCCTCGACGATGCGATGAAGTTGTTGATCGAGCGCGCGGGCTTCACGCCCGAAGGCGCACAAGGCGAGCTGCAACACTGCCTGGCGCATCCTACCGACGGTGCAGCAGCGGCCTTGGGCCGGCGTGAAATTCTCACGCTCAGAGCGAAGGCGGGTGTCCCCTCGAGCGATGCACGAGTGCTCGATCGCTTTCATGCGGAGCTGTTGCAATACGGCGCACTGCCTCCGGGGCTGGCAGGCTGGGGACTCGGACTCGCTGGATGACTAGCATTGCGTGAGCGATTCCGTCATTCTTCAGGATGTGAAGATCACGGTCCTCACGTATCTCGACGCGCCGGACGAGAACTCCAAGGACTACGATCCGGTTGTGCCGCAAGTCGCTCGCACACTGCGACGTCTCGGCCACCGCGTTTCGGTCCTCGGCGTCCACGGCGACGTCAAACGACTCATCAGTGGGCTGTCCCGCCGCAAGCCCGATCTCGTTTTCAATCTGATGGAAATGTTCGCCGACAATCTCTTCGGCGACATTCCGATCGCCGGCATGCTCGACCTGATCGGCGTGCAGTACACCGGCAGCGGCCCAGGGGAGCTGTACCTGAGCCAGGATAAGGCGCTCAGCAAGAAGCTGCTCTCCTACGAAGACATCCTCTATCCGAGATTCGCGGTGTTCAATAGGGACTCGGAGCTTGAGACCGGCGGCAACCTCAGGATGCCACTCTTCGTCAAGCCGCTCCGCTCCGATGCCTCGCTCGGCGTGAGCCGGAAATCATTGGTTCATGACGCGCTGCAACTGATGAAGCAGGTGGCCTTCGTCCGCACCGAGCTCAACGATTCAGCCATCGCCGAAGAGTTCATTGAAGGCCGCGAATTCCTGGTGGGCGTGATCGGGAACTCGCCGCCGAAGGCGTTGCCGCCGATCGAAGTGGATTTCAGCGGGCTGCCCGAAGGCGCACCCAAAGTGCTCGACAGCAAAGCGAAATGGGAAGAGCGAAGCGCCGAGTACAAGGGAACCAAGACCATCGTCGCGACGCTGCCCGACGAGCTGCGGGCACGGCTCCAGAAGGTAGCGGTCGACGCCTATCGTGCCGTGCGGGTGCGGGACTATGGCCGGGTGGACCTCAGGCTCACCGACACAGGTGAGATCTATGTGCTCGAGGTGAATGCCAGCTGTTATCTGGAGAAGAACAGCGAGTTCGCCATGGCTGCGGCCGCGGCCGGACTCGACTATCCCCGGCTGATCGAGCGTATCACGAACCTCGCGGTGGAGCGCTACAACGGGAAGCGATAGAAAGCCTTCGCCTTAGCGCCGCGCGGGACAGGCCGTCAGCGTCGGCAATGTCGCATTCGATTTCCTCTTTGCAACCTGTCGCCGCCGTCCTTCTCGGGCTGACCACCGGGCTATTCGGCTTTAGTCGACAGTTGGCCGCCCAGGCCGACGCGCGGCATGGCGTGGAGCAGCAGATGGCCGGCCCTATCGCGGCCGGCCCCCACCTCATCCTGACGCCAACAAGAATCCCCACGGCGGCCGACTCCAGCCGAGCAGCCGCCATCGTCGACACATTGAGACGAGCCATCGCGAAATACACCGACGTTCACGCGGCAGAGGCCGATGGCTTCCGGCTGTTCGCACCACGAGTCAAGAATCAGCCGGTCTTCCACTACACCCGGTGGCTTTCGGCAGCCCGCGCTGCCTACGAGTTCGATCCGGCTCGACCGACTTCGCTCCTCTATCGTCGGGAAGCGAACGGCAGCATGCGGCTCATCGGGGCGATGTACACGGCCCCGCAGCGCTCTACACCCGCAGAGCTCGATCGGCGCATTCCGTTATCGATCGCTCGCTGGCATCTGCACACCAACATGTGCATCCCGCCACTGCGTCAGCGTGAGCGATGGAAGGAGACTCGTGAAGGAGCGCCGCGGTTTGGCCCCGGGAGCCCGATTGCGACCAAGGCCGCCTGCGACGACGTCGGTGGACGGTTCCTGCCCAAGCTCTTCGGGTGGATGGTGCACGTGAATGTGTTCGAAAACGATCCCGCGTCGATCTGGGCGATGCCGCACGAAGATCACCACGCGGGCTAAGGCAAGTAGCTGCCGCGGTGCACGTAGTTCATGGCCAGTGCAGTGACCAGGGTCGTCACTGCCAGCATGGCCGCGCTTTCCTGAGACGGCTCATACCCCAGCTCCAGTGTCCCAGCTCGGTCAGCGAGGTGGCGCACCAGCACGCGGGTACGTTCCGGGAAATGTCCCGCCCACCGGAACACGTTCTCCATCAAGTCCCGCTCCAGCGAACGAATGAGCCCGTCGGCTCGGCGAAAGGAGTTACCGCCGGTGCCGGTGCCGTCCCCCAGCCGCTCGAAGATGGCGCGAAGCGCGCCGTCGAGGCCCGGGGGGAAGGTGGCCTCCGGTGGAGGAGCTGATTCGTCCTCGTAGTACTCGCGCACCGAATAGGGAATTTCGGCCACGTCTTCGTCGGGCTCGGCGTCCGTGACCAGCGGGTCGCGATCGAGGATTCGGGCCACCGTGCGCTCGCAATAGGAGAGCTTGGCGAGCGCCTCGGGCCAGCCTTCGTACTCCCGTCGCCAGTCGAGACCGGGCGTCAGCCAGACCGCGAATGTCTCCGACCAATCCTCATCGGGATGCTTCTGGGCGTACCAGCCGGGAAGGTGGCGGACATAGCGGCGGCTGAAGGGCTGGGGACGGTAGTCCTCTTCGTAGGGCTGAGTTATGGAGCCGAAGCGGAGGATCCACTCCTCATCCTCATACAGCCGGTATGCGTAGTTGACGACGTGCCCCATCTCATGGCGGAGGTAGCGCAGGATGTCGGCCCGATCGAAGCCTTCGATGTGGCCCCGGTGCTCCTGGTGAATCGCCGTGAGCTCGGGGCGCGCCAGATAGAACGGGATCGCAATGGCGACCGTCTGGAATGCCACACCCCACTCGGTGGACAGGTAGAATCGGGGCTCGAGCCGCATCAGCCCGGCGCGCTTCAGCTCCTCCTTGAATTCATCGAGAATGGGCTCCAGGCGGGTGCCCTCGATGGTCAGGCCGAGGTCGCGGATGGGGGTCGACCACAGACTGGATTCGCGAAACGGGCCCGGCGGGGTTGCCATGAGTCTCTCGGTGATCGGAGCTGGAGCGGAACCCGTCAAACATATATTCCACCGCCATGCAAGCCACCCGCACCACCACTGTCCTGACCGACGGAACGAACGTGGTTCCGCGCACCGTGAAGGGTCTGTCCCTCGTCTCGCTGTTCAACGACTTCGCGAGCGAGATGGTCTACCCGCTGCTGCCGGCGTTCGTCACCGGTGCCTTGGGTGGCGGACCGGTGGCGCTGGGGGCGTTGGACGGAGCGGCCGACCTCACGGCCGCCCTGCTCAAGTGGGTCAGTGGGTGGCTGGCCGACCGACCGGGCTGGCGGCGTCCGCTCATCCTCATCGGATATCTCACCGCTGTGCTGATCAGGCCACTCATTTCGGTGGCCGGTGCTGCCTCGCAGGTGATCGGGTTCAGGGTCATCGACCGGATCGGGAAGGGTCTGCGCACCCCTCCCAGGGACGCACTCATTGCGGACGTGACACCACCGGCTGCCCGTGGGCGCGCCTTCGGATTTCATCGCGGAGCCGATCACTTCGGGGCTATCCTGGGCTCACTGGCTGCATGGTACTTCCTGTCGGCTGGCGCCAACGTGCGGCAGGTAATCGCGTGGAGCGCCCTGCCGGGCGTGGTCGCGTTCGTCGTATTGGCCTTCGTTCTCGCGAGACGGTCGGCAAAGACGGGCGCGGCGGGAGCCCGATCGCCCGAGCACAAGAATGGGCTTACAGAGGCTGAGTCGCCTGGGCAAGCAGGATTCTGGCCTCCGATTCTCGCGCTTGCTGCGCTCACCTTTTGCCGGATGCCGGAAGCGCTGCTATTGCTACGGCTGCAGCAGGCGGGGGTGGCCGTGACCCTGGTGCCATTGGTCTGGGCTGCGTTGCATGTGGTGCGTAGTGGTGCCTCCTACCCCGGCGGACGGTTGGTCGATTCGGTGGGACCGCGCATAGCCGTGACTGCCGGTGCGGTCCTGTTTGCCCTGGCCATCGGCGCGATGGGGCTCGAAACCGGAGCGGTCGGGGTCACGGTGGCCTTTCTGGTCTTCGGCGGTGTTGCGGGTCTGACCGAGTCGGCGGAACGATCGCTGGTCGCTCGCCTTGCGCCGGTTCACATTGGGCGCGGATTCGGGGCATACCACGCGGTGACCGGGCTGGCAGCGCTGCCGGCCGCCGTCGTGTTCGGCGAACTGTATCAGCAATTGGGCTCGCAGACCGCCCTCTGGGGGTCTGCCGCGGCGGTGCTGCTGGCAGCAGGCTGGTGGCTCGTCGTGTCACCGGCCGGCACTGCGGAGTCGACAAGTTGAGCCATGGGAGGGCTTGGATCTGGGTCTGTGCTTCGCTGGCGACCGTGTCGCCGGCTTCCGCCCAGGTGCAAGTGCGTCTCGGCGACTCCGCGCGGGCCAACTACTCGGAGTTGCACGAGGGACTGAAGGACGGCACTCCGGCAGCAGACACCGTTAAGGCGCTGCTCAGCTCGCGAAATACTCGCCGGCTATGGGGCCGGGTGACCGCTGCAGTGAACGGCGACGGCTCCTGGAACGATGCCCTGCTCGCCATGACCCGGCTCGCCATCTTGCGGGATCCGCAGGTGGTCGACAGCGCGCTGCGAATCCGCAAGTACTTCGAGCAGGCCGGTCCCTACCCCTTCCCGCGGAATCCGGGAGTTACCTCGCAGGACCTCGAGCCATCGGTGCAGGCGATCGTGCTGGAGCGCCGCCGAGCCGTACGCGGGGACTCAGCGGTGCTGGCCGACATCCTGTCGCGCATTCCCAAGCGGGACTACGACCACGGTGACGCCTGGGTGCTGGGACGACTCGCCGCCGGTGCCCGCGATTCGGTGAGCAATCGCTTCCTTGCCGCTGACTCACTCGAGTTCCGGGTCCGCTACCTCACGTTGCTGTCCTACTTCACCGACCCGGCGCTGATCCCCTTGTTTTCCAGGGTGTACATCTGGCCGGACAGCTTCAACATCCCGCATCGCTATGCCGTCCGGGCTTCGGATGGATTGCTGTGGATCGGGACTCGCGAAAGCCTGGCGGCGCTGCTCGATGCTCGAGCGCGGGCCAAGGCGCGCGGCATCTACGCCGATTCGAGCCTTTCCCGCGGCGGGTACAGCTTTCTGGAGAATGACAGCGCAGCGGTTCTGGCGCGAACCGGAAAGTGGCTTACCGACTGGCTGAAGACGCTACCGGCCCACTGATCCGAAGCTCGCGGTTAGACCTGGGCCGCCTGGTCATCGGCCGGCTGATGCGGCGGCATTCCGGAGCAGCACAGATCCCAGCATGGCAGGGCCGAATAGGAGGCTGGCCCCTCGCATCATTCCCAGCACTTGCATCAACCTGGCTCGTACCGATGGATTCACCGTCGAGGCGGCTACCAGCCGATCGACGTAGCTGTGCATCAAGCGAACCGACCACGAGGGGCGCGGGCCTTTCACGTCGCGATAGCGATAATCCTCACCGGTCGCGAGGCTCCAGGGCGTATCGATGACTCGGGCCAACCGCCGCTGAAACTTGCGGCCGAAGCCGCCTAATTCTGCTCTTCGAGCCGCCCGCTGCGCTCGGAGACTCAGGTCCAGTACCTCCGCGCCGATTGCCGCAACCGACATACCCTGACCGTACACCGGATTGAAAGCGCACACCGAGTCACCCAACGCAATGACTCCGTCGGGCATCCCCGACAATTTCTCGTAGTGACGCCGGCGATTCGCCGTCGCCCGCGTCCCCACGATGTCGGAGAGCGGGTCCGCGCTCGCGATAGCTTGCGCAATGAGCGGCGTGCGAAGCGCCCTCGCAAACTCGAGAAAGCCGGCTTCATCGGTGGGCGGGCAATGGCCACCGCCTCCGAACAGGCTCACCAGCCAGCGGTTCCCTTCGATTGGGAAGATCGCGCCGCCACGGGGGTGCTCCGGCGGCGCCGCCTGGACGAACACCCCTGATGCGTCGAGGCGGAAGCCGCCCCGCAGTCGAAGAATGCGGCTGGCGTAGCCGAGCGATGCGTCGATGCTCGTTTCGGCGGGACGGCGGAATCGCAGCCAGGCCAACCACTCGGGCAAGCGCGAGCCTCGGCCAGTAGCGTCCACGACCAGATCTGCCGGTATGGTATCGGGCGCTTGACTCGCAAGACGCACGCCGCTGATGGCCGACCCATCGGCTGAGCGGATCAGGCCTCGAATGGCGACCCCGTCGCGGATCCGCACTTCCGGATGCTCACGAAGACGGCGGCGCACCGTCCACTCGAGCAGCGCTCTCGTCGTGGAGACAGCGATGAGGTCGGACGCAAAGCGCGCACCCCATCCGGCTGGCGTGAGCCAGGCCAGATCGCGAGCCGTGTCCAGCGCGACACCGCCGGCGTCCACCAGCTCGCGGCAGATCCAGGGGAAAAGCTGCTCGAGGATGAGCTGGCCGCGGGTGAGCAGAGCGTGGGCGTGCCGCGCCTGCGGATCGCCTACCCGGTACTCCGGCGTGTCCGGCAGCTGGTCACGTTCGATGAGCGTGACGCGCTCGAAGTGATCGGCCAGCACGCGTGCTGCGAGCAATCCCGCCATGCTGCCGCCAACCACGACGGCGTGGCCAAAACGAGCCTTGGAATCCTTTCGACGTAGCCCAAATCCCATATCCGTGCCCAGGTGAAGGGACGACCTCAGATTGCTGCGTCGGCGTCGCGCGGGGCATCGGTTGGGCCACAGCGGAGAGGTAGGGATTGGCGTCGACCTTTTGTCAGTCGCAGGCCGACAC
>Ga0114129_10005003_pt1 | contig 18665 bp, 11 predicted proteins | sample RhiMetdeltSRZDD1_FD_80071 | JGI IMG/M metagenome (GOLD analysis project Ga0114129, IMG submission 80071) | Populus rhizosphere microbial communities from Tennessee, USA - Rhizosphere MetaG P. deltoides SRZDD1 (version 2) (version 2) | ecosystem: Host-associated > Plants > Roots > Rhizosphere >...
GCTCGACGACATGATCGAGCGCAGGCAGCTGGCCGGCGTCACGCACGATCAGGCGGTGATGAACTACATCCACGCGCTGAACAAGGGGATCCTGAAGTCGATGTCCAAGATGGGCATCTCGACCCTGCAGAGCTATTGCGGCGCCCAGATCTTCGAGGCCGTCGGCCTGGATCGCGCGCTGGTCGATCGATATTTCACGGGCACCGCGTCGCGGATCGGCGGCGTCGGCATCAATGTCATCGCCGAGGAAGCGATCTCGCGGCTCCGCCGCGCGATTCCAGTCCGAAACAGCGCGGCCTCGGAGCTCGAGTCCGGCGGCGAATATCAATGGCGCCGTGACGGCGAGTACCACCTCTTCAATCCCGACACGGTCTTCAAGCTGCAGCACGCGACGCGAAGCGGGCAATACAAGATCTTCAAGGAATACACCCGCCTGGTCGACGATCAGGGCCAGCGGCACGCAACGCTTCGCGGCCTGCTCGAATGGCGTCCAGCTCCCACTCCTATCCCTCTCGACGAAGTCGAACCTGTAGACAGCATCGTCAAGCGCTTTGCCACGGGCGCGATGTCGTACGGGTCGATCGGTCAGGAGGCTCACGAGACCCTCGCCATTGCCATGAACCGCCTTGGCGGGAAGTCGAATACCGGCGAAGGAGGAGAGGATCCTGCGCGGTACGTTCCAGACGCGAACGGAGATTCGCGGCGCAGCGCGATCAAGCAGGTGGCGTCGGCGCGGTTTGGCGTCACGAGCGAATATCTCGTGAATGCAGATGAACTGCAGATCAAGATGGCGCAGGGAGCCAAGCCAGGCGAGGGCGGGCAGCTGCCCGGGCACAAGGTCTATCCCTGGATTGCCAAGGTCCGTCATTCGACGCCGGGCGTCGGCTTGATCTCTCCGCCGCCGCATCACGACATCTACTCGATCGAGGATCTGGCGCAGCTCATTTCCGATCTCAAGAACGCCAATCCAGCCGCGCGCGTGTCGGTCAAGCTGGTTGCGGTTGCGGGCGTCGGGACCATTGCGGCCGGCGTTGCCAAGGCGCACGCCGATGTCGTCCTGATTTCGGGTCACGACGGCGGCACCGGCGCGTCGCCGCTCACCAGCATCAAGCACAGCGGCGTTCCCTGGGAGCTCGGGCTCGCGGAGACGCAGCAGGTGCTGCGGCTCAACGGGCTTCGCGATCGCATCGTCGTGCAGGTCGACGGCCAGATGAAGACCGGCCGCGACGTCGTCATTGCGGCGCTGATGGGGGCGGAGGAGTTCGGGTTCGCGACGGCGCCGCTCGTCGTGTCCGGATGCGTGATGATGCGCGTCTGCCATCTGAACACCTGCCCGGTTGGTATCGCGACGCAGGATCCGGAGCTTCGGAAGCGATTTAACGGCAAGCCGGAGTTCGTGGTGAATTTCTTCCGCTTCATCGCGGAGGAAGTCCGCGAATACATGTCGCTGCTCGGCTTCAGAACGATGGACGAGATGATCGGCCGGGTCGATCGACTGGACGTCGCTCCCGCCGTCGATCACTGGAAGGCACAAGGCCTCGATCTCTCGTCAATCCTTCACGCGCCCGCGCTCGGTGACGCTCCACGGCGGCGGCTCCGCGCGCAGGATCACCGCCTGGACCGCGTGCTCGATCGCGAGCTGATCGAAGCGTCACAGGAGGCGCTGGAGCATGGGCAGCCGGTCTGGCTCGACTGCTCGATCCGCAACGTCCATCGATCCGTGGGGACGATGCTCGGTTCGGAGCTGACGCGGCGCTGGGGCGGGGAAGGATTGCCCGACGACACGATCCGCGTGAACTGCACCGGCTCCGCGGGGCAGAGTTTCGGCGCGTTCCTGCCTCGCGGAATCACCCTGAGTCTCGAAGGGGACACGAACGACTACGTCGGGAAGGGGCTCTCGGGCGGCAAGCTGATCGTGCGCCCGCCGCGGCGGGCGACCTTCGCCGCGGAAGAGAACATCATCGTCGGCAACGTCGCGCTCTACGGCGCGACGAGCGGCGAGGCGTACATTCGGGGCATCGCCGGCGAACGGTTTGCGGTGCGCAACAGCGGCGCCGTCGCGGTCGTCGAAGGGGTGGGCGATCACGGCTGCGAATACATGACAGGTGGGCTGGTCGTCGTACTCGGCCGGACGGGACGCAACTTCGCCGCGGGCATGAGCGGCGGTATCGCGTACGTGTATGACGCCTCGTCTGTTTTCGCGCGCCGCTGCAATTACGAGATGGTCGATCTCGACCCGCTCGAGGATCTCCAGGATCTGTCTCGCGTTCGCGACCTGATCGAGACCCACGTGCGACTCACGGGCAGCCCGGTCGGCGAGCGGCTCCTCGAGGATTGGATCGAGAGCGCCCGGCGCTTCGTGAAGGTCATGCCGCGCGACTACAAGCGCGCGCTGAAGACCATCGAGCCGCCCGAGGTACTCCTCCAGGTGGCGAATGGGTAAGGCCACCGGTTTCCTGGAAGTCCGTCGCGAGAAACAGCCCGCGCGTCCCGTGACGATGCGCGTGCGCGACTGGGAGGAAGTCTATCTTCCCTACGGCACGGAAGCTCTTCGCGCGCAGACGTCGCGCTGCATGGACTGTGGCATCCCGTTCTGTCATCAGGGATGTCCTCTGGGAAACCTGATTCCGGACTGGAACGATCTCGTCTATCGCGATCGCTGGCAGGCGGCGATCGATCGGCTGCACGCCACGAACAACTTTCCGGAATGGACCGGCCGTCTGTGTCCCGCGCCGTGCGAAGGCTCGTGCGTCCTGGGAATCAACGACTCGCCGGTGACGATCAAGGCTGCCGAAGCGGCCATCGTCGAGCGCGCCTTCGATGAGGGCTGGATCGTCGCGAAGCCACCCGCGCGCCGCACGGGCAAGCGGGTCGCTGTCGTTGGATCCGGGCCTGCCGGCCTCGCGGCCGCGGCGCAACTGTATCAGGCGGGGCACCGGGTGACCGTCTTCGAGCGAGCGGATCGCATCGGCGGGCTCCTGCGCTACGGCATCCCCGAGTTCAAGCTCGAGAAGCGCTGGCTGGATCGGCGGCTCGCGCTGATGAAAGAAGAAGGAGTCGTATTCCGCACGGGATGTCACGTGGGCGTGGACCGCACCGCGGACGATGTGCTCGCGAACTTCGACGCGGTCGTCCTGGCTGGAGGCGCGACGCAGCCTCGCGATTTGCCGGTGCCGGGCCGGAACCTCGCGGGAATCCATTTCGCCATGGAGTACCTGCCGCAGCAGAACCGTCGCTGCGAAGGGGACGACATCCCGCAGGATCAATTCATCACGGCCGAAGGAAAGCACGTCGTGATCATCGGGGGTGGAGACACGGGCGCGGATTGTCTCGGCACGGTTCATCGCCAGGGTGCGCGAAGCGTCACGCAGCTCGAGCTGCTGTCGCGTCCGCCCGACACGCGCGTCGCGAGCAATCCCTGGCCGCTGTGGCCGAACATCTTCCGCGTGTCCTCGGCACACGAGGAAGGGGGGGAGCGGTTCTTCTCGATTTCGACGCAGCAGTTCCGCGGCGACGAGCAGGGTCGCGTCACCGCGCTGGAGGTCGCCGGAGTGGAGACGACGTTCGTGGACGGACGTCCTTCCTTCACGCCGGTTGCGGGAAGCGAGTTCCAGCTCGAAGCCGACCTCGTCCTGCTGGCCATGGGCTTCCTTGGACCCGAACGATCGGACATGCTCGCGCAGTTCGACGTGCGCATGACCGAGCGGGGCACGGTGTGGCGGGATCAGAACTGGATGACGAGCCGTCCCGGCGTCTTCACGGCGGGCGACATGCAGCGCGGGCAATCGCTGATCGTGTGGGCGATCGCCGAGGGACGCAGTTGCGCGCGCGGCGTCGACGCGTTCCTGATGGGGACGTCCGAGCTGCCTGCGCCCCTGTCGTAGCGCGCAGTTGTAGCGCGCAGCTTTAGCTGCGCGTCTCCGCCCTACGTTAATTGCCCCGCGAGCTGGTGCAGGAAGAGCCCGACATCTGTCACCAGACCAATCGTCTGCGAGGAACCGCGGTCCGCGAGCTTCGTCACGACCGCCGGATTGATGTCCACACAGATCACCGGCACCCAGGCGGGCAGCATGTTGCCCACGCCGATCCCATGAAGCATCGTCGACAGCACGATCACCATGCCGACGTTGTCGAGCGCGGCCGCGTATCGATTCTGTGCCTCGATGATGTCGGTGACGGTGTCGGCGATCGGGCCGTCATCGCGGATGCTGCCGGCGAGCACGTAGTGGACGCCGGCGCGGATGCACTCGAACATCACGCCGTTCTTGAGCACGCCCTGCTCGACGGCCCGTCGAAGGCCCCCCGCGCGGTTGATGGTGTTGATGGCGCGCATGTGGTGACGATGGCCGCCGTACACCGGTGTGCCAGCCTCGAGGTCCACGCCAAGCGACGTGCCGAAGAAGGCCGCCTCGACGTCGTGGACCGCGAGGGCGTTGCCCGCGAGCAACACGTCGACGAAGCCGGCGCGGACGAGCGCCGTGAAATACGGCGCGCCCCCCGTGTGGACGACCACTGGTCCGGCGACGAAGGCGATGCGCTCGCCGCGCATCTTGGCGTCGCGCATCAGCCGGGCGATGCGCGCGACGCTGGCTTCCACGCGCCGTTCGGACGACACCTCGTTGGCCATGAACGTGAAGTCGGAGCGCTCGCGGTCGCGGAATTCCGGCGTCACCCGGAGTCCTTCCACGCCGCACACCACGCGGTCGCCTGCCTTGATGTCCCGAAGCTTGCGGCACTCGGCCGTGTGTCCATCGACCACGAGGACCGCGTCCATGCGCTGGCGATTCACCACGACCCACTTGCCGTCCACCCTCACCTGCGTTCGCTGATTCGTGGTGGAATAGAAATCATCGGGGACGCATCCGTCGGCCTCAGCGGCCCTGATGAGCGCATCATGCTCTTCGGCGACATGACAGCCGAGCGGGATGAGCGCCTCCACGAGGCGCTCGAGCGAGGCGCTGGTCTTGGTGGTGACCTTCAACCTCAGCCGCGAGAACTCATCGTTCGTGCGGCCGATCTCGAAATGCTGCACCTCGAACGTGCCGCCGCGTTCGATGACCGTATCGAAGATGACATTCAGGAGCTGCGAATCGATCAGATGGCCTTCGGCGGCGACAACGGCGGTGTGATCGTGTCCGTGTGACATTTGCGGAAGGCAAGACAGTGGAGAAGGCGATCGAGCGTTCCGGAATTATAGCGCCAGAGGCGGCCGGCCACGCCGACGCGCCAGCAGGGAACGACCCGCATCAGCCGCTGCGCGACGACGTGCGGCTGCTGGGGACGCTGCTCGGAGACACGCTGCGCCGGCAGGAAAGCGAGGCCTTCTTCGAACGCGTCGAGCGCATTCGCTCCGCGGCGAAATCCGCGCGGCGCGCCGACGAGCGGTGCCAGCCGCTCGACGACATGGCGCAGGAGCTTGGCGCGATGCCGGTCGAGCAGGCGCTGCCCATCGCGCGGGCGTTCGCGCATTTCCTGAACCTCGCGAACATTGCCGAGCAGCACCATCGCGCGAGGCGGCGGCGCGCGTACCAATGCGACCCGTCCGCCAAGCCGCAGCCGGGATCCATCGAGGAGGTGCTGACGCGTCTCGCCGCGAGAGGCATCTCCGGGAACAAGCTGCATCGAGCCGTGAGCGCGCTCGGCATCGAGCTCGTTCTCACCGCACACCCGACCGAGATCATGCGCCGCACCCTTCAATACAAATACATGCGCACCGCGGATGCGCTGGCAGGGCTCGATCGAACTGATACGACCTCGCTCGAGCGGGAGGCCTTGCTGGATACGCTACGGCGGGAAATCACCGCGGCATGGGAAACAGAAGACGTCCGGCGCGAGCGGCCGTCGCCTCTCGAAGAGGTCCGGGCCGCGCTGTCCGTCTTCGACCAGACGTTGTGGGACGCGCTTCCCGCGTTCCTGCGATCGCTCGATCGCACGCTGCGGCGGCTCACACGGCGGGAGCTGCCGCTCGGCGTGTCTCCGATCCGGTTCGGATCCTGGATTGGCGGCGATCGTGACGGCAACCCCGCCGTCACGGCTGACGTCACCAGGCGCGCCTGCCTCATCGCTCGGCGGGTTGCCGCCGCCCTCTACGCGCGCGAGGTCGACGAGCTCCACGGCGAGCTTTCGATGAGCGACGCGGCCGACGAGCTGCGGGTACGAACGAAGGACGCGCCGGAACCATATCGCGCGATCCTGCAAGAGGTGCGCGATCGGCTTCGCGCGACGCGAGAGTGGATCGACGTGTGTCTCGCCGGCGATTGCGCAGAACAGGTGCCTGCCGGCGTCTATTCACGTGCTGAGGCGCTCGCAGAGCCGCTTCGACTGTGTTACCGGTCGCTGCACGCAACGGGCAACGGGATCATCGCAGATGGACGGTTGCTCGACGTGCTGCGGCGAATCGCCGGGTTCGGCATCACGCTCGTGCGCCTCGACATCCGGCAGGAGGCGAGCCGGCACGCGGACGCCATCGCCGCCGTCACGCGACATCTCGGCCTCGGCTCTTACACAGACTGGTCCGAAGAACGGCGCTCGGCGTTTCTTTCGGAGGCCCTCGCGAACGGCCGACAACTGATCCCTTCGAAGCTGCCCGCGGACCCCGCCGTCACCGAGGTGATCGACACCTTCCGCGTGATCGAACGGATTCCGCCCGAGTCCCTTGGCGCGTATGTCATCACGATGGCGGCCCAGCCGTCAGACGTGCTCGCGGTCGAGTTCCTCCAGCGTCAGGCCGGCGTGACGAACCCGCTGCGCGTCGTTCCGCTCTTCGAGAGCGCTCGCGATCTGCGCGCGAGCGGCGACGTCATCGATCGATTGCTGTCGATGCCGTGGTACCGCGATCGCGTGATGAAAGCGGGCGCGAGGCAGGAAGTGATGGTCGGCTACTCGGACTCCGCGAAGGACGTCGGCCGTCTTGCCGCGGCGTGGGATCTCTACCAGGCGCAGGAATCCATCGTCGACGCCGGGCGCCGACACGGCGTGGCGATGACGCTGTTTCATGGCCGGGGCGGCAGCGTGGGCCGCGGCGGCGGACCGACGTCCCTGGCGATTCAGTCGCAGCCTCCCGGATCGGTCGACGGCACGCTTCGAGTGACCGAGCAGGGAGAAATGATCCAGGCGAAGTTCGGCCTGCCCGGGATCGCCCTTCGCACGCTCGAGGTCTACACGACCGCGACGCTCGAAGCGGCGCTCGCGACGCCCGTGCCAATCGATCCTCGTTTCCGACCGACGATGGAGAAGCTCGCGGCGGGGGCGCGGGACGCGTTTCGACGCACGGTGTACGAAGACCCGCGCTTTCTATCGTATTTCAGGTCCGCAACGCCGGTGGCCGAGCTCGACGCGCTGCACATTGGCAGCCGTCCCGCCAGGCGCGCCGCGGCCGATGGGTTGGGGTCGCTCCGCGCGATTCCGTGGCAGTTCGCATGGACGCAGACGCGCCTGATGCTGGCGTCGTGGCTGGGCGCCGAAGAGATACTCGGCGACACGCTGACGAACGCCGAGCGTGAGACGTGCCGCGAGATGTATCGTGTCTGGCCGTTCTTCCGCTCGACCATCGATCTGCTGCAGATGGTGCTCGCGAAAGCAGACGCGGGGATCGCGGCCCATTACGATCGTCATCTCGTGCCGCCCGATCTGCAGGGGCTTGGCCGGGCGCTTCGCGTGCGACTGCAGCGGGCGATCGACGCCGTGCTGTTCGTCACCGGCCAGACACGCCTTCTCGAGAACAACCCCGTGCTCCGCCGGTCGATTGACGTGCGCAATCCGTACGTCGATCCGATCAACCTGCTGCAGGTCGAGCTGCTGCGCCGGCTCGCGGTCTCGCGCAAGGTCGCCGCCGCCGTCGACCCGTCGGATGAAGATACGGCCGCGGATCTGGTGCGGCTGCGCCGGGCGCTGCTTGTAACAATCAACGGCATCGCAGCCGGAATGCGAAATACGGGCTAGGGCCGATCCAGTGCTATCCTCCTCTTACGCCCCATTCACGACCATCGGCAACGCGGCGCGCCCCGTGGCGGCGCAGGAGGATCCATGCGCGAACCGTTTACGATCGAACATTCGACCGGTGGCCGCGGCAGCTCGTTCCTGAGAGGGATCGGCCTGCTGGCGCTGCTGGTGCTGCTCGGCATCGTGATGCTGTCGTCGACCTCGTGCGTCCGCACCGGTCACGTCGGCGTCGTCACGCTCTTCGGCCGCGTCACCGGGAGGACCTTGTCGGAGGGCATTCACCTCGTCAATCCCGCGGCGATCGTCACCGAGCTGAGTATCAAGACGCAGGAGATCAAGGAGCACGCGTCGGTCCCGTCGAAAGAAGGGTTGATCATGGGGATCGACGCGTCGGTCCTCTACCATCTCGATCCCACACGCGCGGCTGAAGTCTTCCAGAAGATCGGAGCGAACTACTCGGATGTGCTCCTGACGCCGACGTTCCGGTCCGCGATGCGCGCGATCACGGCCGCCAACACCGCGAGCGCGCTCTATTCCGACGCGCGGGAGAACATCGCGCGTCAGATCGTCGAGGACATCCAGCGGCAGGTGGCGCCGCGCGGGATAATCGTCGAGAACGTGCTGCTGCGCGATCTGCAGCTGCCCGACACGCTCAAGCACGCCATCGAGGCCAAGCAGCAGGCGCAGCAGGAGGCGCAGCGGATGGAGTTCGTCCTGCAGCGCGAACGTCAGGAGGCAGAGCGCAAGCGGGTGGAGGCCGCTGGCATCAAGGACTTCCAGGACATCGTGACGCAGGGCATCAGCGAGAAGCTGCTCGAGTGGAAGGGAATCGAAGCGACGATCGAGCTCGCGAAAAGCACGAACAGCAAGGTCATCGTCGTCGGGAGCCCGAAGAGCGGGCTTCCGCTGATTTACTCGGGGGAGAAGTAAGGACCCTCACGTCGCGCGCGGTGGCATCGGCTGCGGCGAAGGCCAGCAGCCGATCGCCTTCCTCGGTCGCCGCCTGGCGCTCACCCGCCGACAACCTTTCGATTGGATAGAGATCGAGCGTGGCTCGAGTGCGGGCCGGCTCGCGTACGATCCTCCATCTCCCGCGCACGAAGCCGTCGATCAGGAACGTCCCGAGCAGCAGACCTCCGCTGGTAAAAACCAGACGCCGGTGCTCGTCGGCAATGACGCGCGTCCGGTCGGCATGTGCCAACAGCACATTGTCGAATTCAGGCAGAAACCGCGGCGGCGCCGGCGTGTCCGGGTGGGGCCGCGGACCGTCGGGCACGTCGAACAGTTCCTGACCGTCCTCGTTCCTGAAGACGCGCAGGCGACGACGCAGACGATCGATCACCTCGCGCAGCTGCGTGAGCCCCGACCACGCCTGCACATCCCTTACGGTGGCGGGTCCAAATGCGGACAGATACCGCATGACCAGTTTTTCCAGCGAGACCTTTTTTGCGAGCGGACGATGAAGCCAGGCGTCGACGGTGGTGTGCGCCGCGGGCGCGCTGTTGCCCCAGATGCCGCGCGGTGGAACCTGAACGAGCGGAACGACCGCGCGGACGGCATACGCGAGCGCGGTTGGATCCCGCTCCGGCCATCGCTTGCGCAGTGCGGCGCCAAGCTCGCTGAACGTACGCGGCTGCGCTTCGACAAGCGATCTTCCGGCGGCCGCGACCGCATCGATCTGAATTCCCTTGAGCCTCCGGCCGAACGATCCCTCCAGTCCGCGATTCTGCACGGGCTGCGTGAGCGGGCGCAGCGTGAGACAGTCGCGCGCAGTGACCATGTGGATGGTCGATCGCATGAGCGGCAGCCGTACGACGCGGCGTTTCGCGATCAAATCAGTCAGATCGTCGAGCGCGAAGCCGGCGAGGCGGGTCCACAAACCGATATACGGCGAATTGGGCACCTGTGCCTGCAGGCCCACCAGATGCTCGATGGCATCGAACGCCGGCATCTTCGAGCGACGGAGCAGCAACTGCCGCTCGAGCAGCGCCCGGTTCAAAGCTCGTACGCCGAGGACGGCACCCCGTCTGTTTCCTCTCTGAAGCATCCGGCGATTCACCTTTTCCAAACTTTTACCCACCAGCCCTGCGGTTCCTGCGTAAGTCCTGTCCATTTCTGAGTGGTCCGCTGGCACCGCGCTGGCATCTGGCCGGTCGGCCCCCTGCGAAACATGCGCGGCACCCGCGAACGCTTTCAGCAGCGCCGGTCACGTCTGGAAGCATCGCTGCTCCTCCCCCGTGCGAGGTAACGGCGTTGTCGAGACTCATCAATAGATATCAACATACGGTTCTGGTCGCCGCGACGATCGCGGTGTCGATGCTGTGCGTACGACCTGCATACGCGCAGCTCGCCCCGCAGGAGCGGCTGTGCGATCCGTCGTTCCAGGACTGCCGCGCGGATCTGCTCAAGTACATCCAGCAGGAGACCGTCGGAATCGACGCCGGCTTCTGGCTGATGGACGACGACCGCTATGCCTCCGCGCTCATCGCGAAATGGCAGGCAGGCGTGCCGGTCCGCATCCTCATGGATCCGCGATGCGCGCAGAATCATACGGCCTGTCAGCCAGTGCTGGACAAGCTGTCTGCTGCGGGCCTTCCGATGCGAAATCGCACGGCGAGCGGGATCCTGCACTGGAAGATGATGCTGTTCGCCGGGCAGCAGCAGCTCGAGTTCGCCGGCGCCAACTACTCCCCGTTCGAGTTCGTTCCCGCCCAGCCTTACGTCAACTACACCGACGAGGTCATCTACTACACGAACGACTTCTCGATCGTGAGCAGCTTCATGACCGAGTTCGACAACCTCTGGACCAGCACGACGGAGTTTGCGAACTACACGACGATCAACGGTCCGCTGCAGCGCAATTACCCTACGTTTCCGATCAACCCCGATCTGAATTTCCCGCCCGACCAGAGCTACCGCAATCGCGCCGTCGATCGCTACAACCACGAGACGCAGAAGATCGATGTGATGATGTTCCGCATCACGGACGTCACGCATACGAATGCGATGCTGGCCGCGTTGACCCGCGGGATCCCGGTGCGTCTCATCACCGACGAAACCGAGTATCGGAATCCCGACCGGTTGTGGGACGCGTTCAACGTCGACATCATGTTTCACAACGGCGTGCAGGTCCGACTCGACGCACACCAGGGCATCGACCATGAGAAGGCGGTGCTGCTCTACGGGCTGGGGCTCTCGATCTTTGGATCGTCGAACTGGACGTCGCCGTCGAGCAGCTCGCAGCGCGAGCACAACTACTTCACGACCAAGACCTGGATCTTCCAGTGGCTGCAGGCGCAGTTCGAGCGGAAGTGGAACAACACCACCGGGAACGTGGAGACCAAGCCGTTCGTTCCGCTGCCGCCCGACGTGCCCGTGTACGTGACGCCCGCGAACCAGGCGACGGAGCAGCCGACGAGCGGGGTGACCCTGAAATGGAACGGTGGACTCTGGGGACAGCTCTACGATATTTATTTCGGCACCTCTTCGAATCCGCCCCTCGTCGCCTCCAATCTGCAACTCGGACCCAGTCAGACGCCAACCGACTACCGGTCGTACGCCCTTCCCGCGCTGCAGCCCGGGACGACCTATTACTGGAAGATCGTCTCGAAGACGATGGCGCTCGTGACTGCAAGCGGTCCGGTGTGGAGCTTCACGACGACCGGCACCGGCGGCGGCGGAGGCGCGCTGCCGGCGCCATGGGTGCAGGCGGACATCGGCGCTGTCGGCGCGTCCGGGACCGCGACGTTCAACGCGCCAACTTTCTCCGTGACGGGTGCTGGCGCTGACGTCTGGGGCACCGCCGATGCGTTCCACTATGTGTATCAACCGCTGAACGGCGACGGCACGATCGTCGCGCGCGTCGCGAGCGTGCAGAACACCGCGCCCTGGGCGAAGGCGGGCGTGATGATCCGTTCGTCGGCGAGCGCCGGCTCGGCGCAGGGGTTCATCGTCGTGTCGGCGGGGAAAGGAGTCGCATTCCAGCGACGCCTCGCAGACGGATCCACGAGCGTGAGCACGGCCGGCAGCACGTCGACGCCGCCGCGCTGGGTGAAGCTCGTTCGCAGCGGCAGCACGATCACCGCGTTCGAATCGGCTGACGGCGCAGCGTGGGTGCAGGTGGGCAGCGACACCTTCAACATGCCGTCATCGGTTCTGATCGGACTCGGCGTGTCGAGCCACGTGAGCGGCGTCACCTGTACGGCGACGTTCGACAGCGTGGCCGTGACATCCTCGCAGCCTCCGCCGCCGCCGCCCGCATCGCTGCCGCCCGGATGGAGTCATCAGGATGTCGGCGCCGTTACTGGCCCCGGGGACGCCACGTTCAACGACCCCGTGTTCAGCGTCACCGGTCAGGGAGCCGACATCTGGGGGAGTGCCGACGCCTTCCACTATGCGTTCGAGTCGCTGACCGGCGATGGAACCGTCGTCGCGCGCGTCGCAACGCTTGGATCGGCGAACGCGTGGTCGAAGGCGGGCCTGATGATTCGCGAAACGGTCGATCCCGGTTCGAAGCACGCGCTCATTCTCGTGTCCGCCGCCAAGGGGGTCGCGTTTCAGAGACGTCAGACGACCGGCGGTGCGACGGTGAGCACGGCAGGCACACTCTCAGCCGCGCCGCGCTGGCTGAAGCTCACGCGCGCAGGCGACACGTTCACGGCTTCCGAATCGAGCGATGGATCGACCTGGACCGTCGTCGGGACCGATACGATTCCGATGGCGGCGTCGGTGTTGGTGGGGCTTGCCGTGACGAGTCACACCGTGTCGGCCAGCGTCACGGCGACGTTCGACAATTTCGCGATCCAGTGAATTACCCGATTACCCGATTGCAAAATTACCCGATGATCTTGGCCAGCTTCCGGAACTGCTTCTCGTTGAGCAGCGTGATCTTGTAGCCCTTTTCGCGCAGCCGCTTGATCTCCATCAGCTTCAGGCCGCCGTCACGCCCGGCGGCCTGCAACGAATTCGGACGGCCGCGCACGACCACGGTCGTTCGAATCGATGGCATCCCGTGCACGATCGCTCCGGCTTTCCGAGCGGCAGCGATCGCGTCGCGGCGCCGCATGCTCAGGATGCCGGTGAACGCCACGTGGACGCCCTTCAGGCTGCGAAGGACTCCAGACCTGAGTTCCGCCGGCGGATTCGACAGGGCCTCGATCAGCTCGTCCGCGCTCTCGTAGCGTTTCCGCCGCTCGCCGATGCATCGATACACGATTTCCTTCAGATGATCGCCGCAGGTCAAACGGCGGACATCGCTCGTGCGAATCCGTGCTTGTGCGGTTCCCTTCACGAGCATTCCGATCAGTTGGCCGACCTGATACACGTCGTCGCGCGCCTGCCATTTCGGTGCGGCGCCGGCCAGGATGTCGCTCGGCGCCGTCATGGCGTTCATGGTGCTCGCCGTGATGCCGCGGCGGTCGCTCTGCTGGCGGACGATCCCGAAATCTCCGAGCTTGAGTCGAAAGCCGTCGCAGACGAACACGTTCAACGGCGTGAGGTCGCGGTGAAGCATCTGGCCGCGGTGAAGCTTGCCGAGCACCTGCAGGATCCCGGCAATCTCACGCCTCGCCGTCGTCTCGGACCACTTCTTGCCGCCGCGATTCAAGAACGCGCTGAGGTCGCCATGACGCGCGTACTCCAGCGCGAGGCAGTACAGAATCTGTCCGTTTCCACGCATCAGCGGGAAGGTGTCGAAGATCCGGATCGCGCGCGGGTGATCGTCCAGCAGCTGGCCGAAGTACGCTTCGCGCAGCCAACCGTCGATGCGCGTGCTGACTTTGATGCAGACGGTTTCGGGCACGACCGTCGAGCGGCCGAGTCGCTCGCTCAGGTACACCTGACCGAACCCGCCCTGGCCGAGGAATCGTTCGATGCGATAGCGAAGCGATGTTTCCGGGCTGGTGAGCACTTCCGCCGGCACGAGCAGATGGTCGCGCCTGTTGAACGCAAGTGCGGAGGACGTTGCGGTGCGCGTGGTGGCGCTCGGTTTCAGCATACCCGCCTCCGACGACCCGACTCAGCCGCAGACCGCGGCCACCTCGTTGAGAACGTCGTCGAGCGCGACGGGCTTCCGGAAACATCGGACGCGGAGTTCTTCGGCGACGCGCGCCGGGTCGAAGACAGCGGTCAGGCAGATGACGGGGACATCCGCCAGAGCTGGATCGGAGAGCTGAAACCGCCTGAAATCCCAGCCGTTCATCACGGGCATCATGAGATCGAGAAGGACGAGGCACGGACGTCGGTGTCTCATCGCATTGAGTGCCTCGGCGCCGTTGGTCGCTGTCATTACTTCGTAGGATTCCCCCCTCAGGAGCATCGCGAGCATTTCGCGCACATCATCGTCGTCTTCGACGATCAACACACAGGGCATCTCGTGTCTCCGGGGTTTCGGACCGCCGACCGCCGCCAATTCTCGCACGATTCGGCGGAACTGCCCAGTCAGCGGAGCCGAGGTTCGGTTTTGCCACCTTCCAGCAATCACCGAACGAACACGACACTGACCGGCGCTCCTACCTCGATGCGCTGGCCCGTGGGCGTCAGACGTCCGGTCCGCGCGTCGATCCGGAAGACGACGACGGAATCGGAGCGCTGGTTGCCGGCAAGGAGGTACGTTCCGGTCGGATCGATCGCGAAGCCTCTTGGCGTGCTGCCTTGTGTCGGCGTGTTGTCCAGGTGGGTGAGACGGCCCGACTTCTCGTCGATCGCGAATGCCGCGATGCTGTCGTGCCCTCGATTGGATCCGTAGAGGAATCTGCCCGACGGATGCACCATTACTTCCGCCGTGCTGTAACCGGACTGCACGGATTGTCCCTCCGGCAGCGTCGAGATCGTCTGCAGGCTCGCCAGCGCTCCTCGCTTCGGATCGCGTGTGAACGCCGTCAGCGTGCACTGCATCTCGTTGATCACGTAAACGAAGCGGCCGGAGGGATGGATCGCGACGTGCCTGGGTCCTGCCCCCGGTTCTACCGTGGCAAACGGTGGATCGCTCGGGGCGATCGTGCCGCGGCTGGCGTCGAAGCGATAGATCAGCACTTTGTCGAGACCAAGATCGGCGACGTACGCGAACTGGTTCGACGGATCCACGTTGATCGAATGCGCGTGCGGGCCTTTCTGACGATCGGGATTGACGCTTGATCCTGTGTGCTGGATGAACGACGAAGACGGCTTCAGCCTGCCGTCGGGTCCGATCGGCAGCACCGCGACGCTGCCGCCACCGTAGTTGGCGACGAGAACATTCTCACCCTGCTTGTCCACGTCGAGATGCGCGGGCCCCGCGCCCATCGACGACTGCTGATTCAATGCCGTGAGCGTACGTCGCGCTCGATCGATGGCGAACGCGCTCACCGATCCGGTCTTCTTGCCCTCGAAGCTGTCGACCTCGTTGACGGCGTAGAGAAAATCCCCTTTCGGACGCACCGCGAGGAAGCTCGGGCTCGGCGTTTCCGCCGCCAGTTCCGGCGCGCTCAGCGCGCCTGACGCGGGATCGAGCTTCGACACGTAGATGCCCTTGCTCTTCGCGCCGGTGTAGGTGCCGAAGTAGACGAGGAGATCGTGGCTCGCCGATGGTTTCGGAGCCTGACCGAAGCCGAGGGTCGCCGCTGCGAGGAGCAGCGCAGAGAAGACGGTTCGCACGGTTGTCACCTCACGGAGTCACGTACGGCGGTCGCTGTGGACGCGCCAGCAGGGCATTCGCCTCATCGTCATTCTTGAAGCGCTCCTTCTGCGGATCCCAGAACAGCTTGCGCTTCGTTTTCATGGCCATGTGATGGATCAGGCACGCGCTGCACGCGCGGTGCGCAACCTCCACGGGAGCGATCGGCTGCTGGCGAGATTTCACGCAGTCGAGCCAGTTCCCGTGGTGATCCTTGCTCTCGTACAAGTGGATTTCATCCGGCTCGATCACCGAGGTGATGATCTTCGGATCGCTGGCGGCGAGGGCTCGCGCGTCTTTCAGCTTCGCGACCGGATCGCTCTCGGTCACCGATTCGTTGCCGCGCGAGACGAAGATCCATCCATCGGTTCCAATGAACTTGATCCCGTTCGGGAAGTCCCCGCTGACGATCATGTGAACGCCATCGGCATACAGCGCTTCCGTTCGGAACGGCCCGTGCACGTCCCAGAGACCTTTCTTTGGAAACTCGGCATGGCCCCAGACTTCCACTGGACCTGTGTACTCGGTCCCCATGGCCCAGTGCGCGCTGTCGATGTGATGAGCGCCCCATCCGGTGATCATCCCGGCGCCGAACTGCTCGCATCGAAGCCAGCCGGGCCGGTCGTATCCCACTTGTGGATGCACGCGCTTCTCGGTGTAGGGAACCACGGGCGTGGAGCCAAGCCACATGTCGTAATTGAGGTTCTTCGGAACCGGCATCTCCGGCTCGTCGTCTCCGGCCGGATCGCCCGGCAGTCCGACTTCGACGGTCTTCAGCTGGCCGATACGCCCGTTGCGCACGAGCTCCGCGGCGTAACGGAATTGAATCGACGATCGCTGCTGGCTGCCGATCTGGAAGATCCGCCCGGAGCGGTGGACCGCATCGCTGAGCGCGCGCCCTTCCGCGATCGTGAGCGACGCGGGCTTCTGCAGGTAGACGTCCTTACCGGCTTCCACCGCGTGAATCGCGATGATCGCATGCCAGTGGTCCGGTGTGCTGATCACGACTGCGTCGACGTCCTTGTCGGCGAGCAGCTCCTGGTAGCTGGCGTACCCCTTGACGCCGTCGTAGGGCTTGCCCGTCTTCCTGGCGTAGTAGCCGTTGATCAGCGACTTCGCACCTTCGAGCCTGCGGCTGTCCAGATCGCACGCCGCCATGATCCTCGCGCTCTCGAACTTCCACAGGCCGGGAAGATCGTGGGCGCGCGAGATCCGGCCCATGCCGATCGCGCCTATGTTGATCCGATTGCTCGGAGACGCGGCGCCGCGCACCGAGGCCGGAACAATCGACGGGAATCCCGCGACCATCGACGAGGCGAGGATTCCTTTTCCTGTCGAAGACATGAACTCGCGCCGCGACGTTCCCTTGCCTTTGCGTGACATGCGAGCCTCTTGGTCACACCTTGAACGTGAGGCGCTGGGCCTGCGCCTGCGCCTTCAGGATCAACTCGGTTGCGAGGAAACAATGTGCCTGCGGCATGGCGGTCTCGGTCCGATTCACGACATCCGAGACGAGTTGTTCGCCGTACGGCAATCCGACGCCCGCGCAGTCGATGTATCGCGTCTCTTTCTTGTCCACAAGGAACAGATGGCTGCCGCCGGGGCGTCCGCCGATATCGACGTTCTTGCGGATCTCGATGAATCCGTCGGTGCCAAGGATCGTCAGCCGTCCGTCGCCCCATGTCGACAGGCCGTCGGGCGTGAACCAGTCGACGCGGATGTAGCCAGTCCCGCGGTCTCCCCGCACGACGACGTCGCCGAAGTCCTCGAGACCTGGATACTGCGGATGATGGACGTTGCCGACCTGTGACGCGACGACGTCCGCGCGCGTCGATCCGGTGAAGTAGAGGAACTGATCCGCCTGGTGCGATCCGATGTCGCACAGAATGCCGCCGTAGCGCGGTCGCTCGAAGAACCATGCGGGGCGGCTTTCCGGCGTCATCCGGTGCGGTCCGAGACCGACCGTCTGCACCACGCCGCCGATCGCGCCGGCCTTCACGAGCTCGCCGGCCTTGATCGTGGCCCGATTCTCGAGCCGTTCGCTGTACATGATCGAGTAGATCCGTTTGGTCTGCGCCTGCACGCGTCGCACTTCCGCGAGCTGATCGAGCGTCGTGACGCCTGGCTTGTCGGACATGTAGTCCTTGCCGTGCTGCATCACGCGGATTCCGAGCGGCGCACGTTCATCGGGGATCGCCGCGCTCAGCACGAGCTGAATGGTCCTGTCTTCGAGAATTTCGTTTTCGCTCCGCGCGAGCTTTGCCTGCGGGAACCGCTTCATGAAGGCCGCCGTCAGATCCGGCTCCTTGGCGTAGAGCGAAACCAGCTCGCCGCCCCCACGCAGGACCGCGTCGACCTGACTGTTGATGTGGCTGTGGTTGATACCGATGACGGCGAACTTGATGTTGGGTGCGGTATTCGGCGCGGGCGTGGACTGCCGAACGGTCTCTACTGCTGTCCCTCGCGGCAGCGCGGACATCATTGCCGCCGACCCGGCGATGTCCCGCAGGAACTGACGCCGACCCACGTGTCGTGTTTTCATGGTTCCGCTCCGGGGGAAGTCTACAACGCCTTCGGCATTGACGGTGCGTCGGACGCCGCGCCGTATCCCGAATCCAGTTCTCGCAGCCGGCGCTCGAGGAATCGACGCTCGCTGACGTTGGCCGCGAGCTGAATGGCGCGTGCGTAGCTCGCTGCTGCTTCCTTGGTCGAGCCGACGCGCCGCAGGAGGTCCGCTCGCGCCGCGTGGAGGAGGTGGTAGTCGTCAAGATCGCCCGATGCCGCAAGAGCGTCGATGAGCGCCAGCGCGGGCTCCGGACCGTCGACCATGGCGATCGCGACCGCGCGATTGAGCGAAACGACCGGGGAAGGCTGTAGACGCTCGAGCAAGTCGTACAGCCGTACGATCTGGGGCCAGTCCGTCTCTTCAGCGCGCGCCGCCTGGCAGTGCAGCGCGGCGATCGCGGCCTGCAGCGCGAACGGACCGGGACCACCACGGAGCGCCTCCTCGACGAGCGGCAACGCCTCGTCGTTCTCGGCGTGATCCCATCGGCCTCGATCCTGCTCCTCGAGA
>Ga0114129_10005005_pt1 | contig 18663 bp, 33 predicted proteins | sample RhiMetdeltSRZDD1_FD_80071 | JGI IMG/M metagenome (GOLD analysis project Ga0114129, IMG submission 80071) | Populus rhizosphere microbial communities from Tennessee, USA - Rhizosphere MetaG P. deltoides SRZDD1 (version 2) (version 2) | ecosystem: Host-associated > Plants > Roots > Rhizosphere >...
AAAAACTCGGCGCCCGCAACGTCATCGTGAAGGCGAATGTTTCGTGGCCGTCAGGGGCGCGGCACCGCTGCCGCTGCCGCCGCGCTCAAGCTTGTCCGCGGCCGCGCTGAACTCGGCCGCAAGCTCCATCAGCGCTTCTCTGGCGTACAGGTCCTGCGCTTCTGCAGCGAGGTCCATGCACATGCGGGCGCTATGGCGATATTCCTCCGGCGACGACATGCACGACAACCATCGATTTTCTTGATCCTCTTGAAGGTAAAGCCTTTGCCCTCGCGACCTGTTCCGGACGGAACCCGCGGGACTTGAAGGGAACCAGCAAACGACGAATGGCTGGGTCGCAGAAAAGCGGTTCCGGGACGGCTACAGCGGCGCCGAATCGAACGAGCGCGCCGCCCGCCGATCGCGTTCGCCTTCGTCGGCCGCTTCATTGAAATCGCAGGCGAGCTCGACCAGCGTCAGCTTCGCGTGAAGCTGCCCGGTCTGATCGGCAAGTTCCAGACATTCCCTCGCCCATTGGCGGTATTTGCGCGGCGTTGGCATGAGAACGATCCCGTCTGTACGCGCCAGTACCGATAAGCCGCGGTATCGCGATCCGTTCCCGGAACAACGCAAGGCGATTGAGGAAAATGCGACCCCACCGGGCCGTCCGCGGTCAACAAAAATACCGACCTCGGTCAGTTCCAAGATCGGGGCGCACGACACCACACCAGCATTTCGCCAAACGTAACCCGGAAACGGCCGCCTGTCAACGGCAAAATTCGCCAGCGGGTCTCGCTACTTGCTCTCCGGCTTCTTTTCGGCGGCGGCTTGCAGCGCCTCGAGCCTGGCCTGAACGGCGGCGAGCGCCGCCTTCAGCGCGGCGATCTCGTTGCCGGCGGCGGCGAGCTTCTGCTGCGCTTCCAGCGCGTTGCGGGTGACGAGACGCTGCAGGACGTTGACGTTGCTCTGCAGGCAGCCGGTGCGGCGGTCGAGCCCGCTCGTCCTGGTGCAGTCCTCGATGCCGGCGATGTCCTGCGCCCAAGCAGGCGCGGGGCCGAGCGTGGCGGCTGCGACAATAAGTGTGAGGATCTTGCGCATTTTCGAGCCTCCCGGGACCGCCGGCATGAAACCAGGACCGGCCTTGAATGTTATCCGGCTGACAAACGGCAGGCCATCGTCAGCGTCCCGCGCTGCCAGCTGTCCCAGGGGCCACACTAACGAGGGGACCATGCTCAAAGTCGCCTACTACCGCCAGCACGCCGCCGAGTGCCGAAGGCTGGCCGCCAAATCCACCCTGCCCGATATCCGCGATCAATTGCTGCAGATGGCCGAGACCTGGGATTCGCTCGCGACCGATCGCGAGCGAGCGCTGACCAGAAAATCCGAGCAGCACCACGAAATCTAGGCGTCAATCCTTGAACGCAGCCAGGGCCTGGTCGCGCAGGCGGGCCGGATCGCGTTCGCCCTGCTGCGCGAGCTCGATGATCTTCTTGGCCACCAGATCGCGCAACGGATCGGTGCGCTCGGCCAAGCCAAGCGCGCGGCAAACGTCCTCGAAGGCGGCCGACATCGCTTTGATCGCGGGCGGCTCGAAGGCAGAATTCTGCAGAAGCCGATACAGCGGCACAGCCGCGATGTTCCCTTTTCGTCGCAAGGGTCGGGAGCCCGGCGGCCATCCCCGTCATCGCCACCCCGATGCGGCCGATGACGGGAGGAGGGTAAAGCAGAAACGGCAGTCCAGCAACGTAGCGACCGTACGCAGGGCCGGATAATCTGCCGGAAATCGACCTTCGGAGGAACCCGCGAACCGTTGCGGCGTTGGCCGAACTGCTGGCACTCCGCCGGAATTCCGCCCAAGTGTCCCGGATTGCTGAGCCCACCGGCTGCCGGGGCTCCGGCGGCACCCCAAAACAGGCGCGCACATGGCCATCGGTGACATCGTGCTCCCCGCAGCCGAGCTTCCGGCGCCCCCGCCCGAAGGCCTGCCGGCGATCGGGCCGGGCCCGGCCCCGCGCGAGCGGGAACGCCGCCTGGCGGCGACCTTCGAGCACGCCGCCGTCGCGGTGGTCGAGGTCGACGCGGAGGGACGGCGCCTGCGGGTAAACAAGATGGCCTGCACGATCACCGGCCGCTCGCGCGAGGAACTCGTCGGCGGGATGTTTCTCGACAACTACGGTCCGGAGGAGCGCGAGCAGGAACGCCGGAAGTTCGAGCGGCTCGTGGCCGGTGAGCTGGAGAATTACATCACCGAACGGCGCATCCCTCGCGACGACGGCTCCGACGTCTGGGTCTCGATCCGGTGCTCGTGCGTGCGCGACGAGGCGGGCCGCTTCCTCTATGCCATCCGCATCTTCCAGGACATCACCGACGCCAAGTACGCGGCCGACATCGTGGCCGAGAACGAGCAGCGGCTGGCGGTCACCTACGAGCACGCCGGCATCGCGATCTCCGAGGTCGACGAGGAGGGCCGGCTGCTGCGGGTCAACGAGGCGACCTGCGCCATCACCGGCTATTCGCGCGACGAGCTGATCGGCCGCAGCGTATTCAACATCACCCATCCCGAGGACCAGGACCGCGACGCATTCCGCCGGCAGGTGAGCGACCCCGCGACACCCTACAGCGTCGAGAAGCGCGTCATCCGCAAGGACGGGAAGCCGCTGTGGGTCTGCGTCACCTCGTCCACGGTGCGCGACGCCGCCGGCCGGTTCCGCTACGGCATCCGGGTGATGCAGGACATCACCGAGCGGAAAGAAGCCGAGCAATTGCGCAAGGACACCGAGCGGCAGCTCCGCGACCTGATCGATGCGCTGCCGGCGGCCGTCTACACCACCGACGCCGCGGGCCGCCTCACCTATTACAACCAGGCCGCCGTCGAGCTGGCCGGGCGCGAGCCGCAGCTCGGCAGCGACCAGTGGTGCGTCACCTGGCGGCTGTACCGGCCGGACGGAACGCCGCTGCCGCACGACGAGTGTCCGATGGCGATCGCGCTCAAGGAAGGCCGCCCGATCCGCAACGTGCAGGCGGTGGCGGAACGCCCCGACGGCACGCGGATTCCGTTCATTCCTTACCCCACCCCACTGCGCAACGCCGCCGGCGAGCTCGTCGGCGCGATCAACATGCTGATCGACATCAGCGAGCGCAAGCAGGCGGAGGCGCAGCAGCGGATGCTGCTCGACGAACTCAATCACCGCGTCAAGAACAACATGCAGACGATGCATTCGCTGCTGTGGGGCGCCGAGCAGGAATCGCAAAGTCCGGAGGCGAAGACGATGCTCGCCGATGCGAGGCGGCGCGTCGCCGCCATGGCGGCGGCGCAGCACACGCTCTACGACGCGGAAAGCCCCACGGCGTTCGACGCCAGGCAGTTCCTCGATGCCGTGTGCCACAGCGCGCGCCAGGGCCTTTCAAACGGCAGCCGCATCGTTTGCGAACAGGCTTCCGGCCAGATCGCGAACGGCACGGCGATGCCGCTCGCCCTGATCCTCAACGAGCTGCTCACCAACGCGGTGAAGCACGGAGTCAACGGGCGGCAGGACGGGACCGTGCGCGTGGGCCTGAAGGAGAACGGCGCCGCGTACGAATTGTACGTGGAGGACGACGGGCCGGGCTTCGACCTTCCGGCAACGCGCCGCCGGTCTTCGGGACTCGGCCTGGTGATGGGGCTCGCCCGCCAGCTCGGAGGCGAGTTCGAGGTGCAAAAGGCGCCCACCCGCTGTACCGTCCGCTTCCGCGCCGCGAATTCGTGATCAGCTAGGCGTAGTCATGAGACACGGCCATGCGCGGCAAGTCTGACCGGGACGGTCCGCGCGTCCTCATCGTCGAAGACGATTATCTCGTCGCATCGCAGGCCGAAGCGGCGCTGATCGACGGCGGCTTCGATGTGATCGGAATCGCCGATTCGATCACCGATGCCCTGGCCATGGCGGAGAAAAGGAGGCCGGAGGTCGTGATCATGGACATCCGGCTGAAGGGCGAGCGCGACGGGATCCAGGGCGCCGCGGAATTGCTGACGCTGCACGGCGCGCGCTCGATCTTCGTGACCGCCCATTACGACGCCGATACGCGCCGCCGGGCGGAGGCGGCCGCGCCGCTCGGCTGGCTGCCGAAGCCCTATGCGATCGACGAGCTGGTCGCGTTGACGAGACGGGCGGTGCAGGAGATCAGGGCCGGTCGATAAGGCGCGCAGCCGGTGGCGCGATGGCGGCGCGACGATGCTCCGGCTTGCTATTCGCCGGTCAAATCTGCCCCGGCCGCCTGTCGAACAGGCCGAGCTGCTTCTGGCTCGCTTCCGGCATGTCGGGAACGGTGATCGCGCGGCCCATGAAGGTCGTCCAGGGCTTCTCGGCGAGCGGCTGCAAGGTGACGAACTTCCAGAACTGGCGCTCGGTCATGACAATTTCTGTCACGCCGTGATCAAGAATCCAGTTGCTGAGGAGAGCGAGCCGGGCCTGCTCACGGTCCGTAAACATCGTGTCGGGAATGGATTTCTTCATCGCAATCTGTCTCCATCGTCGCACGCCGCCGCTTTCCGGGCGTGGCGCTGCGCGCCGCCCGCCGGCGCCGAAGCGAAAGCGCCGCTCTATTGCTTCGCGGCAGGCAATTCGACGATCGTGGTTTGGCTCTCGGCGCTGTCGTAAATGCTGACCTGAACATGCGGGTGGCCGGTCTTGATCGCCCGTCCCGTGTCTTCAGCTAATTCCGCCGTTGGGTATGATCCCTTCGTTTGCCGATCGACCTGAAGCAGGAACCGGCCGGCTTCGGGGCGCTTGCGTTGCGAGGGCCGTTCGTCCGCCTCTGTGGCAGGGTCGCCTGTCGCTGTTGCAAGCTCGATCGTTTCGCGCCGCCGCGGGGCTCGCGTCACCATGGGATATGTCCTGACTGGTTGTGAGCCCCCAATATAACCATTGCATCCTTAAGAAGCCATGAGTGCCGGACAAGATAATTCGCTGAAACGTCCCTATGCGACACCGGCCGGATGCGCCTGATGGCCCAAAGCGAGGCCGCCGCGCCTCTTTCTTGACCCGGTTTCCGGCAAATGAGCTCACGATGTGATATATCAGCTCAGGATGTGATATAGAGGAGCAAGCCTTCTGTTACCGGAGAGCTGCCCCTCGAAAACGGGACGTGCCGCGCTCTCCGTTTGTAACGACGGGACTGTATCGATGCCGTCGGCGGGCACTTCGCCCTTCATCGTTCCATTTCTGCCGCTGTCAGTCGCAATTCGCACCCCCGCTGGTCGCGGCATCCAGCGCAGGGCCAAATGGATTTGAGCGAGGACCATCATGAAAAAGCTCGGTTTGATTCCGGCAGCCACCGCGGCGACGCTGTGTCTGACATTCGCGCTCGCCCCGGGCGACGCGACCGGCCAGACCAAGATCACCAAAAACCAGCTTATCGGGACATGGTCGTACGCCTCGGTGGTCGCGGAGCGGCCGGACGGCAGTAAGTTCGAGCCCTGGGGCCCCACCCCGAAAGGCAACCTGATATTCACTTCCAACGGCCGCTATTCGGTGCAGATCATTCGGCACGACCTTCCCAAGCTCGCATCCAACGACCGGCTGAAGGGCACGCCGGAGGAAAACGAAGCCGTGGCGAAAGGCGTGTTCTCGCATTTCGGCACGTACACGGTCGACGAGGCGGCGGGTACGTACACGCTTCACATCGAGGCCAGTTCATTCGCGGCCGACAACGGAACCAAACAGGTGCGAACGATCACCTCGTTTGCAACGGATGACTTCACAACGACCAATCCGACTCCCAGGACCGGCGCGATCGTCTACACCGTGTTCAAACGGGTGAAGTAGCTGCAAGGTCGGACGCGCCAAGTCCGCCGGCGCAACACTGCAAGGTGGACTTGATTGGGCGCAAAAGCTCGAATTAACGCGTACGCGACCTCTTTCTAGTCATTATAGTGCTTTGCGCGCGGTGCGACGCATGCTACGGGTGAAGCAACCGCATGTCCGAGAGTTGCCGTAAGACGGCAACCTGCCGAATCGATCTCCCTTCGGCAGCATTGGCGCCCCGGCGGCGCCTAAACACTCCGGATGACACTTTCGTTCGCGGCCGGCGGTAACCGCCGAATACCGATCGATTCGCTTAAGCCAAAGGATTATGTCGATGCAGATCTACATGTTCACGTCGGAATCCAACGCCAACCTGCACGCGTTTGCCGGCGATCCGACCGGAAGCAAACTGCCCGAAAGTCACGGCCCGTGGGCTACGGCCGGCTCGCTGCGATCGGATCAACATCCTCCGCACCGGTTTTCGAGAGCCAAGATCGAGGAAGCCATCAAATTCAACGGCTATCAGCTTTGGCGTATGAAGCAGGCGAGCGAAGAGGAAAAGTCCGCGACCTCGCCTGCCTGAATCCCGGCACTTCAACCCGAAAGGATCCTCCTTTGCAGGTACTCGTTCGCGACAACAATGTCGATCAGGCTCTCAGAGTTCTGAAAAAGAAGATGCAGCGCGAAGGAGTGTTTCGCGAGATGAAGCGGCGGCGATTCTATGAAAAGCCGTCGGAGCGCACGACACGGGAAAAGGCCGAAGCGGTTCGCCGCATCCGCAAGCTCGCTCGCAAGAAGGCCCAGCGCGAGGGCCTGATCGCCGCACCCAAGAAGAAGGAACTGGGTCCGAAAAGGGCGTTCGGCTTCCGCGGGATGAGCTGACCGCGACGCACGCGAGCCACGATTCAGACTTGGACGGCGACGCGCAGCAGACGGTCAGCCGCCTTCCATGAGGCGATGCGCGGGCGTCCGATGGCGCGCAGGCGCGGCGCTTTCGCTTCGGCTAGGTGCCGAGATCGAAAGTCATCACGACGGGGGAATGCTCGCCGGCAGTGTATTTCTGGCTGGCGAGGTTCTCGATCTTGGGACGGTGCCGTTCGAAGCGCGCGGCGCGTTCCTGCTGCGAAGAGGCGCCGCCCTCGACGTCATCGAGAGCTTCGCGGCTGACCCAGCAGATGATGCGAGTGCTCCCGTCCAGCATCGTAAATCGGATACCCCCCGAGAATTCCCGGCCCGGCTCGTTGAGAGTCGTCAGCGACATCAGCTTTGATCCTTACGATTCGTGGGAGGGCCTGATCACGAACAATAACGTATCGCGCCTGATAGTCCAAAGAATATGATAGTAAATGCCTCGATTTTCCGATATATCTTTGGAAATCGGCACTAGTTTTTCCGCGTTTCAACACCATGTATGCTTCTATGATTACTGTCACCATGGCGCGGATCGTGTGCTACGCCCCCGGCGATTTCGGAGTTTTGTATGAATTTTCCGACGGCGGCATTGGAGGCCGTCCGGTGGGGAATCTGGGCGAGGCAGAGCGCGAAGTGGCGCGCATCAAAGACCAGGCAGATCTCCGCCGCCCGGACTTTGCGTCATTGTGAAGGAGCTGCGTGCGATGGCCGGATTTGATTACAGCAACGAGGCAGAACTGTTCCCCACCCGGAGCCGGGTCTCGAGGCCACGCCCGATGGGCTACCGGCGATTCGCCAGCGCCGCCGATGCCATCCGCTACGCGATCGAGGAGCTGCCGCCGGAGCACCTTGTCGGCGCTTACCTCGAAGTCGCCGAAGAGCGATTCGACAGCAACGGCATCCGCCGCCTGTACGAAAGCGCCGAATATCCATTGGCTCGAAGCGCCGCCGCGCCGCGCCAATGACCGATCGGACACGCAGCAACACCGTCGTCTTCAAGCACCCTTTCCTGCTCACCGGCATCGATCGCGTCTTGCCGCCCGGCGGCTATCGCGTCGTGACCGACGAGGAGCTGATCGAGGGGTTGTCGTTTTCGGCCTACCGGCGAATCCGCACCATGATGTTCGTGCCGGCGCAAGGTCACGCCAGCTCTTCGGTCGAAATGGTGACCGTCGATCCGCTCGACCTGCAAGCGGCGCAGGACCGGGACACCACGATGAATCTGACGCATGCGACCGATGCTGCCGCTTCCGAGCCGGAAAAGAAGCCGGCGCACTGACGTTCAACGAACAGAACCTGTGCAAAACGCGAGGCACGCCATGACCGACAGAACGATCGACCTCGATCAACGGCGCGGGATGGCGGCGCAAAAGGCAACGCAAATCCGCCGGCTCCTTGCGGAAGTCGAGGCCAATGAGGCGGCGCTGCGCTGCCGGCAGGACGAGCTCGAATCGCAGTTGCTGGCGAAGCCGGCGGAGAGCTGGCACGAAGCCGCCGAAAAGGCGCGCTATCTCCTCAACCTGTTTGCCGCGACGCCGGCCGCGCAGGATCCGCGCCGGCGGAAACTCATTGCTTCCGTACTCAAGGATTTCAGGCGGCTTGCTCACGACTCCGAGCTGGAGACGTAGAAACACAACCTGGCGAAGGATCAATGAGAAGGCAGTCGCGGACCATGGCGCTGATCTTTCCGAACCAAAGCCGTTGTTTCGACGGAACCCGCCGGGCGGTGCGGTTCTGGGGATATGACAGCGCGATGGAGGCTGCCTTCTTTGTGACCGAAGATGCACTGAGACGAATTCAACCCGGCGTGCGGGTCGACGAGGCGGGACTGCTCGGCGCTTTCGATTCAAATCGCGAGCTGATCTACGCGGCGGCAACCAAGGTCTATGCGCGCGGCCGCCGGGGATCCTACGACGTGGTGAGCGCCGACTTCTGAAGTGGGCTAGCCGCTGTCAATTCTTTCCGGCATCTGCTTCGCGGGCCAGCCTGAGTGACCTGAGCCGGGCAGTTTTCTCATCCACCGCGAGACGGTCGGCCTCGGATTCGGTCAAGGCCTTCGGGCCATGCACGTCCTTTTTCTTGAACTGGGCCTCAGCGGCCGCATGGGCGCGGTCGGAATTTCGGGCGCGGTCATCATTCATTGTCGAGCGGCTCCTTTTGCGTCGCGGGCGTCGACCGACAGACCGGTCAGGGATGCAACCCGGTCAGCAGCAAGACGAAGATGAATGACGCTGCTGTCAATGAAAGATAGACCGACTCCGTTGCGACATCGGAAAGAACATAGGGTTCAGCCACGACTGCTCTCCTGCAATAATCCGTTGCCCTCATCGTCCTTATGCTTGTGCAGAAAGCGAGCGATTTGCCCTCTCAGGGCGCCAGTCTCCAACAGCTCGCCCATGGCGCCGGCGTTGTCGAAGAGCTCCCTTCGCAGCTTTCTCGGCAGGGTATTCCACTGCATGATCAGCGCGGCTCCAAGGCATCGCAGGACACGCTCCTCTTCGGCCGCAAGGACCGTGCCGTCGGATTGGTCCTGCTGCGGAGCACTGACTGTCTTTTGATGATTATCCGCGAGCCATTGCTCGTTGTCGGCGAGCACCGTGAAGCTCTGTTCGAGCTTCTGAAATTCACGCCGCTCGTTCGGGCCGGCCGATGTCTTGACCAGCTCGCCATATTCGTCCGCTTTCGCGCGATATTGCCTGGGCGTAAACATGCAGAGCCCTTTCCTTGAAGCCTCCGCCGAGGCCGATCTGGTTTTTTATGTGATGGATCGGAGGTAGGAGAGATATGGGTACGACGAGATCAAATAGCGAGGGTCCAGATTTAGTTCCTTTGTGAGCAATTCTGCACAGACTTAAGCACCCGTCCACAGACGCTCAATCAGGCCTGTCGCGCTAACCGTCGCCCAGACGGTTGCTGCTGTGATCGAAAACGACAGGAGGGCGGCTGCAAGAGAGATACACAGCAGAGCTCCGTCCTCTTCGAGATACGCAAACGAGATCAGCATGATGACGAGTGCCGGGATGATGTGGCTGAATGGGAATGGCCACATAAGAGTCGCGGCCAAGACCAGAACGACAAGACCGACCAGGCGTTTCGTCGCCTGGAATGGCGTGTGCAAGCGCGGACGGATCAGCGTCTCCATGCGCCTGAGCAGCGGGATCGTTCTGGTGGCCAATAGAGCAATATGCCGGATCGCAATACGTCGGGTCTCGAGGAAATGCGGAAGAGTCGGGGTCTCGTGTCCCAGGATCATTTGGACTGCGGGAAACACCAGTAGGATGCCGATGAATATTCCCACCCCGGGCACCAGTCCAACCAGTGCCAGGAGAAGCATGACGAAACCGAATGAGCGTTTCTGAAGGCGGCCGAAAAGCCAACCGAGGCTGACATCTTGCGGCGCTTCATTGAGCAATTGCGCAAGCGCGACGGATGTTGGGACATGAGGCTGCACTCGTATGCTCCCGCACGGCAATGACATTGAGGACCTACTGGTGAACCACGGTCATGCACCCCACATATAGGTCATGACACCTAGAAAAAATCCTCAAACTGACATGAGCCAGCAGGACGTTGCTCTTGCACGGTGGGACGACGAGGGTGGCGCTTCCAGTCCCGTCGCAAACAATCCGGGCGCGAAAATATCGAAAAACGGCAGCTCCAGGCGCACAGCCTGACCTCGCGAAAATGCCGGTACCTCGCTGTGCGGTTCCCGTCACAGTGACAGCGCCACCGAGTTCCAAGTGATCAATTTTGAACAGAATTGACACCGCCTTTCGCTTTATTCTGGGTGTAAGTCGATCGGCTACGGTGGAAGCTGCCAATGAATAAATTGTCCTACGCCACAGATTCGAACATCAAACGGTTTCGGAATTTGCTGGAGACCTCGGTCGATGAGACCGAGCGGCGAACGATACAAAGGCTCCTCACCGAAGAAATAGCGGCTAACGCCGCGCTCGCGACGAAGGAAATTGAGGGAGGCGCTGAGCGCACGCGCCGCGCCGCAAATTCGCAGCGGGAGAGAGGCCAGCGTTCTGACAGACGACAAGCATAAGAGCGTTTCGAAAGCCAACGATCGCGTCGTGCTGTTTTGGCCCGCAGACATAGACCAACTGGCATTGCGGAAAGGGATCACGTGGCTACAAAAGAGCGACTGGCGGCCATGGCGGCCTCCCTCTGCGCCGTGTGCTCAGGGTCGATGGTAATAAGACGTGTGGAGCTTGATCCAAACAGTGGCGCATCCGAGCTTCGCAGCTACGTGTGCGCCGAGTGCGGCCATACGCAGACCTACAGCGTAGCCGCGGGAAACAGCTAATGGGCGACAAACCGCAGCTGCACTTTAGGTGATCTGCGCGACCGGTCGAGTTTGTTCGCTCAATGATCGATGAATTGCTTGAGCGCCGGTTATCATCTCTGCCTTTTTAAGCAGCTCTTCAAACATCAATTTTCTGATCTGATGTTTGATGGCTCTCGTCGACGGAAGCTTGAGTTTTCTTCCAAACCGTTGCTGCATTGCGTGCTCCATCCAGAAATATTTTGCCGGGGAGATGCGCCGGTGACGCTACGGAGGTAATGGCCTCGTGCGGCCAGCCCCTATCGAGCTGGCCGCATATCAAGCGTGGCTCGTGAACAGCCCTCAACTACCGGGCGGATTCGGGATCTGGAACCAGGTCTTCTCGAACTCGGAGTAGGGCTTTACAGGCGCCCTGGTCGAGGTTTGCGCGGCCGCCACACTGGCGAAGCCCACGGTGAGGGCGAGAGCAGCGCAAAGAATGATCGCAGGAGTCTTGAATATTTTCGTCATCTTGTTTCTCCAAATATCCTTAAAGCATCATCATTTGAATGGTCATCATCCAAACTACACAGTTGATATGATGATGATTGGGACGCGAACTAGGCCCGGCGAAACAATATTCGGTGAACGGCTGCTCGCTGGGCACTTGTCACTGTCGCCGTTGAAGCGTTCCACCCCGAACAGACTCTCCTTGTGAACAAGCGCAGGTTGGAAAGGAGGTCACTGTGAGCAATTGTGCACAGACTTGGATGGCCAAAAGGCGTTGAATAAGACGAATCACAGAGGCAAATGGGAGTTGGCCATGTCGACAGCAGACGAATACCGGCACCATGCCGATGAATGTCTCCGCTCGGCTTGTGACGCCATAACGAACGAGGCCACGACGACATTCCTCAATATGGCCCAAACGTGGAGGCACGCGGCGACACGGATCGAGCAACTTTCTCCGAACGACCGGATACCAAGAGACCGGGAATAACACGCGTTAACACTCATGATGCAGCAAGACGCATCGGGCTCAGGAGCAACAATGGCGATCAATGATAATCTTCCAACCAGTAGTCCAAGTCTCACAAGCACCGTGATCGGCCTCTCTTGCGCGATCGCGGTCGTTTCTATCGTGGTGCTGTGCTATAGAACGGTTGGGTACTAGCGCGCGCTGAGAGGACGCGGGCCGTCCGACGTAAAGGTCGTGCCGGCATCTGCGCAAAAACTGAAAAAAGCCCCTACCCTCCGAACACGAATTCGTTCGGCTATCACTATGTCGTGCGTTGCAAAGTGAGTTGTGCGGCACACGTTAGAGGAGCGAGGACCAATAATAAAAAGACAACAAGGAGACAATGGTCATGAAAACGTTCTTCGCTGCCGCAGCGCTTGCGTGCATTTCGATCGCGTCTGTTCCGCCGGCTTCAGCTCAAACCGGTGACCGGTCATACTGGACGGGCTACAAGGCGGGCCAATCTTTCTATGCCGACGAGCCTTGGGCCCGTGGTGCAAGGCCGCCGATCATGCGCAGTCCCTCCACCAATCCGGCCTATGATGTATACGATCCGCACGGTTACATCGGCTCGGATCCCGATTCATTCATCCACGGCCAGTTGGGCCGCGACCCCCGCGGCGAGTGATCGAGACCGTCGACACAACCGAACCACGACCCCGGGCGTCGAGAGCCCGGGTATCGGCGCGAAAGCGTTCACATCTTGATTTGCGGCTGGTCGTGCAGGACAACATTCAGCAATGAACTGTGGACTTCGATGCCGCCGTTGTAGGCAATCAAGCCCAGCTTACGAAATTTGTTCATGAAGAAGCTTACGCGCGATCGGGTTGTTCCGATCATCTCGGCAAGCGTCTCCTGGCTGATTTTCGCGATCACCGGCTCCGGTTTCCCTTCCTTGCCGAAGTTCGCCAACAGCAGGAGCAGACGAGCGAGACGTTTCTCGCTCGAATTGAACAGCTGATCGACGAGGTCCGCTTCGACGCGAATGGTCCGGCCCAGAAGATGGGCGATGAACATCTCGGAGAACGCCGGCTCCTGATGAATCACGCCGACAACAGCCGTTTTTTCCAATCGCATGATGACGGAGTCCGCCACAGTCGCGACCGTCGCTATGCGGTGCGCCTGCCCGGCCAGGCATCCTTCGCCAAAGAATTCGTCCGCTTCCAGAATTGCTACGACTGCTTCCTTGCCTTGCTGCGAAATGACGGTGACCTTCGCCTTGCCCCTTTGGATGTAGAAGACCGCATCCGCCGGGTCTCCCTGCGAGAAGACGATCTCACCCTTGCGGTACCTGCCAATGGTGCGGCCGTCGCCAACCTTGGCGAGAAAGGCTTTCGGATCGAATGATCGTCGGGGTTTGGTCGCCATGATGATCTTCACCGCAGGGCTGCAGCCTTGCTTGCTCGCGTTTCGCAGGAATGCATTCTTTACAATAGAATAGTTCTCGATGCGGGTGAAGCGACGCTGTGAGCAACAATGACGAGGAGTCCCGGAATTCGCTCCGGGACTCCTGCCGTCAGCTATTTCGGACCGGAAGGTACGAACGCGCTAATGCCAGAACAGCAGCAACAAAATGATGATCGGAATCGGCACGCCGAGCAACCAAAGCAGAATACCACGTCCCATAATGGGCTCCTTTTTTTTCTTCGATGAAATACAACGCCGCGCCCCATCATCGGTTCCGGCGGGCGTCTCTTCAGCTCGCCCCACCATCGAGCCTGCGTCGGTGACGCGGCTGTGCTTTCGACGGTAGCGGATACCGGACGTAAGGGCTGGGAGATGCGCTCCGGAGTTCTCGTCTTTCAGGTGCTCGAGGCGTATCAGTCGCCACAGGCTTCGGCGAACTCTCTTGAGAGCGCCAAGATCTGATTCTTGGCCGCCTGTTCCTTGTCCGCATCCGACCGCCTGTCTGGCGGGCCTTCGACTCCCACGTTGACGCGGCCGGAAAGCTCTCCCCGGGGCGAGGAAAAGGTGAATCGGTACGAACCTGGGCCATCCTCTACGATTGCGATTTGCCGTGCCATGCTCGACTCCTGCTGCTGATCGCCTCGCATTCCTCGGCCCAGATCGACGCTGAAACCGGCTGCGGGATGAGATCGTCGGGCCCTTGGCTCCCAGCCTGGACACCCGCGAGCGCGCTGGCCACGCGTAGATTTATGGGATCACTAGCCAAACGTACCTTCTTGAATCATCAGGCCATGCTCCCCAGCGTTCTCTTGCATGAAGGCCTGAAGAAATGCTCTGGCAGCGTCGGGCGAGGAAAACGCCCGCGTCGCCACCATGTCTCCATCAGGATTGAAGATCACCGCAAGATACGGAAAACCCGCACTCGGGGGGCCGTAAACGGCTGCAGATGTTTGACTCATCGGTTTGCAGGACTCGCCGAAACGAGAACCCCGCCATTCGGCGGGGCTCTCTCGAATTCAGCGCTTGCCACCCTGTTGTCCACCCTGGCCGGGCTTCTCACTGGGCTGCTGCGTCTGCTGCCCGGGAGTCTGCCCGCCGCCCTGCTGGCCGGGCTGCTGACTCTGCTGGCCGGGCTGCTGGCCCTGCTGGCCAGGCTGGGTGCTTTGCCCGCCCTGCTGCGGCTGGCCTTTGTTATCCTGATTGGTCATCTGGAATCTCCAAAATAGCTGTGAAGTATAATTTGAATGTGCGTCATTCAAACTACCGAAGCTCACATGATTACGAAGCGCAAGAAAACAAGCCCAGAGCGTCAATTTAAGCCCGGAAACCGTGGCTTGATGCGCGCGCCACGAGGGCCCGCAACCTCAAGGCTCGCGCCCGCGGCGGACGGTCAGTGTTTGCGGACCATGTCGTACACTCGCTGGAAGCAAGGAACGATGTGCTGCAAGGCGCGGTCGCAAGCCTCGGCGTCCGACTTGCCATGGTTGAAACGAGAAACCGTCCACGTCGCGGTGTGGGCGTGATCGTCGACCGGAACAACGACGATGTCCAAGGCCTCTTCGCAATCGGGAAAGGTCTGAAGTTCTGCGATCAGAAGCCGCTCGATCTCCTCCTTGGTCATCGGCAGCTTGTCCATGTAGGTCGCCTCTGCGGCTAATATTCTTCCGGCCTGGCAACCGAATTGAACCATGCGGGATTCGATTTGTATACGACCGCGTCGCTAGGGCGGCGCCTACGGCTGCAAGGGGAACGCCACCGTAACGAGCGTGCCGCGGCCGTCATCGCCGCGCGCGAACTGCACCGTGCCGCCAATCTGCTTGACGAGGGCTTGAACGATTTTCATCCCAAGCCCTTTGCTGCCGGCAGGGTTGAACTTTGCCGGCAATCCCGGGCCGTCGTCCGACACGGATAGCACATACAGCGCAGCCGACTTTTGCATTCGAACCGTGATGTTGCCTTTGGCGTATTTGGACGAATTGGTGATCAGCTCGTTGACGATAAAGCCAAGTGGAATGCCAAGCGCGGTCGGCAATTTGACATCCGCTCCCGTCACCACGACGGCGCGCCCTTCCCCGTCCCGAAACAAGAGCTCCGACAGGTCATCGCACAGGTCCTGGAGATATTGCTTGAACTGCACGCTGTTCTGATGATCGAGGAGATGCAACCGCCGATGCACGCGTCCGAACGCGGCTACGCGATTGGCCGCGATCGTCAGTTGCGCGGCGGCTTCGGCCGTCCTGGCCGCGCGGCTTTGCATTGACAGCAGGCTTACGATCGATTGCAGGCTGTTGACGAGCCGATGCTCGAATTCCTGCGCCAACATGGCTTGCCGCCGCAGGAGCTCGGTCTTCTCACGCAGCAACTCCTCTTCGCGCGCAAGAGCGGCCTTCAATTCGGCCATCGTCATCGTGTGATGCTTCAACCCGCGTGTGCTGGGCGGAGCCACGCGCGGATTGGGGCGCTGAAATTCGCCTTCGGAGAGCGCGTTCCGAGTCCTCACAGAGTCCCCTTCCCGAGGGCTTACAGATCGGCTTGCGTGCTTGAGCCGGTTAGTGCCGAAAGCACGCCAGCTCATTCAACTGTGCGCCGTTTCCGGCTCGATGTCGAGGACCATGCACGCGCATGTGATATCAAGAGCCAATCTCGGCATCCGCCTCGCTATTTGATTCCGTCACAGTCGTGTCTCATTTGCTTCAAAGCAAAAGGCTCCGCCATGCTTGCGGTCGAATAATACCGTGCACGGCCATCGGCCGGTCCGAACGAACCCGATCGCGCGATGAGACGATGACGGGAGGCGATGCAGATGCCCGGGGCCGGGAATCCGGCAGCAGCCGCTACTTCGAGAACGAGTTCTTGATCGCGTCCATACGCCGCATGGTGCCCTGTGGCGGCGGCACGCTGGGCGGATCGACGCTCGGTTTGGCGCCGACCGTGCGGACGACCTCGTCCGGTCGCCCGGCGGTTGTCTGTGTCGACAGGAGCGGCGCGAGCAGCATGCCGAGTCCGACTCCCACCACCAGGACGACGCCCACGCCGACCGCCAGCATGACTCGCCAGTTCCGCTCCTGATGGCCGCGATGCGCCGCTGCGCGATGCGCCGCGCTCCAGGCCCCGGCCGTCGCGGCGGCGCCGGCGCCGTCCACCTTTGTGAAGGGCGTCGCGCTCATTGACGCGAAGGTCGCGGGCGGAGCGTGAATGGATGGCGCAGCCGGGGACGTATTGGCGGTCGCGGCAGCGGACTCAAGGCATATCGCAGGCAAGGAGCCGGATGGCACACCCGTCGCGGTGTACTGTGTCTCGAGCACCCGCTGCGGCATCCTGCAACGGGGTTGTGCGGTCCGGCGGCAGACGTCGCGCCAGATCTCGTCGATCGATTGCTCGCGCTTGCGCGCCAGGTCGAAAATGCTGGTGCAATTCGCCGACGCGATTTCCAGCCCAAGCGTCGCGAGGATCAGCGAGCGGCTCGTTTGCGGCAAAGCGTCAAAGTCGACCATGGCCAGAACCTCGGACGACTGCGCGGCCGTCAGAATGGATCCTTGATAACCACGCTAGCTGATGTCGGTTAGGTGCCCGTTAATCGAGCTATCGCGATGATTTTGCTCGCAAAGTCGGCCAGAAGCGCCTTTTCGGCAGGAGCGATCGGAAAGCCGGGGGCTCAATCGCGCCCCGCCACCAGGCACAGTTGCTGCAGCGCGTCCGACATGGCGCAAGCCCGCACCGTGTCACGGCCCAGGTCCCCGTAGGTCCTTTCCAGGTGCGAGGACGCGTGGCCGCGGCGGGCGACGGCGATGCAAACCAGCCCCACCGGATTTCCATCTTCGTCGGGATCGGGCCCGGCCACGCCGGTAATCGCGACGGCAAGGTCGGCTGGAGATCGTTTCAGACCACCTTCCGCCATCGCGAGCGCCACCTCCGGGCAGACCGCGCCTTTTCGCGCAAGCAATTCCGGCGGGACGCCGAGCATTTCGGTCTTGCCCGCCTTCGTGTAGGTCACGAACCCGCCGTGCAAATGCTCGGCCGCGCCGGGCGCCTCGGAAAGGAGGGATGCCAGCATTCCCGCCGTGCACGATTCGGCGGTCACTACGCTCAAGTTCCTGGGCTTGAGCGCAGCAAGAGCCTGCTTGGCCTGTTCGATCAGTTCGGAAGCGGTGGGCATACGCATGGCCGAAAGGAAGGCGGAAGCCGGCTGGGATATGTGATGGGGAGCAACATGAGCCCTGAAGGTCGATATTTGTACGTCAACCTGGGCGGCGGCGACTCGTTCCGGATCGCCGGCGCCGCCAGTGCCGGGCACGTCCCGGACGTGGCTCGCGGCCAGCTTCGCCAACGGGCGGAGTTTCACACCATCCGCGCCGGGTTGAGCTTCAAATCCGGGGGAAGTCGTCGCCAGGCCCCGAGAGCGGGGGTGACTGCGTCGCAACGGCGCGCATCTTCGCGGCAGCCGCTACCGCATGCGCAGATGTTGCAGCATCGAGGTCGATGTCTGCACCGCGACAGAGGTGAATCTGCCGTTGTATTGGATGTGGTCGTAGCCGACCAAAATGATCAGTGCCACGAGAGCTGCGCGCATCATGGCCAGAGCTCCACCTGATCCGACCAAATACGTTCGCCAGCTTCCGGCTACAGGCATTACGAATGCAGAAACCGAAATCCTTCGATTTTTCTAAATTCCGCCGCGCACTTGCGCTGCCGACGCGCGCTAAGGCCGCCGGACGCGCCGGTGGACGACCTTGGTTAACCGGATCCATGCACGTTGATGATTTCCACTCACAATGTCTTCAATGGGCCCCAATAAAACTCAGCGGCTGGGCTGGGCCGCGCTGCCTCACGAAGCGGAGCGCGGTAACGAGGAGCCATCCATGTTGAGACTGATGCATTTCCTCCGTAACGAGTCGGGTGCGACTGCCATCGAATACGCCCTTATTGCCGGCGGCATCTCAATCGTCATTGTCGCCGCCGTGAACGGCGTCGGCTCGAAACTGACCGCGACCTTCCAAAGCATTCAGGACGCCATCAAGTAGTTCGCCGGTCGGCGGATAGGCTTCACCATCAGCCCAGCAGCGCCCGCCGACAACAGCGCCGGCGGCCGGCGCCATTTGAGACCATGATGAAGGCGCCGGCAGCGGCGGGCCACCGTTACAGCTTGATGCGCAGCAGGTGCGCCAGCTCGCCGACGATGCCGCGCCGGAACAGCAGCACGCAGACGACGAAGATCGCGCCCTGCACCACGAACACCCACTGGCCGATCGTGGTGAGATAGTTCTCCATCGCGACCATGAAGAAGGCGCCGGCCA
>Ga0114129_10005006_pt1 | contig 18662 bp, 18 predicted proteins | sample RhiMetdeltSRZDD1_FD_80071 | JGI IMG/M metagenome (GOLD analysis project Ga0114129, IMG submission 80071) | Populus rhizosphere microbial communities from Tennessee, USA - Rhizosphere MetaG P. deltoides SRZDD1 (version 2) (version 2) | ecosystem: Host-associated > Plants > Roots > Rhizosphere >...
ACGACCTCGTTGCGCTCCTTGAGGACATTGGCGTTGACCATATCGACACGCACGGTCTGCGTGCGCATCGAAGGCGCATCGTTGCCGTTGGCGATGATGCGAATCTTGCCCTCGGCCAACTCCTTCAAAGCGAACGGCGGCGCGCTCCATCCGATATCGATCTGGCCTGACATCACCTGGGTCAGCGTCGCGGGCTGGGTGCCTGTCGCCGTCGGCGCTGCCTTGATGCCGAGCTCGCGCGCAAAGGCGAGAACAACATTGTGACTCGACGATCCGCTCGCCGAATAGCCGATGGTGGTCTTCTCGCCGGCGTCCGCGAGCCGCCTGATCGGGGAGTCCGCGCGCACGTACCAATAGAGATCCCCCGCGCCGGTGAAATTGGCTCCAACGATGCGGATCGGGGCGCCCTTCGAATAGGCGCGCAGGACCGCCGCGGTGCCGATGCCGACGGTCAGATCGGCGGATCCGGAAATCACCGCCTGCAACGTCTCGCCTCCGCCGGACGTCCCGAAGATGTCGAGGACGATACCGTGCTTCTTGAAGATGCCGGCGCGCTGCCCTAGGCGTGGCCCGTCGACCGCCCACAAGCCGAGCTGCCCGACCGCTACGCGCAGCCGGTCACTCGGCGCATCTTGCGCCGGCGCCGCGGCAGCCGATGCCAGCAACGCAACGACGACGATCGCAGCAAACGCCCTGCGGCCCTTCATTGTCCGGCTATTTCTTGCGCGGCGGGATCTGGATGAGCTCCGCAAGGCGCTCCTTGCTCAAGGGCGCGTCAATGAACTTGAGCTTGACGGCGTCTCGCTGAATGCCCTCCATGTCCTTCATCTCGTCGGTCTGCATCGCTTCCTTGGGATGAAACTCCTTGATCGACGCCGCGATCAAGGCCTCGTCGAGCTTCATCTTGTCGGCGTACATCTTGATCGCTTTCGGATCGGCGTACATCCAGTCGACGGCCTCGCGATAGGCCTGCACGAACCGCAGGATCGCGTCCTTCTTGGTGTTCAAGGCATCGGCATTGACGATGATCGTTCGCACCGTCTGCCCGCGCAACGAAGGAACGTCGCTGCCACGGATGAGGATGCGGATCTTTCCCTCCTTGAGCTCTTTTGTCCCGAATGGAGGCGCCGCCCAGCCGATGTCGATCTGCCCGGACATGACCTGGGTCAGCGTGCCGGGCGGGCCGCCGGTCGCCGTCGGCTTGGCCTTGACGCCAAGCTCGTCGGCGAAGGCAAGCACGAGATTGTTCGAGCTCGAACCGCTGGTGGAATAGGCGATCGTGTTGCTGGCGGTGATGTCCTTGACCGCCTTCAGCGGCGAGTCCGCCTTCACGTACCAGAATAGATCTCCCGTCCCGGTAAACGCCGGCAACAGGATGCGCACCGGCGCACCCCTTGCGAACGCGCGCAAGACGCCGGCAACGCCGACGCCGGCGCCGAGATCGGCACTGCCGGAAATGACCGGCTGCATGGTCTCGCCGGCACCCTGGGTGCCGACATTTTCGAGCACCAGGTTGTGCTTCTTGAAGATGCCGGCGTCCTGGCCGAGCGTCGGCGCCTGGTTCTCCCAGTTGTTGATCTGACCGATAGCGACCTTGAGCTGATCCTCGGCCAACGCCGGTGCGGCGGTCAGGGCGAGCGGCGCGAGCAGGGCAATAGTCGCCAGGGCGGCGGTGCGCGGATTCATCGTGTTCTCCCTTTCTGGCTCTTCTTGTTCTTTGGACGACGCGGTGTCGTTGTACGCGAGCGGGTGGCATTGACCGATGCGGCGCGCGGCCGCGCCTTGGATGATTTCGCCGCGACGGGCGCCGGCATCCCGCCGGCCTTGTCGAGGCGCAAGGTCCAGTATTCCCAGGTCCGGTTGGTCACCGTGGCCATGGCGTTGATGGTGCCTGCGAGCCTGGTTTCGCCCGCGGTGAGGGTCGTGACCTTGCCCAGGATTTGCGCGCGCAGCTGATATTCGGCGTTGTGACACATGAAGATCGAGCGTGACACCAGCTCGCGCAGGTCGCGCCCCACCACGGTGGCGCCGTGATTGTTCATCAGCACCGCCGCATGGGGGCCGAGCGCGCGCGCGAGCGAGCGGCCCTCCTCCGGCTTGACCACCAGCAGATTGGTGTCGCCGAACTCGTCGTTTTGGTTCCAGAACGGCACGGTCTCACCGCCGGCCGCGCCCAAGTGGAACACGGGAACGATGGGCACGCCGGCGATGCAGAACGGCATCACCGCGGGCGCGTGGTGATGGCACACCGCCGTCACATCGGGACGCGCCTGATAGATGCAGCCGTGGATCACCCGCTCGGCATAGAGCTGGACGGTCGGCGGCACGACCGGTTCGGAATCGAGGGTGAATTCCAAAATGTCGTCAGTTTCGATCACGCCCGGCGAGCGCGAGCGCGACAGCAGATAGCGGCCCGGATCGGTGGGATGGCGCATGCTGACATGGCCGAAGGCATCGAGCACGCCTTCGTTCGTCAGCAGGCGGTTGGCGAGTGCGATCTGGTAGCGGAGGTCGGAAAGATCTTCGGCCACTGTTCGTTTCCTGCTTTCTGCAAAGCTGTTCGTGTAATTCGGCGACGGGGACCGGAGCAAAGCCCAAATAGCCCCGGTTGCCAAGCCGCGGAGGCATCATGGCGTCTGCCTTGATCATCGGGCGCGACGGCGCTCGCGCGGCCCCCTTGCCTGCGTACCTTGCCAGGGTGCAAAGATGTCGTCAGATCGCTCAGCCGGGCACCCATGGGAGACCACGCATGAATCCTGTCGTCGCCGTCATCGCGCCTGGGATGATGGGCGCTGCCGTCGGAAAGCGGCTCGCCGATCACGGCCTCAAGGTGCTGACCTCGCTCAAGGGCCGCAGCGCCGAGACGACCGCGCGCGCCAAGGCCGCCGGCATGGTGTCCGCCAGCGACGAGGAGATCGCGGCAACCGATTTCATCCTGTCCATCCTGCCCCCCGGCGACGCGGTCGCGCTCGCGCAGCGGTTCGCGCCCGCGCTCACCGCCAGCAACAGCAAGCCGGTGTTCGTCGACTGCAACGCGGTGAGCCCGCCGACGGTGGAGCGCATCGCCGCCGCCGTCGCGCCGACCGGCTCGCCCTTCGTCGACGCCGGCATCATCGGCGCCCCACCCAAGCCGGGCGATGCGGGTCCGCGCTTCTACGCCTCCGGTCCGGAGGCGCCGCGCTTCGCCAAGCTCAAGGACTTCGGCCTCGACGTCCGCGTGCTCGCGGGGCCCATGAGCGCGGCCTCGGCGATGAAAATGTCCTACGCCGGAATTACCAAAGGCACGCAGGCCCTGGGCGCGGCGATGCTGCTCGCGGCCACGCGCGGCGGCACGGCCGACGCGCTGTTCGCCGAGCTGCAGGGCAGCCAGCCGCAGATGCTGGCCTGGCTCAAGCGCAACCTCGCGCTGATGCCGCCGAAGGCCTATCGCTGGGTCGCGGAAATGCACGAGATCGCCGATTTTGTCGGCGAGGACCCCTCGGCGCATGAGCTCTATCTCGGCGCAGCGCATTTCTACGAGCAGATCGCGCGCGATTTCGAGGGCGACAAGACGCAGGTCTCCGCGCTCGAAGCGTTCATGAACAAGGGCGCCGGCACCTGACAGCGACCGTCAGGGCTGGGCGCGCGCCCCCTTTTGGCAAAATTGCAAGATCAAGGCCATTCATTCATCCAGAGGGCTTGACCGGCGACATTCCCCGATAGTCCACGGCGGACGCGCGGCCCCGCGCGACGCGTTACAGCCGCTCCTTCAGGAAACGGATGAGGCGCGGCGCCAGGAAGCCGGAATAGCTGCCGGGCTCCTCGATCGGATCGCTGAGCCAGTAATGCGGGGCGCCCTGCACGATGCAGGTGCGAACGAAGAAGTTCGCCTGCTTCAACCGCAGCAGAAATGCATCGGTGTGCGCCCGCCGACAGACCAGGTCGTCCTCGGTCCCCACGCTCAGCAGCACGCCGATGTGATTGTTCGCGAACGTGGCGTAGTTGATCGACGACGCCTCGAAATAGAGCTTCGGGTCATCCATGGGCGTGGCGCCCATGAAATTCTCGATGTTGTTCTCGCGCGGGCTCTGCAACTGGTAGCGCTGCCACATCTCCACGAGGTCGTAGACGCCGTAGACCCCGACCAGCGCCTTCACCTTGGTGCTGACCTTGGCATGCGCATCATTCGGATAGGCGCCCTGGAAGCTCGCGCCGCCGAGCGCGGCCAGCGACGCGAGGTGGCCGCCGGCGGAGGCGCCGAACAATCCGATCCGCTCCGAGTCGACCTTGATCTCCGCGGCGCTACCGCGCACGAATTGCACCGCCGCGAGCACGTCGTTGACCGCCTGGGGGAACATTTTCTGTCCCTTCTTGGCCAGCCGGTAACTAATCGCGAACAGGGCATAGCCGCGCTCGGCAAGATAAGGCCCCCAGAACTGGAAGGCGTTGCGCGCGCCCGCCTGCCATCCGCCGCCGTGCACGCCGACGAGCGCGGGGAACGGCCCGGCGCCCGCAGGCAGGTAGAGATCGCCGGCGAGCGCGACGCCGTCGTGGGTGGCGTAGCTGACGCCGTTACGGGTTTCGATCGGCATTTTTTGTCTCTCCCGTCATCCTGCCGTGGCATCGGGGCCCCGGCACTGTTTCGCTTGCTGTCGTGGCGTTCGCTGATTCAATGTCATTCCGCGCCGCGCCGAAGACGCCCCCCGGAATGACAGCTGACGAAAGGCGAGTGCCGGCGCATGAAATCAATTCCGGATCAGGTTGGCGCCGAGATGCTCGCCGGAATCCATGCGCAAGCATTCCCCCGTCATCGCAACCGCGTGCTCGACCAGGAACAGCGCGGCGCGCGCCACGTCGATCGGCCAGATGCCGCGCCGGAGCGGAAATTCGGTCTGCGCCTGCCGCACGCGGGCTTGGTACTGTTCTTCGGTCATGATCTTGCGCGTCCAGCTTCCAAGCAGGCCTCCCGGACACAGCGCGTTGACGCGTACTTCCGGCGCCAGCGCGCGCGCCATGCTGATCGTCAGCGTGTTGAGCGCGCCCTTGGAAGCGGCATAGGCGATCGAGCTCCCGGCCCCGCGCATGGCTCCGATCGACGAGATGTTCACGATCGCGGCGTCGCCGGTGGCCTTGAGGTGGGGCGCGGCTGCCCGGCACATCTGATAGTTGCCGATCAGGTTGACCGCATAGGTGCGCTGGAATTCGTCGGCGTCGAGCAAGTCGAAGCGCTGGTGCGGGATGGTCTTGGTGACGGCGGCGTTGTTGATCAGCACGTCGAGCCGCCCCCATCGATCGACCGCCGCCTGTATCAGACGGCGGCAGTCGCCGTCCTTGGCAACGTCGGCTTGCACCGCGACGGATTCGACTCCGGCCGCCGCGCACTCGGCGGCGACCTTGTCGGCGCCCTCCTTGTTGGCTGCGTAGTTCACCGCGACATTGCAGCCGCGCGAGGCCAGGATTTTCGCGCATGCGGCGCCGACGCCGCCGTCCGAACTGGATCCCGTGACGACGGCAGCCTTGCCTGCGAGGTCCAACGCCCCCTCCCCGGTCTCACGCTCGGCGCGGCGCCGCTCAAGCCCTGGCGTAGCGGCCGCGATTGAAGAAGCGGTCCTTGTCGTCGTCGGAGGCGGTCTCGCGGTTCGACTTGATGGCGGCGACCTTTGCCAGCGCGGCTTTCACCGCCGGCCGCTCCTCGATGGCCTTGAACCAGCGCGCGAGATTGGGATGGTCGTCCCACTTCACCCCCTGGGCGTCGTGGTTGCGGGTCCATGGGAACGTCGCGATGTCGGCGATGGAATAATCCTGGCCGCCGAGATAGGGCGCCTCGCCGAGCCGCTTCTCCAGCACCTCGTACAGCCGCTTGATCTCCGAGGTATAGCGCGCCATCGAATAGTCATTGCCGGTCTTCGGCGCGAACAGCTTGAAATGCGTCCACTGGCCGAACATCGGCCCGACGCCGGTGAGCTGGATCATCAGCCACTGCATCACGTCGTACTTCTTGGCCAAGTCCTTGGGTAAAAACTTTCCGGTCTTTTCGGCGAGATACATCAGGATCGCGCCCGACTCGATCACCGTATAGGGCTTGCCGCCCGGTCCGTCGTGATCGACGATCGCGGGAATCTTGTTGTTCGGATTGACCTTCGAAAACTCCGGCTTGTACTGCTCACCCTTCCAGACATCGACGAAGTGCTCCTTGTAGGGCAGCCCGCATTCCTCGAGCATGATGTAGATTTTCTGCACGTTGGGACTGGTGAGCGCATAGAGATCGATCATGGGGCGTGGCCTTTGCTATAGCGTCTCCAGGCGAAGTGGATTTCCGGTTCGCCGTAGAAAACGCGTCAACACGATTAAATGAGCGCGGTCCGATTCCGAAGGAACGCAAACCGCTCTGCCGGAAAGGCGGCAACGGTAGCGAGCGTCGCTCTCCGGGGCAAGCACCCCATTTGCAACGGAGTCTCGCGACACCTACGCGCTGCCTGCATTTCGTGGAAAGGCGGATTACGCTACCTTCCTCCGCCCTACGCCATCGTGCGGGACCGAGGTAAGGTGGCGCGGTAGAGCAAGGCCGCACAAGGGGAGCGCTCCAGTGAAGGTTGCAGAGACGAAGCGATTGACCGGCCGCATCGCGGCCGAGAATATCAAGCTGATGGCGGTGCCGCGCGCGCCGCAGGGCGTGGTCGAACGCTTCATCGCGCTGGGCGATCCGACCGGGATCATCTCGGATACCATGGACGAGCTCGCCATCCCGTCCGGCGTGATCGGTTCGTCGGTGCTGCGACCGACTATTGCGGGCAAAACCATCGTCGGTCCGGCTCTGACGGTGCGCAACATCCTGCAGCGCATCGATCCGCTCGAAGGCGCGCGCAACCACGTGAACCGCATGGCTGAATTTGAAGCGCACAACCTGGCGCAGCCCGGCGACGTGCTGGTGATCCAGGGCGTGCCCAACGTCTCCAATATGGGCGGCATCTCCGCCCAGACCGGCAAGCGGCAGGGCGAGGTGGGCGCGATCGTGCAGGGCGGCGTGCGCGACATCGCCCATTCGCGCGCCCTCGATTATCCGGTGTGGGCGAGCGACATCACCCCGGTTACCGGCAAATGGCGGCTCGAGACCGTGGAGATCAACGGCCCGATCCAGATCGGCGACGTGCGCGTTGCCGCCGGCGACCTCGTGGTCGCCGATGACACCGGCGTCTGCTTCATCCCGCGCGACGTCGTCCTCGAGGTGCTCGAAGCCGCCGAAGAAAAGGCCAAGGCCGAGACGATCCGCTGCAAGGCGATCGACGACGGCATCCCCGTGCCCGATATTTCGCGTGCGACCTATGGGGAGAAGAAGCCGGGTTAGCGACGGCGCGGCGCGGGGCGGATCAGGCGAAGTCGTAACCGGCCGCCCCCCGTCGCGGGCGGATGAGGCTGCGCTCATCCGCCCCATCAGCCGGCATGCCTCCGGGCTCGGATTTGTCGGCCGAGTGGGGTACCCTCGCCCCGCCGATCAGCTGCGGCCAACGAACAAAATGCGGAGGGAAAACAAGGTGCGGTTTCTTCGACGCGCGCGCTTCGTTGCCATCATGTCCTGCGGGATCGCCGGGACGGGTGCCGCCATCGCGCAGACACCCGAGCAGTTCTACGCGGGCAAGAACATCGACTTCGTGATCGGCTACCCGCCCGGCGGCAGCAACGACACGCTCGGCCGGCTGGTGGCGCGGCATATCGGCAAGCATATTCCAGGCAAGCCCAACATCATCCCGAAGAACATGCCGGGCGCGGGCAGCTTCCTGGCGGTGAACACGGTGTTCAACGTCTCGCCCAAGGACGGCAGCGTGATCGGCATCGGCGCGCCCACCATGCCGCTCGACGAGCGGCTGGGGACGCAGGGCGTCCGCTTCAAGACCGCGGAGCTCAACTGGATCGGCCGCACCGATTCGCTCATCAACATGGTGTTCATGTGGAAGACGTCGCCGGTGAAGACCTTCGCCGACGCGCTGAAGATCGAATCCACGCTGTCAGGCACCGGCGTCGGCTCCACCGTTTCGATCTACCCCACCGTCATGAACAACGTATTCGGCACCAAGTTCAAGCTGGTGATGGGATACAAGGGCTCGAATGAAGCGATGCTCGCGGTCGAACGCGGCGAGGTCGAGGGCCACTCCACCTCCTGGACGGCCCTGAAAGTCGCGCATCCCGACTGGATCCGCGACAACAACGTCGCGGTCCTGGTGCAGTTCGCACTCAAGCGGCATCCCGAGCTGCCCGACGTCCCGACGGCAGTCGACCTCGCCCGCAACGACGAGGAACGCGCGATCCTCAGTGCGATCATGAACGCGACCGAGGTCGGCACCGCCTTTTTCACCACGCCCGGCGTGCCGGCGGATCGCGTGACCGCGCTCAGGCGCGCCTTCGACGAGACGATGAAGGACCCCGAGCTGTTGGCGGAGGCCGAAAAGATCAAGGTCGGCATCTCGCCGCTGCCCGGCGAGGAGCTGCAGAAGCTCGTCGCCGACGTGAGCAACCTCTCCCCTGCCCTCCTCGACAAGGTCCGTGCCGCTTACAGCACGGGCAAAACGAATTGACGGAGCGCGTGACAAATAGGGCCAATCGGCCCGCTGGCACACGTACCTCGTGGCCGCGGGGTCGAGTCCGAGCGGACGGGGCGCGCCTACACGCCGCGCCAGAAGAAGAAAACAGTTAAGCCGGCGCCCAATACAACGATGAACCCCTTGATCACCCGTTGGTCGAGGCGCTGCGCCCCCTGCGCGGCGACATAGCCACCGACGACCGAGCCAACGAGCATTGGAAAAGCCTCTGTCCAGCGAACGACGTCCGCAACCACGAACGCCGCGATCGCGGTCAGCGTCATCACGCCCACGAGCGCCATCTTGAGGCCGTTCATCGCGTTGATGTCCCGCATGCCGAACAGGGTGAGCGCCGCCAGCATGAGGAAGCCGATGCCGCCGCCGAAATAGCCGCCGTAGACCGAGATGATGAAATGCACGGCCAGTGCGCCGCGCGGCCCCAATTTGAAACGTCGGATCGCGCCGAGCGGCGCGAAGTTGCCGACTGCGAAGACGATCGTGGCAAACAGCACCAGCCATGGTACCAGGCCGGCGAACACGGAGCTCGGGGTGGATAAGAGCAGGAGCGCGCCGAGCAACCCGCCAAAGAGACTCAGAAGGAAGAAACCCGTCACGCTGACTTCGGTGATGCCCAAGATGCTTCGGCGATAGGCCCAGACGCTGGAGAACGTTCCAGGGAAGAGGGCCACGACGCTGGTGGCGTTGGCGTCGATCGGGTTGAGCCCGGCGAACAGGAGCGCTGGAAACGTGACTAGGCTTCCGCCACCGGCGAGCGCGTTGAGCGCGCCGCCGAGGAACGCGGCCGCCGTCAGCACGATGATTGTGATCACGAGATACCTATAAGCGCGGCTTGGTGGCCGCCACGCGATATGGCGCCCGCCACTTCTATGTCGTGCGCTCGGGTGATTGGGAAGGTGCGCCCCGATCAGCCGCAGAGGCGGTCACATTAGCTCTTGGTCGCCATCCGCGTCCGCATAAGAGTCCGCCGAAAGGCGATGGTGCGAACGAAGCGGCGCATCGTTGGCGCGTCATTCCAAAATCTCAACGTCGTACTTTGCGATGATCGCCTTGATCTCAGCCTGATCGCCATCGTCTACGCCATCCACATCGATGAAGTAGTTGGCGAACCGCCCAGGGATGACCGTCAGAAGCAGGCGCGCGTCTTGGGATCCGACGTTGCGAAACGTGTGGGGAATGTTGCGCGGACCGACCACGAGCGCCCCAGCCGGGGCCGCCACCTTTTGGTCGCCGATGGTGATCTCGAACTGCCCCTCCAGAACATAAAAGATTTCCGTTTCATGGCGGTGAACATGGAGCGGCGGCCCATGACCTGAGGGAATCTTCTGCTCCAAAATGGCGTACGCCCCGCCCGTTTCCTCGCTCCTGACCTTGAACGTGCTTTGGTCGCGAAGCACGCCGACCACCTTGCCCTCGCCGGGTCCCCGAATGATCGGAACCGTCGTTTCCGTCTCCGGGAGAAAATTGCCCATCGGATCCATCTCAATCCTTGTCGGGCGCTCGAGACCTTCGCGTCCGCTCTCCGCGCCAGACCAGCAAACGCCGCTACATAACCACGGGCTGGGAGTATGGATTCCGGGCCCGCCGCTAGGCGGCGTCCCGGAATGACGACTGAGAGATACGAGCTGTTGCCCTACCGTCACTCCGGCTTGAAGTTCATGGCGACGCCGTTGATGCAGTAGCGCAGGTGCGTCGGCGGCGGACCGTCCTCGAACACGTGTCCGAGATGGCTGCCGCACCGGCTGCAATGCACCTCCGTGCGCACCATGCCGTAACTGCGGTCGGACGTGGTTTCGACCGCGCCCGGAACCGGGTCGTTGAAGCTCGGCCAGCCGGTGCCGCTCTCGAACTTCTTCTTCGATGCGAACAGCTCCTGTCCGCATCCCACGCAGGAGAACGTGCCCGCGCGCTTCTCGTAGTTGAGCGCGCAGCTGCCCGGACGCTCGGTGCCGTGCCCGCGCAGGATGTCGTATTGCTCGGGGGTGAGCAGCTTGCGCCACTCCTCGTCGCTATGGGTGACCGGGAACCGCTTCTCTTCCATGCTCGTCCTCCTCGCGTCAGTCCTGCGATGCGGCCTCAGGCGGCATTGCGGTCGAGCAACTCGATCGAGACCCCTTCCGGCGCACGCAGGAAGGCAACGCGCACTCCCGGCCGCACCGTAGTGGGTTCCCTGCTGAACTCGGCACCCTTGGCCTTGAGCTCGGCGACGACCGCATCGATGCCGCTGACCAGAAGCCCGAAATGATCGAGGCCCTGGTAGGGCGTGACCGGCGGCGGATTAACGCCGTCGCCGGACGCCACCGGCGCAATGAATATATTGGCACCGCCCAGCTTGAGATCAATGCGCGGCTTGCCGCCCTGCATCGTCCGGATCACCTCGGCGCCGAACATGCGTTCGTAGTAACGGGCGGTCGCTTCCGGATCCGGGCTGCGCAGATGAATGTGGTCGTAGGTGAACTTAGCCATCGTTAGGTCTCCCTGTCATGTCGGTGAGCGTAGCCGGGATCGGGTATCGACGAAATCCGGACAGTCCTAGGGCGGGTCAGGCGCGGCCGCAACCCATCCGTCGGCGGATGACGCCATAGCGCGTCGTTGAGTCTTCGCGGGCTATGGGCGCGCGTGAACGCGCTTACGGCTCATCCGCCCTCCGATGCGGCGCGATGCGACTACGATGCGACCGCGGCCGGCCGCAGGCCGAGCTCGCGCAGAATGTCTTCGTTGTGCTGGCCGAGCGTGGGCGGCGGGGTGTCGATGCGGGGACCGCCATGGGCGAAGGTGAAGGCGGCAACGGGCACGCCGAATCCGCCCTCGACTCCGTCGGCGGAGGCGTGGCGATAGACGATACCGCGGGTGGAGAGCTGCGGGTCGGCCAGTGCCTCCCCCATGGTCCGAACGCGCGCCGCCGGGACATGGCGGGCCTGCAGGAATTCCTCCCACTCGTCCGCAGTCCGGGTGAGCATGATCTCCGACAGCACGGCGATTTCGCGCTCGTGATCCTCGTCGCGCTCGTCGTTGCTGCGCTTGATCATGTCGGGGCGTCCCAGCACCGTCCACAGGCGGCGCTGCTGGCGCAAGTTGCTGGCGCCCAGCATCACCAGCCCCTCCCTGGTCTCGAACGCGCCGTTGGTGGCGTGGGGATGGCGGTTGCCATGGGGCTTGGGATGCACGCCGTTGCGCAGATAGCCGGTGAGATGCGAGCTCATCAGGATCATCGCCACATCGAGCATGGCCATGTCGATGCGCTGGCCGCGCCCGGTGCGCTCGCGCTGGAAAAGCGCGGCCGACAGGGCGAAGGCGCCGGTCATGCCGGTGGCATAGTCGACCGCCGGCGCGCCGATCTTCACGGGATGCACGTCCTTGGTGCCGGTCATCGCCATGATGCCTGAGGTCGCCTGGATCACGTGATCATAGGCGGTCTGGCCGCCGCGCGGCCCGTGCTGACCGAAGGCCGAGAACGACGCATAGATTAGGCGCGGGTTGATCGCGGCGAGCGCGTCGTAGCCGAGCCCCAGCGCCTCGAACGCGCCGGGGCGGTAGTTCTCCACGAACACATCGGCGGTGGCGACCAGCTTTTTCAGGACCTCGCGGTCGCCCGCCTGCTTCAGGTCGAGCGCGATCGAACGCTTGTTGGAGGCCTGGGTCAGAAAGGCCGTGCCCATGTTGCGGCGGTTGAGCGCCTTGTCGGTACCGGAGCCGCGGCTCTGATCGGGCTCGTCGGGGTGCTCGACCTTGATCACGTCGGCGCCCAGCACGGCCAGCTGATAGGCCGCGAACGGCCCCGCCAGCACGTGCGTGACGTCGATCACCCGGATGCCCTCGAACGGTCGCGTCATTGCGCGTCTCCCTTGCCAGCCGCTATCCCGAAGCAGCAAGCGTAGCGCGGATGGGGCGTCGACGAAATCGGGGACAGGGCCGGTCAGGGAAAAGCGATGTGACGGGCATGGATGGGGGTTGCGGGCATTGATGCCAGACAAGAGAGAGATCGCCGGCCCATTTCCCATCGATCGACGATAGCGGCGGCGCCGTCAAATCCGCGGCGGACCGTCGGCCCTTGCGCCGCCCAAATCGGGGGGCGCATTCCTGATCTGGCCGGACGCCGTCAGCTCCAGTCCGAAGACATAGTCCCGCGACGCGGCCCGCACGAAGTTGACATGAGTGCGCATGACTTCGCTCGCACGCTCTCCGTCGCCCTTGAGTATGGCCGCGACGATGACAGCGTGCTCTTCGTGCGACTTCGCCAAACGATCCGGGATAGCGAACTGCGCGCGGCGGAACGGCGCAATCCGCTGCCGGATGCCGACCGTCGTCGCCAGCAGGAACTCGTTGTGCGCGCCGCGATAGACGACATCGTGGAACTCGAAATTGAGGGTCCGGTAGCCCTCCGTGTCGTTGCCGCGCACGGCGTCGAATGAACGCCGGTGCACGAATTCGAGGTTGACCCGCTCGGCCGGCGACATGCGCTGCGCGGCGAGCCGCGCGCATGATGCCTCGAGCTCCCCCATCACCTCGAACATCTCGGCCAGTGTCGACTCCGTCGGGAGCGACACGATCACCCCGCGGCGCGGCCGCATCTCCACCAGCCCCGCGGACGTCAACTGCCGCAACGCCTCACGCACCGGCGTGCGGGACAGGTTGAAACGCCGGGCCAGCCCGTTCTCGTCCAGCCGCGCCCCCGGCGGATAGACGCCGCGCAGGATGTCGTCCGCCAGCCGCTGGCGGATGGTCTCCGCCAGCGTGGTCATCGTCGCGCCCGACACCCGGGCCACGGTCCGCGGCCTGTACGCATCATTCCGCGGCCTCCGCCCGCGGCGACGACTCCACCAAGGGCGCATAGGTTCGGGTCAAACGATTGGCGAACATGTCGACCTTGGGGATCATCTGCTTCTGGCGACAGACCGCCAGATCGATGAACATCGGCATGACAGCGCCCATGGCGAGCGACGGTGGGGCCACCTGATTGATGTCCCACAAGGGAAATCCCGTCGGCGGGATCACCATGCTGCCGCCGGGATAGGGGCTGTCGAGCCGATTGGCGAGCACGAGCGCGACCCGGTTGTCGGCGGCGCGCGGCACCGCGATCAATTCGCGCTCGAACGGTTCGCGCATGGCGGCGGGCCACAGCACGATGTCGGCGGCCGCGGCGGCAAGGCAGCGCGACGTCTCCGGGAACATTGCGTCGTATCCGCTCATGATCCCGATCCGACCATACGGTGTGTCGAACACCGGATAGGCGTCGCCGGCCTGCGCCCACTCGCGCTCCTCCGCCGTCAGATGCGTTTTGCGGTAGCGGCCGAGCTCGGCGCCATCCGGGCCGAGGAGAATGGTAGCGGCGAAAAGCTTGCCCGCCTCGCGGACGACGGTGGGCAGCGCGATGACACAGCCGTAGCGCTTCGCGATGGCCGCGGCTGCGGCGATGTGGGTGGACGCGAGGTCGGCCGCGCGCGCGGCGTCCGCCGGCTCCGGCGCCCAGGTCCCGATCAGCGCATATTCCGGGAGCGTCAGAACCTTGGCGCCGAGCTTGGCGGCATGATCGAGCATCGTGAACACGTCATCGGCGTTCACGCCTTCCGTCACGTGCATCTGCACGGCCGCCACCTTGCTCACCGCTCGCGCCGGCACGATCGGCTCGTGGGCGGTCGCGGCGACCGGCGTGTCCTGATAGTTCTCGACCAGGATGCCGTAGGTCGCAGGCCGCCGATCGGCGAACTTGTCGTTGCCGGCGTAGATCGACTTGTCGTGCGCCAGTTCGGGATCGACGTCCGCCACGATCACGCCGTGACGCTCGTAGGGCATCTTGGCGACGACGCGACCCTTCGGATCCACGATCATGCTGCCGCCGGGATAGTAGATCGAGCGCTCGTAGCCAGCCTTGGTTGCGGCCACCAGCCAGACGCCGTTTTCGTAGGAACGTGCCGGGCCCCACATGTCGGCTTGGTCCATGGCAAAGAAGTTCGCCATATCCACGATGATCTCGGCGCCTTGCAGCGCGAGGCTGCGTGCGATCTCGGGGATGCGTCCGTCGAAACAGATCAAGAGCCCGATGCGCCCCAGGTCGGTGTCGACGACGGGGCATCCGCGTTCGCCAAATGCGAACCAGTTCTGGTCGTGGGTGGCGAGAAACTGCTTGTGGTAGTGGATCGCGACCTCGCCCTTGCGATCGAGCATGATGCCGGAATTGAAGATGCGCTGGCGGCCCGGATCCCACTCGGTGATCCCGCTGGCGATGAAGATATCGTGCTTGCGCGCGAGCGCCGCCATCGCCGAGACGAAGCGTCCCTCCGGCACCGGCTCGGCGAGCGCGCGGCAATGCTCGGCGGAATCGAACAGATAGCCGGCGTCCATACATTCCGGCAGCACGACCAGCTCGGCGCCCTGGCGCACGGCGGCGTCGACCAGCTGCGTTGCGAGACCGATATTGTGCTCGATGTCGCCGAGGCGGGCGAGAGTCTGGGCGGCGGCGGCACGGAAACGCCTTTTCTTCATTGCATTCTCCCTCTACGCGGCGCCGGCATCCGGCGATCAATTGGCGATCTGACGCTGGAAGACAGCGAGACAATGGCTCTTGAGCGCGACGAAGCGCGGGTCGATCACGCTTTCGGTGTTACGCGGCCAGGGCAGGTCGATCTCGACGAAGTCGGCCACGCGCGTCGGCCGGCGGGTCAGCAGCAGCACCCGATTGGCCAGTTGCACCGCTTCTTCCAGATCGTGCGAGACCAGGAGCGTCGTGGTCCTGGTCTTCATGAAGATGCGCTGGAGCTGCTCGCGCATGAACAGCGTCATCTCGTAATCGAGCGCCGAGAACGGCTCGTCGAGAAACAGGACTTCGGGGTTGGTCACCAGCGCGCGCAGGATCGAAACCGTCTGCTGCTGGCCGCCCGAGAGCATGTAAGGATAGCTGTTGAGGTCGATCTTGACCCCGAAGTCCACCAGCAGCTGCTCGACCCGCCGGTCACGCTCGCGCCGCGACAGCCCCATGAGCTTCAGCGGATAGTGAATGTTGTCGATGGCGCGCAGCCAGGGGAACAGCGCGTCGCGGTAGTTCTGAAACACGTAGGACAGCCTCGTCTCCTGGATGGTCTGGCCGTCGAACAGAACCTGGCCGGCGTCGAGCGGCATCAGGCCGGAGATCATGTTGATCAGCGTGCTTTTGCCGCAACCGTTCGGCCCGAAGATCGAGATGAACTCGCCTTGCGGCAGATCGAGGTCGAACTTGTCGTAGATCACCGTATCGTTGAACGACTTGCTCAGCCCGCGGATGGTGATGACGGGTTGCCGCCGAGCGGCTGGTTCGACGAGCGCGGACAGCCGGTCCGCGCCGACGACAACGTTCAGCTGAGTGGCAGCTCCCGGCATGGGCCCCGGCTTTTATCGATTCATGGTCCGCGAACGATCACGAGCCGAAGTCGGTGGTCTTGAGGATCTTGTCGCGCACTGCGATCGGCGACTGCAGCACGCCCTCCTTCTGGAAGACGTCGACCAGCGCCTGATACGAGTTCAGGTCGGTGTCGTTGAGATCGCCGAATCCGCGCAGGTAGGGCTTGGCCAACAGATCGAGCTGCTCGGCGCGCATCGGCGTGTATTTTGGGATGATCGGCTTGTACTTGTCGAAGTCGGCATTGGCGAGTTTGGTGGCCTCGTCGATCACCTCGACGACTTTCCTGGCGACCTGCGGACGTTCCTTGAGAAACTTCACGGTCAGCAGCGACACGCCGGAGTAGAATGGATCGGCGATCACCTGCGCGACCGGATTGGTGATGGCGCGCTTGGCCTGGCCGGACGCCACCGCCACCGAGCCCACCGGCTCGAGCGAGAGCGTCGCATCCACGCTGCCGCCCACCACCGCAGGAACCTGCATGCCGACGGCGAGATCGAGCAGCGTCACGTCCTTGTCCGGATCGAGCCCGGCCGAGCGCACCATGTAACGGGAGATCGTCCGCCACTGAATGCCGGGCACGTGGCCGAGCTTCTTGCCCTTGAGGTCAGCGAAGCTCTTGATGTCGCTGTCGGGCTTGACGATGAGGCCGTCATTGATCAGGCCGACCTTGATCCCGCCCCCCTGCAGCCCGAATACCTTGAAGGTGCCGGGAAACTTCGATTCCGCCAGCATCGCGATGCCGGCCGCCGCCCCGGGCGGGCCGAAATCGGCGCGCGCACCCACGAGCGCATCGATAATCTGGTTGGGCGCTTCCAGCTTGTTCGAGACGATCTCGATGCAGGCCTTCTCGAACAGACGCTCCTCCAGTGCGACGTAATAGGCGGTGGTCTGCATGATCGGCAGCCACACCGCCGATACTTTTTCCATGCGATCGCACGCGGCGTTGGCGCTGCCGGACCATGCGGCCACGGCGGCCAGCAGCGCCGTCGTCGTGAGGAGCTTCATCTGATGTCTCCGTCTGGGGTTGAGAGGGATAAAACCGAGGTCATCGCCCGGACCAATGGACGAATACCTTCTCGATCACGAGAAACAGCAGGTTGGCGCCGTAGCCCATCGCGCCGGCGACCAGGATCGAACCGTACATGTCGGTGAGCTGATAGGAGATCTGGGCATCGATGATGCGGTGACCCAGACCGTCGACCGCCCCGATGAACATCTCGGCGACGATGATGACGACGAGCGCGACGGAAACGGCGGTGCGTAGGCCGACGAAAGTCTGCGGCAGCGTCTCGAAGAAGATGACGTCCTTGAAGATGCGCAACGTGCCCGCCCCCATGGAGCGGGCAGCCAGGATGCGGGTCTGGCGCGCGTTCATCACGCCGTAGGCGACGTTGAAGACGATCACCAGCCAGGCCGCAAACGCGGCCACCGATATCTTGGAAAACTCGCCGAGGCCGAACAGCAGCAGGAACAACGGGAACATCGCGGTCGCCGGCGTCGAGCGGAAGAAATCGATCACGAATTCGAGCGAGCGATAGATGCTCTCATTTGCGCCCAACACGATTCCAACCGGAACGCCGAGCGCGGCCGCGATGGCGAAGGCGTAGCTCACCCGCAGCAGGGTCTGCAGGAAATCCTTGGTCATCGCGCCCGAGGCGATGTTCTTCCAGGTGTCCGCGAGCGTTGCGAACGGCGACGGCAGCAGGTGCGGATCGACCAGCGTGCCGGCATAGGCAACCCACCAGAGCGCGATCAGCACCGCCGGCCCCAGGACGAATTCGATCACGCGGCGAAGGCGCTTGCGGTTCACCCGCGACACCCAGCCGAACGATGGGCGGGCCGAGACTGCAGAGATCGACATCCGGACGCCTCGGTCGGATCGAACGCGCAACGCGTTCCTCCCGACCGGTTAGCAACCGCCATGCCACGACCATGGCGGCGCACGGCACCCGCGACCTAAGCCGCCGATTTCTCAGGCGATTTTTTCGGGCGCGCGGCGCGCCGGGAGGTGTCAGCTCGCCGAAAGCGAAATTCGTCTCGCGGGCCCCGACGCACAACAAGAATGCAATTCGACCCCGCGGCTGCGCAGACGATGGATTAGTTTCGCAAATTCAATAGCTTACGTTTGTATAAATTGTATGCAATTCACCTTCGACCGGCGTTGGACGCGAACCCGAAGTCCTCAAGTCCCGCTTTTCGCCGCCGGACTGGGGGCCGGCGTCACGGTCGCGATCTTGGTCGCGGTATGCATGTGCCCGTCCCAGCGCTTGGCGAACGGCGCGGGAATATCGAACTGGTCGAGCACGCGCGCGACGATGTGGTTGACGATGTCGTCCACCGTCTGCGGATGGTTGTAGAAGGCCGGCATCGGCGGAACGATCGACACGCCCATGCGCGCCAGCTTGAGCATGTTCTCGAGATGCACCTCGGACAGCGGGGTCTCGCGCACCACCAGCACGAGCTTGCGTCGCTCCTTGAGCACGACGTCGGCGGCGCGGTGGACCAGGTGCTCGCCGTAGCCATTGGCGATCCCGGCGAGCGTGCGGACCGAGCAGGGCATGACCACCATGCCCTCGGTCTTGAACGAGCCCGAGGAGATCGAGGCGCCCATGTCGCCCTGGCTGTGCACCACGGTCGCGAGCCCGCGCACCTGCTCGACGGTGTAGCGGGTCTCGTGCTCGAGGGTGCGCTGCGCCCATTTGCTGATGATGAGGTGG
>Ga0114129_10005007_pt1 | contig 18661 bp, 22 predicted proteins | sample RhiMetdeltSRZDD1_FD_80071 | JGI IMG/M metagenome (GOLD analysis project Ga0114129, IMG submission 80071) | Populus rhizosphere microbial communities from Tennessee, USA - Rhizosphere MetaG P. deltoides SRZDD1 (version 2) (version 2) | ecosystem: Host-associated > Plants > Roots > Rhizosphere >...
GTCCGGTGGACACCGTCGTCGTCCCGCCCGCCACGCCGTCCGATCTCCAGGAGACGGTCAGGTTGGTCGCCGACGCGGGTGGCCGCGTTGTCAGCGAGATCGTCGACGTCCGCGACACAGAAGCAGTGCAGGCCGCGACCGACCGCGGTGTCGACCAGCTTGGCGGTCTCGACGTTGTCTGCGCAACAGCAGGGATTACGTCGCGAGCGATGGCTGTCGATCTCAGTGAGAACGCCTGGCAGACAATGCTGGACGTCAACCTGACCGGCGTATGGCGGACGTGCCGCGCAACTGCGCCGCACCTCATAAATCGCGGTGCGGGGTCGATGATTCTGACCAGCTCAATCGCGGGCATGCGTGGCTTGGTCGGGGTGGCCCATTACACCGCGGCCAAGCACGGTGTCGTCGGGCTGATGCGTAGCTTGGCCAACGAGCTTGCACCGCACAACATTCGGGTCAACACGGTGCACCCCACCAATGTCGACACCCCGATGATCCAGAACGACCATGTCCGCGGTGCGTTCCGGCCCGACCTCGAGCGGGTGACCCGTGAGCAGTTCGGCGAGGCGGCGCGTTGCATGAACATGTTGCCCATCCCGTGGGTCGAGCCAATCGATGTCGCCAACGCCTGTCTGTTCCTCGCCTCGGACGAGGCCCGTTACATCACGGCCGTCGCGCTGCCGGTCGACGCGGGAAGCACCCAGCGCTGAATCCTATTCGCGCAGCAAGAAAGACCGAACTGTCGACTCGAACGCCTGCTTGGCCTCGATCATGGCCCAGTGCCCGCAGTTGGGGAACACGTGCAGCTCGGCGTTGGGAATGGAGCGCATCGGTAACAACGCCATGTCGAGCGGGCTGACGCGATCGTCACGGCCCCATGTCAAGAGCGTCGGTGCCTGAACTTTGTGCATGGTGGCCCAGGGCAGTGGCGCGTCGGAGTTGCGCATCGCGGTCATCATGGCGGCAAAAGCGGCCTTGCCGTACATGCGGCGTGCGCTCTCCAGCGTTGGGGGATCTGTCGCCAATGCCCAGCGTTCCTCGATCAGCTCATCGGTGACCAGCGCCGGGTCGTAGACCATTGAGTGCAGCCAGTCGACCAGCCGCTGGCGAGTCGGGTTCTCGGTGAACTCCTGCAGGAGCCTGATGCCTTCGCTCGGACCCGCCGTGAAGATGTTGGTGCCGATCCCGCCGATCGTGACGAGGCGGCGAACCTTGCCCGGATGACGGATTGCGAAATTAATGCCGACACCGCCACCCATCGAATTGCCGATGATGTCAACGACATCTAGGCCGAGCGTCTCGACAAAGGTGTCCACGGCACCGTAAGCGGTCGCCATCGGGTGACCGCCAAAGTCATCACTGACGCCGAAACCGGGGAATTCCACAATCAGGCAACGGAAATGCTCGGCGAATGTGGCAAGGATTCCGCGGAAGTTCCGCCAGCCGGTGACGCCGGGGCCGGAGCCGTGCAGAAGCAGCAGGGGAGGGCCCTCGCCTGCTTCGTGGTAGCGCAGGACACCGGCGTCAGTAGACATTTCACGAAGCGTGCCGTCGTAGGTCAACTCCACTGCCATAGCTTGGCATCGTGGCACAGAGCTTCGGGTGGCCCGTTCCGATCAGCGGGCGAAATGACGAAGGGGCACCCCTTGTGGGGGTGCCCCTTCGCTTTGGGCGGGGTTACTTGACGTCGACGTAGACCGTCTTACCGGTGACAGTGGTTTCGAGGCTGTCACCCGGGTTGCCCGAATCGGTCCGGCTGTAGGTTTGGCCGGGCCGAACTGCGACCACGGTGGCTTGGTCCAACGGGGTCGAACCGATGTGGTTGACGATCACGTTGTAGCCGTCGGCCTGCAGTTGGTTGATGGTGTCCTGGGCGGTGCCCGGACCGGTCGGAGCGGCGCCCGCCGGTGCGGCCAGGCCAAGGATCGCGGCGGTCAATCCGCCGGCAAGTACAGTCGCGAATCCGAACTTCTTCATTTCTCGGTGCCTCTTCTTTTCGTCTTCTTCTGTTGTGTCGATTCGCTGCAGCTGCCTTGATAAACGACCAAGATCACCGCTTTAGTTCCATTGGCAGGATTTGGTCCACCGTGGGCAGAAATAAATCTGTTGACGCGTGTGTGTGCTCGGGAGGACGCCGCACGACCCGACTGGCATGATCACCGGATGGTGCTCACGCCCGCCGCATCCGCGACCGTCCACCGGCTGCCGGCCATCCCGTCTACCGTGCACTGGGGGTACTTCGATCCACGACTCGAGCCGGCAATCACCATTGCCTCGGGCGATTTGGTGGCCATCGAGACGCTGACCCACCACGCCGGCGATGCACCCGATCTGCTGATGGATGCGGGCATCACGGACGTTTTCGACCGCGTCACCGACCGGGGGCCTGGCCCGCATCTGCTGACCGGCCCGATCGCCGTCGAGGGCTCCCGTCCTGGCGATGTGCTGCAGGTCGACATCCTCGAAGCCACGCCGCGGCTGCCGTACGGCTCCAACCTCGCTGCTCATTGGGGCTTTCTGTACCGCGAGAACCCGGTCGAACGCGTGACCATCTACCAGTTCGACACCGCAGCCCGCCTGGGCCGGGCGCTGTTCGGGTACGACTGGACTACGACGCCGCTGGCCGACCAGCCCGGCACGATCGTCGACCCTGACATGGACGCCCGCCAGCCTGCGCTGCCCGGCGTCGTCGTGCCCTTGCGGCCGCACTTCGGCACCATGGGTGTCGCTCCGGCCGCAGCTGAGCGCGTGTCGTCGGTGCCACCCGGTGACCATGGCGGCAACGTCGACAATTGGCGCGTCGGGTCAGGCGGGACGATGTACTACCCGGTGCAGGTGCCTGGCGGCCTGTTGTCCGTCGGCGACCCCCACGTCTCGCAGGGCGATGGCGAAGTCAGTGGCACCGCACTGGAGGCATCACTGAATGGCCTGTTGCGCTTGACCATTCGCCGTGATCTGCCGTTCACCGTGCCCGTCCTGGAGACCGACACCGAATTGCTGATCCACGGTTTCGGCGACACGCTCGACGAAGCGATGAAGGCCGCGGCGCTACGCACGCACGGCATTCTGCAGAGTTACCTTGGGCTTTCGCGCGCGGATGCCTACTCGTTCATGTCCGTCGCCGTCGACTTCACCGTCACGCAGGTAGTCGACCAGCGGCAGGGTGTGCATGGCCGAATCGACAAGCGCTGCTTCCCCCGCTGGACCGGGATACCGGCATGAGCGACAACGGGATTCGCTCTTTCACCTTCACTCCCGCCGACGGTGTGCCGCCAGCCGTCGCACCGTTCGCCCATGCCACCGCGGCCGGGCCGACGTTGTACGTCACCGGCCAGATGCCGACTGACGTCACCGGCGCGCTGGTCGGCGATTACGTCGCAATCCAAACCGATCAGGTGCTCCGCAACCTGATGCGCGTCACCGAGTTATGCGGCGGGGCACTGGACGACGTCGTCTCCGTCCGCGCCTACCTGCTCGACTGGAACGACTACGACGCCTTCAACGCCGCCTACGCCGCCTGGTTTCCCGACCGGCTGCCGTCGCGCACGTGTATCGGTGTCACCGGACTCGCGGTCGGTGCTCTCGTCGAGATCGATTGGGTGTGCTGGCGAAGCGACGGCTGGGGGGCCACAATCGGGTCATAGGGCCCGCGAGGCCAAAGGACCGCCGCGGGTTGGTCCGTCGAGGAGGACACCATGAGCATCCTCTACACACTCTCCGCGATCGGCGCCGCCGGGATCGGCGTGATCTGGCTGGCACTGCAGAACATCAGGGTGGTCAAGCAGTTCGAACGGGGCGTCGTCTACCGCTTCGGCCGGGTGCAGAGCCGCGTCCGGCCGCCCGGCCTGACGTGGCTGGTCCCGATCGCTGATCGCCTGCAGAAGGTGAACATGCAGATCATCACGTTGCCGGTGCCCGCCCAAGACGGCATCACGCGCGACAACGTGACCGTGCGCGTCGACGCCGTCATCTACTTCAACGTCGAGGACCCCGTCCGCGCGGCCGTCGACGTGCAGGATTACATGTCCGCGATCGGGCAGGTGGCGCAGACCTCGCTGCGGTCGATCATCGGCAAGAGCAACCTCGACGACCTGTTATCCAACCGCGAGCGGCTCAACCAGGGTCTCGAGCTGCTGATCGACAGTCCCGCGCTGGGCTGGGGCATCCACATCGACCGGGTCGAGATCAAGGACGTCCTGCTGCCGGACTCGATGAAGCGGTCGATCGCCCGCCAGGCCGAGGCGGAGCGGGAGCGACGGGCGCGCGTCATCACCGCCGACGGCGAGCTGCAGGCGTCCGAGAAGCTGTCCCAGGCCGCCGAGGTGATGGCGGTGGAGCCGGCGGCGCTGCAGCTGCGGCTGCTGCAGACCGTGGTCGAGGTCGCCGCAGAAAAGAACTCCACGCTGATCCTGCCGTTCCCGGTCGAGCTGCTGCGATTCCTGGAACGCTCGACGCCGGAACGCAAACAGGAGGCGAAGGACGACAAGTCAACCAACGCCGAGACGCCAGAACTGACTGCGCCAAAGGTTCCAGACGACGCCCGGGGCATCGCACTCGACGGACCGCTGACCGAACGCCGGTCCGGCCAGAACGCTTAGCACCGGCAAACCTTTCGGGCATGATCAGCTCATGCCTCTTGACGCCGACGCGGTTGGTCGCTGGTTCGACGAGTACTTCGACACGTACGCGGCGTGTGCCCGAGGCGAGCGGGAAATGTCCACGTTGCTGAGTCTCTACGGCGTTCCGATGGTCCTCACCACCGATGAAGGTGTGGTCACGCTCATGACGGACGACGAAGCCGCGGCCGTGGTGCAGAGCCAAATCGACGGCCTGCGGGCTCAGCGCTATCACCACACGGACGTCCTGCATTCCGAAGTGATGGTCCTCAATTCGACGTCTGCGCTGCTGCGGGCTTCGTTGTCGCGCCGCAACGCCGACGCTGGCGAGTTCGACAGCCCGACGATCACGTACCTGGTAACTGACGACGTCGCCGGGTTACGGATCGTGTTGCTAGCTGTGCACGGTCAGTGACTTAGAGCGGTTCGCGCTCGGTCGGCGCGGCGGCATCGAGTGCGCCGGGCGTCGTGAGTTCCAGGTCGATGACCATGGATTCCAGCGCTGCGCACCAACTTTCGTAGTAAGGGCGCTGCGGGTCACTGGCAATCTCCGTCATCAGTCTGTGACGGAATGCGTCCCACGGTAGGTCGAGTTTCTCCACGAGTGCGACGGCCATCGCCAAAGCGCGCGCTTGCCACGGCGCTTCGAAAACGAGCTCGCCGTTGTCGCGGGGCAGCGAGGTGTCGTCGAGTCCGCTCGTCAAAGCCGCTGCACCCCGATCATCGAGTCACGGGTGACGACGCCGGCGAGCTGCTCCTCCGTCATCTCGTCCGTCCCGTCCGGGCGCATCGGGAGCACCAGATAGCGCGCCTCGGCGCTGGAATCCCACACCCGGATCTCGACGCCGTCGGGGATGACCGTCCCCATCTCGGCGAGCAGCTTGCGCGGTTCACGAACGGCGCGTGACCGGTAGGCCGGTGCCTTGTACCACTTCGGCGGGAGGCCGAGCGTTGGCCACGGGTAGCAGGAGCACAACGTGCACACGACCAGGTTGTGCACCTCTGGGGTGTTCTCGACGACGACCATGTAGTCGCCTTCGGGTCCCTCGAATCCGAGTTCCCTGATCGCCGCCGTACCGTCGGCGAGGAGGCGCTCCTTGTAAGCCTGATCGGTCCAGGCCCGGGCAACCACTTTCGCGCCGTTCATCGGCCCGAGGTTGTCTTCGAAGTTTCGGACGATGGCGTCGACCGCTTCGGTGTCGAGCAGGCCCTTCTCGACGAGCACCGATTCGATTGCGGCGATCCTGGCCTCGACCGGCGCCAGTTCCGCTGGGTGATGGTGGTCGGCCGTCATTGTGAATCCTCGAGGTAGCGCTCGAACAGGTCGACGTGGATGACATCGCCGTCGGTGCCCGCCTCGCCCCAGAGCTCACGCGAGGCGAACCGCACCGAATACACCGGATCGGTCACGAATCCGCCACCGTGCGCCTCGATGTCCGAGACGTTGTGCGCGCCGTCGAACCGCACGATCGTTCCCCGCTTGCCCTGCACGTAGCGGGGTGCGCGGGTGTGTCCGGGCGGGTGCCATTCGCGGACGCGGACCTCGTCGCCGACGGCGTAGCGCGGCTCCTTGCGCGGCGTGAGGTCATCGGGAAGTAGGCCGCGGTCGGGCCGGGACAGTGGAAATCGGCCGCCGGCGCGGCGCTCGAGCTCGTCAACAGAGGCCGCACCCGCCTCGACGGCCAGCGTGGTGACACCGGTCAACCAGTGTTCGAAGTACGGTGACGAGAGGTAATGCGCAGGGTCCATGCGCTCGATCGAGTGGCGGAACATGCCACCGTTGATCGAGAGCGTGCCGAGGGACCCGATCATGAACCGGAATACACGCCGCTCCCAATCCTCGGCGAAGTACGGCTCGGTTGTCGCGTGCTCAACCGGGCCGAACCCGTCGAGCCCGCCGAGGTCGTGAACGCCGTCCACGTCGAGAATCCTACGGCGATCGATTCGTTGAAGATCGAACTTTCCGCCGGCAACGCCCGTGTTTACGAGGTGCGTGCGCATATCCGTTCGTCTGTCGTCGTCGGCGTTGCCATGATCGGGATCGGGGCGCTGGCTTCTGCGCCGATGGCACCACCACCGGAGCCTCACGCACCGCCGACCGTGTCGCGCGAGGTCCGGTTGACGGCCGCGCCTGCGCTGGGGTCGATCCCACTGGCGTTCATCCGCAATCAGTTTCAGTACTGCAGCCTGATCTGCCCGCACGCGGTCGAGGGTGCGGGCACCGTGCCGCTCGCCGCGGCGCAGGCTCCGGCGACGTTCCTCGGCACGCTCACGTCGACGGGTTCGCCGCTGAAGGCGTTCGGCGCGGCCGCCGCGTCGGTGACCGGACCCGCGAACGCCGCGGTCACCCCGCTGATCAACAACGACGTGTTTCTGGTGGTGCCGAAGGCTTTTCATGCGCTAGATGTCGCCGTCGTCGAGGCCGTCAACGTGGCTGCGGCAGCATTGACGCCGGAAGAGTTCTTACAGGCGATCCAGACAGGGCGCACCAACATTCTCAACGCCCTCAATCAGCCGGTTGGCACGCCGACGACACCCACGGGTGCCACGAACATCGTGCAGGTGGTGGCGGTGGAGGCCATCAATGTCACGACGGCAGTCGCGTTTCAGGCCGGTGAGTTGTTGCTGTCGGGCGCGGTGCAGATCGCCGATGCTTCGGCGCAGGAGCTTGCGAAGACTGGTAATCCGGCGTCCGCCCTGGCGGCCGGGGCTGCGGAGGCGCGCCAGGTGGCCGCCACGGCGAGCGCGCCCGTCGTCTCGGCGGTGAACACCGCGGTGACCAACATCCGAAACTCACTGCACGATCCGTTCCCGGCCGTTGCGGAGACGACGGTCAGGACCGACGAACCGAAGAGGGCGGAGCCGCCCACCACAAAGACCGTATCCGAAAGCCGAAGCGGGAAAAAGGATTCGGATCGAGGGATGGTCACAAGCCAGACTAGTGCCGCGTTGGCCGATGTCGAGCATCCGGCCAAGCACGAGCGAAAGGTTCACGACCCGGTGAGCTCCAAGGATGGCCGCCCCGCCAACCGCACCCACTCGAATGCGGGTTAGCCCGACTCGGGTACCGGGAACAACCCTCTGAACGTTTCGGCGATCGCCTCATCGCCGATGAGGCGTAGCTGTCCACTCGTTAGCGCGTCGTCAACGGAGCCATCGGGACCCAGCAGCGATAGCAGTGTGTTCTGGTCGGTCTCGAGAACGAGGTCCGTGCTATCGGCTTCGCCACGATCGATGGCGATTTGGCCGTCGGCGATGCGGACGCGAAAATGCGCGTCCCCCAAGTGAATGCCGACCGTCGCGTCCAGGCCGTCGGCGGCGGGCGGGTGGAAACGCGTCTTCAGTGCCAGCATCAACGAGTCCGCCCCGAGTGGCAGGTCGTAGCGCATGTGTGGGGACTTGTGCACCCAGTGCGCCAGCCCGAGGATGATGTCCTCAAGCTCGGCGCCCCACTCCGACAGCTCATACACCCAGGAGCTAACAGGCGGTCCGAGCCGACGCCGGCGCACGACCCCTGCCGCGCTGAGATCGCGCAGCCGCTGTGTGAGCACGTCCGAACTCACTCCGTGCAGACCCGCCAGAAGGTCGGTGAATCGCTTGGGGCCAAGCACGAGCTCCCGTACCACGAGCAGTGCCCACCGCTCGCCGATGACGTCTAGAGCCTGCGCGATCGCACATCCGTCGTCGTACTTCCGCCTACCTACCACGCGCCCATCTTACCAGCAGAAATCGGGTACTCGAACTAATCACTTGGTTTTTCCAACTAAAAAGATGTATTGTCCAAGTGTCGGCTCTCGACAACTGACCAAGGAGATGAAGAAATGCCCGTATTCACCATTGATGCGCCTCTCGGGGCGGCTCCGTCGGCGAAGCAAAAGATGATGAAGGACATTCACGATGCGCTCGACGAGGCCTATCACTTCCCCGACACTCGCGGCTGGCTGCGGGAGTACCCGGGCGAGAACGTGTCGCAGGACGGCCGTGTGCTGGCGGAGCCGGTGCGACCGGTGTGCTCGTTGGAAGCGCCCGAGCTGGCCAGCCTCGACGCCAAACGCAAACTCGTGCAAAAGATTGAGGGGGCGATCGGGGAGGCATACGTCGGGGTTGCCAACGTCGACGAGGTGCTCGTCCTCATCAACCATTACCCATTGCGCAACGTCGGCTGGCGGCACAGCTTGCAATCCGACAAGCCGGAGATCGTCGCGGCAGTAGATCAGCTGAACGCCAGCATCGGCTGAAACCTGCTTCGGCGTAGTAATTTTCCGGCACTAACGCCGATACGGGGCCGGGTCTTGCCGCTCGGTCCCGGTATCGCGTTTTCCTACGCTACGGAGCCGAGACCGTCGTGACGGCGGTATGTGCGGTCGCAGTGGTGTCGGCCTATGGTTGCGAGGTGCCGGCGTCGCTGGATCAGGCGGCTGGTTCGTCTGCGGTCGCGGGCTGATCCGTTTCTGGCTGCTCCAAAGACAATGCGACACCGAGGCCGAGGAAGAAGATGATGAACAGCGGCCCGCCGAGGTAGAAATTCATCGCGCCGCCTGGGGATATGAAGCTGGCGGGCGGGCCGATGATCGTGATCGTCTCGATCAGCTGCTCGACGGCGAACACCGCGGCCAGTATCCCCAGCCACCGCGGGAGCCGATCATTATTGGCCGCCAACAGAATTGGTGCCGCCACCATGATGTCGGCCACCGTCAGGATCGGCCCCCACATCGTGACGATGTCGGTGATGGTGCGCGCAGTGGCCGATCCGAGCTGGTCGGGATGCAGCGCGAGTCCGGCCGTGAACCACATCGCGATGAACACCTGGACCAGCACAACCGCAGAGCCGATCGTGAACACGTACGCCGACGGGCCTTGCAGCCGATCGCGCGCGTAGCCGAGCACCACAACCAACGCCAGTGACCCGAACGTCACCAACAGCACCTGCATTCGCATCGCGCCGGAATGTTCGTTGATGTGCGAGACGATGTCGTAGCCCGGCTTGTCGATGCCGGGAAGCGTCGGGACCAAAAGCAGCGCAGCGGTGAACAGCACCGCAAACGCGATACCAGCGATCATCGGAATGCGACGATCCATATCAAATCACTGTAGAGGCCGCGGTTATCCACACACGGGATTTCATCCACAGGGCGCGTTGCCGGGACGCCTCACACGGCCGAGAGGTCCGAGCGCGCGCCTACTTTGACGGCATGCGAACCGAATTGCCCGCCGAACGCCTGCAGCGTCGTCTCGGTGGCGACAGTGAGTCGGCTGGCGACGGCGACGGTGAACCGGACACCGCGCTGTCGCGATGGCTGCCCGACTCGACCAAATCCGATGGGGCGGCTGGCTGGATCGCCGCTGTCCGGGCAGACCCCGGCCGCGCCGGCGTCATCGCGTTGGCCGTCGTCGGTGTGATCGCCGTATTGGTGACGGTCTTCACGCTGATACGCGACGAGCCGCCGCCGGTGACGTCGGCGAAACTGCCGCCGGTGGAGATGGTTTCGTCGGCCAGCCCGACGCCGGGGCCCGCGCCGTCCAACGCCGAGGGTCCAGTCGTCGTCAGCGTGGTGGGCCTCGTGCATAAGCCCGGACTTGTCACGTTGGCGCCTGGTGCACGGATCGCCGATGCGCTCACGGCCGCCGGCGGCCCCTTGGATGGTGCCGACCTGATCGGGCTGAACATGGCACGGCGAGTCACCGACGGTGAACAGATCATCGTTGGGATCGTCGCGGCACCCGGCCAGGCCGCAGCGATGGGTAGTTCGATCAGTTCGCCGCCGGCCACAGCCGCACCGACGGATAACCCGTCGGCCACTGGAAACGACTCGGCCCCAGGCGGTTTGGTGGACTTGAATTCAGCCACGGTGGAGGAGCTGGACAAACTGCCGGGTGTCGGTCCGGTCACCGCGGCCGCGATCGTCGCCTGGCGTGACGCCAACGGGCGGTTCACCAGCGTCGACCAGCTCGGTGACGTGGACGGCATCGGGCCCGCGCGGCTGGAGAAGCTACGTGACCTCGTCCGCGTGTGACGGTCCTCGCTACCGGCATGGACCGGTTAGACCTGCGACTGGTCCCGGCGGCGCTCACCAGTTGGGCGGTGACGGCAGCCGGAATCCTCTGGCAGGTAGGCGGTTCGGTGGTGGCCGTTGCCGTGGCGATCGTCGCGACGGCAGCGGTGGGGAGGTGGGGTAGTGCGCGGCGTGAGTGGGATGCGGGGTCCGGGGCGATCGGTGCCGGCATCGTCGCTGTCGCGGTGGTCGGTGCGGGTTTCGCCGTGGCGATTGGGTTGCGTGTTGGCGAACTGCGCCACCATCCGATCGTCGAGCACTACGGAACGGTCGCCCCCGTCGTGGTCACAGCAACCGAGACGCCTCGCTCACTGGGCGGCGGCCGACTGATGTTCCGCGGGTCGCTGCAGCAGATCTTTCGGAGTGAAATATCTGGGCGGGTAGTCGTTTTCACGCGCGGCGCAGAGTTCGCCGACGTGACGGCTGGTCGGCCGGCGAGCTTCCGGGCCCGCATCGGCAGACCCACACGGCGAGATCTGACGGTGGCGGTGCTGTCGGCAACGGGTGAGCCGAAGCTGGGCGAGGCCGCGCCGATAAACAGGCTCGCGCAAGACATCCGCGCCGCCTTCGCCGATGCGGCACGCGTCGCGCTGCCGGCGGATCAAGCGGCAATGCTGCCGGCGCTGGTACTCGGCGATACATCGACGCTGACCGCGCAGACCACCGAGGAGTTCCGAGTCGCCGGGTTGACCCACTTGACCGCGGTGTCGGGCGCCAACGTCACGATCGTCTGCGGTGCCGTGTTGATGACCGTGGCGCTGGTCGGGCCGAGGGTGGCCGTCGTTCTGGCCGCGCTGGCGCTGGTGGGGTTCGTCGTCGTCGTGCAGCCGTCGGCGAGTGTGCTGCGGGCGGCCGTCATGGGCGGCATCACGCTGTTGGCGGTGTTGTCGCACCGGCGCAGGCAGGCGATCCCCGTGTTGTCGGCGTGCGTGCTGATGCTGATGATCGCCGCGCCCGAACTGGCCGTCGACGTCGGATTCGCGCTGTCGGTTTCGGCGACGGCGGCGCTTGTCGTGATCGCACCGGTGTGGTCGCGACGCCTCGTCGGACGCGGATGGCCGAAACCGATGGCTGATGCGGTAAGTGTCGCGGTGGCCGCGCAGCTGGTCACCGCGCCGCTGGTTGCCGGCATATCGGGCCGGTTCAGCGTGGTGTCTGTGGTCGCCAACCTCGCCGTGGCCGTCGTGATACCGCCGATCACTGTCGTGGGGACGGCGGCTGCGGCGTTGTGTCCGCTGTGGCCGTCGGGCGCGCAACTGCTGATCCGATTCACCGGCCCGGAGCTGTGGTGGCTGCTGCACGCCGCACAGTGGGCGGCCGGAGTGCCGGGCGCTTCGCTCGGTGTGCCGTCGGGACTGCTCGGCGTCGTGTGCGTCGCCGCCGTCGGAGTCGTCGCAGTGCTGGCGTGGCGGTGGCGGTGGGTCCGCATCGGAACGGGCTGCGCCGCACTATGCCTACTGGCGTGGACGGTGTCGGGACTGTCGGCCGGACATGACACGATCGTGAGGTGAGCGAAGAGGTCGCGGGCCTGCACTTGGTGCTTGGTGACGAAGAGCTGCTCGTCGAGCGCGCTGTCGGCGCCGTCCTTCGGCAGGCGCGCAAGCAAGCAGGCACCGACGACGTCCCGGTGGACCGGCTGCGCGCCGGTGAGGTGAGCACCAGCGAGCTGGCCGAACTGCTCAGCCCGTCGCTGTTCGCCGACGAGCGCGTCGTCGTTCTCGAGGCGGCCGGGGAAGCGGGTAAGGACGCGGCCGCGCTCATCGCCGACGCCGCCGCCGACCTGCCGCCGGGCACCATGCTGGTCGTCGTGCACTCCGGCGGGGGCCGAGCCAAGGCCTTGGCCGACCAATTGAAAAAGCTTGGTGCGCAAGTACATCCATGCGCCCGGATCGCCAAGGCCAGCGAGCGCGCCGACTTCGTCCGCAAGGAGTTCCGGGCGTTGAAGGTCAAGGTCGGGGACGACACCGTCACCGCGGTACTCGACGCGGTCGGCTCCGACATTCGCGAATTGGCCGCTGTCTGTTCGCAGTTGGTGGCGGACACCGACGGCGCCGTCGACGCGGTCGCGGTCCGCCGCTACCACTCCGGCAAGGCGGAGGTGAAAGGCTTCGACATCGCCGACAAGGCCGTCGTCGGCGATGTCGCCGGAGCCGCCGAGGCGCTGCGCTGGGCGATGATGAGCGGTGAGCCGCAGGTTGTGCTGGCCGATGCGCTGGCCGAGGCCGTACACACCATCGCTAGGGTCGGCCCACTGTCCGGGGATCCGTACCGGCTCGCCGCCGAACTGGGGATGCCGCCGTGGCGGGTGCAGAAGGCGCAAAAACAGGCGCGACGATGGTCACGCGGTTCGATCGCCGAGGCCATGCGACTGGTCGCGACGTTGAACGCCGACGTTAAGGGAGCCGCTGCCGACGCGGACTACGCGCTGGAGGCGGCGGTCAGAAAAGTAGCCGAACTAGCGGCGGACTGATCAGAGATTGTTGAGCGCGGTGGCCAGACCCGACTTGCGGTTGGCCGCCTGATTCTTGTGGATCACGCCCTTGCTGACGGCCTTGTCCAGCTTGCGGCTGGTGGACGCCAGCAACTCGGCGGCCTTCTCCTTGTCGCCGGCCTCGACGGCCTCCCGGAATCCGCGGACCGCCGTGTGAAGCGACGACTTCACCGACTTGTTGCGCAGTCTGCGGCGCTCGTTGGTGCGATTGCGCTTTTCCTGCGACTTGATGTTGGCCACGCGGTAATTCCTTCGAAATCTAGGTTGGATTGCTCAAAGTCTCTCCGCGCCGCGCCTATCGGCGGGCAGCGACTGTTCAGGGTACCAGCGCGCCCCCGAATCTCCCAAAGCGAGGCCGTCTGGCCTGCCGAAACCCGTCAATTGGTGCAGCATGTGATGGGTGAGCCTTCGAACCCTGCCCAATGAGACCGCTCGGACGTCGCGCGCCAACGGGCGGACGGCCAAACGGTACGACGGCATCTTCGACGGCTACACCAACGTGGGCCGCTATTCGGAAGCGTTTGACGAGATGTTCGACGCCGACGGCAATGTCCGTGGACCGTACAAAGGCATCTTCACCGAGCTTGCTCCGTCCGACGCGTCGGAGCTGGCGGCCCGCGCCGATGCGCTGGGCCGTGCGTTCATCGACCAGGGCATCACGTTCTCGCTGTCCGGCCAGGAGCGGCCATTCCCGCTGGACCTCGTCCCGCGAGTGATCTCGGCGGCCGAGTGGACGCGGCTCGAGCGCGGCATCACGCAGCGGGTGAAAGCGCTGGAGCACTACCTCGACGACATCTACGGCGAGCAGGAGATCCTGCGGGACGGCGTCATCCCGCGCCGACTCGTCACGTCCTGTGAGCATTTCCACCGCGAGGCCGCGGGCATCATGCCTCCCAACGGCGTGCGCATCCATGTCGCCGGTATCGACCTGATCCGCGACGCCAAAGGTGACTTCCGCGTGCTCGAGGACAACCTGCGCTCACCATCGGGCGTCTCGTACGTGATGGAGAACCGCCGCACGATGGCGCGAGTGTTCCCGAACCTGTTCGCGACGCATCGGGTGCGCGCGGTAGGCGACTATTCCTCGCACCTGCTGCGGGCGCTGCGCAACGCTTCGGCCAGTAACGTCGCCGATCCCACGGTGGTGGTGCTGACGCCGGGCGTCTACAACTCCGCGTACTTCGAGCACTCGCTGTTGGCCCGGCAGATGGGCGTGGAGTTGGTCGAGGGCCGCGACCTGTTTTGCCGCGACAACGCCGTCTACATGCGCACCACCGAAGGCGAACGCCAGGTCGACGTCATCTACCGCCGCATCGACGACGCATTCCTGGACCCGATGCAGTTCCGGCCCGACTCGGTGCTCGGCGTCGCGGGGCTGCTCAACGCCGCTCGTGCCGGCAATGTCGTCATCTCCAGCGCCGTAGGCAACGGTGTCGGCGACGACAAGCTGGTGTACACGTACGTGCCGACGATCATCGAGTACTACCTGGGTGAGAAGCCGCTGCTGGCCAATGTCGATACCTATCGCTGCTGGCTCGACGACGAACGCGAGGAAGTGCTTGACCGGGTCGACGAACTGGTGGTCAAGCCGGTGGAGGGCTCCGGCGGCTACGGCATCGTGTTCGGGCCCGACGCGTCCGAGAAGGAGCTGGCCGCGATCAGCAAGAAGATCCGCAACGACCCTCGCGGCTGGATCGCGCAGCCCGTGATGCAACTGTCCACGGTGCCAACCCAAATCGACGACAAGCTCTCGCCCCGCCACGTCGACCTGCGTCCGTTCGCGGTCAACGACGGCGACCAGGTGTGGGTGCTGCCCGGCGGGCTGACCCGGGTGGCGCTGCCTGAGGGGTCCCTGGTGGTCAACTCCAGTCAGGGTGGCGGGTCGAAGGACACCTGGGTGCTCGCATCGCGCGCGTCGGTGGCCGACCGCGAGCTCGCAGCGGCCGAGGTCGTACGGTCGCTGCCCAAGTCGACTAAGGGCGCAAAGACCGATAACGGCTCCGACGGGTCGTCGCAGCAGCAACAACAGCAGCAATCGCAGGCGCAACGGCCGACGACCGGCTCGAGTCAACAGCAACAACAACAGCAGCAGTAGGCGGTGATGATCTGATGTTGGCGCGCAACGCCGAATCGCTGTACTGGATTGGCCGCTATGTGGAGCGAGCCGACGACACCGCCCGCATCCTCGATGTGACGGTGCACCAACTACTCGAGGATTCCAGCGTCGACCCGGATCAGGCGTCGCGAACGCTGCTGCGGGTGTTGGGCATCGAAGCGCCCAAGGAGCAGCTGGATGTGTGGTCGTTGACGGATCTCGTCGCGTTCAGCCGCGACACGGCGGGCGGCTGCTCGATCGTCGAATCCATCTCGGCGGCGCGGGAAAACGCCCGCGGTGCACGGGAAGTCACGTCTACCGAGATCTGGGAGTGCCTGAACACCACATACAACGCGTTGGCCGAGCGCGAGCGCGCCGCCAAACGCCTTGGGCCGCACGAGTTCCTGTCGTATGTCGAAGGCCGCGCCGCCATGTTCGCTGGTCTGGCCGACTCGACGCTGAGTCGCGACGACGGTTACCGATTCATGGTGCTGGGCCGCGCCATCGAACGCGTCGACATGACGGTGAGGCTGTTATTGTCCCGCGTCGGTGACAGCGCGTCCTCACCGGCATGGGTGACGTTGCTGCGGTCGGCGGGCGCCCACGACACGTACCTGCGTACCTACCGGGGCACGATGGACGCGGGCCGGGTGGTCGAATTCATGCTGCTCGACCGGCTTTTCCCGCGGTCGATCTTCTATTCGCTGCGGCTGGCCGAGCACAGCCTTGACGAGTTGATGAAGCGGCCGCACAACCGGCTGGGCGCAACGGCAGAGGCGCAGCGCCTGCTGGGCCGGGCGCGCAGCGAGCTGGAATTCCTGCGTCCCGGTCTGCTGCTGGACTCGTTGGAGAAAAGGCTGGCCGGCCTGCAGGAAACGTGTCGTGATGTCGGAGAAGCGCTGGCGGTTCAGTACTTTCACTCCGCACCGTGGGTGGCTTGGCATGATGCCGGCCACAACGGTGCGCTGGTTATCGAGGAAGGTGAGGTCTAGATGTGGCGGCTTAGGGTGGTGCATTCGACGGGCTACGCCTACAAGTCGCCGGTGACCGCATCCTTCAACGAGGCCCGGTTGACGCCACGATCGGATTCCCGCCAGAACGTCATCCTCAACCGCGTCGAAACTGTTCCTGCCACACGGTCGTACCGCTATGTCGACTATTGGGGCACCGCGGTGACCGCATTCGATCTGCACGCGCCGCATACCGAACTTGAGGTCACCTCGAGCTCGGTAGTGGAGACCGACCGCGATGAAATGCCCAAAGACAAAGTGAGCTGGGATGACCTGCGCTCGGAGGCGGTAATCGACCGGTTCGACGAGGTACTCAGCGGGACCCATTACACGCCGGTGAGCAAGAGGTTTCGGCGGGTGGGGGAGCGCGTCGCCAAGTACCACGATCCGCAAGAGGCGGTCACCGCCGCGGCCAACTGGGTTCACAGCGAGCTGGAATATGTACCGGGCACTACCGGTGTGCACTCGTCGGGGCTGGATGCGCACCGCGAAGGCAAGGGCGTCTGTCAGGACTTCGCCCATCTGACGCTGATCCTGTTGCGCAGCATGGGCATTCCGGCCCGATATGTGTCGGGCTATCTGCATCCGAAGGGCAAGGCGAAGGTCGGTGACACCATCGACGGGCAGAGCCACGCGTGGGTGCAAGCATGGACCGGTGGCTGGTGGAGCTACGACCCCACCAACGACAAGGAGATCAACGAGCAGTACGTCAGTGTCGGGGTCGGGCGTGACTACTCGGATGTCAGCCCGCTGAAGGGGATTTACTCCGGCGAGGGCTCGACGGACCTGGATGTCGTCGTGGAGATAACCCGGCTGGCTTAACGCCCTCCGCCGCGAACGTTCCTTACCGCTCGAAATTCCGCGGATTTTTCGAGCGGTACGGAACGTTCGTCGATGGAACCGGTGTGACGCTGAGCGCGTCGTATCACCATGCTTCCATTCATCGGCAGCGAAGGGTTGGCGGCGGGTGTCGTCAATCGCTATCAGCTTGGCACCCGGTATGACGCCGTCTATCGCGATGTGTACGTGCCCAAGGGTCAGGCGCTAACTGCAGCCGACCGGGCGGTCGCAGCCTGGCTGTGGTCAAGAAGGCGGGCCACCGCGGCGGGGTTATCCGCAGCTGCCTTGCACGGAACCCTTTGGCTTGACGCGAAACTACCCGCCGAGCTCAACCAACGGCAACGCCACAAGACGGACGGCATCGTGTTACACAGCGACAAGCTGGCCGATGACGAGGTGTGTATCGCCAACGGCGTAGCGGCGACCACACCTGCGCGCACCGCATACGACCTTGGCCGACGGCGCGGCCTGACCACCGCGGTGATCCGACTGGATGCGTTGATGCAAGCGACCAATCTCAAGCCTGCAGATGTCGAAGCGCTGGCGGAGCGCCATCGCGGCGCACGCGGCGTCGTGCAGTTGCGCGAAGCGATCGAGCTGTCGGACAGTGGGGCGGAGTCCCCGCAGGAAACCCGGACCCGCCTTATCCTTACGCGCGCAGGTTTACGGCCACAGCGGACACAGATCGAAGTATTCGACGAATTCGGCGAATTCGTGCATCGCATCGACATGGGCTGGGATGACTGGATGGTCGGCGTCGAGTACGACGGCGCCCAACACTGGACCGACGCCGACATACGCGCCAACGACATTGAGACGCAGGCCAGACTAGAGGCGCTGGGATGGCGGATTGTCCGCGTCAGCGCCGATATGGTCCGGTACCGGCCGAACATTATCGTTGCGCGTACCCGAGCTGCGCTGCGCACCGCCGGCGCCCCGGCCTAGCCGCCGAACGTTCCTTACCGCTTGAGATCTTGGCGAAATTTCGAGCGGTAAGGAACGTTCGGCGCGAGTTGTTACGGCTTCACGCGGCCCAGGGTGCGGTAACCCGGGTGCACATGGGGCGTCAGGCCTTGATGGTCGGCCACGATCGACAGCAGTTGGCGCAACGTGTCCCGTTGCTCTGCGTTGAGCCCCGCGGTCATCACCTTTTCATGCTGACGGCCCAGCTCGCCGATCTTGCTCATGATCTTCTTGCCCGACGCGGTCAGATAGAGCGCGTGCAGCCGCCGGTCCTCGGGATTGCGACGACGTTCGACATAGCCACGGTCCTCCAGCTCGTCGACATAGGCGACCACCCGGCTCGGTAACAAACCCAGCTGGCCGCTGAGCGCCTGCTGGCTGCGCCCGGGTTCGGATGCGATCGCACGCAGAATCCCGGAGTGCGGTGGGGTGAGGTCGATCGACGCGATCAGCTCCGCGAACACTGAGGCAGAACGATGGCCGAGTTGGGACAGCAAGAACGCCACATTGTCACCGCTGGTTGACACGGATAAATCGTAGCATTCGTGAACGATTGCTCAGACAAATTAGTGAATCACCTTGTCTATGTTCAA
>Ga0114129_10005008_pt1 | contig 18656 bp, 11 predicted proteins | sample RhiMetdeltSRZDD1_FD_80071 | JGI IMG/M metagenome (GOLD analysis project Ga0114129, IMG submission 80071) | Populus rhizosphere microbial communities from Tennessee, USA - Rhizosphere MetaG P. deltoides SRZDD1 (version 2) (version 2) | ecosystem: Host-associated > Plants > Roots > Rhizosphere >...
AGTCCCTCTTCGGTGACGTTCATCCCGGTGTGGACCTCGTAACTGTTCCTGAACTGCCAGTGGTTGTCGATGTGCCACTGCATGCTTTCGAGCAGCTTGTCGTCCACGCCGTAAAACGCGCGATACGAGCTGTGCGGCCTGATTTCCTGAAGGTGAAGGAAATGCGGACGCCAGCGCGTCAGGATTCGTGCGTCAGGTTTCCGGTACCCGCGCCTGGTGATGAAGCCGACCTCGGGATTGAATGCGGTCCCTAGTTGCTGGTACCCGAAGTCGAGATCAAATCGCGACACGCTCGTGCGTGACCTGACGTTGTACGCGTAATCGTTCGCGTTGACGTCCGGCGTGTCGGTCTTCGCAACGAAACTCGAAACGACCGTGTGCTGGCGGATTCCGAGCTTGCCGTCGAGTGCATACGTTCGGTTGTAGTCTCGATCGACTGCAAAGCGTCCCGTGCCAGTGCGGTTGATGAACAGCCCGCCGATCGACGATCGATTCGGGAGGTCGCGGCTGACCCGCGCAACGGAGAAGTTGCTCCCGGCGAGCCGGTCGTGCTCCGCGCTCGCAGGAACATTCAGCAGACGCACATCGTCCGTCTGCATGTTCAGCAGCCCGATGTTGTACGTGCCAGCCTTGCCGGACAGGCGGCCACCGCCGTTGATTGGAACCGGCTCCCCAGACGGACCGATGCCGATTCGGCGGCTGAAGAACAAATCGACCTCACCCGGATTGCCGACGGTGAAGAAGCCGGCGTTCTCGAGAAAGAACGGACGCTTCTCGGGAAAGAACAGATCGAACCGATCGAGGTTCACCTGCTGGTCATCGATCTCCACCTGCGCGAAGTCCGTGTTCACGGTCGCATCCAGGGCGAGACTCGATGTGACGCTGTACTTCAGGTCCACGCCGCCATCGGGATCGAAATCGGTAGCCACCGGACGTATGCCCGACTTGATGACGTTCCCGAGCGCAAAGGGGGTGATTTTCAGGTTACGGAACCTGGGCGTCTGGAGACCGGTCAACTCGCCCGCGAGCGAGAGCCGATACAGTGTGAACTGCCGCGGGATGGGCGCCCAATACGAGCGTTCGTTGCGGCGGCGGATGTTCCGTTGAAAGTTGACGGCCCAGGTCTGATTGGAGCCGCCGGGGAAGCGAAGCGTTCGGAACGGAATCGCGAATTCTGCGGTCCAGCCGATCTCCGAAATGCGCGATCGGACCTCCCAGGCGCCGTCCCAGTTCACGTTGAATCCGCTCCCGGCGCCGGTCTGCTGCCGTTGCCCGCCGGCAAGACCGGCACCTCCCTGCCCTTCGTTCGTCACCTGTCCGTCGTATTCGATTCCGGCCGGGTTCGTGCCGAACACGAACCCATTCAGTCCGTCTCGATACGTATCGAATATCATTTGAAAGCTGTCGGTATTGTCCAGAGCGGAGTCCCGCCGCGCGTCGGCCACGATGATCGCGTCCGGATTGCGGTCGTAACACACCACGCCGACGTAGAGTGTGTCAGCGGTGTAAACGACCCTGACTTCGGTCTGCTCGGTAGAAGGTTGCCCTTCGTTGGGCTGTTCCTGCCAGAAGTCTGTCGCGGGTGTCGCCTGTTTCCAGACCGGATCGCCGACGACGTCGCCATCGAGCACCGGCGCCTGTTCCACGTGCGTGGCGACGAGGGTGCGGGGCCGGCGACTGCCTGCCTCTTGAATTCCCTGATCCTGTGCCGCCGCCGCTGCAAGGCTAGGGATGCCGAACGCACATACGAGGACAAGCCGTACGAGACGTGCTGTCATTCGATCGGCCATGTGAGCGGTCGATCATAATGCCAAGCTCCCGTCTCACGTGGACGAGGAGTCGACGGCCTCGGACCAGAACAACAGGAGCGCGCGTCAGCGGGAGGTCGGAGACGCGTTCTCGGGGCGCGTGCGGACACGCCCCGTCAGAGCTCAGGGATTGAGCTTCGGATGCAGGTCAGGCGTCGGTTAGGAGGGCTTGGCGGCCGCCGCGGCTGCCTTCCGCTCGTACTCCTGCTGCGTCCGCAGGATGCTGCACCACTCCTTGTGATTGGCGATCGGCATTCCGCACTCGATGCACACGCGAACGCGTTGGCCGGGCTGGGGTTTCCGGGAGAAGAGCTTCTGCCACAACGTCATCGGTCGTCCTCCATGGGTCCCGCGGGCGTCAGGTGTGGCCGACGGCGGTATTTCCCTACTGCTACGTATTTAGCCCCGTACTGGTTCACAGGTGTGAAGCCTTGCCGGGTTCGGGATTCGGGATTCGGGATTCGGGGTTCGTTTTCTCGATATTTCAACGAACCGCGCGGTCGAGCTCCGTAGGCTTCCGAATTGGTTCAGGTGCTCCGATCGAGCTTCGTAAAGCGAAACCCGAATCCCGATACCCGAACCCCGATTATCTGTTCAGACGGACCAACGCGGAGAAGGGTTGGCTTCTGTCACGGCAGCTTCATGATGAAGATACCGTAGCCCACGCCCGCAGGGTCCCGGCTGCGCGCCGACTGGAAGGCCATCATCGTCCCGTCCGGGCTGACGACGGGGTTCGAAGCCTTGAAGCCGCGGTACTCGCCCCACCGGGTCAGCCGGACGAAGTCCGGGCTGTCCGGCTCGAGCCTGAGCCTCCAGATATCGATGTAGTTCGAGTTCTGCTCCAGCTGCTCGCGGCTCGATTCGACGAGCGTGTACTTGCCGTTCGGGTAGATCCCTTCCACCTCGTTGTATTCGCCGGCAATCCGTCGATACACAGTGGTCTGGCCTGTGTTCAGGTCGACGCCGAGCACGTCCGCGAACGGTGAGCGGTAGCAGGTGTAAATCAACTCGGTATCGTTCTTCCGAAAGTCCTGCGCTTCGAGCGTGCACTCGGGCGCCTTCGCGCGAAGCACTTCCTTTTTGTTCGCAAGCTTCTGCGCGCCGTTCTCGTCGACGATGTCAGCCGTGTAAATGATGGATTCCCCCTGGGAGATCTGGTCCGGGTACTGTCCGTGCGTGTTCGACCACGCGATGCGCATCGAGGTTCGCGAAATCGCGACCCCTTCGGAGATCTTGTGATCCAGGGGGACGGCACGGTCGCCCGGCTTGGCGTCCCTCCTCAGGATCCACATCTCCTCATCACGCTCTCGCGTGGTGCGGATGTCGGTGAACGTGCGCGCGCCGATGAGGAAATAGTCGCCGCCCGGCAGGAACTGGACCCGTAGGAAGCCGGCGTGCGGGTAGTGCGTCAGCAGCCGGATGGCTTTCGAGGCGACATCGACCTCGAAGGCATCGCCAAAGCTTTTCTCCATGAAGGCAATGCGCTTCCCGTCCGGCGACCAGGACGCGCGCTCGCCGAAGTGCGAGAGCCGCTGGATGTTCGGCGGCAGATTCTCCTCAGGACTGCCCTGTTTCGTACCCTGCGTCGACCACGCCAACACGAGCGCCAGCACCCAAGCAGCAAAGATTCGCATGGGTCCTGATTCCACCGAATCGGTCAGCTGGTGTCAAGAACCGGCCTCCGCAATCTGTCATCGCGATCACGATTTCGTCGGCACGCTGGAGGAACGGAAACGGGCTGAGCGCTGAAAGGCCATTGCACATCAGTGCTTTCCGACGTCTCACGCCGGTACTGTCCTCCGGTATGCAGATTGCCCTCCCTGTCGCGTTCGTCATTGGAGGCCAGAATGTTGAAGAAGTTGGTCGTAACCTGCGCGTGCCTGCTCGGCGGAATCGAAACGCTGTCGGTGCTCACGCTGCTCTGTCGATAGACGCGCCGGCTCGGTAGCTCGGTAGCCAGCTAGCTCGATACTCGGTGTCGTAGCTGGCGACTTCCAAGCCCTCTGGATGTCGTCGTTCGACCGGTCGCGCCTGCGACCGGCCTCGCCGATTTCATCTCACCTTCGTCTTCTGATACACCGCCGTGTAGGTCGTGTCGGTGGCCGGGACGGTGATGTTGTGCGTTGCCGCTTTGCCGTCGGACCATGACACGAACGTGTAGTTCAGTTGCGTATCTGCTGGGACGGCGGCGCGGCAATCGTGCGCTGCATGCCGACGACCGCGGCAACCGTGTAGTTGCCGGTAATCGGCTGGCCGTCGAGCGTCAGCTGCGGCCCCGACGGCTGCGCCACGATCGAGGTCTTGACGGTCCTCGGTCGCACGTCGCGGAACACGGTCGTCGTCAGCCCCTGCGAGTCGCGCACCGTCAGATAAATCCGATACCAGACGTTCGCCGACGTTTCACCGGTGGTGGGAATCGTGAAGCTCCCGCCTGTTGCGCCCGAAGTGTCCGGCATGAACGGATGCACGTGCGTGTCATGGTGGAAATCGATCTTCCAAGTGAACGCCGCGGCCGCCGGCGGTCCGTCCTCCGCATCCGTGCCTGTTCCTGCATAAGTGATCGTCGTTCCGGCGGTGTAGAGCGCACCCTCGGCTGGCTGCGTGATGGCCGCGACCGGCGCCGTGTTCGTCGTAACCGCCAGCGTTGCGTCGTCGCTGATGGCGTTGCCCGCCGTGTTCGAGACGACGCACCTGAAGCGAGCGCCGTTGTCGGCCGAAGAGACCGACGAGATGGTGTACGTCGATGACGTGGCGCCACGGATATCCACCGCGTTGCGCTGCCATTGATACGACAACGGCGCGGTGCCTGAAGCGGCGACCGTGAAGTTTACCTGTTGCCCCACGAAAGCCGTCTCACTCGCAGGCTGCTGCGTAATCGTCGGCGCCTCATTGCCGGTGTACCGAACCTTGTAGACGGATCCCGCACCGCGCGCAAGATAGTAGAGGCTGCCGTCGGGCCCGACCTTCAGATCGACCGGCGCCGGGACGCCCGTCGCAAATGGAGAGACTGCGGACGATGACGGTGCGGCAGGATCGAAGCCGTTGATCCAGTTGCCGCAATAGTCCGCGAAAGAGGCAGGCGCGAATCGAACACTTGCGCACCGTAACCCCCCTTGCAGCATCGCCGGCGCTACGGAAACCGCTCAGTGTTTGCATTTCCGTTTACTGCTGAGTTAAGGTGTCTTCATATCACACGGTGCTATGCTCATGGAACAGCACGCAGGAGGGACCCCAATGAACATCGGTGCGCAGCTTCGAAGCTCTCGCGAAGCCAAGGGACTTTCCATCGACGCACTCGCGCACACCACCCGCGTGCAGCCGCGCATTCTCGCGGCGATCGAACGCAACGACGTGAGTGCGGTTCCTCCGCGCCCGTTCGGTCGGGGGTTCGTTCGTGCGTACGCACGCGAGATCGGACTCGATCCCGAGCAGACCGCGCGCGACTACTTCGCGCAGTTCGCTCCCGTTGCCACAACGACGCCTGCCAGCGCTTCGGTTTCGCGAAAGCCAGCGATCTCCGCCCTCGGATGGACGTGGGCCGCTGTCGGCGGAGCCGCCGTCGTCGTCGTGATCGGACTCGCAACGAGGGCGGTCGGACCGGAGACGGCGGCGCGTCCTCAGACGGCGAGCCCGATCATTGGAACGTCAGGAGCTGGGGCGATCGCACCCGCGAGCGACACACGCGTGGCGGCAAAGCCCGTGGACGTGAAGACACCTGCGGCGGGGACGAGCACATCGACACCCGCACACGCTCTTACCGTGGCACTCAAAACGACGGGCAGGTGCTGGGTGACAGCGTCAGCCGACGGGCGGCGGATGATTTACGAATTGCTCCCTCCCGGAACGCTTCGGACGCTCGAAGGAGATCGTGAGATCACGATCCTCGCGGGCGACGCGGGCGCGATCACGTGGTCGGTCAACGGCCGCGAGATCGGAGACATAGGAGCGAATGGTCAAATGCGGACGGTACACGTGACGCCCGCGAACGCCGCAACGGTCCAATAGAAACTCAGAAGCTAGAATCTAGAAGCTAGAGTGAGTTGCCGCGATCGCTCTGACTTCTAGCTTCTAACTTCTCACTCTACTCTCTCATCGCAGCAGGCGCTCGATCTCACTCACAACGGCATCGGGGAGGCAGGGCTTCTGTAGAAAAGCGTGACATCCACTTTCCAATGCGCCGGCGACATCGTCGGGAAACACGCACGCAGAGAGAGCGATGATTTTGGCGCCCGAGCCTTCACACGTCGCCCGGAGCTGACGGCTCACTTCAATGCCGTTTATGTCGGGCAGCCTGAGATCGAGTAGCACAACAGCCGGGCGGTGGCGGCGAACGGTGGAAATCGCGTCGGAGCCGGTGGCGGCTTCGAGCGTGCGATATCCACGGAATCGGAGGTACTCGGCGTAGACTTCCCGGTTATCGGCAACGTCATCGACGATGAGCACAAGCGGCGATGGCGACATCCAACCTCCTTTCCTACTCGAGGTCTCGTCGATCCACGACTGCAGTGTTCAGACCGGCGGCTCGGCGCAGCGAAAAAGTGCCGCGCACATCGAATTAGCGCGCCGTCTGTACTCATCAATACGTCTGCTCTGTTGGAATCTGCGACGTACTCCTTACACGCTACCCGGTCGGTCAACCCCGTCCACGAGCCTGGTCCTTGAACGTACTGAATTGGCGTTCCGATTGCAATGGTGTCGGGCACAGGGTTCGCGGCTGGGCGTGCTCAAACCCCTGGCCCGCAGACTACGTCTTCGCAGACGGCCACACACAACGAGCTCCTTAGGGGTGCCTGGCGCTCGTCTGTTGCAGCAGCTGCCGCGAGCCCGTTTTAAAAACCAGAAGTCAGGATCCAAAACTCGCATCGGGTTTGCCACTTCACTCTCGCTCCTGGCGTCTAGCTTCTGTCGTCTTCGCGGTCATGCCCCGCTGAATCGCCGGAGCTCCTTTCGCAGTCAGCGCCTTGTTTGCGGCGGCGAGATCTTTTTCCATCAGTACCGCAAACGCAATCTTCGCCGCGCTGAGTTCTTTCTCCAGCATCTCCAGAACCGCAACCGACGCGTCGGTTGGCCGATACTCTGCACCGCCAGCGACGTCTCCCGCGCCCGTTCCCACGACGCCGTTGAGCCAAACCAGGTTCATATAGGTCTTGTAGGCTTCGACGTACCACTTGTCGTCGCTGTGTAGATCGGATCGTGACAGGAGCCTCAGCTCGACATCGAGGATCTTCTTATCGACGTCCTGCAGCAGCTGTACGACATCCTTCCTGGCCTGCTGCGTCTTCAACTGATCTTCGACTTGCTTCCGAACGACCTCTATCTCGTTGATCATGTCCACGGCGGCGTTCATGTCGTCCCGGATGCGAGCCTGCATCGTCGTCGACGCGCGCAGGTCCTCGTCCGAGGAGCCGATCGATGGATCCTTCAGCACGTCGAACGGCTGCGTGAGTGTCTGTCCCGCAGCCGTCATCCGGACCGTGTACTTTCCCGGGCTTGCGATCGGTCCGGATCGCTGCGGCTGCTGAATGCCCCAGTGATCGATCGGACGCATCGTCTGACCTTTGAAGCGCGGCTCCTCCCAGATGTGCGGATTATCCGGGGGCGTGGTGAGGAGCGCGACCTGACGAGACCCGTCATACCGCATGTCCCAGGCTGCGCGACTCAGCCCGGCGCGTGAGATGGGCACGGTGAAGGTACGAATCACGGCACCGCCCGAGTCGAGGATTTCGAACCGGACCGGGTCGGGTGGCGCCGCCTCGAGCGAAAACAGAAATTCCGCACCGCCGCTCCTCGCCTGGCGAAACCCTGGACGCGGCGCATAGAGGAACGCGGCCGTCCCGGGCGGCGGCCCGTCTTGTTCGAGCCTCGTGATGTCGCCGAGGAGGTAGAGCCCACGTCCGTACGTCGAAACGACGACATCATGGTGGTGCTTCTGAACGGTGACCCAGGTGACTGGCGCTGCAGGAAGTCCTTCCTTGAATTGCGTCCAGCGCGTCCCGTCGTCCATCGAGTAATAGAACGCGCTGCCGGTGCCGGCGAACAGCATTCCCTTCCGGTTTGGATTCTCGGTGACCGAAAGCACGTACGCGAGCGGATGCCCCTTTGGCAGCGTGTCGCTGATCTTCGTCCACGTCTGACCGAAATCGGTCGTCTTGAAGATGAACGGGTCGCGATTGTCCATCAGGTGATAATCGACTGCGACATATGCAGTACCGGCGTCGAACGTGGATGGAGAAATCTGTGTAACGGTTCCCCACGGGGCCATTCCCGCGACGTTCTTCGTTAGATCGAACCAGTTCTTCCCCGCGTCTTTGGTGTACCAGATCTTCCCGTCATTCGTGCCGGCCCAGATGAGGCCTTTCTGGATCGTCGAGGGCGCGATCGCGAACACGAGCTCGCCGTAGAACTGACCGAGGTTGTCGCCGATGACTCCGCCGGAGGAAACAATCCGCGACGGGTCCTGCGTCGAAAGGTCCGGGCTGATAACGTCCCAGGACTGTCCGCCGTTCGATGTACGGAAGATCACCTGGCAGCCGTAGTAGATCGTGTTCGTGTCGAACGGATCGATCGCGAGCGGCGGCGTCCAGTGACAGCGGTACTTCGTCTTCGTCGGCTCCGAATCGAGCGAGTGAATCCAGGGACTCACCGATCGCGCGCGGCTGGTGTGCGCGTCGTAGCGCGTTACCTCGTTCCCGTAACAGCTGGCCCAGACGATGTCAGGATTCGAGAGATCGGGGAGCGTGAAGCCGGACTCGCAACCGCCGATCCCCTGATCCCACGGTGTGCCGCCGCCGACACCCCCTCGGCCGCCGCCGCGTCCGCCACCTCGACCGCCGCGACCACCACCTGCCGTCGGCGCTTCTGGGGCATACGACGGGACATTCGGCACGGGCACTGGCGAATTGCTCGGGCCGCGCATGGTCCCGTCGTCCTGACGATTGCTGTAGATCCAGTACGGCACGCGGTTGTCGGTGGCCACGTGGTACATCTGCCCGATCGGCAGGGAGATGCTGGTGAAGTTCTCGCCGTGGTTCGTCGTGATGCCCATGCCGCCGTCGCCGGTGGCAATCCAGTGATCCGCGTTTTTCGGGTCCATCCAGATGTCGTGGCAATCGCCGCACCCGCCACCCTGGAGGGGAAACGTCACTCCGCCATCCGTCGAGCGGTGGAACGTGCTGTTGGCGACGAGAACTTCATCGGCGTTCGCAGGATTCACGGCGACACGGATGTAATAGCCCGCTCGGCCGATGAGTCTTCGATCCCAGCTCACGGCCTTCCAGGACACGCCGGCATCGTCGGAACGCCACAACGACCCTTGATTTGCCGTCTGGATCAACGCGTACATGCGCTTGCTGTCGGATGGCGCGATGGCGACGTCGATCTTGCCGACGGGCGGCTTGGGCAATCCGGGGTGTTCGGCTTTCTTCCACGTCGCGCCGCCGTCTCTCGAGAGATACACGCCGCTGCCCTCGCCTCCGCTGAACATTCCCCACGTGTGCATGACGACCTGCCAGGTGCCGGCGATGAGGACGTTCGGATCGTTCGGGTCCATGGACAGACCCGAGCAGCCCGTGTCAGCGTTCACGAAGAGCACCCGATCCCACGTGTCACCGCCGTTGGTCGTGCGAAAAACGCCGCGCTCCTGCTGCGGACCGGTCGCGCGTCCAAGGACGCACGCGAACACGATCTGCGGGTTCGTCGGGTGGATGACGATCTTGCCGATGCGTCCGCTTTCGGGCAGCCCGCTCTTCTTCCACGTCGCGCCGGCGTCCGTGGACTTGTAGATGCCATCACCCATGACGTCGCTTGGACGGATGGCCCACGCCTCCCCGGTACCCGCCCAGACGATGTTCGGATCGGAAAGAGCGACGGCGAGCGCTCCGATCGCTTGCACCGGCTGCGCATCGAAAGTCGGCGCGAACGTTTGGCCGCCATCAGTCGTCTTCCAGACGCCACCCGACGCCGCGCCCGCGTAGTACGTTCGCGTGTCACCCGGTATGCCGGCGGCCGCAGAGATCCGCCCGGCAGAAGGGGGGCCCATGTAGCGGAAGCGCAGTGGCTCCACCGTAGTGTTCTGCGTCGGCGTGAAGCCGTCACGCTGCGCGGCCACGGTCGCGGCGAGCGCCAGCAGGACGATGGCGAGGGACAGACACCTCGGACAGGGCACGCGTACTGGCATAGTGGTTCCGCTCCAGTGAGAGCCGGGCCCTCACGATATCGGGAGAAGGCCGGAGATTTTCCTTGTCCCTTTATTTACGCGCTTGCGATGTTATCGCCGCCGCGCCGGGCCGCATGACGAGATTCTCGATGAAGAACTCCATCATGCGTTCTGGATTGATCCCGCTGTGGCCACGGTCGGGGCCGACCTGCACCTCGAAGCTTTTGCCCGCATCCTGCAGGGCCTTGATCAATTGCATCATGTTCGACGGATGCACGTTGTTGTCCGCGGTACCGTAGTAGAGCATCAGTCGGCCCTTGAGATCCTTCGCGTACGTCATCGCGCTGCCCTTCTCGTAGCCGTCGTTGTTCTCCTGCGGGATCCACATGTACCGCTCCGTGTAGATGCTGTCGTAGTGATACCATGCGGTGACGGGCGACGATGCCGATGCGGCCGCGTACACGTCGGGATAGCGAAGGATTGACATGACGGCCGAATAGCCGCCGTACGACGTCCCGTAAATGCCGACACGATTCTTGTCGAAGTACGGACGATTCCAGAGCGCCTTCACGCCTTGCGCCATGTCGTCGATCTCGACCTGACCAAGCTTCAGGTACGTGCTGTCGAGCAGTCGTTTGCCCTGACCCGAAGTGCTGCGCGTATCGAGATTCAACACGAGGAATCCGTACTCCGCCGTGGCGTTCGGCGCGATGAAGGTCTCGCGAGCGGTGTTGCTCGCCGATGCCGGCCCGCCGTAAACGGAAACGAGCGCCGGATACTTTCGTGATGGATCGAAGTTGGACGGAAACTGAATCAGTCCATGCAGCGGCGTCATGCCGTCCGCTGCGGGATACGTGAACATCTCCGCCTTTTTGAAACCAAGCTCGTTGTACTTGGCGAGATCGCTGTGCGCGAGATCGGCGACGACCTTGCCGGCGGCATCGACGAGGCGCGTCGCCGGCGGGACGTCGTGCATCTGGTACACGTCCACGAAGTATCCGTTGTCCGGCGAAATGCCGCAGCCGCGGCCCGCAGCTCCAAGTCCGCCGCGCCCGCCGGCCCGCCCCCCCGCACCTTCCATGCAGCCGGCGATCGTGTGATGGAATGCCGGGTCTGTCAGCCGCACGTCCCCCGTTCCGTCGAGACCGACGCGATGGAGCTGCAGCTTCATGTAATTGTCGCCGTCACGGGCCGTGTAGAACAGCACGCCGGCTGCTTCGTCCACCTTGATCAGGCTGCTCGCCTCGAACGTGGAATGATTCGTCAACGGCGCGATCAGCTGTCCGCTCAAATCGTACAGATAAAAGTTGCTCCACCCGTTCCGTTCGGACTCCCAGATGAAGCGGCGCCCGTCCTTCAGGAACGTCATCGAAGGGCTGTTCTCGATCCATCCCGTCGGCCACTCCTCGCGAAGGACGACGCGCGTCGCGCCGGTGTTCGGGTTGGCGGCGGCAACCTCGAGGATGTTCTGACGACGGTTCGTCCGATGGAACAACAGCTCGGAACCGTCGGCCGTCCATGACACGCGGTAAACGTAATGGCCAACGACCGCGTCGTCGAACGGCTTGCCATTCCGGATGTCGATCTTCGTGCTCTTCTTGGTCGCGACGTCGAACACGAACAGATCGACGATGGGATTCGCGACGCCCGCCTTCGGATAGGCCTCGATGTCGTCCTTGCTCTGAAGCTGGGTCTGATCGAGCTGCAGGTGATAGTCAGGGACCTGGCTTTCGTCGAAGCGATAGTAGGCAAGCTTCCGGCTGTCCGGCGACCACCACATCGCGGTCCGCTGACCGAGCTCTTCGCCGTACACCCAGCTCGCAGCGCCGTACTTGATGCGGTCCCTGGCGCGACCGTCGGTCGTGATGGCGATCTCGTTATCGCCCGCCGCATCGGTGATCCACAGGTTGCGATCGCGGTACCCCGCTTTCAACTTCCCGTCCGGCGAATCCGCGGACTCGAACTGCCGTCCTCGCTCGGGACCCGGCTGACCGCCTCGGCCTCCACGGCCACCACGACCGGGCGCTGGATCCGCCACCGCGCCGATCTCGGTGGCGCTGCGCGTCGCAACGTCGTACCGGTACCGCTTCCCGTTTCGCGTGTACTCGAAGCTGTTGCCGTCGTCGCTCCACGTCACAGCCAGCGAGCCCAACTTAATCGCCCCGGGTATGACCTGGCTTACCTTCTCGTGCTGCTGATACCCGGGCATCGTCTTCAGACGATCTTGCGCCTCAGTGGTGATCTGCAGCAGGCCGGCCACCAGAGGCGCGGCGAGAGAAACACACACAACCCGGGTCCGATACCTCACAAGCTGTCTCCATGAGCGAAGCCGCCGATTCCAGGGTGCGAACATCTTAACTTGTCTGCGGCGATCGCCTCCAGGTCTTGGCTTTCCGCTGGGACCTGCCCAGAGCCCTGAGCCCCGCCGGAATTGATCCCAATTATATGGATTCATATAATGCGCCACGACGTGGCAAAGACGCTGAAGATGCATTGGTACTACATCCTCGTGTCACTCGCGGCAGGGGACCGTCACGGTCTTGCCGTCGCGCGCGAGGTGCTCGCTATGAGCGACGGGCGCGTGCGGCTCTGGCCGGCGACGCTGTACGGCGCGCTCGATGAGCTGTGCGAGCTTGGCTGGATCGAAGAGCTCGACGACGCGAGACGACGGCCGCCGGACGAGAGCGAGCAGCGACGCTTTTTCCGGATTACACGGGCCGGACGAGCGGCGGTCGCCGCCGAAACGAACCGACTCGCCGACCTCGTGCGGCTTGCTCGGGCTCGCACGAAGGCGCGTGCCGGAGAAACGACGTGATCGGGGATGCGACCGCGCGTTGGTATCGCATCCTGCTGCTCATTCGGAATGGTTGCCGACGTCAAGCACTACGGACTGGAACGCCCGATGCATCCCGGTGTCTACCTTCCACTCGCGCAGAATCCCGCACCGAACACAAGATCTCGACGAACCATTCGTCTAGAACACTCGTTGTCAGAGTGGCTGCGACGCTGCTCTCATTCGCGAAGCGCGAGCTACCGAATTACCGAGCTACCGGCGTTGTTTGTTGGGTGACATCAGCCATTACGAACCACTTGCCGGTATTGTCACGCGACCAGACGCGCACGTACGCCCCCGATTCCGGAGTGGACGACTTCACCTCGTACGTCCCGTAGCTGTAGCCGAAGTCGCCCGCCTTGGAGGCTTCCGCCGAACCGGTGGTTGCCGTCATCCCTGTCGCGTTCCGTTCGAGCCAGTCCCGAATCGACGACACGTCGGTCATCGGTGCGAAGCCGCTGCGGTGGAGACGCGACGCGGGCGTCAGCCGCTGCGCGTACGCGCGCGCGGGGCCCCCGCTCGAGAGGCTTGCGTTCAGGTCCTTGTCCGCACTGAGCAGGCGTGCGGTTGTGTCGTCCTTGGCGTCCTTGCCTTGATAACGCGACTCGAATGGAATCCGCGTGAAGCCCGGCGCGAACGACGCCGGTGCCGGAACCGACGTCCCGACGTCGATCAACACGCGCCATTTGTCGTCCTTCTGCAGCCGCCACACCGAGAGGTAGTTCCCATAGTGAGGCTGTTTGTCGTTCCCACCATGATCGATGAACGTGCTGGGACCGGTCAGCCATCCCAACTCGCCGCTCGACGCGACGTCTCCGGTCCGCGGTTCCCAGACCAGCTCGCGAACGGCGAACGGATGACTCTGCTGCTTGAGCAGCCGTTCCTTGGCCGAAATCGGTGCGGGGTTGAACGCGATCGAATCGTTGGCGAAGAACTCGAGAAACGAGTCGCGGATGCCCTTGACCGTCGCCGTCCGCGCAAACTCGCGTTCCGTCTCGGCCATCGCACTGAGCGCTGGTGGAGTTGGCTCGCTGCTGCCTGATGTCTGGTCGGAAGACCGTCCGGCAATGGTGCCGAGCGCCGTGGCAACCATGACCGCGCCCATCGTCAAGCGACTGCGATGCATTCGGTGACTCCTCCGTCTCTTCTTTGCCTTCCCGGTGGCGGATGTATCACGGGAATCGAACCCTTCCGGTTGCGCATCGTCCTTGGCCTACAATGCCGGCATCATCCGCCTGTCCTGTATGACCGACCTCTATCTTGGCGAATTCGAGCAGGTCGTCGTCATAGCGATTCTGCGCCTCGATGAGAACGCCTACGCGATCGCGGTCAGAGAAGAAATCGACAAGCGACCGGCCGGACGGTTGCGCGTGGAGCACTTTACACGGTGTAGTGCATCTGAAACTCCGTGAACTTCGCGGCTCCGCGGTGATCGCTTTGTCCGTGATCTCCGCCTCCCTCGTGGCCTTCAGCTCTCGTCACCATCAGCTGCTATCATTCGTTCGCAGCCCGCACGTCGCGGGTGGCGGAGGATGCGGATGCGAAGCAGTTCGATGACTGGTCTCCTCACGAGTCTCATCGGCACAATCGTGCTCATATTGAATCCTGTTCGCGCCGAGCGGGCGTTCCCCGAGCAGAACGCGCCGGTTATCAAGACAGACGATGCCCTGACAGAGAAAGCCCGTGCGATTCACGAGCGGGTGATCGCGCTCGATACGCACAACGACATCACTCCGAGCAACTTCACCGACGAGCGCAACTATACGCAGGATCTCGGTAATCAGGTCAACCTGCCGAAGATGGTCAAGGGTGGCCTCGATGCGTCGTTCTTCATCGTCTACGTCGGTCAGGGTCCGCTGACGCCGGAAGGCTACGACAACGCCTACAAGCAGGCGATCGAGAAGTTCGACGCGATCCATCGGCTCACCGAGAAGATCGCTCCCGACAAGATCGAGCTGGCGTTGACCGCCGCCGACGTCCGGCGCATCAATGCGAAAGGTAAGAACGTCGCGCTCATTGGCATCGAGAATGGATATCCCCTTGGCGATGAAGCGACGGCAATCAAACGCGTGAAGGAGTTCTACGACCGGGGTGCGCGGTACCTGTCGCTCGCGCACAACGGCCACAGTCAGCTGTCGGATTCGAATACGGGCGAGCGCGAAGGATGGAAATGGAACGGCCTCTCGCCGCTCGGCAAGCAGGTGATCGCCGAGCTGAATCGCGTTGGTATCATGGTCGACGTGTCGCATCCGTCGAAGGAATCGATGATGCAGGCGGTCGCGCTGTCGAAGGCGCCGATCATCGCGTCGCACTCGGCGGTACGCGCGCTTTGCGACCACAGCCGCAATATGGATGACGAGCAACTGTTCGCGCTCAAGAAGAACGGAGGCGTCATTCAGGTCGTCGGGTTCAACACGTACGTGAAGACGCCGCCGGCGACGTCACCCGAGCGCACCGCCGCCTTGAACAAGCTCGAAGAGGAATTTGGGTTGCCGACAGGCAGCCTGGGGCGAGGGGGCCGCGGCTTTGGTGGTGGGCGTGGTGCCGGACGTGGCGCGGGTGCCGACCAGGCAGCTGCGGGCGCAGGAACCGGGGCAGCCGTCAGCACTGGTGCAGCGGTGGATCAACCGGGCGGACGCGGCCGCGGTCGCGGAGGGGCGCTCGCGGGATTGAGCGACGACCAGCGCATCGAGGTTCAGAAGCGGCTCGCCGACATCGACGCGAAGTTCCCACCCCCTCCGCGCGCGAACGTCAAGGACTTCGTCGATCACATCGACTACGCCGTGAAGAAGATCGGCATCGACCACGTCGGGATCTCGTCGGATTTCGATGGCGGCGGCGGCGTCGACGGCTGGAACGGCGCGGACGAGACGTTCAACGTCACGCTCGAGCTCGTGCGCCGAGGCTATACGGAGCAGCAGATTGCGATGATCTGGAGCGGTAACCTCCTGCGCGTGATGGAGGAAGTTCAGAGTGTGGCGGCGCGCTTACAGAAGTGAGCGCTGGCGTTCGGAGGAGACGGAGAGCATGTTGTTCGTCTCCTTCGTGCGCTCGCTGGCGCTCAGGTCGCCCGCACCAGCTTCACAATCAGCGCCAGCAGCGCGAGCACCGCGACGCCGAGGAAAATCCAGAACGTTCTGGCCGAGATGAGCGACGGCTCTGACGAACGAGAGCCTCCTCCACGCTCCGGCGCTGCCGCGATCTCGCGCGCGGCTGCACCCATCACCTGCGGCGCGAGCAACGACAGATCGTATCGCGGCGCCGCGAGATCGTCGCGGCCGTAACCGACCCTCAACTCACTCTTCTCCGGCCGAAAGAAGCGCAACCGGTACGACGGCAGCAGCAGGCGCGCGGCGACGACGGGGAGTGGTGCATTGTCTCCTTCGTCTACCGCGAGGAAAACTTCGGTTACATCCACCGAGGGGATGCGCAGGGTCAGCAGGGGCGCCGACGTTTGCTGGTCCGCGTGGCGCCAGGTGCCGGCCGCGATGGCATCGAACCATGCATCACGGCGCTGTCGATCGGGCGGACGGACGATGCCAAGCTCCACGTTGCGCTGAAAGATCCGCGCGGAGGTCTCGAGCGCGAGAGAACCCGCGGGAAGCCTCGCGAATGGCAGGCGAAGCTGATAGAAGGAGCGATTGGTACCCTGCAATGCGCCCGTGAGCGCCGGCGTTTGCTGCTCGCTGGCAACAGCAATTGGGATGTCGATCGAGAGGGGCTCGTCGCGTCGCTCGACGAGATAGGGCACCTGACGATTCGCGCGATCGACGATACGCACGTCTGCGAATCGCGTCGAAGGTCCCTTGCTTTGACTCAACACCGCCGCATCGAGTTGGAGCGCCAACAGACCCGCCGAACCGTCGGGGAGGTCTCTGACGTGGCGAAAGCGTGTCGCATCGATCTCCGCGCCCGTGGCGGGTACCGGCGCTGCCTCAGACGGGGACGCGACGGTGGCCAGCACATGCGGTTGTTCCCATTTCGCCTCTCGAACGTGCGCGATGTCGATCGAATCACGCATCGCTTCGAGATCGTACCGGGGCGGTCTCGCCGCCGGATCGCCGTATCTCGCCACCACCGCGCTATCAGGCGCCTCGAAGTAGATCCACGGGAGCTCCGCGAACACGGCCGCGGCGCCTTTCAGCTCGAGCGGCGGATTGTTGCCGTCTTCGACGACGAGCTCGATCTCGGCTTCGGTGGGTGGCGTGAGTGGAATTCGCAGCGCTTGTGCCGCAGTTCCGTCGCGCAGGACGCGAATGAGCGTCGCGTGTCCGAGCTGCGCCGGAACCGCCTCCTCTCCAACGAGCCTCGATTCGTTGACGACGGCTGGCCGAAAGATGTGGCCGCCGGCTGCGTCCAGGTCGAGCGCAACGATCGGGAGCCGTGCGCCGGACAGGCGAATGCGATATCGACTTCGGCCGGGCTCACTCGGACGACGCTCGAATGACATCGCGGCGGCAGGTGGCGGTGGAGGCGCCGCACCCGCCCCCACCCTCGCCGAGGCGCTTCGTGGTGGCGGAACACGGCCGCTGTTCGTGTCGTCCCACGTCACCCGGAGGTAGCGATACGAACCGCGGCGGAACCGTACCGTCGTCTCCCTCAATCGTTCATCGGGTAAGTCGAACAACGTCACCTCGGCCGCCAGCAGCGTCCAGTGCTCACGATCGCCGCTGCCTTCGAGCGTGAGCCGCTTCAGAAACGGAGCGGGGATACCCTCGATGCGAAGCGCGTCGACGGGATCCGCAATCCTGAGATCCACCTCGAAGCCGCTGGTCTTCTTCGTCGGCGCAATCGGCAGGATCACCCCGTTCGCCCACAGAGGCTCGCGCGACGGCGGATAGATCAGCAGGTGCGGAACGGGCCGGCCCTGCCCGTCGACGAGGCGCAGGTCGCCGAGGCCGTTCTGGGCAATCGCGGTTTCACCGTAGTACGTGACGCGAAACGGCTGACCTGCCTCGAGCAGCGTCGCGTCAGTCGGGAGCCGTTGTGGCCCGGGGCCGACCGTCTGAATGGTCCGCTCGCGCGTAAAGCGCGGCGCCTCTTGGGCGTGTGTCGTCGCGAGGACGGTCGCAGATATGACGATGACGAGTCCCGTTCGAGCATCAGGGAATCTCATGCAGTGCCCTTAGGCTTCGAGAGGACGTACTTCTGAAGAGCAAGCGAGACTAGCGCGAGCGAGAATGCCAAGCCAACGAAGGACGCCACGCGGTACAGCCCTTCCAGCGACCCAAGGTCGTAGAGAAAACATTTGAACGTGGTGACAGCGATGAGCGTCACGGCTGTGACACGCGCGGGGCGGCTCGCCAGATAGATTCCGGCCGCAAGCAGGATCATGCCGAACGCCAGCCATCCGATCGTGTAGGTCAGATCCTGCGACACGGTCGTGCCGAAGCGGAACGCGATCGTCGGACCGGTCGCGTAGTAGTCGGCAATCTCGATGTTCAGCAGCAGGAACAACAGAATCACCCCGGCAGCCGGCAGAACTCGCGACGACCGCAGCGTTCCGACGATCTGATCGCTGGTCTTCCACAGCCACCACGCCGCGAGGAAGCAGGCCATCGCGCAGATGAGATACGTGTACAGGTACCAGTTGAAGATCCGCAGCGCGCCGCGTGGCTCGTAGAGCAGGATCTCGGGATTCAGCGCCAGCCGCACGAACACGATCGCGAGGAGCGCGTTACCGAAGTACAGCAGGCCGCGGTGCGGTATGCGGCGGTACAGCCAGGCGAGCGCAGCGCCTTCGAGCGCCCACCCGATCGTGACCCACTGTTGACGGAGCTGCAGCGGAATGGCGATCGTGACGAACGCGAGGGCCGCGCCGGACACGAGCGCCAGGCGGCCCGTATCCCGCTCCCCTGAG
>Ga0114129_10005009_pt1 | contig 18653 bp, 9 predicted proteins | sample RhiMetdeltSRZDD1_FD_80071 | JGI IMG/M metagenome (GOLD analysis project Ga0114129, IMG submission 80071) | Populus rhizosphere microbial communities from Tennessee, USA - Rhizosphere MetaG P. deltoides SRZDD1 (version 2) (version 2) | ecosystem: Host-associated > Plants > Roots > Rhizosphere >...
GGCCTGCCGCTCGTCGGGCAGCTTCCGGCGGACGGGCGTCCGCGGCAGGACGTTCGCAGCCGCCGCCTGCGCCGCAATCTCTGCGGCGGTCTTGTCCTTCGAGGTGTTGAGCGGCTGCGTGCGCTTGCTGCCATCGCGGTAGATCGAGATCGCTTTCGCCCCGAGCTTCCACGACTGGATGTAGGCCTGCGTGATCTCGTCGACGGTCGCTTCCTTCGGCACGTTGACCGTCTTGCTGATCGCGCCCGAGATGAAGGGCTGCGTTGCGCCCATCATCTTGATGTGGCCCATGTAGTGAATCGAGCGCTGGCCCTTGGCCGCCTTGAACGCGCAGTCGAACACCGGGAGCTGTGATTCCTTCAGCCCCGGCGCCCCCTCGATGGTCTCGTTGACGTCGATGTACCCGACGATCGCGTCAATCTGCGGAGGCGTGTAGCCAAGCTTTCTGAGCGCCATCGGCACCGTCTGGTTGACGATCTTCATCAACCCGCCGCCGACGAGCTTCTTGTACTTGACGAGCGCAATATCGGGTTCGACGCCGGTCGTGTCGCAGTCCATCATGAACCCGATCGTGCCGGTCGGCGCGAGCACCGTCGCCTGCGCGTTTCGGTATCCGAACTGTTCCCCGAGCTCCACCGCATCGTCCCACGACATCTTGGCAGTGGCGTACAGATCGGACGGCACATTGCGCGCGTTGACGTCGCGCATCGCGTCGCGGTGCTTGCGCATCACTCGCAGGAACGGCTCGCGGTTCTTCTCGAATCCGGCAAAGGAACCGCCGCAGTCGCGCGCAATGCGGGCCGACTGCGCGTAGGCCTCGCCGGTCATCAGCGCCGTCAGCGCGGCGGAGTAGTCGCGGCCGGCGTCGCTGTCGTACGGCAGGCCGCGCGACATCAGGAGCGCGCCGAGGTTCGCATAGCCAAGGCCGAGCGGCCGGTAATCGTGGCTGTTTCTCTCGATCGCCTTGGTCGGATAGCTCGCGTTGTCGACGATGATCTCCTGGGCGGTGATGAGCGTGCGGATCGCGGCTTTGTAACCCGCCACGTCGAACTCGCCGTCATCTTTCACGAACTTCATCAGGTTGATCGACGCCAGATTGCACGCCGAGTCGTTCAGAAACATGTACTCGGAGCACGGATTGCTCGCGTAAATGCGATCCGTGTTCGGACAGGTGTGCCACTCGTTGATCGTCGTGTCGAACTGCATCCCCGGATCGCCGCAGACGTGCGTCCCCTCGGCGATGAGCCGCATCAGCTGGCGCGACTGGTAGGTGTCCACGACGCCGTGCGGCTCGAGCACCGCTCGCGTCTCCCACACGCCATCGTCGAGCACCGAGCGCATGAAGTCGTCGGTCACGCGCACGCTGTTGTTCGAGTTCTGGAAGAACACCGACGAATACGCCGGACCGGTGAACGAGCCGTCGTAGCCGGCGTCGATGAGCGCCCAGGCCTTGCGTTCTTCCCCGACCTTGCAGTTGATGAACTCGACGATGTCGGGGTGTGTGGCGTCGAGGATCACCATCTTGGCGGCGCGGCGCGTCTTGCCGCCCGACTTGATGACGCCCGCAAACGCGTCGTAGCCCTTCATGAACGACACCGGACCCGACGCCGTGCCGCCGCCGGCGAGCAGTTCCTTCGACGACCGGATCGACGAGAGGTTGGTTCCAGTGCCGGAACCGAACTTGAAGAGCATCCCTTCGGTGCGGGCCAGCGTCAGGATCGAATCCATCGTGTCCTGCACCGAGTTGATGAAGCAGGCCGAGCACTGCGGCGCCTTCTCGAATCCGCAGTTGAACCACACCGGGCTGTTGAAGGCGGCTTTCTGGTAGACGAGGATATGCTTCAGATCGGCGCTGAACGCCTGCAGATCCTCTTCGCTCGCGAAATATTTGTTCGACCGCGCCCAGTCGGTGATCGTGTTTACCACGCGGCCGATGAGCTGCTTGACGCTCGACTCGCGCTCGGGCGTGCCGATCTGCCCGCGGAAATATTTCGAGACGACGATGTTCGTCGCCTGCTGAGACCAGAACTTCGGGATCTCGACGTCGCGCTGCTCGAACACCACTTCGCCGCGCTCGTTGCCGATCACGGCCGCGCGCAGGTCCCATTCGAACTCATCGAACGGATCGACGCCGGCCTCCGTAAAGAATCGCGGGAACGCCAGACCAGGGGCGGTCTTCTTGGCGCGCGCATCGCCAGTGTCGGGGCGCGGAGCGTACGTCCCACTGCTCTCCACAGACTGCTGACCGGCACCTGCGGCTTGGTAGGCAGCGCCTTCTTTCATGTCGACTCCCCCGAAATGGCGATCACGCTCCCGCCCCCGGACTCGTGCGCCCTGGTTTCTTTATCCGCTGATCGCCTTGGATGCGCGGTTTATCGAGAGCTGGGAGGTTCTCGTGCGGTTCAGCCGCTTCGCGCTACGGCGGACAAATATGAGCCCACGATGGGCGTTTGTCAAGCGTGTAAACACTACATATTGTGCCTTTGTTTTAGGTCAGTCGCAAGATGTTGACGTGTTGAAGGCTGTGCGTGTATCAGGAAAGACTCAATCGGCGCGCTCTTCCGCGCCGTCGCCGAGTAAAAAGGAAAAGGCTTAAAGGAAAAAGAAGAACTCAGACGGCTGAAAGTTGGAACCTCAGAAGCCACTCTTTACTTCGTCGATGAGCTGCGGCTGAGGCGTGCAGGAAGCCGTTTGTGACGGCTTCCCGTGGTGCACAGGGGGGAGCAACCAGCAGGCGTTTTTTCTTCCCGCAGACTGCGGGAGGAAAGAGGTTGCCTACCAGTAGAGCAATCGAAGTGCCAAGCTCTGTTTAACGGCCCGCAAGCTGAGCGGCGAGTGCCAGCGCCTTGTCCGCAAGATTGGTCGCAAAGACGAGGTTGCGATCGCGAAGCGCCTCGCGCGCCTGCGTAATGAATCGCAGAGCCCCATCGTACTGCGTCTGTGCATCAGCATTCAGTGCACGATAATCCACACGGTTGAGACTTGCGCTCGCGCGCCTGAGCGTATCGAGAATCTGTCCCTCAACTTGCGCCTCCCGTCCCGCCGGGGTCGTCTGCAGCGTCGGTGGTGGTTGACCGCGAACATCCTCGACCGGCTTCGGCGTCTCGGCCGGCGGGGCGACCGGCTCGACGCGCGGCGGTTCGGGTCTCGGCGGTTCGGGCCTTTGCTGCGTCGCCGGCTGCGGCTTGAGCGTCGGCGCGCTGGTTGGCGCTTCCTGCACGGCGGTTGCAGGCAGCGGCTGGGGCTCGGTCACCTCGACGTTTCGCGGCGGCGGCTCAGGCACATCGAGCGGCGGCAGTTCCGGATTCACACGAGCCTGAACACGTGTGCATCCTGATAGGGCGATTGAGAGCAACAGCACGGGCAGGAAGCCAAGAGGAAACGCTCTCCTCATTGTTCACCCCGTGCCTGAGGCAGGACTACCCGGAACGACGACCCCTTGCCGGGAGTCGACTGAACCTCGATCTCGCCGTCGTGCATCTGCACCGTACGATAAACCATCGACAGGCCGATGCCGCTGCCTTTGTCCTTCGTCGTGAAATACAGATCGAAAATCCGCTTGAGGTGCTCGGGCCGGATACCGACGCCCGTATCGGCGAAGACGATCGACACGCGGCCGCCACGCTCGGCTGTGCCGCGGATGCTCAATGTCCCGCCGTTGGGCATCGCCTGACACGCGTTCAGCGCCAGGTTCAGGAATGCCTGGCGGAGCATGGCCGGATCGCCGTTGACATCGAGCCCGCGGTCGCATTCCACGATCAGTTGGACACCGGTCCGGTCGGCTTCGGGCCGAACCGTCGGCACGATGTCCTCGAGCAGGGTTGCCAGCTTCACCGGCTGGAGCTTGAGATCTTCGGGCCGCGTGAACTTCAGGAACCCCTGAACGACCTCGTCGAGCCGCCTGATCTCGGCCGCAATCACATCCACGTGCTGGATCGCCTGGTCGGCGTTCACGTGCGGGGCAATTGCCGCCACCGCCGCGGTGACCGTGCCGCCGTGCGCCACGCGCCGCTCGACGACCGGCACGTGGACCGTGAACTGCTGGCGCAGCAACTCGAGGTGGATCATCATCGCGTTCAGCGGGTTCTTGACCTCGTGCGCGACGCCCGCGGACAAGCGTCCGAGCGCGGCGAGCTTGCGGGAATACTGAACCGTTGATTCGACCTGCGAGAGATAGGCGAGATTGCGCACGATCAGCATGATGCCGACCAGTTGTCCGCCCGCGTCGCTCACCGGGTGCGTCTGAATCAGCCGTTCGTCTTTTTCGCGGAACGTCGCCGCAATCGGGCCGCGCGATTCGCGCGCGATGAGCGTCTGGTCGGCCAGCCGCGCCAGCGGGTGGTCGCGGCCAACGAGCGTTTCAAGCGGGACGCCGGGCGCCGCCTTCGGCAGCAGCGCCCGCATCGCCGGGTTGGCAAACAGCAAGTCGCCCTTCGGGCTGACGATGGCCACGGCGTCCTCGAGACGCTCGACGGCGGATTCGAGATGCGCGACCTGATCGGCCATTTGCGATCGATCCGCCGACAACTGCGCGCTCACGGTGTTGAAGAACGTCCCGAGCTCGCCGAACTCGTCGTGCTGGTTCAAATCGAGCCGCACGCCGAACTCGCCGCGTCCGAGGCGCGTCAGTCCGCTTCGGATCACATGAATCGGCCGCAGCAGGAGTTGGGCGAGGATCGAGGCCACCACGACCGACACGGCAAGGGCGATGAACGCCGTCACGAGCGAGGGCCACAGCGAGGCGTCGAGATCGTCGCGAATCAGCAGCGTCGACACGCCGATTCGGATCGAACCGAAGTCGATGCCGCCGTCGAGCAGAAGCGGTTTGCGCAGCTCGAGGTTGCGCCCCTGATCGGAGTAGATGGCGCGCAGCTGCATGATCGGCCGACGCGCCAGCAGCTGGTCGAGGTTCGCGGCGCCGGTCACTGGCAGCCCTTCGCGCTTGGGATCGGCGTGGGCGACGGCAAACCCCTGCGTGTCGACGATTGCCGCGAACGTGACGGTTTTCGAATAGAGGCTGGCTTCGAGAATCGACCGGAGGCCCGGATCGGCGCGCAGGGCATCGGCCGGGTTGCCGCGCGCGTTCTTCACGACGTTGCTCGCGCTTTGAAAGATCGCGTTCGCGACGAGCACCGCCTGCGATTGGCTCTCCTCGAGGCTCACCTCCGCGAGCCGCGCGAGATGCATCACGCTCAACACCACCACGACCGTCCCGACGATCGAGGTGACGTAAAGAACCTGTTTAGCCTTGATGCCGAGACGCATGGGGATGACTTCCCCCCAGTTTAGTTCTTTCTCGGCCGCAGCCTGAGCTTATTCAGCTTGTTGTGCAGCGTTTTCAGGCTGATGCCCAGAATTTCGGCGGCGCGGGTCTTGTTGTCGCGCGTGTGCTCGAGCGTCATCATGATCAGACGGCGTTCCGCTTCCTCGACCGTCGTGCCGGGCGCCAGCGCGACCTGCGGTTGATACTGAGGCGCCGGCTCGTTCGACAGCGACGGCGGCAGGTGACGCGGCTCGATGAACTGCCCCGACGACAGAATCGTCGCGCGCTCGATGACGTTGCGCAGCTCGCGAACGTTGCCCGGCCAGTTGTACTGGTCGAGCATCCGCATCGCCTGATGATCGACGGCGGCCACCGCCTTCTGGTTCCGGCTGTTGAACTCGGCCAGAAACGACTGCACGAGCAGCGGCAAGTCTTCCTTGCGCTCGCGGAGAGGCGGCAGCCGCAGCGAGAAGACATTCAGCCGATAGTACAAATCCTCGCGGAGCTTCCCCTTCTGCACTGCGTCGACGGGATCGAGATTGGTTGCGGCAAGGACGCGCACATCGACCGACTGCTCGGCGCGGCCGCCGAGACGGCGGAACTTCCGCTCCTGCAGCACGCGCAGCAGCTTCACCTGCGTCGCCGGCGTCATCTCGCCGATCTCGTCGAGGAACAACGTGCCGCGATCGGCCAGCTCGAAACAGCCCTGGCGCCGATCGGCCGCGCCGGTGAACGCCCCCTTCTCGTGGCCGAAGATCTCGCTCTCGAGAAGCGTCTCGGGAATCGCCGCGCAGTTGATCGCGACGAAGGGAAACGCCGCGCGCGGGCTCAACTGGTGAATCGTTTGCGCGACCAGTTCTTTCCCCGTGCCCGACTCGCCGGCAATCAGCACCGATGCGCTGGTCGGCGCCGCCTGCTCGACAACCTGATAGATCTTCCGCATCTCAGTGCTGTTGCCGATCATCGGACCGAAGGTGCCGTGCTCGCGGAGCTGACGCCGGAGCGCTTTGACTTCGCGCAGCGTCTCCTGGCGTTCGACGATCTTGTCGAGCAGCACTTTCAGGCGCGGGATGTCGATCGGCTTGGTGAGATAGTCGTACGCGCCCTCTTTCATCGCTTCGACGGCGGTCTCCACGGTTCCCTGCGCCGTCAGCAGCAGCGTCGTCACATCGGCGCCCTGCGACTGCAGCGCGCGAAGCAGCGCGAGGCCATCCATCCGCGGCATGACCAGATCGCTGATCACGATGGCGGGCCGGAAGCTCGTCACTTTCTCGAGCGCTTCTTCGCCGTCTCCCGCCGACTCGGCGACAAACCCCCAGCTCTTGACGAGCTGCTCGAGGCCCACTCTGGCCGGGGCATCGTCCTCAACAATCAAAACGCGCTCGGCAACCGTATGCGCCGCATGCGCGTCCGCCTGAACGGGACCGTCGCTGACAAGGCTCATAGGTAACATTTCCTGTCCAACAATGTCATTTTTACACTCTGGAGGCCGAAAACACACCTCCAAAGCTCAACTAATGCTAGTTTCGAGCCAAATCTGCAAAAGGGGTCGGGTTCCGACCCCTTTGGTTGGGTACTCTGTAGCCGAATGGCCCCTGACGGGGACCTCGAGCCGCCGCTTTCGAGCCTCGAACCCCCTCCGCGCGCAGAACTCCAAGGCCCGTCGCTCGCCGAACGCATCCTGGCGTTGCTCGAAGTGTTGATCTGCTCGGGCTACCCGACGCAGTTGGCGCTCGCCGCAACGTTTACCGGAATGGGCTTCGGCATGTTCCGCTCCAACGGTGAACTCAGTCTCACGTACGTCGTCGTCGTTTCTCTTTCGGACGCGGTGCTGCTGCTTGGTTTGATCGCGATCTTTCTCGCCGTGCACGGCGAGCGGCCGCGCGATGTCTTCATCGGCGCGCGACCGTCTGTGGCTGAAGCGCTCGCCGGCGTGCCACTCGCCTTCGTCGCCATCGTCATCGGCGTCACGACGATTCGCGTCGTTCGCGCGATCGCGCCGTGGATGCAGACCGCGCCGGAGAACCCCTTTCAGAGTCTGATTCACACGCGGCTCGACCTCGTGCTGTTCATCATTCTGGTTGTCGTCGCCGGAGGCATCCGCGAAGAAATTCAACGCGCGTTCTTACTGCGGCGTTTCGAACGATGGCTGGGCGGCCCGACGATCGGTCTCATCGTGACGAGCGCCTCGTTCGGAATCGGGTACAGCATTCAGGGACTCGATGCCGTGATGGCGACGGGCATCCTGGGGGCGTTCTGGGCGGTCGTGTATCTGCGGCGGCGATCGGTCGTCGCTCCCGTTGTCAGCCACGCGGGATTCGATCTGATCCAGCTTGTCGTGCTGATGACGGCGCAGCGATGATGGCGGCGACTGCTGTCGTATGTCGGCCCCAACCTTCAGGTCGGGCGACCGTTGTCGGTTCGGCGACCGGGCGAAGCTCGGGCCTGCGTGCGGCAACCGTCACGGTCCGCGATACAGATCGATGATCTCGGCGCGGCGTCGAAGCCCTGCCATCCAGTCGTCCACGAGCGAGCGGCGGCGATCCGCCACGAGCGCGAGGCGCACGTCCTGACGAACCTGATCGAGCGGAGACAGCACGCCGTCCCGCCTGAATCCTTCGGAATGGTCGCGATAGTACCGCTCCAGATCCACGTCGCTCGGCGGGGCTACGGTGAATCGCTGGTCGAGATACGCCTGGATTCGGAGCTCTTCACGTAACGTTTCGCGCAGATGCTTCTCCGCAACGCCGTCGCGGTCGAGCGTCGCCTGATAGGCCTGTGGCGTCGCGAAGCGCTGACGCACAGCCTGCAGAGCGCGGTCCACGGCATCTGCCGGGGGCTCTGGCGGCGAGTAGCGGTCCACCTCAGCGAGCACGAGAGCGCGGTCGATCAGGCGCGACAGCACTTCACGAACCGGATCGGAGCCCGCGCCTGCGGCGACGAGGCCGAAATCACGCGCGGCTCGGACGTCGCTCATCATGATCAGGCTGCCGCCGGCGACGGCCAGCACTCGATCGATGACCTCCGATGCCGCCGTGACGACCGGACCGGCGAGTGCCATGAGCAGCGCCGCCGCCCGGATAGCGCGGGGCATCAGAATGCTTCGCCGAGCGAGATGTGGATTTCGCGCCGCGACTCCGGTTTGCCCGGCACGAGGTCGCGCCGGCGGATTTTGAAACCGAGGTCGATCCGGATCGGTCCGACCGGCGATCGATAGCGCACGCCGAATCCGACCGAGCTCCGGAGCTGGCCGAGATCGATGTCGGCGGTCTTTGCGAAGACGTTGCCGGTGTCGACGAACCCGCGCAGGCCGAGCCCGCCGCGAACCGGCACCCGCAGTTCCGCGTTGAAAATCACCAGCGCGTTGCCGCCGATCGGGAATCCGTTCTTGTCGATCGTCTCGGGCGTCCCGAGTTGATCGATGGCGTAGCCGCGCACCGTCGTATCGCCGCCGGCGAAGAATCGCTCGCTGGCCGGAAGGTCGCGGATGGCCTCGATCACCGGCTGACCGTCCGGGCCGCGAATCGGACGCCCTTCGGAGTCGGTCGCCGCTGCGGTCCTGGGAAACCCCGACGCGACCCCAAGGCGGGCGTTCCCGGCGAACACGATTTGGCTCGTGCCGGGGAGCGTGCGGAAGAGCTGAGCGGTGAAAAACGATTTGGCAAAGCCGACTTCGGAGCCAATCTTCCGGGCGGCGAGCTGAGCGTTCGCGCTAAACAGGTGCCCTTCGCCAGGATTGAGCGCGTCGTCACGCGTGTCGCGAACGGCTGACAACGAGAACGACGACAGCCGGACCTGAGGGAACAACCGGTCGACGAGCAGCTTGTCGCTCTCGTCGATCTTCTCGTCGAAGAGCTCGGTCCGCTGTATCTGATAACTGCCGCTGGCGCTGACGCGCGTGGTGATCCGCCGCGCCGCCTCGGCGCTGAACGCGCGGCGGGCGAAGTTGAAGCTGGTGCGAATCTGCTGTTCGAACGTGCTGGTCAGAAACGCGTCGGCGGCGGTTCCGAAGGCCCGCGGCTCGCGAAACGTGCCCAGAATCCGGTACTCGCTGAAGCCATAACTCGAGCTGCTGGTGCCGTTGCTCGTCTGGTCGCTCGGCCGCAGGCTGATGCGCGTGAACAGGTTGACCGATCGGTTCTTGCCGAAGAGGTTGCGGCGGCCGATCTCGAAAAACGCCCGCGGCGCGATCTCGATCCGCTCCGAGGCGACGCCGTTGGTCGACTGATTCGATCGAACCCGTTGTCCCACTTCGAGGCCGCCGCCCTCGCCGACGGTCGTGGCCGGCGATTCTTCGACGCTCACCAGCACGTCGCGCGTCGTTTCATCGCCGTGCGTAAGCTCCGTGATCCGCGTGCGGCGGAACAAGCCGAGCGCCGCGAGACGGCGTTGGCTCTCCGAGATTTTCTCCAGGCCGAGCGGCTCGCCGCTGCGGATCTGCACCTCCCGCGCGATCGTCGCCGTCGCCGTCCGCGTGTTGCCGACGATGAGGAGGTGATCGACGAAGATTCTGGGACCCTCGCGCACGGCGAACACGACGTTGGCGTCCTTGCCGTCAGCGCTCAGCCCGGGCCGCGAGTCGACGGTGGCGCCGGGGTAGCCGAGATTGGCGTACTGCAGCTGGATCGCGTCGCGATCGATGGCCATCTGCGTGAGAAAAAACGGCTGGCCGGGCTTGAGACCGAGGTCCGCAACGAGACCGTCCTGCGGCACGGAGGCGTTTCCCTCGATCCGCACGGTCTGAACAATCGTCTGTACGTTTTCGGTGATCGCAATCCGCACGAGCACCGGCACCTGCATCGATTCCGGTGAGGCGCCGGCCACCGGCTCGATCGTCGGCTGCGCCCGCGCCGATGCAAATCCGAGACGGTGATACAGGTCTTCGAAGGCGGTGAGATCCGCTTCGAGCAGCGCCGACGCGAACGGCTGCCCCTTCTTGAGGCGCTGCCGCGACTGCAGTTCCGCGAGCGAAAATGCGGTGACACCGGTCAGCTCGACATCAGCCACTCGATACTGCGGGCCGCGCTTGATCGTGAACGTGATCACCAGCTCGCCGTCCATCTCCTCGCGCGCGTGCGGCGCGGTGGCATCGCGGTATCCCTGCGCGTGGAGATAGTCTTCGATGCCGTTGGTCGCGTCCTCGAGCAGATCCTCGTCGGCCGATCCCTCGCGGGCAATCGGCACCAGCGCGTCGCGGCGGTCGGCCGGCAGCGGATCGCCGCGGAACACGACGCGCACGCGCGGGCCGGCGATCGCGGTGAGCGTGACATTCGCGGTCCGGTCGTCATCAGCCAGCTGAACGGCCGGCGTCAGCCGCGCCTCGAAGTAGCCGGCATTCCGGCGGTTCTGGACGTATTCCGCGATGCGCGCGGCCAGGCGATCGGATTCGTACGGCCCGCCGGGCGCCAGACCGAGCGCGTCCAGCAGCTGTCGTTCCGTCACACCGGCATTCCCCTGAATCGCAATCGTGCCGTAGGTAGTCCGCGTGCCGGCGTCGATCACGAATGTCAGCGTCGCGCGATCGGGCGCGTGCTCGAGCGAAACGTGGGGCGTAATCGCCGCGTGCAGGTAGCCGCGGAGGCGCAGCTCCGCTTCGAGTAGCCGCGCAATGTCGTCAGCGCGTCCGGCCGGCGGTGATGCCCCGTAGCGATCGGTGACGGCCCGGCGCAGCCGATCCTGTTCCACGCCTGGCGCACGTATCGAGCCCGTGAAGAACATCCGGTCGATCGGATGGATCGGCATCAGCTCGTAGGTCAGCGCGACGCCTGCAGAGGTCGTCTCGGCATTCACCTGCACGTCCTCGAACCGGCCGGTGCTGAACAGGTGGGTCACCGACTCACGCACATCCAGAATCGTCAACTGGCGTCCGGCGCGGGTGACGAGGAGGCTGGCCAGCTTCTGGTCTTCAGAGGCCCGCCCTTCGATCGTCAGGCGAACGGCGGCAACCGGCTTGTCGAGATAGTCGGCGATATCGGCGCGTGCAGGAGCGGCGGTGAGGATGACGAGCACGCCTGACACTCGGCAGGCTGCCGTGAAGTGCATCAGAAGGCGTGCCTCACGCGGACTTCGATCGCGTAGGTGGAATCCTCGTTGCGCGACAGAATCCACGAGAGGCGATCGCTTTCATCGTACTCGAGCAGCATGATCTGATCGTTATAAGACGAGCTGACGCTCCGCGAGTACGTGAGGTAGACGCGATCGGAAACGCGTTTGCCGATCGTTACGCGCGCCGACGGGTTGACGCGGTAGGTCGTCGCCGACGCCTGCGTGTACGGATCGATGAAAGACGGCGAAAGCTGGAACGTGTCGAAGCCGAACGTCTGCTCTACGACGCGGCCGACTTCGGATGAGATCGGGCTCGCCAGGATTTGCGTCGCGCGCGTGGCGAGGATGTCGCTTTCGCGCAGGTTCGGATTCTTGCGCGCTTCGAGCTCGCTGTTCGAACCCAGCCGCGGATCGGTTCCGGAGCTGCGGCGCACGTCGCTGAACAGCAGCGCGACGACGTCGGCGGCGGGCAGGGGCGGATCGGATTCGAGCTCCGGGCGCAGCTGCGCGGTTGTCCCGGCCGCCCGCACGATGACCCGATAGGTCTGACCGGGGACGCGCACGTGCGTCTCGGCTTCCACATCGAAGAAAGGTTCGATGCGCGTCGGATTGGTGAACTCGATCGCTCCCTTGGTCACCAGGTAACGGCGGCCCTCGAAGGTGACCTCGCCGCGATCCACTTCGGCGCGGCCGAACAGCAGCGGACGATCGAGCGTGCCGCGCATCTCGAGATCCGCGCTGGCCACGAGGCGTGCCAGGTTGTTTTCGACGCGCAGCGTCGAGGGGATGCGAACGGCGATGTCGAGCCTGACCGGGATTTGTGAAACGGGTACTTCGACAAGGTCGGGCGCTCCAGTCGAGCGGCCGCGGCCGAAGTCGAAGAGACCCGCCGTGGGATCGATGCGCCGGTTCCACAGCGCGCTGCGGACGGTGACGAGCCCGCCAACGGCCGGCGCCTTGAAGTTCCCGCGAATCGAGAGGTCCGCGTCGATCGCCGATCGCACGTTCTCCGGATACCGGATCTGCATGTTCTCGCCGCGCGCCGTCACGTTCAGATCGCCCGGCAAGTACCCTTCAAACCCGATCCGTCCGCCGAACTGCACACGACCGCCGCCAAGCGATGCCGTCAGATCGTCCAGGCTCACCCCGCGCGAGTCGAACCGGACGACGCCGTTGATCGAGTCGAGCGAATTGGGCAGCGAGAAATGGCGGACGCGTCCATCGGTGATGGCGGCGCTGCCCGAGAACACCGGCTGGTACAACGGCCCGTCCACGGCGGCGACGAGCGCGGCGCGGCCCGATCCGCGGACGTCGTGGAAGAATCCCTGGAGGATCGCCAGGTTGGCGTCGCCCTCTGCGCGCAGCGCGATCGTCTGGTCGTGCAGCGCAATCGTGCCGCCGATGGTCAGCCGCGTGTCCTCTCCGACCAGGCGGAGATCTTCGACTCGCATGACGTGTCGATCGAGGGCGAGACGGACCGGCGCCGCGTTCCTGACGGCGTAATCGAAGAGCCGCATGTCCAGGTTGTCGATCGTCGCGTCCACGAGCAGATGGTCGACGTCGGCTAGCTCGCCGGCGACACGGATCGAGCCGGTCGCGGTGGCCGTGGTCAGCGGCGTAAACGTCGGCATGAAGAGCCGAACCGGCAGGTCGAGCGCGCTGTCGTGGAAACGGAACGTCAGCTCGGCGTCCGACTCCGGCGTCAGCAGGATCCGCCCGGTTCCGGTCACCGCGAGCCGCGGCGAGGCGGCATCGAGCTCACCGCTCAATTCCTTACCACGCAGCACCAGCGTGCCGGTGACCTGCCCGACGCTTTCCTTTTTCACGAACACATCGGCGACGCGGAACTTGACCTCGTAGCGCGGCTCGTCGAACGTGCCGCTGCCGCTGGCCGTGAAGTCGATGACGCCCGACGGCTGGATCTCCGGGTAATTGAAAAAGGCAGTGCGCTCAACAGGAATCCGTCGCGCGCCGGCGTTGAACGAATAGGTCGAATCCCAGCCGACGTAGGCGGCGCCTGTCATCGTGCCGCCGCCGAACCCGGTGATGGTGACGCCGTCGAGCCGCACGCCGGCGCCGTCGAACCGAAGCGCCGCCGTTCCTTTCTCGAACGGCTCGCCGTACGCGACGCCGTGCTCGATCGTCATCGAGCCGGTGCCGAACGGGTGCTCGTACTCGCCGGTCAAGCGGAACTCACCGGTCAGATCGCCCGACAGCGGGTAATCGTCGATTTCAAACGCGTGCCGCAGGCTGTTCACGTCGCGCTTCGCCACGCGGAATCGCGCGTTCATCTCCTGCCCGCCGTCGCGCCGCGGGTAGCCGAGCGAGAACAGGCCGTCGGCGAGGATCTCGCCGTCGCCAAGCCGGACGACGCCTTCGGTCACAGTCAGATAACTGTTCTCGACGACGATGTGCCCCTGGCCGCCGCCCCAGGTCGTGTCCCACGCGCGGAGATCGTCGCCGCTGAACAATCCCTCCACCCGCGGACGGCGGAACGGCCCGGTCATGACGCCATCGAAGCGTCCGCGGCCGCCGAACGGCACGACGCCGGTTTGCGATCCGAAATCGGTGAGGATGCCGGCAAGTACCTGATCGCTTTCCTGGAAATCGCGGCTGTTGACGTGGAACTCGAACCGCGAATCCTCACCCCACGCCGTTTCTCCCTCGAAGAGCACGTGCGTCCGGTCGGTCGCGAACCGGCCGTTCGCGAGTTCCGCGCGGCTGCCGTCGAGGCGGTAGCTCATCTCGCCCGCGATCGGGACGTGCGAGGCGAGCGGCTGCGGAGCGAACGGTCCCCACTCGCGAAGCGATTCGAGCTCGCCGGCCTCGCGGACCGTGTCAGCCGTCATCGGCTGAACGCCCGGCGGCATCGTCACCGCGATCGCGCCTTCATCGGTTCGCTCCGCGAACTCGCCGAGCGGCCACTCGAGGAGGTTGTGTCCCGTCGCCGCGCCGGAGAAGCGGAGGCCGGGAAGCTCGTAAAAGTCGGTGACGCGCGCCACGTCGACGTTCTGGTACGACGCCTCGAAGCGTGCGGTCGGACGATCGGGCACACCGAGAGGCTTGATGGAAAAGTCAAACTGGCACGCGCCGCCGTACATCTCGGCGGAGGCGTTGGTGACGTCGAACCCTTTACGCGTCCAGTGCAATGAGCCGCGCAGCGACGGGAAGCGATAGTCGTAGACGCCGATCTCGGGACTGGTAAAGTTGCCGGCCAGATCGTGTCCGCCCTTGAAGAGGTGGAACTTGCCGGTGAAGTCGCCGTCGCCGGTGAGCGGCCACGCTTCGTCCTTGAAGAAGATTTCGCGCATCCGCTGGAAATTCACGCGCGAGTCGACGTCGTACAGCATCTCTGGCCAGTGGCTCATGTCGACGTTGCCCGCCACATGGCTGGTCGCGCCGTCCGATTCGATCTCAATCTGCTTCATGCGAAGGATGCTGCCGTCGATGACGAAGCGGCTCTTGAAGTTCGCCCACATCGGCAGGTTGTCCTTGATCCAGATCCTCCCGCCGTGAAAAGCGGCTTGACCCTGGTAGTCGCGGACCTTCGTGATGTCGAGCTCGATGTTGGGCGCGACGATGCCCCAGCGTGTTTCGTGATTCTCGTAGGTGAACTTTCCGCGCGACGCGTGAAAGTAGTGAAGCGTGGTCGTGAAGCCACGCTCGCTCGACGAGTTGCTAGGTGAATCATCGCTGGTGAACTTGGGGAAACTGTGCCCGTCGGGCCACTCCTCGACGGTCATCTCCCAATCGGTCATCTGGACGGAAGTGACGGTGAACTCCGGCCGCCGCTGCATCGCCGTCGACCAGTCGAGCGACAACGACAGATGTTTGGCGGTGAAGAACGGTTTGTCGGTCGGCTCCCTGCCGTCGATCCGCAGATCGTCGACGATGACCCGGCCGCCGAGGACGCGGACGCTGAGATTGCCGATCGTGACCGCGCGCTTGAGGCGGTCCGAGGCCGCGCGCTCGGCGCGCTCGCGGGTGATCGGTCCGACGTCGACCGTGAGGGTGCTGACGACCGTAACGGCGAGGATCGTCGCCACGACAATCAGCGACAGCCGAACGTAGCGATACGTCCGGAAATCACGGCGGCGCCTGAACAGTTTCAACACGTGCGTTACTTCTATTTTCGGCCTAACGATGGATGACGGCCAGAAGAGAGCCGGCGTCCACTGATTGTCCATCGCGGACGTGCATCTCCGCCACTGTACCGTCGGCCGACGCCCGCAGCTCGTTTTCCATCTTCATCGCCTCGATGACGACCACGGGCTGCCGGGCGCGGACGGCTTCTCCTGTTTTGACGAGCACGCGGACGATCTTGCCGGGCATGGGCGCGACAAGGCGTTCGGGACCGCCTGAACCGGACTGGGGGCCCTCGTCCTTCCGCCCCCATCGGCGCCGGCTGTTGACCGCCACGGCCATCGGGGTGTCGCCGACCCGAGCAATCAGCCCGCCGGACGACCCATCGGGCGTCAGCGTGACTTCGTAGCTGGCAATCGGTGTTTCTACACCCGCGGAGCCTCCGTACGTAGGCCCGACCTTCAGGTCGGGCGTGTCAGAGGACGACGGCGTTGGCGGGACCTCTCCGCCAATGAGCAACGACCACGTCTGGCTGTCGACGCGCGCGGCATCGACGTTCCACTCACGGCCATCGAGGGTCACGACGAACTGCCCATCGACCCGATGGACGGTCACCTGCCGGAGTCGTCCGTTGATCTCGATCTCGTAATGCACGGTCAGAAAGTTTCGGCGGGCCTGAAGGCCCGCGCTACATCTGGCGCAGCCCTTCGGCGCGCCCCTGCGATTTCCAGTTGCTGCCTGCCTGGCTGTCGCCGTTTTCGGCGGCCACTGACGCCGCGGAAGCCGCCGGCGAAAACACCGTCCCGATCGCCGCCGCAATGGCAGCCACGTCTTCCGCGGCCGGCGCCGGGTGAACGAACGGCTGCCCGTTGCGCGACTTCAGCACCTCGTCGAGATATGTCGTGTCGAAACGCCCGGCCAGAAAATCAGACTGAGCCAGGAGCCACGTGAAGAACGGCACCGTGGTCTTGATGCCGGTGACCAGATACTCCGAGAGCGCGCGGCGCATCCGCGCGATGGCGGCGGGCCGATCTTCAGCCCACGCGACAAGCTTTGAGATCATCGGGTCGTAGTAGATCGGGACGTCGAGTCCCGCGGTCGCGCCGCTGTCGTCGCGAATGCCGGGGCCTGAGGGCGGGCGCAGCTGCAGCACACGACCGGGCGACGGCAGAAAGTTGCGATCGGGATCCTCGGCGTAGATGCGGCACTCGATGGCGTGGCCCGACGGCTGGAGCACGCGAGCCGGATCGAGATCGAGCGCCTCGCCGCGCGCGATTCGAATCTGCCAGCGCACCAGATCGATTCCGGTCACCATTTCCGTGATCGGATGCTCGACCTGCAACCGTGTGTTCATCTCCAGGAAATAGAAGCGGCCACTCTCGTCGAGCAGAAACTCGATGGTGCCGGCGTTGGTGTAGCCGACCGCACGCGCGACTGCCGCAGCGGCCGAGGTCATCGCCGAGCGCAGCGCCGGCGAGACGGCGAGCGACGGCGTCTCTTCGACGACCTTCTGATGCCGGCGCTGGATCGAGCATTCGCGCTCGACGAATGGCAGAACCGTCCCCTGGCGATCGCCGAGCAGCTGCACTTCCACGTGCCGCGGCCGCGTCAGCCGGCGTTCGATGTACACCGACGCGTCGCCGAACGCGCTGCCTGCCTCCGAGCGAGCGGCCCTGACGGCGTTCGCGAGGTCCGCCGGCTCGGTGACCGTCCGCATCCCCTTGCCGCCGCCGCCGGCAACCGCTTTCACGAGCAGCGGGTAGCCGATCGTGTCGGCGACGCGCGCGACTTCCGCGTCGTCGGCATCCGGTGCGAGCGGCGTCGCGGTTCCGGGGACCACCGGCACGCCGGCGCCCGACGCCGCGGCCCGTGCGGCGGTCTTGCTGCCCATCAACTCGATCGCGCGCGGCGACGGACCGATGAACGTCAGCCCGGCATCGGCCACCGCCGCCGCGAAGTCGCGGTTCTCCGCCAGGAATCCGTACCCGGGATGGACTGCATCGGCGCCCGACCGTCGCGCCGCTTCGACGATGCGATCGATCCGGAGGTAGCTCTCGCGGGGTGCGCTCGGTCCAATCGCGTAGGCTTCGTCAGCCAGCCGCACGTGCAGCGCCGCCCGGTCGCACTCCGAAAAAACGGCGACCGTCGAGATGCCCATCTCGCGGCACGCGCGGATGACACGCACGGCAATCTCGCCGCGATTGGCAATCAGAATCTTCTTCACAAGAGAGGGAGACGCCAGATCCTCAAATCCTCACATCCTCATCCTCGGATTCGAGAATCAGAGAGGGATATTACCGTGCTTTTTCGGCGGGTTCTTGTCCCGTTTGTTTTCCAGATTGCGGAGCGCCGCGATCAGTTTGCGCCGCGTTTCACGCGGATGGATGACCTCATCCAGGAATCCGCGGCCGGCCGCAATATACGGGTTGGCGAATTTTTCGCGAAATTCGGCGACCTTTTCCGCGCGTACGGCCGCAGGATCCTTCGCAGCCTCGAGCTCGCGCTTGTAAAGAATGTTGACTGCGCCCTCCGGTCCCATCACTGCGAGCTCGGCGGTTGGCCACGCGTAGTTGAAGTCGGTGCGAATGTGCTTGCTCGCCATGACGCAGTACGCACCGCCGTAGGCCTTGCGCGTGATCACCGTGACCTTGGGCACCGTCGCCTCGGCGAACGCAAACAGCAGCTTCGCGCCGTGCTTGATGATGCCGCCGTATTCCTGCACCGTTCCCGGCAAAAAGCCGGGCACATCCTCGAACGTGACGAGCGGGATGTTGAACGCATCGCAGAACCGCACAAACCGCGCGCCTTTGACCGACGCGTCGATGTCCAACGTTCCGGCCAGCACGGCCGGCTGGTTGGCGACGATGCCGACAGGGCGTCCGTCGAGGCGGGCAAACCCAATGATGATGTTGCGCGCGAAATGGCGATGCACTTCGAGAAAGTACCCCTCGTCGGCGACCGTGTGAATCAGGTCGAGCATGTCGTACGGCTGATTCGGCGAGCCGGGGACCAGGCTATCGAGCACCTCGTCTTCCCGATCGGCCGAATTGGTCGAAGCTGACCGCGGTGGATCGTCCAGGTTATTGCTTGGCAGAAAGGAGAGGAGGTCGCGAATCAGCGCCAGGCACTCACGATCGTCTTCGACCGCAAAGTGTGCAACGCCACTGGTGGCGTTGTGTGTCATCGCGCCGCCAAGCTCGTCCTTCGACACGTCCTCGTGCGTGACGGTCTTGATCACGTCCGGCCCGGTCACGAACATGTA
>Ga0114129_10005010_pt1 | contig 18650 bp, 11 predicted proteins | sample RhiMetdeltSRZDD1_FD_80071 | JGI IMG/M metagenome (GOLD analysis project Ga0114129, IMG submission 80071) | Populus rhizosphere microbial communities from Tennessee, USA - Rhizosphere MetaG P. deltoides SRZDD1 (version 2) (version 2) | ecosystem: Host-associated > Plants > Roots > Rhizosphere >...
AGGCCTCGGCTTCGCAATCGCCGAGGGGCAGGTGCTCACCGCCTTTCAAGTGATCGAAGGGGCGGCGCGCCTGCGGCTCGTGCGGGCGGGGGCGACACCGGTCGAAACCGACGAGCTCGTCGCGTATGACCGGAGGCAGGACTGGGCGGTCGTGCGCGCCCCAGGTCTCGACGCGCCGGCCCTGGCGCTGGAGCGCGGGCAAGCCGCGGTGGTGGGCGATCGCTGTTTTGCGCTGGACGTCGAGGCGGACGGCACCCGCGTGCTCGCCGACGGCCGGATCAACGGAACCAGCGATCATCCCAAGGCGGGCCCGCGGCTGAGCCTGTCGATGTTCATCGACCGCGGTGGCATCGGCGGACCGTTGTTCGACGACTACGGCTCGGCCATCGCCGTGGTGGGTGGAACGCTGGTCCCGGGTGCCGGCGCCCTGGCCGACCGCCGGGGTTGGCAGGATCAGATGTCCCTGGCCCGCATCGCGGCGGTGCCGCTGTCCGCCATCACCGTACCGGAAAAGGCCGGCGCCATGCCGGCGCGGCTTCCCGACCTCCTCGCGCGAGGCGAAGTCGTCCCGCTCCTGACGGCGACCGGCGACTATGCGGAGGGGCTGTTCGCCCGCGCCATCGTGAAGGGCCCCGGGGGCGCCGTCCCCCGCGACACGGGCCGCGAATTCCGCGCGAGCGACGGCGAGATTTCCGTGCTCACCACCTGGCACGCACAGACCAAACGCAAGGGAACGGCAACCTTCAAGTTGTACGACGTCGAGAACAAGCTCCTCGCCGCGGCTCCGCCCACCAAGATTTCACACAAGCCCGGAGAGCGCACGGAGCTGGCCTGGCGGATTTCCGTCGCAGGCCTTCCGTCGGGTGTATACCGCCTCGACCTCGTGGCGGATGCCGAGCCGATCTGGCGCGCGGGGTTCCGGATCGTGGATTAGACACGCGTGCCTCTGCGCCTGCTGTTCGCGCTCGCTCTCGCGGTGCGGGTGGCGCTCCTGCTGCAGCATCCGGGCGTGTACGGCGACGACTCGGCGGCGCGCCTCGCGTACGCGGACCGGCTCGTGCTCGCCTACCAGCTCCCGCTGCCGCAGCTCCTGGTGGTCGTGATGCGGTGGCTGGCCCCGCATCCGGGGTGGACGCAGCTCGTCTTCGCGACGATCGGGGCCGGGGTGGCCCCCCTCCTCGCCGCGGTGGTGGCGCGCCTGGAGTCGCCTCTGGCCGGACGCGTCGCGGGGGCGCTGGCCGCCGCCCACCCCGTCTTCGTCTACTACTCGCTCGTGCCCTATCAAGAGGGGCCAATGCTCGTGCTCCTGCTCGCGGCCGCGCTCGCCTTGCTGCACGCACGAGACGGCGTCGCCGCGCTGTGCGTGGGCCTGGCCTGCCTCTGCCGCTACGAGGCCTGGATCGCGGCGGCCCTTCTCGTGGCCTGGCGCCGATCACGGGCCTCCGCCCTGTTCACCGTCGTGCCGATCGCGTGGATCGTTTTCTGGCGCGGCCTGTCGCCGGTGGGCACGTACGTGCTCGACCTCGATCCGCACGCGGGGCGCCTGCATCGGCTGGGATTCCTGGTGGCGAAGACGGCTGACTACGCGGGAGCGCTCCTGCTCGTCCTCGGCGCGATCGGCGGCCTCTGGGTCCTCTGGCGCGGCGATCGCCGCTGGCGCGCCGCCGCCGCCTTCGCCGCCGTTGTCGTCGCCGCCGTTGTCGTCGCCGGCCACGAGTTCCCACCGGGCAGCGGCCGCGTCTCGGAGCGCCTCGTGCATCTCCCGGCGCTCGCCACCTGCGCCGGCGCCGGCGTCGTGCTCGCACGGCTCGCGCCGCGTCGCCCGTGGCTGGCGGCGGCGATCACCGCGATCCTCGCCGTCGACGGCTCGCGCCGCGCGCGCGCCCTCGTGGCCGCCGCGCACGACGCGCCCGACGTGCGCCTCGCCCATTCCGTCGCCGCCTTCGTGGAGCGCCGCCTCGGCGCCGGCGCGCACGTGGCCGTCGACGCCCCCGCGGTGGCACCCGCGGAGGTCGAGGCCTACGTCCGCAAGGTCGAGGCCGCCGGCGGCGATGCCGCACGGGCGCGCGCCACCGCTCGTGAGCTCTCGCGGCTCCCGCCCGATGCGGTGCGCGTCGCCGCGCAGCTCGCACGGCCGCCGGGCACGGTCGTGCCGATCGGGGAAGAGGCGGCGCTACTGGCCGTGTTCGACGGCGCACCACGCGCCGGCCGCCCGGTGGCGGAGCTCCGAGCCGGCTCCCGGCGGGCGGTGGTCTATTGGGCGGAGAAACGGTAGGCGCGGCTCAGGCGATCGCGTAGCGCGGACCGGCGATCAGCATCTTGAACGTCTCACCGTCGACGGGCGTCGAGAAGAAGAAACCCTGGCCGTAGCGGCAATGGAGGGCACGGAGCTGCGCCACCTGCTCCTGCGTCTCGACGCCCTCCGCGATCACCTCGAGGCCGAGGTTGTGGCCGAGCCCGACGATCGTGCGCACGATCTCCGCATGCTCGCCGTGGGGGCCGATGTGGCTGACGAACGAGCGGTCGACCTTGAGAGCGTCGATCGGAAAATCACGCAGGTAGCTCATCGACGAGTAGCCCGTGCCGAAGTCGTCCATGTGGATGCCGATGCCGATCCGCCGCAGGCGCAGGAGCGCGTCGCGCACGGACTCGGTGTTCTCCATGATCACGCTTTCGGTGATCTCGAGGCACAGGCGGTCCGGCGGCAGGCCGGTGTCGGCGAGCACGGCCTCGATGCGATCGACGAGGTCGCGCTGCATGAACTGCCGGCCGGACACGTTCACGCTGATGACGAGCGGCTGCGTGCGCTGCACCTCGTCGTGCCAGCGGCGGAGCTGCCCGCACGCCTCGCGCAGGACCCACTCGCCGATCGGCACGATGAGGCCGGTCTCCTCCGCCACGGAGACGAACTCGGTGATGGAGACGAGACCCTGCTCGGGATGCCACCACCGCGCGAGGGCCTCCACCGCCGCGATCTCCCCCGTCTCCAGGGAAACGATCGGCTGGTAGAAGACGCAGAGCTCGCGGCGCTCGATGGCGTGCCGGAGCTGCGTCTCCAGCTGCAGCAGGGCCACCGCCCGCGCGTGCATGGTGGCGTCGAAGACCTCGTAGCGCGCCTTGCCGCGGGCCTTGGCGCGATACATGGCGGTGTCGGCGTCGCGCAGCAGGTCTTCGGGGTTCGCATAACCCTTGCCGCCGAAGGCAATCCCGATGCTGGCCGTCGTGAAGACGTCCTGGCCTTCGAGCGAGAACGGGTGCGAGAGCTCCTGCTGGATACGCTCGGCGACGTGGAAGGCGTCGCGCTGGTCGCCGAGCTCGGAGAGCAGCACCACGAACTCGTCGCCTCCCAGCCGGGCCACGGTGTCGCCCGGCCGGAGCGAGGTCTCGAGCCGGCGCGCGATCGACACGAGCAGCTCGTCGCCGATCAGATGGCCGAGACCGTCGTTCACGACCTTGAAGCGATCGAGGTCGAGGAAGAGCACGGCGAAGAGGTCCTCGGGGCGCCGCTTGCCGCGGCCGAAGGCCAGGGCCAGGCGGTCCATGAAGAGCGCGCGGTTCGGCAGGCCGGTGAGGGCGTCCTGAAAGGCGTCGCGCACGAGCTGCTCCTCGACGCGCTTTCTCTGGGTGACATCCGTCAGTGATCCCGCGATGCGGTACACGTCGCCCACGCCGTTGCGCACGGCCAGGCCGCGGGCCAGCACCCAGCGGTACTCGCCGTTCTTGTGCTGCACCCGGTGCTCGTGGAGGAAGTGGGAGGTGAGCCCCTCGAGGTGGGCGCCGATCTCCATGCGCAGATGCTCGATGTCCTCGGGGTGCACGCGGCCGAACCACTCGCGCACCGACTCCGCGATCTCGCCCTCGCCGTAGCCCAGGATGGCCTTCCAGCGCGGAGAGAAGTAGATCGCCTTCAGCTTGAGGTCCCAGTCCCAGAGGCCGTCGTTGGCCCCCCGCGCGGCCAGGGCGTAGCGCTCCTCGCTCTCGCGCAGCGCCGCCTCCGCCCGGCGCTTCTCGCTGACGTCGCGGAAGCTCCAGACCCGGCCGACGATGTCCTGGCCGAGGCGCTGGGGTTGCGAGTAGCGCTCGAAGACGCGGCCGTCCCTGAACTCGATGACGTCGAAGCTGGCGGCGTAGGGCCGGCCGTTCAGGTCGCGCACGCGGGCGAGGAACGCCTCGGGGTTCTTGAGCTGGCCCGAGATGTGGTCGAGGCTGCGCGCGTCGTCGCCGCTCGCCACCGCCTCCGCGTGCAGCCGCCACATGTGGAGGAACTTCTGGTTGAAGCCGGCGATGCGCCCGGCGACGTCGACGACGAGGATGCCGTCGGCGGTGGCCTCGAGCGTCGCCCGCTGGAGCGACAGCGACCTCTCGATCTGGCCTTCGGCCTTCGTCCTCTCCTCGACCTCCTTGCGCAGCTCCTCCGTCCGCACGGCCACGCGCCCCTCCAGCTCGCGGTTCGCGGTCAGGACGTAGTTCGCCACGCTGTAGGCCACGAAGAGGCCGACCAGCGCGGACAGGCCGTAGATGAGGGCGGACACGCGGTCGGTCAAGCGCGCGACGTCGTAGTACTCGTCGCGGGCGCGCTGGACGCGATCCTTCTCCGCCCGCTCGACGAGAGGCATCTGCCCCTGCAGCACGCGCCGCGCCAGCGGCTCCGCCCGCGTGGACAGCTCCATGATGGCGCGCACGTTGTCGACACCGAAGCTCTCGAAGACGATCGTCCACGACTGCAGCAGGCTGTCGCACTGCAGGGTGAGCTCCTGGGCGGCACCGCGTGCGTCGTCGGCAGAGAGCTCGCGGAGCTGCTGCAGGTTGCCGCGCATCACGTCGACCTGCCGGGCGAAGGCCGCTCGCTCCGCGGCGTCCACGGCGTCGGTGCGCGGCTCCGCGTAGACCTCGCTGAAGAGGGCCATCTGCCGCTGGAGCACGCTGAGCTCCAGCTTGAGCGAAGCGATCAGGGCCTGGCGCGCAATGGCCTGGCGCAGCACCTCGAAGGTCTCGTCGCGGCGGGTGCGGCTCCAGAAATGGATCCCGACGTTCAAGACGAAGAGCGAGATCAAGAAGGCGAACGTGAGGACGAGCCGCTTCTGGAAGGACATATCAGCGGAGCGGGTAGCCCTCGTCGGCGGCGGACTTGCCGTCGATGCGCAGGACCTTGACGCCGGGCGGGACCTTGGAGGAGTCGGCTACGCTGATCGCGCCGGGGATCTGCCGCACGAGGTCCGCGGCCACGCGCATCGAGACGACGCGCTTGGGTGCGCTCTGGGCCTCCTCCCGGAAGACCTTGGCGATCCAGTAGTGCCGGTACTGGCTCTCCGTCTTCTCGTAGACCTTGCCGAGCAGCAAGGCCCTTTCGCTCGAGCCCGTCGGCGGCACCAGCACCACCACCCGGAGGTCGCCTTCCCAGAACTGGCGATCGCCGAGGAAGATCTTCCGCAGCTCGGCGAGGCTGAGATCGTCGACCGGCACCTCGCCGTGGGCGACGATCGCCAGGCGGATCCCGGGCGGCTCCACCACGAGGTCCGGGGCCGTCCCCGGCGCGCCCATGGGCGCGAGCAGTATCGTCAGGACAAGCGCGCGCATGTTCAGAAAGTGAAGGCGGCCTGCCCGAAGACCGCATTGCGGAAGGGACCGGCGTCCTTCTCGCGCCGCTGGTACTCGCCCTTGAGCGCCACGAAGTCGGACGCGTCGAGGCGGACCCCGGCCAGCCATCCCCGGCCGTTCGCCGCCCCCGGCATGAGGTGATCGCCGGCGTCGAGCCGGACGTCCTCCCAGCGCGCGTAGGGCTTCACCTTCGACGAGACGCGCCACGCCGCCTGGACGTACCACGCGCGGCTCACGAACCGGTCCTCGCGCCCGATGCGGCGGTGCCGCACCTGGAGGTACTCGGCGATGAGCTCGGGCTTCTCGCGGGTGAGGGCGGCGTAGGCCGCGCCGATCCCCTCGCGGAACTCCGCCCGCGTCGGGCCGTAGTAGGTCTGGACCTTGTCTTCGTACCACGAGCCGCCGACCTGGAGACCTCGCACCCAGTCCGGCTTGGCCGACAGCCGGCCCACCCACGCGCGATGGTTGTTGATGTCGGCGGGCGCGTCCGGCCGACCGGGGCCGCCGCCGCGCCCGTTGCCGATGCCCACGAGGTATCCGAGGTTGGCCCCCTTGGACGGGATGGCCCCCTCCGCGAAGGCGCCGATGAAGTGGAGGGGCAGGAACGGATTCGCGAAGTCCAGGGCGCGCGGACGAGCGATCGAGGTCTGCAGCCATGGACCGTGATGGAACGCGACGTTCCAGTAGCCGATGGGGGTGTGGAAGCGGCCGATCGACAGCTTCAGGTTGTCGCTGTGGGTGTACTTCAGGATGCTGCGATGGAGGTCGGCGTTGGCCCCGGTGGGCTGCGCCTCGCCGTGGTCGCCGTAGGCCGAGCCGCCGCTGGTGACGCTGACCTCTCCGAAGAACGCGATGCGCGAGGAGAGCTGCGACGTGAAGTGCAGGACGAACTGTCCCTGGAAGAACCCGCTGTTCGAGGCCGCGGAGTCGGCATCGGTGGCGGAGTAGCCGGCGTCGGCGAAGCCGAGGAGGTCGAGGGAGGGGTATGTCGTTTCCTCGACCATACCCGCCGCCGGCGTCTCCGCAGGCGGCACCTCCGCGGCCCGGCCCGTCACCGCGGCGAGAACGAAGGTAAGGGGCGCGGCCACCGCCGCCAAGACCCGCAGCACCTTCATTTGCATTGCCTGGACGCCCTCTTAATAAGAGCCTGCTGCGGATAACGTTAGCGCAGTCCGTCCGCCGGCGCCAGCACGGCGTCGTCCTCTTTGTCGTTGACGGCGTCTTCGGCGGGCCGGGCGGAGGCGAGGCGTTCTTGGGCCCCCGCCAGGAACTCCCGGGCAAGGTCGCCGTGATCGGGATCGTCGCGCAGGCATTCGCGGTAAGACTCGATCGCCTGCGGCAGCCAGCCCACCTCCTCCGCCATCCCCGGCCGGATCAGCCAGTGGAAATCCGCGCGGTACACGAAGAGGGACGTGCCCACGCGAGCCAGCGGCGCCTGCGCCCGAAGCTGATCCATGAGCTGCCGCACGGCACGCGGGAAGTACACGCCCTGGAGGTTGGTGGCGCTCACCGCCACGATGTCGCCGGGCCGGATGTGCAGGCCGAACGCCTCCGGGAAGGGGCGCATCACGCTGGGAAGGAGGTCGTACGGGATCCCGTAGGCGTCCGGCGACGCCGTGCCGAAATACGAGAGCTTGATCCGCGGGATGTGGCGATCGTGGACGTACTCCGAGAGCCGCTCGAGGTCCTGTCCCCAGTCGACGTTGGAATCGGCCAGGTAGCGATAGCCGCCGTACGGCCCGCCCGCCAGCTCATTGAAAAAGGACAGATGGTGCGGATGACGTGCGAGCGTGCCCACGGCGTACCACGCGGCCAGGGCGGCCACCGCGCCGCGCCAACGCCCACCGCGATCCCACAGCCGCGCCGCCGCCACCCCCGCCGCCACGAACAAGAACGGCAGCAGCGGCAGCAGGTAACGAACACCGATGTTGACGTGGGTCGTGAGCGCCGCCAGCGCGAACACCACGACGGGGACCCACACGAACGGCGCCGCCCGCCCGGTGAGCGTCGCGGGGGCGGCCAGGATCAGGAGCAGGAACGGAAGCGGCGACTTCAGGACGAAGGCCACCGGAAAGTAGTACCACCAGCCTTCCGTCGACGTCGTTCCCATCAGGAACGCGCGCCGGCCCTGGGAACGCCCGGTGAGATCCCAGAGACCGTGGGCGTAGGCCTCGGGCAGCAAGTGACGGTGAGCCGCACTCTGCGCTACGGACGCCACCACGCTCGGGGTGTCGGCCGCTCGCCACGAGAGCGGCTCCGCCAGCGGGCGCGCCGCCGCCTCGAATCGAAAGCGATAGCCGGCCCACAGGACGACGTACGCGACGGCGGCAACGGCGGCCAGGCCTCCCACCGCGGCCGCGAGCCGTCGGCCGCGCTCGCCCGCCGCGTCGCGCCGCCCCACCTCGACGACCGCCAACAGCGGCAGGACGACGCTCAACAGCAGCGCCGAATGCTTGGAGAGCAGCGCCGCCCCCAGGGCCGTCCCCGCCCATGCGATCCGCCACGGAGTGGCGCGCTCGAGGACGCGCTCCCCCGCCACCACCGCCAGGAAAAAGAAACAGGCCACCGCTGCGTCGTTGGTGACGAGGGCGCCGTGGGCGAGCACCTCCGGCGACAGGACGCAGAGGAAGAGCGCGGCCGCCGCCGCCCGCCGCCCCCAGTGCCGGCGGCACCAGAGATAGAGGCCGGCCGCCATCAGGACGGCGACCATCGACATCGCGGCGCGCCCGGCCAGGAGCAGGCGGTCGGCGTCGTTCCATTCGTACAGGAAGCGATGGCCGAACTTCCAGGCGTGCGGCTCGAGCCAGGCGGGATCGCCGTCGTCGAAACGCACGGACAAGGCCAGGAGCGGCAAAGCGCCGATCATCTTCGCCAGCGGGGGATGCACGGTGTTCATGCGGAAATCGCCGGCGAACGCCGCCGCGTATCCCACCGGCAGGTACATCGTCTCGTCGAAGGTGGCGGAGTGTGTCCGCGCCGCCGACACCGCCACGCCGACATACGCGGCAAGGGCGGCGGTGACGGCCAGCGCTTCGCCGCGCCGCGTCATCGATGCGCGGTGACGTCGGCCGTCGGGAGGCGATAGACCGCGAACTCCTGGTTCTCGTACAACCGGTCGAAGGTCAGCGACACCGCCGCCGGCATCACCACGTAGTCGGCGGCGTACTTGCGCCCGAGATCGCGCAGCCGCTCCGCGCCGAACCCCTCGTAGACGCCGGCGTCGTGGCCGCCGGTCTCCTGCATGCGCACCGCCCATTCCCGCGCGAACTGCCACGAGAAGAACTGCTGCGTGCCGTCCTTCCATTCCCCGACGATCGCGCGCTCGGAGAACACCCGGAAGCCTTCGCGGCTGGGCGGCGTCAAGACCACGGCATCGACCGGCGTGTTGTCACGTACCCAGACCTGCACGTCCGTCCATGGCTCGCCGGCCAGGGCCACCATCGTCGCCGCGTACATCGAGGGCAGGGCGAACACGAGGGCCGCGCCCGCCGCCGCCGCGGGCAGGAGCCGCCCGCGCCAGCCCGGCTCGAGGCGCGCGGCGCGCATCAGGACGAATCCCACCGCGCACGCGAGCACGCCCGCGCGATCGAGCAGCGCAGAAGCGGCGAGGGTGAGCTGCGGCAACCCGAGGCGCTCCGGCACCGGCGCCGCCCCCGCGGTCGCGGCCAGCACGAGGGCCACCCCGCCGAAGGCCATTACGCCCAGCGGCAGGCGGCTGCCCTGTGTCACGAGAAAGAGCACGAGGCCGACGACGAGCCATGCCGGCTGCTGCAGGAGCAGCCCTGCAAAAACGAACACCGCCGCCACGCGCGCGAGGCCGCCCCAGCCCCAGGACACGACCAGCAGGCGCGCGATCCAGAGAAGGGCGAGGACGGTGAGCCACTTCGTACTGCGCAGGAGCTGGGCCTCGATGATGCGGCGGGCGGGCAGGACCTCGGAGAAGAACACCCCGGCCACGCAGAGCAGCACGACGCCGACCGCGAGATGAACGGCCGGGCGCCGGCGCTCGTTCGGCGGCGCGACCACCAGGCCCATGGCGGCCACCGCGAGCAGCAGCAGGTATCGGGCGAACACCGACACCGGCACGCTGAAGGGGAACGTGTGCGGGGCCGAGCGCTGCCGCATCATTTCGACCCACCGCGGCCAGTCCGCGGCGGACACGGGATCGTGACGCGCCACGAGCCACAGGAGGGCGGGCGAGGCGAGAGCGGCGCACGTGAGCAGGTCGAGGGCGATCGCCTTCACGCCGCGCGACCGCCATCGCCACGCGGTGTCGAGGCCGATGAGGGCCAGCACGTGGGCGGCGTACAGCGCATGGACGTCGAAGGCGAGGCCGCACAGGGCGAAGGCGACGCGCGTCCGGCCCGCGAGCTGGAAGTACAACGCCCACAGGAGCAGGGCGGTGGCCGCGTGGGCATGGGTGAGCCGCGGCCAGTAGGTGAACTCCGCCCCGAGGCTCGGCACCGCGCCGATGTAGAGGAAACAGGCCACCACCCCGGCCGGCACCGAGTCGAACAGCAGGCGTCCCAGGGCGAACATGGCCCCCAGCGCCGCCAGGTGGCCGAGGGCGTAGAGGGCGAAGTACACCGGCTCGACCTGCCCCGCCACCTTCGTGAGGGGGGCCACCACGTGGAAGAAATAGGAGACGTAGCCGTCGAACGAGCCGAGCACGGGATCGCGGGCGTAGAGAGCCGGCTCGGCCAGGTGCTTGACCAGGGGCACCTGCAGGCTCTGGTTCGAGCCCCCGAAACGATAGCCCTTCCATCCCATCGAGCCGACGGCCAACAAGGCGAGGGCGAAGACGAGGTAGGTGGAGACAGCAGGGCGGCTCGAAGGCCGCGCGTCGTCGGACATGAGCGGGATGCGACGTTAGCCCGCACCCGCGCGCCCTGTCAAACTCGTCGCGCTCCATCGCTTGTAGTCGGTGGGCGCGAGGGGCAGAATCCCCTCGCACGAATGACGCCCGACCTCCCCAAGCACCTCCGCGTCCTCATCGTCGAAGATTCCGAGGACGACGCGAGGCTCCTGGAGCGGCAGCTCCGACAGGGCGGCTACGATCTGCACGCCACCCGCGTCGACACTCTTGCCGATCTGCGCCGGGCGCTGGAGCACGACTGGGATCTGCTCCTCTCCGACTTCGCCCTGCCCGGCTTCACCGCCCTGGACGCCCTCGCCGTCCTGCGCGACGACGGCCGCGACATCCCCGCCATCGTCGTGTCCGGCACCGTGGGCGAGGACGTTGCGGTGGAGGCCATGCGCGCCGGAGCGCACGACTACTTCGCGAAGTCGGAGCTGCGCCGGCTGGTGGCGGCCACCGAGCGCGAGCTGCGCGAGGCGTCCCGACGGCGGCAGGCGCAGGTCGCGCAGCGCGAGCTGCAGCAACGGTTCGAAGCGATGGCCAACAGCGCGCCCGTCCTCATCTGGATGGCGGGACCGGACGGCACCCGGAGCTGGTTCAGCCGGCCCTGGCTCGAGTTCCGCGGCCGCACGCCGGACGACGAGAAGGGGCGCGGCTGGGCGGCCGGCGTTCACCCCGAGGATCGGGAGCGGTACGTGGCCGAGGTCGATGCCGCCGCCCGGACGCGGGCCGTCTTCCGCACGGAGTACCGCCTTCGCCGTGCTGACGGTGAGTTCCGCTGGATCCTGGAGAGCGCGGCCCCCCTCTTCGGCGACATCGGCGAGTTCGCCGGCCACATCGGCTCCGCCGTCGACATCACCGACGAGAAGGAGGCACGGGAGGCGGCGGAAGCGGCCAGCCGGCTGAAGGACGAGTTCCTGGCCACCCTCTCCCACGAGCTGCGCACGCCCCTGAACGCCATCCTGGGATGGGCGCACCTGCTGCAGGAGCCGTCGAGCGACGAGGACACGCGCCGCAAGGCGGTGACCACCATCGAGCGCAACGCGCGCCTGCAGGCGCATCTGGTGTCCGACATGCTCGACGTATCGCGCATCGTCACCGGCAAGCTGCACCTCAACGTGCAGACCGTCGACCTCGCCCACATCGTCGACCAGGTCGCGCTGTCGCTGCGACCGGCACTCGAAGCCAAGCAGGTCCGCTTGGAGCGCGTGCTCGAGCCGGCGGCCGTCCGGTTGTCCGCCGACGACGAGCGCCTCCGCCAGGTGGTGTGGAACCTGCTCTCGAACGCAATCAAGTTCTCACCGGGGCAGGCGGCCATCCGGCTGGCGATCCGCGCGGAGGGCGCAGAAACGCGGCTCGAGCTGGAAGACGAAGGGCCCGGGATCCCCGCGGAGTTCCTTCCCTTCGTCTTCGACCGCTTTCGCCAGGCCGACTCGTCCATGACGCGCCGCCACGGCGGCCTCGGCCTGGGGCTCGCCATCGTCCGGCACCTGGTGGAGGCCCACGGCGGCCGCGTGGAGGCCGCGAACCGCACCGATCGCAGCGGCGCCCGGCTCAGCGTGTTCCTGCCCCGCCGTCTGACGGCGGAAGCCGCGAACGTCGCGCCCCCCGGACGCGCCGAGCCGTCCCCGGCGCCCGCCCTGAGCGGTGTCCGCGTGCTCGTGGTGGAAGACGACGCCGACTCCCTCGACCTCGTGCGGACCGTCCTCGAGCGGGCGGGCGCCCGCGTGCGGACCGCCACCACGGCGGCGGAGGCCTTCAAGCACCTCACCGCCGAACGTCCGGACGTCCTCGTCTCCGACATCGGCATGCCCGGCGAGAGCGGCCACGAGCTGATCCGCCGCGTGCGGCGGCTGGCTCCCCACGAGGGGGGACTGACGCCGGCGGCCGCGCTGACCGCGTTCGCGTCCCCCACGGATCGCACCGGCCTGCTCGAGGCGGGATTCCAGCGCCATCTCCCGAAACCGGTGACGCCCGCTCACCTGCTCGAGGCGGTGGCCGACCTCGCCGGGCTCTCCCGCCCGCCGAACGCCACCCCGTAGGCCGCCGTCGAGCCCAGGCCGCGCCCGCGATCGGAGGCGAACAGGATCGTGGCGCCATCCGCGGACCACGAAGGCTCGACTTCGTCGGCGGCGTCGTCCGTGACAGTCACGATGCGGCCGTCGACTGTCGAGAGCACCTCGATGTCCCACGAGCCGCCGCGCCAGACCTGAGCCACCGTCCATCCGCCGTCCGGAGACAGGCGCGCGTGCCTGGCCGGCGCTCCTTCGAACATCGCGTCGCTCACGCCTTCGGGCACGACCCTCGCCGCCCCGACGCGGCCGTCGCTGCAGGCCGGACCCTGCAGCGGCTCGCCGACGGGCAGGCGCGTCCCGTCCGTCGCCCGAATGATGTACACGCCCCCTTCGATGCCGAGCCAGGCCACGCCCCCGCCGCAGGCGATGGGTGTCGCCTGCAGATATCCGCCGGGGGCGACTCTCCGCCAGGCGGGGACGGGACCGGGGCCGGGTGTGGCGAGCCCCACGGCGAGGCCGAGAGCGGCGGCGATGGCGGCGTGGCGCCACGTCGTCCACGGGCGAGCGACCAGGGCGAGCAGCGCGAGGGCCGCACCCAGGCGCGGACACGCGACGACGTTGGCGGCGCCGTGCGCCCAGCCGGCGAAGTGATGCGGCAGCGGCGACGCGCAGAACGCGGCGAGGGCGAGCACCGTCCATCGCGTGCGCCGGCTCCGCGTGGAGTCGGAAACCGTCACCGCCGCCGGCAGCACGAGCAGCACGAAGTGATACGAGGCGGCCAGAGGCGACGCCGCCAGGGCGCCGCATACGAGGATCGACCACTGCGCGGCGGGCGTGCTTCCGGCGGCGGCCGCCGCCGCCACCGCCATCACGGTGAGCGCGGTGGGAAGGCCGCGGGCGAGGCTCCGCGCGAGCCGCGGCCAGTCGGCGGCGGGATGCGGGTTGAGGTCCGGCTCCGCCTCGAAGAGCCGGCGCGAGAGGCTGGAAGCGCTCTGCCACTGCGTCGAGTACGGATCCTGGATCCGGCCGTCGAGACTGGCGGGCAGCACCTCGCGCGCATAGACGCGATGGACCTCGCCGCCGAGCGCGAGCCACGACAGCGCGGTCAACAGGAATACCCCGCCGGCCAGGCCCGCGGCCGCGCGCCATCGGCGCTGCCACACGAAGAGGGCTAGAAACGGCAGGCCGTACAGCTTGAGCACCACCACCGGCGCGATCAGGGCCCCGCTCAGCATCCATCGCCCGCCGATCGCCGCCGCCAGCGACGCGGAAATCAGCAGGAGCAGCAGCGGGTACGGCTGACCGTAGGCGAGCGCGTTGCCGAGGGCAAACGCCGGCAAGAGCGCGAGGACGAGGAGAGTCCGGGTCCGGATCGACAACCACCGTCCGAGCACGAGGAGCGACCCCGCGTACGAGAACGCCAGGACCCACGTCCAGACCCGCTTGGCCCCGGCGGCTCCCGCGTGGGCCATCGGCCGCAGCAGGAGCGCGTTCGCGGGAGGGTGAGGCACGAACGAGCCGAGCCCGTGCAGTCCCTCGCGGCGGGAGGCCTCGTCGAAGACGGCGCGCTCGTAGATCCGCGCGACGCCCGTTCCATTCCAGGCCGCGCGCGCCGGCACGTAGTAGTTCGCGAAGTCGCTGCCGATGCGGCCCGCGGCGGGATGGAGGCCCGCGGCCAGGGCCGCGGCCGACAGCACTCCGATCGCCAGGTGCCGGTTAGAAAACCAGCTCGGCCTGGACGGCACCGCGGTCGCTCCGTCCCTGCCCCTCGAAGCCGTACTCGACGCTCAGGCGGAAGCGCTCCCGCAGCCAGAAGCGAAAGCCGGGGTGGAAGGCGGTGATGGACTCGTTCGCCGTCAGCGCCGAGGTCGGCCGCTGCTGCCAGCTCGCGCGCGCCGTCAGCGCCAGAGCGACGTCCTTGAGCGGACCCGGGACCGACTTCTCCACGAGATGGTAGTCCGCCTGGGCGAACCCGCCATGGAAGCTCGCGGCTATCCCGCTACCGCCGCCCCCCCCTGTCGCCGGCGCCGAATCGCTGTTGCGCGCGTACATGTACAGGCCGTAGACGTTGAGCTTCGACAGCGGCCAGAGGTCCGCGTCGCCGCCGACGCGCAGCAGGTGGTCCCGCCACGACTGCGGACCGGTGGGAACGACCGCGGCCAGGGTGTTCCGGCCCACGTACGAGAACACGCCGAATCGGCTGGTATCGCCGCGGCGGCTCGCGCGAAGGAAGAGATTCCCTTCGAAGTCGCCGGTCTCGCGTGGACGCCCGGCCGCCTCGAGGATGCCGTCACCCACCGGGTCCTCCGCGCCGCCGGTCACCGCCGCCGACCAGTGGTACCTGTCGCCGGAAAGCGAGCCGCCGATCTCCAGCGCCCGCTGATACGCGCCGACGGCGTCCTGCTCGCGCCCGCTGCTCGAGAAGTACATCGGATACGAGAACAGCTGCGGCGTGCGCACCTGGGTGAACGGCAGGTCGAGCTCCATCCGCCCGGCGCGCACGTAGAGTTTGCCGTCGGAAAGGATGTCCAGGCGCACCCAGATGTCCGTCGGCTCGGTATACGTCTTGGTATTCTCGGAATCGTCGAAGAGAAAGCCGGCGTCCGCCCAGTACGAGACGTGCCGGCCGAAGCTGCCCGCCGACACCAGCCTCACGAAGCCGACCGTGGAATCGTCGGCGCGCTGGCGCAGGTTGCGGGTGGCGCTGGCCCGGGCGCGCACGGGGATGCTCTTGATCCAGTCGGTGATCTGGAAGGGGTCCTCGTTGTCGAGGCGGAACCCGCGCTCCTTGAACCGGTACCCGGTCTTGTTGAGCTTCGGAAACCCCTGGTGGCACATGTGGCATTCGACACCGAGGCGATCCGCGAAGGCGGGGATGGCGGAGGCATCGACGGCGGCCAGGAGGGGCGCGGCGGCCACCGCGAGCACGGCCCAGGCGCGTCGCATGCTGGCCTTCATTCTACCGGCTCTCGCGCGACCGAGCCACGTACCCACGCGATCAGCAGCAGCAGGGTGACACTCACGGCGGGGACGACGAGCGCCGAGCGCACGCCTCCGGCGACGGCCGTCGCCTGCCCGGCCAGCCAAGGGACGGCACCCGCGCCGAACCCCGCCACCGCGAACACCGGGCCCGCCGCCGACGGCCGCCGCTCCTGCGTGTAGGCGACGAGCGACGCGGCGAGGATCGGAAAGATCGGCGCGCAGGCGAGGCCGGCCACCACCGTCGCCGCCCAGATCCCCGTGACGGACTCCGTCCAGAGAAGCACGCCCGCGGCCACCCCCGTCGTCACGAGGCCACCCACGTACACGGACCGCTCTCCCCAACGCGCCAGTACCGGCGGCGCGGCGGCACGGCCGGTGAGCAGCGCGCCCCAGAACGAGGCGCCGATGATCTGCGGCAGCGTGCTGCCCGCCGGCACGTACGCCGCCGCCAGCGAGATGACCCAGGCGCCCACCGACGACTCCGTGCCCGTATACAGGAACATCTGCGCGGCGAGGATGGCGAGCGTCCGCACCGACGCCGGCGAGACGTTCGCTGCCGCTCGGAGGTCCTCGATGACCGGCACGCGCGCGGGCAGCAGCGCCCCCAGGCCGGCGAACGGCAGCGCGATCAGGAGCGGGCCCAGATCCGCACGCCCGGCCGCCTCCAGCGTCGCGAAGAGCAGCGGCGAGCACACCGCCCCCGCGCCCCACAGGATGTTGAGATGGCTGAGGGCGGCCGCACGGCGATGCGGGTGGCGGCGCGCCACGAGGATGTTCGTCGACGGGATCACGAGGCCGAGGCCGAAGCCCATCACCACCACCGCGCCCAGCGCCCACGGCCAGCCCAGCCACAGCGCCACCAGCCCGGCCGCCGCCAGCGGATAGCCGGTCACGAGGCTGCGCCGCACGTTGGCGCTGGAGACGATGGCGCCCAGCGAGTGCGACGCGAACTGCACGAGGAAGAGCCAGGACAAGGCCGGGAGGGGCACGCCGCTCTCGGCGTGCAGATGCCGCACGAAAGGACCGAGGATGACGGTGGCCGATCCGGTGAGGAGGAAGCCGCAGTAGAGGGCGGCGATCGTTCCCGAGGCGAGCCGGTTGGCGGCCGGCTCTTCCGTCATGCGAGGACGGTGGAGCCCTTCCGCGATCCGCCGTCGGGCTTGCGCGAGCTGCCGGGCGCCGCCGTCGATTCACGCACGATGAGCTGGGGCATCACCGTGATCTCCGCGGGCGTCGTCTCCCCGGCGAGGCGGCGCAGCAGCGTGCGCGCCGCCATCTCCCCCATCTCCGCCAGCGGCTGGCGCACGGTGGTGAGGCCGGGGTTCTGGAAGGCCGCGCTCTGCACGTCGTCGAAGCCGACCACGGAGACCTCGTTCGGCACGTGCCGCCCCGCCTCGCGGAAGGCGCGCATGGCTCCGATGGCGGAGATGTCGTTGAAGGCAAAAAGCGCGGTGAAGGGATGGCCGCGCTCCAGGAGCTTGCGCCCGAAGACGTAGCCTTCCTCGTAGGCCTGGTCCGGCGTGAAGCTGCCGCCCAGCGACTGGCCTTCGAGCTGCAACGTCAAGTCCGGCCGGATCTCGAGGCGAAGATGTTTGGCCGCCTTGAGGATCGCGTTCCAGCGGTACTCGGTGTCGGCGCTCGTGCGGTGGCCCTTGAAGAACGCGATCTCCTTGTGGCCGAGCTCGGCCAAGTGCGTGAGAGCGAGGAGCGCGGCCTGGTCGTGATCGATCACCACGTTCGTGACACCCGGGAACTTGCGGTGCCCCGCCACCACCACCGTCGGCAGCGCGGGGGCCGCCTCGAGCGGCGTGTTGATCAGGAGGAACCCTTCGACGGCGCGGTCGATGAGGACGCGGAAGTATTCCTCGAGGCGCTCCGGGCGATTGCGGTGGCTGGCCACCAGGAAGAAGTAGCTCTCGCCGACCAGATGCGCGTCGGCGCCCGAGAGCACAGTCGCCCCGTAGCCCTCGCTGACCTCCGGCACCAGGATCCCGATCGTGAAGCTGCGGCGCGACCGCAGCGATCGCGCGAGCTGGTTCGGCCGATAGCCCATCTCCTGCGCCGCCGCACGGATGCGCTCCTGCGTCTTGGCGGGTATCGACTGCGCGCCGGGGGCGCCGTTGATGACGAGGGAGACGCTGGCCGGCGACAGACCCAGGCGCTGCGCGAGCATCTTGAGCGTGACGGGCTGGCCCGGCTTCGGCGCGGCCGCGGCCGCCGCGCGCCGCGGACCCTTTGTCTTCATTCGGGGCAGTCTGTCATACGCCGCTGAAAAAATCTCTTGACAGCGGACCGGCTCCTGGAGCGAAAATGGCGAAGCTCTACTTAAACGTTTTACTAACCGAGGAGGAGAACGGTGCGCAAGCTGTTGTCGTGCCTCGCGCTTCTGGCCACGCTGGTCCCCGTTTCCGTGATGGCGCAACGTTCGAGCGCCACGCTGCGCGGGACCGTCACCGATCCGTCCGGGGCGGTGCTCATCGGGGCCAAGGTCGCGCTCAAGGGAGAAGACACGGGCCTCACCCGCACGGCGACGACCAACGCCGCCGGGGCGTACTCGTTCACCGACCTGCCGGTCGGCGCCTACCGGATCGAAGTCACGCACGAAGGCTTCAAGGCCGCCCTCCACAAAAATATCGTATTGAATGTCGCCGACGTGCGCGCCCTCGACGTGCCTCTCGAGACGGGCGGCGTGGCGGAGACGATCAGCGTCGAGGCGTCGGCGGTGCAGGTCAAGACGATGGGCGGCGACGTCTCCGGCCTCGTCACCGGCGAACAGGTGCGCGAGCTGCCGCTGAACGGCCGCAACTTCGTGCAGCTCACCCTGCTCATGCCCGGCGTCAGCCAGTCGGAGACGGGCTTCAACGTCACCGACAAGGGGCTCATGGGCGGCGTCGACCTGTCCGTCTCCGGCAGCTCCGTGAACGCCAACATGTGGACGGTGGACGGCGCCAACAACAACGACGTCGGCAGCAACCGCACGATCCTCGTCTATCCGTCCGTGGAGGCCATCGAGGAGTTCAAGATCCACCGCAACAGCTACGGCGCCGAGTTCGGACAGGCGTCGGGCGCGCAGATCAACATCGTGACCCGCCGCGGATCGAACGCCTACCAGGGCAGCGTCTTCTACTTCGGCCGCAACGATGCCCTGAATGCGACGAACTACTTCCTGAAGCAAGCCGGCAAGGAGAAGGACGCCC
>Ga0114129_10005011_pt1 | contig 18648 bp, 17 predicted proteins | sample RhiMetdeltSRZDD1_FD_80071 | JGI IMG/M metagenome (GOLD analysis project Ga0114129, IMG submission 80071) | Populus rhizosphere microbial communities from Tennessee, USA - Rhizosphere MetaG P. deltoides SRZDD1 (version 2) (version 2) | ecosystem: Host-associated > Plants > Roots > Rhizosphere >...
GACTGCGTCGAAGGCGGCGCGTCGGTGAGCTTCATGCTGCCGCTGACTCGTGACCGGGCGACGGCATTCTGGCGGCGCGTGGCGAAGGACGTGGTCTCTGGCGATCGCGCGTTGATCGTCGCCGAAGATGCGAACGGCCTGTGCGGGACGGTCCAGCTCGTGCTCGGCCAGCCCGAGAACCAGCCGCATCGCGCCGATCTGTCGAAGATGCTCGTGCATCGCCGCGCCCGGCGCCAGGGACTGGGGGCGGCGCTGATGCGCGCCGCCGAAGCCACGGCCCGCGAGTGCGGCAAGACGCTGCTGGTGCTCGACGCGGTCACCGACGGTGACGCCGCGCGCTTGTACGCGCGTTTGGGCTGGGTGCGTGTCGGCGACATTCCCCGCTATGCCTTGATGCCGCGCGGAGGCTTTTGCAGCACCACCGTCTTCTATCGCGATTTGAGTACGTAGTGTCCGGCTTTAGTCGGACTTCAGCGCAGCGATCCGGCTGTTGATGTCGTCCGCGCGCTGGCTTGCGCGGAACTCGATGATGCGGAAGTCGGCGAGTCCGTGCGAACAAAACGGATCCTGCTGAATGATGGTCTGAATCTCGTCCCGGCTCGCACCGACTGCGATGATAATCCCGCCGTCTCTCGGACTCTTCCGGCCCGAGACGAGGAAGTGGCCAGACGCGTAGTACTTCTTCAGAAACTTGACGTGCGCCGCCATGTGGCGGTCGATTTCCGCGAGGTCGACTTTGTAGATCAGTTCGATGACAAACATCTCCGCACGAGCTTCTCGCAAACATGCCGCGGCGTAAAGCCCCGAGCGATGCCGGCACTCGAGGGTCGGTAGCCCTGCCACTCGTCGTTGCGAGAGTAGAATGCGGCCATGAAGAACCTGATCGCCGGTTTTACGGCGGGTCTTGCGCTTGGACTTGTTGGGGCCACCGCCGCTCTCGTCAGCGACCCTCTGACGGCCAGTGCCGTCGAGGTCTCGCCGCAGGCTCGCGGAGCGAGCCTGAGCACCGTCAAGGTCGTCCTCGAGAACGCCCGCGTCCGGGTGCGGGACGTGACGTTCCCGCCGGGGGTGACGGGTATGCACACCCACGAACTGCCGCACGTCGGCATCGTGATTCAGGGAGGCACGCTGGTATTCAGGTACCCGGACGGCACGTCCGAGACGATGAAACTTGACCTGGGAGGCGTAGGATTCCGCGAGGCAAACGTCACGCATGAACCGGTCAACCCGGGCTCCTCGCCGGTGCGGGTGATCGAGGTCGAACTCAAATAGCGGCTGGAGCGTCAGTAGCCCTTCCACAGCCATTCAAGGGCCGCGGGCAGCGTTTGCTGCTTGACGGCGCGATCGCAATGTCCGGCGTTGCGGGCGAAGACGAACTGGTAGTGGTAGCCCTTGGCAGCAAGGACTCTGGCCATGTTCTCGTTCGCGACCACCCAGTCGTGCATGTTGTCGCGCATCACGTTCGGATTGAGCAGATCGCGATCGCCGACGTCCATCCAGATGCGAATCGGCTTCGGCGGACTGTTCGGGATCAGGCGCTCGTGGTATTCCCACGCCCCGTGCGGCGTCTCGACGCTGGGCGGCCACTGCTGGTTCACGTACGTGCCCGAGTACGTCAGAACACGGTGATAGAGCTCGGGGTGATACCACGCCATGCTCAGCGCCGCCGATCCCCCTGAACTGCAGCCCATCGTCGCTCGCCCGTCGGGATCCTTGGTCAGCTTGACGTTGTACTGTTTCTCGACGAGCGGCAGCACCTCCGTCTCCACGAACTCCGCGTACCGTCCGGACATCGTGTCGTATTCCAAGCCGCGCTGACTGCCCTGCGCGTCGCCGCTGCCGTTGGCGATCGAGATGGCAATCATGACGGGCACGCGTTTCTGGGCGATCAGATTGTCGAGCGCTGTAAACAGCAACTGGTCGGGTCCGTCGGCGCCGACGATGAATGGCGCGGCGGTGCCGGGGATATATTGTTTGGGGACGTATACCGCCACGCGGCGAGTGTAGGGAGCCGGATGGCTGGTGGCCACCACGAGCTTGGCGGGATCGCCGGGGTCAACCGTCCCGAACGTTCCGGGATCCCGTGCGATGCCGGGGTAGATCCTGCTGTCGGCTGAATTCATCGTGAAGGTGGAGATAGTCCCCTGCGGCACACCATCCTGCACCATCATTTCCGGCGCGGGATTGTGAGTCGGGCCGACGACGAAGTTTCCGTCGGCATTGGCAGGGGGAACAGCGCCGTCAGGCAGCTCCTTCGCCGTCACGTAGCCCGGCGTGTTTGGATCGCGGGTGGGCGGGACGGGGCGCGTTGCTGGTGCCTGCGTTGGCGGTGTCGTGGCTGTTCCAGCCGCACCCTGAGCTAGGGCCCGATGTCCGTACGCCGCGACCGCGACGGCGAGCGCAAGAGTCAGTTGCGATGTGTTCATCTCATTTCGCCGGCTCGCGGCGCCTCACTTCTTCGAACCAGTTGAGCACGACCTGGATTTGCTGCGTGCGCGGCGTCCCTGAATCGGTCACGCCAGACGCAATGACACCGATGAAGCGCTTCCCATCGAGCGACACATCGTAGTTTCGAATCGTCGAAGGTCCACCGAATGTGTTCTTCCAGACTCCCGTTTTGATCAGCACCGGGTTGCCAAAGTCAACCCTGACCGCTCGCTCGGAGAGATCGCAACCGGTTGGCGACCCTGGTTCGTGATGATCTGGTCGGCGCCGAGTGTAAGCGGAAAGCGGACGATCGGAGGCGACGCCTGTCGCGTGGACGCCCAGCCCGCCCACAGACCCAGCGCGCCGGCGAGGAGAGCCACACTCCCAAGCGTCAAGGCCCGCCGCCACATCGAGGCGCCCGGTGCCCTCGTCACCACGACGCCCGTTGTCGAGTGTGGCTCGGCCAGCCCCTCGTCGATCTCGAGCCGCGCGAGGCCGATGTGCGGCAGACGTTTCTGCGGATCCTTCTGCAGGCAGCGTCGCAGCAGCCGGCGAATATGTGGAGGCGTGCCCGACGGAATCGCGTTCCAGTCGGGCTCGTTCTTCAGAATCGCGGCGACCGCGTCCGAGACCGTATCGCCTCCCTCGAACGTCTTCCGGCCGGTGAGCATTTCGAAGAGCACGCACCCAAACGCCCAGATGTCGGTGCGCCGATCGACCGGCTTGCCGCGCGCCTGTTCCGGGCTCATGTACGCGGCCGTGCCGAGGATGACTCCCTCGCGGGTGGCGTGCACGCTCAGCGTCGGCGACACCGACAGTCCCGCCGCCGACGCGTCGCGCTCGGCCATCTTCGCGAGACCGAAGTCGAGGACTTTGACCCTGCCCTCGGGCGTGATCTTGGTGTTCGCCGGTTTGAGGTCGCGATGGACGACGCCGCGGTCGTGCGCCGCTTCGAGCGCGTCGGCGATTTGCCGCGCGATCGACAACGCCTCGTTCGATTCGATCGGCCCGTGCGCGATGCGCTCCGCCAGCGTGTCGCCTTCCACGAGCTCGAGCACGATCGCGAACGTCGCATGACTCGCGCCAGACCACTGCGACTCTTCGACGCCGTACACGCACGCGACGTGTGGATGATTCAGCGCGGCCAGGAGCTCGGCTTCACGCTGGAAGCGCGCAATGCGATCCGGATCGGCGGCAAACGCCTCGGGCAGGGTTTTTATGGCCACGTCGCGGCGCAGCTTCGTATCGCGCGCGCGGTAGACCTCGCCCATGCCGCCGGCGCCGATGGCAGACTGAACTTCGTACGGACCGAGACGAGTGCCGGCGGATAGCGCCATCGAGCGGGCGGCCTGGACGGACTGATTCTACGGCAGGAGCTTCGTCGCCCGAATGACCAGTCCCGCCACCGGCGTTCCGGCCTCCATGCGCAGGTCGGCGTGGACGATCTCGGGCCGCAGCCCGCAGCGGACGAGCAGGCGTTCCACGTAGGAGCGGCCATGGCTGTAGCGGCCATGCAATTCCAGACGGTAGACCGCGTCGACCGAGGCGCCGGCCGCGTGCTCGAGGGTGAAGACGAGGAGGCCGTTGGGGCGGAGCGCTGCCGCGGCGGCGGCCAGCACGCCTTCGAGGTCGCCGAAATACACGAGCGTGTCGGCTGACACGATGAGATCGAATGCATGGCTGTCGCGGCACAGATACTCGGTCAATTCGGCCTGCGTCAGGACGTCGTAGATATGCTTCTCCTTCGCGCGCGCCAGCATCCCGGTCGAAAGGTCCACCCCGGTCAGCCGGCGCGCGTAGGGCGCGAGCAGCAGGCCGCAAAGCCCGGTTCCGCAGCCGGCGTCCAACACGTCGAGGCGCTTCGAGCGGTCGAGACCTGAAGCCTCCACCATCGCCGCGACGAGGGCGGGAGCGCGATAGGACAACGTTTCCAGCTTCGATTCGAAGCTGGCGGCAAAACTGTCGAAGGTGCGCTCGACGAATTCGTTCGATGCGCGCGGCGGGATATTGCGGCCGGTGCAGGCCGCCAGCATGTGCAGGGCGATCGGATCCGAGGGCTCTTCCTCAAGCCATTCCTCGAGAATCTTTACCGCGTCGCCCACTTCGCCGAGCGTGGCATGCGCCAGCGCCAGCAACCGTCGCGCTTCCCGGTGCTTCGGCCTGAGCGTGATCACCCTGCAGAAGCACGCCGCCGCTTCCTCGGTCCGGCCCAGCGCGTTGAGGAGGATGCCCAGGTTGGTGTAGGCGTCGATGTGAACCGGGTTCAGACGAATGGCCGTGCGATAGGCCGCTTCGGCTTCGGCTGTCTTGCCGGCGACTCTCAGCAGCACGCCGAGGTTGCTGTGGGCGTTTGCGTGCGTCGCGTCGATCGCGATCGCCCGCCGGTACGCGTCGATCGCTCGGTCGAGCTCACCGGTGGACTGGAGGATGATGCCCTGGTTGCTGTACCAGTCCGCCTGACCCGGCGCGAGCGCGAGGCTTCGCTCGACGAGCGCGATCGCGTCGTCGTTCCGCCCCTGCTGATGCGCGAGCACGCCGGCGTAATGCAGCGCCTGCGGATGGTCGGGCTCCATCTCGAGAACGCGCCGGTACAACTCGCCGGCTTCCACGAGCTGTCCCCCTTTCTGGAGCAGGATCGCGATGGCGACTGCTTCCTCGAGCGTGAGCTCGCGCGGCGGTGTCTCGGACTGCTCCATGCGCTGCCCGTTCGGGTTCGCGTCCGCCGGCGCCACCGAGGCGCCTTAACCTACTTTGTTGGCCTTGAGGTCGTACTTGAAGTGGATGCCGACGTCGAGCGACCCATCGGCTTTCTGCGGTTTGTACTCGAAATCGACCTTGGCAAACGCCAGGCTCACCGTCTCCGACGCCGGTTCGGTCGTCGTGCCGCCATGGATGACCCCGGTGATGATCACGTCGTTCATCTTGACGATGAGGAATTCCTGCTGGCCCTTCCCGGCTTTCCGATGCGTGATGGTCGCATCCTTAAGATGCGTGCCGGTCGCGCACGCTTCCAGCAGCTTCGGCGATGCCTTGTCGATGTGGTGCACGATCGTGAGATCCTGGAACGTCGCCTTCCCCGCCGTGCCGCCGCCGCCCGAACCGATGACGCCGGTGTTGATGACACCCCATGAGAACGACAGCACCTCGATCTCGTCCTTGTGTTTGGCGTCGGCCGATTCGCCCTTGATGTCGCCAATCTTTGCGAAGATGTCGGTGGCCATCCGGACGCTCAGTATATGCGAACGACGTGAATGGACGGACTCAGCGGCGAGCGATGTACGGAATCAAGCTCAGGCGGAACGCCAGAAACTGAAGAGCCACGAACAAGACGAACATGCCTGCGGCGACGGTCGGACGCACTGTGGTTCGCCAGCGAACGCAGACCGCAATGCCGAGGAATGACGCGGCGCCGACGACCAACGTCATGGCGATCTCGCTGGGGAAGAAGTGACCGCTGATGAGGCGAGCCCATCCAAGAAGAAAAAGCCAGATGACGATCATGAGCGTGAGCCAGAAGATGAAGCACGGCAGCGCGGCCCATTTCGCGAGGTCCTTGTTTCGGAAGGCAGCGACGATCGGGAACCAGAGCGGCAGCGTCTGGACTTCGTGACGCAGCGAGCCTGGCGGGATACTGACTGCTCCCACCACATAGAGCGCCAGCAAGACGGCAAGAGCGCACGCGCCGACCGTCTCCGCTTTCGTCATCTGACTGGGATCAGACGGACGGGCCGCGGCCTCGGTTCAATACGGAGGTCGGAACGTTGTTGGACACCCCGGTCCAGGACGTTGGTCTATCATGGTCGCGCTTGAGGAGACCGTGATGTCCGATTCAGAGTCGGCGGTCGGCAATGAGGAGGTGCAGTTCGATCGCGTTGTCTCGGAGTCGGCGCCCCCCCGGTCTCCGGGCGAGGTCGGGGCGGTGTGCTCTGCGTGCCGCGAGTCGATCCCGACGGAGTATTACGACATCAACGGAAACGTCGTGTGTCAGGGCTGTCGCCTCCTCATTGAAGAGGCGGCCGAAACTCCGCGAGGCATCGCTCCGTTCCTGACCGCCGCCATCTGGGGCCTCGGCGCCGGCATTGTCGGCGCGATCATCTATTTCGCCGTCATGTATTTCGCCAAGCTCGAGATCGGACTCATCGCCATTCTGATCGGGTACATGGTCGGGTACACCGTTCGAAGGGGCGCCGCGGGGCGAGGCGGCCTTCGCTTCCAGGTTCTGGCCGTTGCACTCACCTATGCGTCCGTCGCGCTCGCGTATACGCCGGTCGTCGTGATTTCGGCCGCGAACGCGAATCGTGAGGCGCAGACCGCTGCAACAGCAGGGGGACCAACGGGAACGACAGCGCGACCGGTGGCCAGCGCTCGCCCCGACGAGCGACCGCCACGCAGCGGCCTCGCCGCGCTTGCCATTCTGCTGGCGTTCATCGCGGCGTTGCCTGTCCTGGTGGTGTGGGGCTCCTTTCCGTCGGGTCTGATCAGCGCGCTCATCATCTTCATCGGGATGCGGCAGGCCTGGCGGATGACCGGCGCACCGCAGCTGAATGTCTTTGGACCTTACCAGGTCGGCGCCGCTTCGATCTCCGGATCGGTGTGACGCCGACGCACTGCGCTCATTGCCGAACCGAGCTGCCACCGTTTGCGCTGGCGTGTCCCGCCTGCGGCTCGCTGATCCACGCCGAGAGGCTGAAGCGGCTCGCCGCCGACGCTGACGCGGCGGATCGATCAGGCGATCTCGGCGGCGCGCGCGATCACTGGACGAGCATATTGCCTCTGCTGCCACCGCAGTCGCGCCAGCATACGGTGGTGCGCGATCGAGTTGCGGGGCTCACGCGTCGCATCGAGTCGCTCGCCGACGAGACCAAGCCGCCGTCGACCGGCGACGGACGGTCGTGGAAGAGCAGCGCAGGCGGGCTCGCAGCCATCGCGCTGCTGCTGCTCAGCAAGCTCAAGTTCCTGCTCCTCGGGCTGACGAAGGCGAGCACGTTCCTCTCGATGTTTGCCTTTTTCGGCATGTATTGGACGGTGTACGGGTGGCCGTTGGCGCTCGGCCTGGTCCTGTCGATCTACATCCACGAGATGGGACATGTCGCGATGCTGCGCAGGCTGGGGATCGAGGCGGGGGCGCCGTTGTTCATCCCCGGGGTCGGAGCGTTCGTCATGCTGAAACAGCGCGTCAGCGACCCGCTGACGGACGCCAAGATTGGTCTCGCGGGTCCGGTGTGGGGTCTGAGCGCCGGGCTCGCCGCATTGGGAGCCTACGCGGTCACCGGCGCCCGCACGTGGCTCGCTATTGCGCAGCTGACGGGATTCATCAATCTCTTCAATCTGATTCCGATCTGGCAATTGGACGGTTCGCGAGGATTTCACGCGCTGGCACGATCCGAACGATGGATGGTCGTGGGCGCCATCGCGCTGGCGCTTCTCGTCACGGAGCAGCGCCTGCTGTTGATCGTCGGCGCGGTGGCGGTGTGGCGGGCGATGCAAAAAGAGGAAGGCCCCGGCGACACGCGAGTGCTCGCGACGTTCGCCGCGCTGGTCGTGACGCTCTCCTTGCTCGCACGCGGAGTGGGCTGATAGAATTGAGGGTCTCACCAGCGTGGGCCAGTAGCGCAGTTGGGAGCGCGCATGAATGGCATTCATGAGGTCACCGGTTCGATCCCGGTCTGGTCCACCATCCTTCGCTCATGATTGCAGGCGAAGGATGGTGCCCACCGTAGCTCGGCCCTCCTGTCCACGCCGAGCGAAGGTGGGCCTGCCTCGAAGCCGAACGAGCTACGGATGGCAAGCCTCGCCCGCGAGCGACGTCAACCACCAGCGAAGGATGGTGCCCACCGTAGCTCGGCCCTCCTGTCCACGCCGAGCGAAGGTGGGCCTGCCTCGAAGCCGAACGAGCTACGGATGGCAAGCCCCGCCCGCGAGCGACGTCAACCACCAGCGAAGGATGGTGCCCACCGTAGCTTGACGTTTGAATTCAGGCCAAGCGAAGGCGGACCTCTGTCGCCCCCAGACAGAGTGCTGTCTTGTCGTTCCTTCAGATGGAAGCCGGTGCGCCCCATCGCCTCTCCAGCGGCGAGCAACCGCAGTTGTCAACTAGACGAGGCCGGATGACAGGATCTGCGATTTCTCGACGGATTCAGGGCTGGTATTCCCGTTGCTCAGTCGAGCAGCGTGTCTTTCGCCAAACGATTCGTTTACATCCTGAGAAGTCAAAAGACAGCTGGTCGTTACTACACGGGCCTCACGTCTTCTGTGGGTGCACGTCTCGCGGAACACAACGCGGGAACGTGCGCGCACACCGTCAGCGGCCGCCCTTGGCAAGTTGACGTCGTGATCGAGTTCACCGATGAACGTCGTGCGATCGCATTCGAGAAATACTTGAAATCCGGTTCAGGCGTGGCGTTTTCGAAACGACGGTTGCGCTGACCAGGCGGGAACGACCGCCAGTGCCATCGGCCCGACGCCACTCATGAGCAGCAGATTAAAGGCTGGCGGCGTCAGGCGGAGGTCATTTCAGCATCCGTGGAAGCCCGTTGTACTTCGCGAGGTTCTGCCGTAGTCTTGCATTCATGGCAGACCATTCGGCTATTGAATGGACTGAGGCGACGTGGAATCCGACGTCGGGCTGCACAAAGGTCTCGTCTGGCTGCGATCGCTGCTATGCCGAGCGCATGGCATTTCGGTTTCCCAAGACGTTCCCGAACGGGTTTGACCTCACGCTTCGCCCGGACGCGCTCGACCTGCCGCTCCATTGGCGTCGCCCCCGCACAATCTTCGTCAACTCGATGTCCGACCTGTTTCATGTTGAAGTGCCTGACGCGTACATTGCACAGGTCTTCGATGTGATGGCAAAGACACCGCAGCACACGTATCAAGTGCTGACGAAGCGCGCGGAGCGACTCGGGCGGCTCGCACCATGGCTACCGTGGCCGACGAACGTCTGGATGGGTGTCTCGGTCGAAACGCCGAAATATTGCTGGCGCATCGACTACCTGCGCAAGACCTCAGCCGCGGTCCGTTTCATCTCAGCCGAGCCGCTGCTTGCGGCCCTGCCGAACCTGAATCTCGACGGCATCCAGTGGCTGATCGCGGGTGGCGAGAGTCAGCCTGGCGCGCGTCCGGCCGACATGGCCTGGTTCGAGGATTTGCGCGATCAGTGCGCGAGTAGTGGCGTTGCGTTCTTCCTGAAGCAGCTCGGAGGACATCCGTCAAAGCGGGGTGGCGAAAAAGCAGTGCTCGACGGTCGACGCTGGATCGAATTGCCACTCGCTATCGGTAGTTGTTGAGAATCTGCTCCACGATTGAAGCACCCGTCTCGTTTTGAGATGCGAAGAACAGGTAGTACACAGGCGCATTGAGGCGATTCTTCATCGCAATCGGTGTCGGCACGTGTTTGAACCCGGCCTGGAGCAGTCGCTTACGGTAAGACTCGATCACTCGATCGTTCGACACCTTCGTCCTCGTGTCTCCGAATAGTCCTGGCTCGCGATCATAGAGTTCATCGGGCCATCGGTCGTGGCCCCATACGTGTGTCATCATGGCGGCGCGGGCCGGCGATATCTTGGCCGGATCGATGTTCCACAGGACGTTCCGATTCGCACCCACAAGCATGAAGTTGAAGAAAATCTCAATCGTCTTCATGCGGGCGATTTCTTCCAGAAGGGCGTAGTCGACGCTGAGCCCGTACGGATCGAGCAGACACACCCCTCGAGCGAAGTCCTCGTAACGACAGCGTTCGAGTAGGCCCGGAAGGATGCCTCTGTAGTCGCCCCAATGGACCTGCACCTCGCGGTGGTGGCTCGTAATCTGTTTGAGAAGAGCTACCTTGTCTGGGTTCTGCTCGATGAAATGGTATTCGGTGAAACGCGGTTCGACGTTCAAAGCTCGCATCGCCCCGGCGGCAATCAATTCATCGGATTCTGCGTCGACGGCCACGCCCGCGCCCGCAAAGGCGTCGATGTAGACGTAGCGTTTCAGATACGGCTGCTTTCTCAGGATCCTGGTGTAAGCAGACGCATATTTCTCGATGATTTCATGCTTGATCTTTGACCACGGATTTAGGCGATCGAGCTCGATGTCAGACACGTCGATGCCGCCCTCGTCGAACGGTTGTGGCGCGCTCGGGTCGTTGTCAGCTCCGCACGCTCGACAAATCGAGCTGTCACGATCCAGGTAGCCTCCGCACCAGCTACAGAGCGCGTAGATCATCGAGAATCCTGACTGACACCAGGGTCGTTTTTACAGATCCGACGTCAGTTCTGGTGACGTCGCCCCCATTGGTCACCATACTCTCCGATACTTGCCATCACTTGCACGTCATCCTGCGGGCCGTCGAGATACTGATGGCAAGCGCCCGCTTCCATTCCTTCCAGTCGATCGACGATGTCCGTCCATCCGTCCTTCGAAGCGCTGCCAAAGGAAGCTCTTTCGGCAGTTCTCACAAGCCCAATGTCATCGCGACAACGGAACGCCTGGACCTGAAGTCCGGATTCAAGGCTGACACCGGGACAGTCGCCCAGCGCAACTTTTCGCCCCGACGAGATCACGTTACGAAGCCATGCACTCAAGCCGCGCAGCCCCTCGGCATCGACATCGACTAGAAGCGTGTCCGCGCCATCGAAGTCGTCGAAGAATCCGACACGGATCGATCCCATGGTCCTCGCCCAATCAGCCCGTTTGAGTGTCTGAGAAGGGCTCGGCTACGACCTGAACGGTATCCTCGTACGTCACGTACCCAACCCGTGCTTCGGAGAGCATCACGACGGAGTGCCCGTAGTTCTCCAACACTCCCTTGATCTGGTGCATGCGGGCCAGGTGCTCGGTCGCAGTGTCCTTGAACCAGGCAATTCCGCGTGTCTTTCGGCGATAGAATCCCTTCGACTTCGTTCGGTTGAATCGGGTCGGCGTTTCCAAATTCTTCTCAAACCAAGCCAAAGTCTCAGTTAGCTGGTTACGGTCCGCCCCTTCCACGTGGGGAGAATCTTTGAGTTCGTACGCCAGACTGAACGTGCCATCCTCGACGCCTGAGTCAGGATGCCGTCGCGCGAGCACGAATCGAATGAACATTGTCAGGTTTTGTCAGTGGTCTTCGATCGCTTCCTGCGATTCGACACCTTCGAACGCTTCGCCTTGTGAGCACGCTCGGCACGACGCACCCACTTGGTCAGCTCGCGCTCGACAATCACCTCGAGCCGAGCCTGCTGTGGCTTCGGCAACCAGGGCAGGAACTTGGGGATGCCCAAGTCCTCCGTCTGGCCCAACCACTCTAGCTTGCGCCCCGCAGACTCGAGCACCACTCCGGCGCCCTGTATGGCGAGGTAAAGCGCTTGAAGACCGTCAATGCCGAACACGTACTTGGGTCTCCGCCAGGTCGTCTTCAGGCCGGTAATCTGCAAGGGGCAGCCCCAATCCGAACCGGGAACAGGCTGCGGCACGCCAAGCGTCACGACTACAGGCTTGCCACTGAGTGCCCTGTACACGCGGCGGGCGGCAATCCGACGAATTGTGGGTGGCGCAGCGAAGGATTTGCTCATGACGTTGAGCGGATCGTATCAGGCGGCGGCCAGCGGCGCCTCTACGCAGCCCAACCAAGCGGTTCGCAGCGTGGGCAACAATGTCGCGCCGGCTGTCTGGAGGTGAGATACTTGGCGAGGGAGGTGCCGTCCATCTGGTCACACACTCTCATCCTTCTGGATATCGCGTCGATGAAGGTGTTCGTGTGCGTGCTCGGGCAACTATTCACTTGGGCTGTCGATCCGAACGGCGGCATCCTGGATTCTCATCTCTTCTTCTACGACCGCTATTCAGATCTCGCTGAGTACCACCGCTCGAAAAGTCGGACCGCCAAGGCCGACAGGCTCGCAGCTATTGCGGAGGCTTACTACCAAGCCGCGCCCGATGATGATGACGAACCGGAGGCTGCGGCGATGGCGATGCCGGTGCCGCGTCCACTCATCAGGACGAACGCGGTAAGCACCACGCGAGTGCCGAAGCCGCGACAGGACGAACCCCCGGGCCTGGCTCCATCGCCAGCGCATTGAGGGTTCTACTCGCGCCGTGGGACTGTTGAGCACCAGATAGTTGCCATGAGAGTTTGCTGTTCCCCTCCAATGGCTGAGTGATCTCCGTTGCGATGTGCTGGTTTCACCCTTTGTGATGGAAACGCGCTACCAAGCAGTCGTCGCAGCCGTCGAACACGCAATTAGTGAGGCTGATCCGGTTGGTCTGCTCGAAGGCGGCGCACCCGCGGACGAATACAGTCCCGAGATCGGAACAATCGTTTCGAGGGTCGTGAACGCTCAGAGCGTTGAAGAGGTCACTACGGTGCTTCACGAGGAGTTCCTGCGCTGGTTCGGCGACGACATTGCCGGTACCCGCCACGCATACGAAGCACCAGCGGGCAAGATCTGGAAGGCTCTACTCGAATTCCGAAAGAGCGTTTGACACGGAACTCCGGGTCATGCCGCCGAGCGGACGAGCTCGAGGAGCCGCAGCCCAATCGGCGATCTGGTTCCAACTGGCGCTGGCGGACCACACCGTGTTCAGTCACGCGGCGGCCGCTTCGCGTCCGCCAGCGGGAGCGATCCCGGTCTCACCTCTAACCTCGCTTCCCTCGGTTCGGCGCACACTCACGGACACTGGCCACGCCGAATTGCGCACGCCGCACCGTGAATCGCCAGGATCTCAACCCATCATTGGTGTCTTTTCCTCCGGCAACTTGTACGCCGGGCGGGCATTCGTACCGTTGCCCGAAGAGGCGTCGGTGATGCAGCGCCAAATACGTACAGGCCTCAGGGAATTCGTGTCTTCTGCGCTTCGGCCTTGAGCCACATGCGGTAAAAGTTCTCAGCGGCGTACATGACCTGGTCGTCGACGATCTGATGGCCGGTCAATGTGGTGTTGCCGCCCCAAGTCCGCACGTCCCTTAGAAAGTCTACGTACATCCCGTAATGCGCGACGCCATCGACGTTGTAGTCCCATGTCCGGTTGCCCGTCGTGCTCTTGGTCAGCGGCGGAAGACCTGCATTGATCGGATTGTTCGGGTTGTAGATGTCGGCGAAATGCGGGGTCCCGAACAGGTCGAAGAGCGAAGGCGGAGGAGTCCTGACGAGCGAGTTCATATCAGTGCCCAAGGCCAATGAAGCTGACACCCAGAGGCGTGGCGTCCGGGCACCTGCCACCGGGAGCAAGGCGCGACGCATGACGTCGTAAACTTCCGCGTACGCTCCCGCCCATTTGTAAGCCCCCATGCCATCGGTGCCAACTCCAAACATGCCCCCGAGACAGGCGACTTGCGCCAACTGTGCCCTCGTCCTCGCATTCTCTGCGTTGAGGTCAGCCGAGTTGCGCTCACGAATACCGGTGTGACCGGACATCAGGGGATAACCGCCCGGACTGAAGTTGGCAAGCGCGAGCGCCCGATTCGCGGCCCGGTCAGACATATGGTCAATGTCGATAATCATGCCGCGCTTCATCATGGCCTTGAGTGCGAACTCTCCGAGGGCTGTGAGCCCATTCGGATTGCGGGCATTCACGTGGCCGAGAAACATCGGACCAGGGGGTTTCGCGATCACGCAGTCCGGCGCCCTCGGTGGGTTTGGAGATCCCGGCGGAATAAACGGAGCAAGCAGAGGCGGAAGCGTGAGCGACGGCGCCCTGAAGCCAACGTCGTCAGCTTCCTGCGCGCACCCCACCGACCAACAGCTGTTGTTCTCGACGGCCGTTCGCTACACCCGCAGCTCGATCGCGTTCAATCTCGACGGCATCTTCGGCGCGTCACTTGGCGCCGTATGCGGCGACGTGGCTGGCGCAGAATTACAGTCTGCACTACGTCGGCTACTACATCTCCGCGGTGGCGACCCTGTCGTTGATCGGCCTGGTCGCCACGCGCGAGACGAAGGATACGGACTTGCGGCACTGATGCTTCACGGCACTCGTGCCTTCTGCGTGTCAGCCTTGAGCCACATCTGATAGAAGTACTCGGCGCCGTACATCATCTGATCGTCAACGATCTTCCGTCCGGACATCGCACCGCCCGCATTCCACGTGCGCACGTCGCGCAGGAAGTCCACATACATGCCATAGTGCGCGACGCCTTCGAAGCGGTAATCCCAGGTCTTGACGCCAGTCGTGCTCCTCAGCAGCGGAACCATGCCGGGAGGGGGCTCGTCGGCTCCGTAAAACTTCAGTCTCTTATACGGGAGTCCGTCATAGACGGCGTTGTTCGGATCCGGGTTGTAGATATCGGGGATTCGGACCCTGCCAGCAATTGGCAGGAATGGCGGTGGCGGAGTCTTGATGAGCGAGTTTGCGTCGGTGCCTAAGCCCATGAAGCCGTCTCCCAGCGGAAGACCCGATGGGCACGTTCCGTTGGGCGCAAAGGCGTGGAGCATCGTGTTGTAGCCGGTTTCGTAGAAACCCGCCCATTTGTACGCTTCGACGGAGTCACTGCCGAGTCCGAACATGCCCCCCAGGCACGCGATCTGCGCCAGCTGTCCCTTGGTTCTTGCGTTCTCGGCATGGTTCTCGGTCGTACGATCGCGAACGCCCGAGTGGCCCGAGTTCAGCGGGTAACCGCCGCCCGGAATCTTCGCGGCCATCGACAGCGTCTCGTTCACGGCGCGGTTCGACATGTGGTCGACATCGATGAGCATCCCGCGACGCATCATGGCGCGAATCGCAAACTGACCTGGTGACGTCAGTCCGATCGGCATGCGGATGTTGGTGTGGCCCATGAACCCGGGGCCGCAGATTGGCGCCGTCGGAAAGGGTATTCCGAGCGGAATGAACAGCAGGTCGAGGGGGCCCGGTACCGTGGCCATGTGGTAGGAAATCTCATCCGAATAATCGGCGCATCCGACGCTGAAGTAGTGGCCGCTCTCGGCGAGATTGACGAAGTTGTACAGGCTCTGATACAAAGCCGTGTCACCGAACGCGTTATCGATGACATGAATTGGAAAGATATAGCGGACGCCTAGATCGTAAAGCCGCCCGATCTCGTTGTCGATATCCTCCTCGATTGGTGTGCTGTTCACATTGAAGTTTCCAATCTTGTCGATCTCCACGCCAAGAACGATCGCCAGCCTCCCGCCTTCGACGATCGCGTGCAGTTCCTCCGGCGACCTCGCAACTTTCATGAATTCAGGATGTTCGTCGACCATCCGCGCGATCTCGGCGACTTGCAGGTCGGACGATGCGCGATCATCGTTTACACCGGTGATCGGCCCGCCCGGACCGAGGAGCTCGGACATAACGTGATTGTGGTGCGACAGCGCGACCATGACGCGTTGCCCACCTTGCCACGCACGGCGGATCCAGTCGATCCACATTTTCTGGTGCGTGATGTCGTCCCATTTCGGCCAGTCTACAAACGAGGGATATCCGCCGGATCTGACTGGAGCGTGGTTGGCACTGAAGGCCAGTTCAAGCAGTCGGATGACGAGGGACTTATTGTTGTCGCCACATACTGATTCTGAGACGTCCCCGCGCGTCGGCGCATCCTGTGACAGCGCCTCATTGATGTCTATCGCGCGGACGTCGTGCCGGCATTGCGGATCGGTTGGCATTTGAATCGACGGCATGAGGGAGTTCTCTGAGGGCGCGCCGTGAAACAGCTTGCCGCCAAACGCGAGATTCGACATCGGATGGGTGTGCAGATCGACCCAACCCCTGAGCCGTGTGTCCGGCGACCACGGCGATACGCTCGTGGTGCCTGACAAGATCGCGCCATCAGCAGCAGTCCGCTCGACGCCTTCGATCCACAACCGGAACGTATCCGGTTCATCGCCGATCGCCGTCTTAAAAAACCGGCCGTCAGCGGCGAAGCCCTGTAAGGTGGCGACGTGGTCATCGATGACCAACGACGTCACACGTACCGACGTGAACGAGAAAGTATTCCCGCCGCTACTGCGGCTATAGGACAGGCTGCCGATGATTTGTCCGTTGGACCTCGTCGCGTTCACCGTCGCATTGCCGAAGTTGCTCGGAATCACGTTGGCGGTCACCGTAGTCACGCCGTAGAGGATGGAGTTATCCGTGCTGCTGGACGCGGCGCTGGAATTGCCGCCGCTGTCGAAGGCAGCTCCGGCGGGAATCGACACGGTGACGGTTCCCGCTCTGGGCATCCCGCTCACTGATACCGTGTACGTCGTGCCCTCTCCGGTGACGGTGGCTGCAAGCCCGCCGCGACCAACCGTTGAACCGGCAAAGGAGACGTCGTCAGCCGTGAATCCCGTGACCGGCTCGCTGAAGACGACGGTGAATTTGAGCGGCACAATAATCGCCGGATCGGTCTGGCCCGCGGCCTGGTTGATCGTCACCGTCGGCGGCGCATCGATCGTGATGGTCCACGTGTTGTTGGCCGGGTTGGGATCGTGCTGCGGCGCTGCCGAGACATTGAACGTCGCGCGCAACGGCAGGATGGTGAGCGGCCGCGCGACGATGTTGATCGTCTGTGTCGAGCCGGGCTTGAGGCTCGCGAAATTGCATGTCCCCACGCCGCCGGTCCACGCGCACAGCTTGTTCGAGGTGTCACTGACGTATTGCAGACCTGCGGGCAACGTCACGTTCAGCCGCAGGAGGTTCGCACCGTTCGGACCGAGGTTCGAGATCGTCACGAAATAGATGACATTGCTGCCGATCTTGATGTTCGGCGTCAGTATTGATGCCGTCACGGCGACGTCCACCGGGTTGGCGGCTTGGATGCTGAGTTGCGCAGTCGCGGCCGAGGCGCCGAGCGCACGATCGCCGCCGAAAGTGGCGCGCACGCCATCCGGAATGACGCCAACGCTCATGCAACAGAGGCTCACGCCGGCGAGCGTGGCAACGCCATTCGACCCGGTCGTTGCTGATCCCACCGCATGGCCGTCTAGTGTGAACGTGATCACATAACCGGCTGCGGGGCTGCCATTCGTTGTCAGCGTCGCGGTCAGCGTCGTTTGCTGGTTGTCCAAGCCCGAAACGGGATTGACACTGAGAGCGGACGTCGGCACTGGCGTCCAGAGCCTCAGCTGATTCGAGATTCTCGCGGCGATCAGGCCCAGGTTGTTGATCGCCATGCCGGCGACCGATCCCGTGCCGAGCGGCATCACTGCGCCGCCGATGTAAACGCGAGCGTCGCCCGTACCAGCGACGACCACGCCGGCATCGCTGATGTCCCAGGCGCGTCCTTCATCGAGCAGCGTGGTATCGCCGTCGCGCCACAGCAGCGGGAAGATCTCACCGCTCGGCTCACCGCCTTGCACCAACACGGTCCCGTCGTTGGCCATGTGCGTCGCCGTGGCGAAGGATCGGCCGAAGGTGCCCAACTCGGTGACCGATCCGCCCCGCCACAGAGCCGCACTCGATTGATCGGCACGGTCGATAATCGAACCGGCGATCACCCCAGCATCATTGATGGCGCGCGCCTCGAATAGATTGCGGACCGTGACGCTGCCGTGGTCATACAGGCCCGCCCCACGTCCGGCTGTGCGATTGAACGCGACTTGATCGCTGCCGTTCACGCCGACGGCCGCCGTCGAGTCTCCGATCCGCGTCAGCGATCCGTTGCCGAAGATGAATCCGGTAGTGGTGGCTGCGTCTGCGCCGAGGCGGCCGACGATCGTGCCGGCCGCATTGAGATCGAACACCTGGGCGAATGCGGTCGCCGTGTCGAGCAAGCGGTAACCGTTGGTGAAGTCGTACAGCGCGCCTCGCGAACTGGTTGCGTTCCCGACATTGGCGACAATCAGGCCCGCATCATTCAGGGCGATCGGCGTAAATGTGCTCGGCACTCCGGGAATGACTTCAGTGAAATACGTACCGGTGCGGATCGATTGCTGCATCGCCTCGGCATCGCTCGGCAAGTGCGTGGAATCGCCTAGGTACCGAGCCGTGATCGTGTGCGGGCTTCCCGCAACGTCGAGACTCGCGCCGCCGATGACCGCTACGAACTGATCGCCACGCCGAAACACTGGACTCGTCCCGATCGCGACACCGTCGAAGAGGAATTGAACTTCACCGCTGGGAGCCAGACCCGCGGAGGAGGCCACCGTCGCCGTAAACACCGGCGGCGCAGTGGTCAGAGATGGATTTCGAGATGTGGTCACCGCTGTTGTGGTCGGCAGTGTGAAGGTATTTACGTTCTGTGTTGCCTCGTTGGATCTACTCCCGTTGAAGACGCTGTCTCCGCTGTAGGTGGCTGTGATCACGTGCGCTCCCACCGTCAAGATGTTTGTGGTGAGC
>Ga0114129_10005012_pt1 | contig 18638 bp, 17 predicted proteins | sample RhiMetdeltSRZDD1_FD_80071 | JGI IMG/M metagenome (GOLD analysis project Ga0114129, IMG submission 80071) | Populus rhizosphere microbial communities from Tennessee, USA - Rhizosphere MetaG P. deltoides SRZDD1 (version 2) (version 2) | ecosystem: Host-associated > Plants > Roots > Rhizosphere >...
ACCTGAAGGCCGGTCGAGCGCCCCTGCGTGGCGTCGAACCGGCTCGAGAGGAATTGAAATTCGCCAATCGCGTCGCGGCTGAAACGCGGCTGGCCGCGGTTGCCGCCCTGCGCAACCGACACCTCCTGGCCGTCGATGTTGAGCTGGAACTCGCGGTTCCCCATCCGCTCGCCAGAGGTCGGCCCGAGGTCGGTGGCATTCGCCCGCATGCCGGGTGCCAACGTCGAGAGCGCCATCCAGTCGCGGCCGTTGACCGGCAGCTCCTGCGTCTGCCGCGGGTCGACGTTGCCACCCATGCTCGACGAGGTGACGTCGAGGAGCGGCGCTTCGGCGCTCACCGTGATCGACTCCTGTACGGTCGACGGCGACAGCTCGAAATTGACCAGGACCTGCTGACCCACGAGTAGCTCGATGCCCTGGCGGTTCACGCTTCGGAACCCGGGCATGTTTACGGTCACGCGGTACACACCTGCGCGGGCAGCGATTCGATAGACGCCGCGCCCGTCGGTGATGCCTTCGAACGTATTGCCTGACGCTTCATGAACAGCCGTGAGCGTCGCCCCGGGCAGCACGCCGCCCGTTGAATCGACCACGGTGCCGCCGAGTGTGGCATCTTGCGCGGATGCAAGAGCCGGCAGGACGAGGAGAACGCCGACCGTGAGGAGCCGCCGGACGACGCGTACGAGCATTGAATCCTCCTTGCGTCAACGAGTCACCCTGAGGAAACTGATGAGGACGTCGCTGTATGAACCGAGGATTCTTATCCGGTCTACGCCCGAGCAAAGTTCGAGAGGTTGCGGATTATACGCTTCTTCCCCTGAGTATGGGTGCGCTAGATGGAGTGGAACCAAGCGACGATTGACCCGGGTCCGTGCCGAGTGTATTGTCCGCCCGCATGAGGTGGACCGCTATCGCGTTCTCCGCAGCGCTTGCGCTCCTCACGACGACCCCGACGTCGGCCCAGCAAAGTCCGTTTTCTACGCTCATCACCACCCCGCTCTCCATCGAAGGGCTGACCACCGATGGTTCGAACCTGTACACGATCGGCCGGGGTGCGGACGGTCCGTGCCCGGTGTGGCAGATCAATCTCGGGGCTCCCTCGCTCGTCGTTGTCGGCCTCATCCCCAACCCGTGCAGTCCGTCCGGGGTCGTGTTCAACAGCTCCAGACAGCTGTTCACCGCTGACGGCGAGCGTATTTACACGCTGACGCCGAGCGCCGCTTCGCCGCCAACCGCGACGGTGTTCGCCGCCGGCGTGCCCGGTACGAACGGTATCGCGTTCGATCGATCCGGAAACGCCTGGACCGGCGACGGCACGACTGGACAAGGACGCGTGTGGCGGATCGACAGACAAGGCTCCGTGACGGAAGTGTTCCGTGTCCCGCCCATAGCCATCGAGACGACCGTGGCTGGTGGCATCGGACGCGATGTGCGGACGCTGCCGCCCGGTACCGTGACGGTCACCCCGACGACCCGCAACGCCGCGGATACGGCCGGTTCCCAGCCGCTTGTTGCCAACGGTCTCGCGTTTGATCGGCGGGGCGATTTGTTCATCGCCGATACGGCGCGTGGCGCCATCTGGCGCGTCGAGATGGATAACCGCGGCAACGTCGCGAGTCATACCGGCTGTGATGACGCCTACGCGCCCGGCACGCTGTGTCTCGAGAACATCTTCGTCGCCCATCCGCTGCTCGAGGGCGTGGACGGCATCGTCTTCGACGACGCCGGCAATCTGTGGTGTAGCGTCAACGAGCGCAACGCTATCGTCGTCGTGACTCCGGCCGGGCGCGTCATCGAAGTCTTCCGTAACCCACGCGACCGTACCACCGGCCTTCGCAACGCGGGCCCGCTCGAGACGCCGACCAGCCCTGTGGTCATCGGCAAGACTATCTGCACCGCGAATTCCGATGGCAACCGGCGCGACAATTTTCCAAACACCGCGGGCGAGATTACGCCCGCCGGTCCCGCCCGCGGAAAGATCTCATGCGCCAGGCAGCGGTAGCGCTCGGCCTGGCGTTCGTCGTGTGCACGCCGTTTCCGTCCGCGGCGCAGGAGTCCGCGCGCGCGGAAGCATTCGGCGGCTACGCCTTCGCGCGCGATGACGACCGGAACATGCACGGATGGAATGGCGCCGTGACGTTCTATGTTCGGAAATGGCTGGGCGTCAGCGCGGACGTCAGCGGCGACTATGTGACGTTGGGCGCGACCGACCGCGCACGCTTCGCGGTGTTGGGCGGCCCGAGAGTGGCACCGTGGCGCGGACGGTTCACACCCTTTGCGTATGCGCTCGCCGGCGCATTTCATACCCGATCGCGTCTCGAGTTTCTGAGCGTTTCGGTGAGTGAGGGAGAAACAGATCCTGGAGCGGCGCTTGGCGGCGGTGTGGATATTCGCCTGTCCGGCCGGTGGGCCGCGGAAGCCAAGGTCGACGCCGCGCTGATTCGGTCGCGAGGCCGGACCGAGTCGAACCCGAGGCTTTCCGCCGGTGTGGTCCTTCGCTTCGGCCGCCTCGAGTAACTGCTCTACGCAGACACCACTCCGTTAAGGCTGAATGGGGCCAATGTTCGTCCAACTGGACCCTGTCCATTTCCACCAGTTGTTGTCCGTGCCGTACACGTAGATCGTGCTGGTCCTCCAATAGATCTTTGAGCCCCAACCCCCACCCGCTTGCGTGCCATTGCGGCGAATCGACCCATCGGACCCAATCGTCCACACTGCGCCAGTGTTATCGACGATCTGGCTCGCCATCGTCGGGACCATCGTCCCGTCCGCAGAGGTCGTACTCGAGCCGCCGCCAGAACCGGTCGTCCCACCCGGCGTGTTGGGCCCAACATTGGTCCACGTCGATCCAGTCCATTGCCACCAGTTGTTGTCCGTGCCGTACACGTAGACCGTGCTGTTCTTCCAATAGATCTTTGAGCCCCAACCCCCGCCCGCTTGCGTGCCATTGCGACGAATCGACCCATCGGACCCAATCGTCCACACCGCGCCGGTGTTGTCGACGATCTGGCTCGCCATCGTCGGGACCATCGTCCCGTCCGCAGAAATTGTCTGCGGCGCCGCGGCAACAGTGATTGCAATCTGCGCCGATCCCACAAGCCCGCCAGAATCGCGAACCGACGCAGTGATCACGTGACTCCCGGCTGACAACGTCCGGCTGAAGCTTCCGCCGGAGCCGATCGCACCATCGATACTCGACGCCCACGCGACCGACGACGTCAGTGGGCCGTCCTGCGGGTCAGATGCGGAGCCGGAGAAAACGACGGCGGCGCCAGCGGCATAGCTCGCGCCATTCCCGGGCGACGAAATCGACACGCTCGGAGCACTGTTCGTTGGAGGCGACGAGGAAGACTTGCCATACAGCGACTGAATGCCTGCGACATCGTCGGCATCGAGTGAGCGTTGGGTCGTCGAGCAGGTGGCGTAACCGGCGTACATCGTCGCCGCAGGCTCACTGGAATGCGAGAGGCCCAGCATGTGCCCGAACTCGTGTGCTGCCAGATCGTGCAGATAGACGGCGTTCCCAGGGTACGGATTGCACGTTCCGTCAAACGCGTGGAACGTGTAGGTCTGGTCGTAGATGATTATGTCGCTGTCGAGCAGCCGGTTCGAGGAATCCCACCAGGAATATGTGTAGGCGATGATGTTCCCATCCGAGCCGTTGCGGAACAACACGACGTTTCGACCGTCGTAGCCCGTGGTGGTGTCCCGCACCTGGCCGCCGTAATTGAATCGGAATGGCGATGCGCCCTGGGTATTCCAGTCGTCCATCGCGGCCTGGAGAGCCGAGACGACAGCCGAATCCGAAAGGCCGTCATTGTTGGCGGGACTGATGTAGACGGTCGCGGCCGCATTCGCCCATTTCGCGTAGGTTGCGTACGCGCCCGGCGAAGCCGGCCATCCCACAGTCATCGCGGCAACTACTGCCGCCACGACACACACCCTTAAGAGGGGCGCCCTCATCGCCGCGTTCCCGCGACTGCCTGGCGGACGACGGCGCGGACGGTAGCGAGGGTCAGGTTGCTGCCACGCACAAAACCCGCATCATTCAGCTCGACAATGCCCTGGCCCGCCAGATGCGGTTGGTAGACACCGCCGGCCCTCGCATTGAGAAAGAAGACCGCGCGTTCGCCGAGTTCGAGCGCGGGCAGGGCGGAAACTCGCAGCGTGAGTCCATCGATGGTTCCGCCCTCGAGATCCATCGACACCGCAGCGGCCGCCACACCCTTCAAGGTTTCATCGACCCGCAGAGACAACCGAGAGATGATCAATCGATCGCCGTAGGCGTTCACGTCCCAGCGGGGAGTCACACTGGTGACTGTGGCGACGACGATCTGACTGGCTCCTCGAGCACGCTCCTCGAGCGGCACGGCGCGCCCTTGGGACGCGCCAGCGACAGAGCAGAAAATGAAATAAATGCAGGCAACAACCGCCAATAAGCGCCGGTTGAATCGCCAGGCAAGCCTGCTTCTGTCCATTGCTCGTACACCCATGTGGATCTCTCGATCCCTCCTTGATCCGGAGGTAATCGCTCCCAGCGAACGGACTGCGAGCTATGAGAGCTTGCGAGTTTGATTTGTTTGATGTGATTAGGTTCGTTTGACCTAGGGGGCGGTCAAAAGTGTCCTGCGAGGAGTAATCGCAAGGACGGGACCGCTTCACAGATCCCTCAAATTACGGGCGATTTCTATGAACGTGATTGTGAGGGGATGAGGTGACGCAAAAACGTACGCCACGAATTGGTAGGAAGTCCACGCGGAAGCGATGACGCCGCGATCTTTCTAACCAATTCGAACGGCAGAATTGCACGGTCGTGTCGCAAGGCAAGACGCGACCTTGGTGCTACATGAAGGAAGGCGCCTCGCACGAAGGTTCGGCGTCTGGGATGGGATGAACGTGATAAGTTGCCGGCGCGAGCTTCCGCAGAGCGAAAGGACGAAGCCAGATGCTATCCAAACGAACGGTGATGCTGACCGCAGCCGTCCTCGTGGCCTTTAGTGCAGGATGGGTGGCCAAAACCAGCGCGCAGCAGAAGGCGCCTGCGCCGCTGATCACATATTTCGGACACGAGCAAGTCGACGCGTCGTTCGCGCGAGCCCTCGCCTCCGCGGGCAGCCGGGACCTGTTCGCCCGCAAGGATCGACAAGGGCGCACATGGGCCATCCACTCCAACAGCCGCGGCAAGGCCGACGAAGGCCAGCTGCATTCACACGAGGATTGGACCGGCGTGGTCGTGATTATGAGTGGTGCAGCGACGTTTGTGACACCGGGCGCCGCCTCAACCCAAAAGGGAGCGAAAGAAACGCCCGAGGGCGGCCGGCTGATTGGCGCCGGTGAGTCGCATCACGTCAGCAAAGGCGACGTCGTGATCATTCCTCCGAACGCGCCGCACATGTACAGGAACATTGAGGAGCCGTTCCGGTACTTGGTAATCCAGACCCCATAGAAGTCGCGGGCGGCGCGGCAGATTGTGTCCCCATTCAGGACGCTTCGGGTAACCTCCATAAAAAGGCTCCGCGAGCAACTTGACCGACGAGTAAAGTCTGCGCCAAAGGTGCCGTGCCGTATCGACGCCGTTTGGCCCTTTTTCGGGCGGCCGAGCGGGTCGGTCGAAAACGCCCAGATATTCCGCCGAAAGTCACCTTCGCGCGAGATCGCTGTCGCCTCCGTTAGCCCTGGTACCGCCATTGCCTCTCCTAGCTCGAAAGCCCTAATGGCGGTTCCACACACGAGAGGTTGCACAGATATGAAGAGCATGGTTAAACATTTCGTCCTCGCGGCGGCCGTCTTCGGCTTGGCCACCGCATCTGCCAACGCGGCCACGGTCATCGACTTCGGCACCGGGTTCGGTGGCGCAGGCGGCACCGTAAACATTGGCGCCAACGTTACGGGGTCAGGCATCTTCATCGACACCGTCATCATCCTCGGCGCCCCCGTCAACAACGGCGTGTTTGATGTTGAAGGTGCGGCTGTCTGCGGCGATGCGGTGGGAGGCTGCGGTCTTCTGAGCTTTGACAAGAACCTGAACACCATCACGATTGTCGGCTCGATCCCGGCCCTCGGCATCCTCGCACCGGTCAACCTGTTGAGCGGCGACCTCTCGGGCGGGGTCAACGTGCTGATTAACAACGGCGTGACTGGTGCCATCACGGCGGCTGGCAGGGACACCAAGGCTCGTGAGCTTCTGTTGGCCATCGGCCTCGACCCGTCAACGCAGTTCGCGTATTTCGGTTTCGAGACCGCGGTCAACGGCACCGGCCAGGGTTCACCGTACACGGCGATCAGCACCGACATCACCAATACGACGGTTCCCGAGCCAGGCACGATGACACTCTTCGGCACCGGGCTGTTGGGGCTGGCCCGCGGCCTCCGGCGCCGTTACTCGGCGAAAGCCTAGTACTCCCAACCCCTCGTGTGTGGCAAAAGGCCGGCACCCAACGGTGCCGACCTTTTGTTTTTGGTCAGTTTTATTTGAGACGCACCAGAAGCTTCAGGAATCGCGGATCGTCGCGCAAGATGTCGTAGTCAGGATCGTGCTCCACCCAGTCGCGTTTCCCCCAACCCCGGGCAAACACGCGTTCGAGCAACTCCAACGCGTCCTCCTTCTGTCCGAGCTTGGCGTGCAGGCACGCGGCGTTGACGAGCGTGCTCATATCGTCCGGATACAAGTCGAGCGATCGTCGCGACCATTCGAACGCCTGTGCCGTCCTGCCGTCGTGGAAGAGCGCCGATGCACCGAGAGAAAGCGCGCGGCCGTCCAGGGGATTCAACGCCAGAACGTGCTCCGCACGGCGGATACCTTCCTTGTTCGCCTGCGCCGCATCCTCGAGGCGGCCGAGCATGCGCAGCGACTGCGACAGCAGCAGCGGACTCTGAAAGTCGTCCTGCCGCACTTCCGCCGCTTTGCGAAAACGCGCCGCGGACGCAGCGATGTCGCCGCGCGCAAAGTTCGTTCGAGCCGAATAGCAATAAGCATCGAACAGATTGGGATTGATGCGAATGGCCTGCTCGAACGCACGCTCGGCTTCGGCGGGTCGCCGCGACAGCGCCAGCGCGCAGCCATGCGCGACGTGAGCCTCCGCCATTCCGGGTGCCAGGTCGAGCGCGCGTTCGCTGGCGCGCTCTGCTGCCAGCAGATCGTCCGCCTGGCCACCAAACCATTCGTACATCGTGGCGTGCACGGTTGCCAGGCCAGCAAACGCGGGGGCGTAGGCCGCGTCCAACTCGATTGCGCGCGCGAACATCTCGCCGCTCTTCTGCAGCTCCGCCTTCGTCATGCGCGGGGGGTGCTGCCGGCCACGCAGGTAATACTCGTACGCGGCGGGACCGGTCGCTGGTCGAAACGAGTGCCTGCTTTTCACGCGATTCTTTTCGACTTCCGCACGCGGGAATTGCGAAGAGGGAACACGCGCGTGTCGCTGACTGGACAGCCGCTGGAGATTCTGCGACTGCTGCTGGAACGACCGGGCGAGGTGGTCGAGCGCGAAGAGCTGTTTCGGCAGCTTTGGCCCAACGGAACTTTTGTCGATTTCGAGCACAGCCTGAATGCCGCGATCAAGCGCCTGCGTGCAGCGCTTGGTGACAACCCGCAAAACCCGCAGTTCGTCGAGACGGTTCCGCGACGCGGTTACCGGTGGATCCACACCTCTACGCTACGCCGGATTCGACTTGCGGTCCTCGCCTTTTCGGCCGACAACGCTGACGATGGATTCGTTGGCGGCCTACAGGACGAATTGTTCGTCGAACTCGGTCGGTGTTCCCATCTCGAGCTCACGCGGCGCCAGTCGACGCACCGCCCCGCCCAACCTGCTTACGTGCTTGAAGGTAGCGTGCGCCGGTATGGCGCGCGCGTCCGCGTAGGGGCGTGGCTGATCGATGCGCGCCAGCAGATGCAGGCGTGGAGCGACATCTACGAACGGCACGATTCAGAGTCCCCCGCCGTCGTCGACATCGCTGCCCTGATTTCGGCCGCAGTCGTTGCACGGCTGGCGCCGGTCACTGAGATCCAATCGGTGACCGGCCGCCTCAGTCGTGCGGACCCGGAGTTGGCAATCAGGTCCGGGCGGATTTCAGCTGTTGCCCGATGAAGGCCTTCACCATCTCTCGCGCGCGGTCGGTCTGCGGCCCTTCCTTGGCTACCCACTCGTGCTCGCAGCCCTCGAATAGTTCGTACCGGATGTCGCCACCCGCCGCTTTGTACGTGTCCGCAAACTTTTTCTGTGCGGGCGGGATCATGTTGTCATCGAGAGCGCCCTGCATGATCAGCATCGGCACCAGCGTGACCTGCTCGTGACGCTGAAGGATCTCCACCGGATTGCTCTCATGGATGGTGTCCCACGGTTTGAAGAACGTGGTGTTGTTCTTCACCATGTCCTCACGTTTCAGGTGCTCTGCATTTTCGTAACGCGCCCATGTGTCACTGATTGGTGAACGCATCGCCACGTAGGCAACGCTCGCGTCCACCTTTGGCGCGCCCTGCGGCAACGGGATCGCGTTGTACCGAGGATCGCGCGGGCGCATGGCAAGGAGTTCCGCAACATGACCACCGCTGGAGCTGCCATAGATGCCGATCCTGGACGGGTCACCGTTCCACGTCGGCGCTTTCCATTTCAGCCAGCGAAGCGCGTAGTTAGCATCCTGAACGCCGGCCGGATAGGGCGCTTCCGGTGCGCGCGTCATGTCCACAGCCACAACGAGGACACCGCTGCTCGCGATGGATCGATCCATCGGCTCTTCGGCGGAGCGATCCTTGGCATTCCATGCTCCGCCGTGCAGATCGAGCACGGTGGGGAACGGCCCGGCACCGGCGGGGCGATAAATACGCGCCATCAGCATGCGTCCCGCGGTGTTGCGCCGGAGCTCGACTTCGGACACCGTGACGTCAAGCTTCGCTGCGGGGTTGTAGGCGATCTTCGTTCCCTCGGCGGCGGCATCCGCCAGTCGCGGCAGGGAAGCTATCAGGGCTGGCAGCCCCGCGGCGACGGCCGTGATCCTCCCGAGAAACTCCCGACGTCCGGACACGTTGCTTTCCATGCGCTCCTCCATGCAGAACGAGGTCACCTGGGCCCAAGGCTGCGCCCGTGATGCGCGGGACACACTATGTGACAGAGAAACGTGGATCGCAAGTGAAAGGACTGGTTGACGCCGTGCGCTGTCGTCGGTGCAACTCGGCGGCGAGCGCACGACGGAAGGCCCGCCGCGCACGTGAAAGCCCTGACATCACGCTTCCAATCGGAATCCGTAACGCGTCTGCCAGTTCCCGGTACGAAAGGCCTTCCAGCTCGCGAAGCGCGAGCAACTCGCGAAATCGCTCCGGCAAGTCGCTCATCGCATCCTCAATCAGCGACACATTATCCTCGTGCAGCAGCAGCATCTCGGGCGTGATCTGCGAACCTGCGTGCTTCTCTTCGTCGAAGGTGTCTCCTGCGCCCTTCAGGCTGTCGCCATGCCAGTCGTAACACATGTGTCGCACGATCCTCAGAAACCAGGCTCGTCCGTTGCCACCGGAGAAGGTTCGAAAGTAGCGGAAGGCGCGCAGCGCCGCCTCTTGGACGATGTCTTCGGCATCGTCATCGGTTTCGGTCAGCGATCGCGCAAGACGGTAGGCTGCATTCAGATGCGGCAGAACGACATCCTCAAAGTTCAAAGGGCCGCAATTGGCGTTCGATGTGTGGACGTTCTCCATTCGTCGAGTGTGGCGCGGCGGGCGCCTGCGGCCCACCTACGACGCCCGCACAGAACTCGTACGTGCCACGCACAGCGGCGCTGTAAGATGGGCGGTTCATGAAGGCCGGCGCTCCGGGATCGTTTGGGGCGTACTTGAGGACGTTGCGGGCAACAGCCGGCTTTACACAGGAGGAGCTCGCCACCAACGCTGGCCTCTCGGTTCACGCCGTCAGCGCCCTCGAGCGTGGAGAACGACGGCGCCCCCACATGGAGACCGTACGTGCGCTGGCCGCCGCGCTTGGCCTGAAAGACGACGCCCGTGACGCGCTGGTGAAGGCGGCACGAGCGCCGGCGGACGAACCGGCGTTCGACGAACTAAGCGGCGTGCCACTGCCCGTCGCGCTGACCGCGCTCGTCGGACGCGACGCGGAGGTTGAGACCCTGCAGCAATGGCTCGACGAGCCGCTTGCGCGGCTGATTACCATCGTCGGCCCCGGCGGCGTGGGCAAGACACGGCTCGCCCTGGAAATCGCGCACCTTGTCGCGGACGAACGGACGCTGCGCGTGGGCTTCGTTCAGCTCGCGGCGATTCGCGACCCCGCGTTCGTCGCGTCCGCGATCGCCGAAGCCCTCGGCCTGTTGGAAGCGACGGCCGCGGACTTGCCGCAGCGAGTTTGCGCCGTATGCGACGACCAACATCCGATGTTGCTGGTGCTCGATAACTGCGAACACGTTCTGGACGCAGCACCACTGGTCGTCGACCTTCTGACATCCGCGCCATCGCTCCGCTTGCTCGCCACGAGCCGCGCACCGCTGCGCCTCCGCGGCGAGCGACTGTACACACTTGGCCCGCTCCACTTGCACGTGGACGCCGAGGCGCTGTCGCCTGACGATCTCGCGCAGATCCCTGCCCTGCACTTCTTCATCGAGCGCGTCCGTGGCGCGCGGCCCGATTTCCGGCTGACGTCCATGAATGCTCCTGCGATGGTCGCAATCTGCCGGCGACTCGATGCACTTCCACTCGCGTTGGAGCTGGCGGCGCCGTGGATCAAGGTGCTGACTCCACAAGGTCTGCTGCGCCGACTCGAGCAGGATGTTCTCCTGCCACCAGTTGCACGAGGCGATCTCCCGGAGCGCCAGCAGACGATGAGTTCCACCGTGACGTGGAGCTATCAGCTGCTCGGACGCGACGAGCAGCGCGCCTTTCGCCGCCTCGGCGCCCTGCCGGGTCGATTTCCGCTCGATGCTGTTGCCGCGGTCCTTGCCGGCGCTGCGGACCGATCCGACAGCGGCGATGCATCGCTGCGCGCCGCGGCTGCGCTCACGGAAAAGAGTCTCCTTTATCGGGTCGAAGGCTCGGTCATCACGCGCCCGCTGTATCAAATGCTCGAAACGGTGCGTGCGGTCGCGGCGCTCGAGCTCGATGCGTCGGGCGAACGCGACGATGCGCTGGAGGGGCTGGTGCAGTACTGCGGCTGCGAAGCCGCCGCCGCGGAAGAGGGGCTGGTCGGGCCGTCCCAAATCGAATGGCTGGACCGCGTCCGGGACGATCTCCACAACTACCGCGCGGTGCTCGCGTGGCTGATCGAACGCAACCGTTCAGTCGAAGCAGCCGATATCGCGTGGCGGCTGATCTTTTTCTGGCTGATTCGTGGACGCTCCGCCGAAGGCCTTCAGTGGTACCACCGGATATTGAAACTGTCGGATCTTCCGTCCGCATCTGAATCGCGCCTGCTTATTGCGACGGCGGTGATGTCGCATACGCGGGGCGATCTCGAGCCGGCCCGAACCGCGGCCGCCAGGGCGTTGGCGATTGCGACCGAAAGAGGCGATACAGCCATTGTCGTACACGCGCAACTTCTGCTTGGACATATCGAGCAGGCGAGTGGCAACCTCGACAAGGCCAATGCCCTGCTCGCTCAAAGCGTGCAAGGGTTCAAGACAATGGCGATGCCGTGGGGCATCGGCAACGCTCTGATCGGTCTGGCGAGCATCGCCCTGATCACTCGGGATGTTCAGAAAGCGGAACGCCTCCTCGACGAGGCCACGTCGGTGCTTCGACACGCCGGGCCGTGGTTCCTGAACCTGCCTCTCTACATTCACGCGATCGCCGCTGTTCAGCGCGGCGACGCCGACGCGGCGATCGCATTGGTCCATGAAAGTCTTCTCTGCAGCCGGCGGGTGCGGGATCGGTTCGCATTCATATACGCGCTCGTCCCTCTCGCGGCGGCCGCAAGCCTGAAAGGAAAGGAGGCGTGGGCAGCGAAGATACTTGGCGCCCGGGATGCCATGACGGAGCGCACAGGGACCACGGTGACCAGCAACTCGGTTCGAGAACTTCGGGAGCGGGTCGAGCAGCAAGCACGAGCACGTCTCGGTCTCCTCACGTGGGGACGTGCCTACGAAACGGGACGCACCGCCTCGATCGACTCGCTGCTCAGTGATATAGAAAACGCAGGCATTTAGACACGCAGCCACGAATTTCATTGGTGCCTCGAGGTCGAATCGGGTTCCGCGATGAGCGGGTATTTCGCGAGATAGTGCGACAGGGCCCGCGGGCTGATCCCCATCAGTCTCGCAGCCTGCCGCTTCAGCGGTGACACCTCGAGCGCTCGCCGTATTGTTTCGCGCTCGATCCATTCGACGTTCTGGCGCAACTTCAAGGACGGAACTACAGCAGCGAGCGTGTCGATGCCCACGTCCATGGTCACGACATCGCGCCTGATTGTTGAACCCGTCGACAGCACGACAGCCCGCTCGATTGTGTTTTCGAGTTCGCGAACGTTTCCGGGCCAGCGGTACCTCTGGAGCCACTCGATGACGCCGTCTTCGACCGCCTCGATCACTCTGCCGTTTCTGGTCGAGTGCTTGTCGATGAAATACTCGACCAACATCGGCATGTCCTCAATCCGTTCGCGAAGCGGCGGTACGAGGATTGGAACGACGTACAGGCGATAGAACAAATCGTCCAGGAGCCGACCTTCGCGGACGAGCTGTCGAAGGTCGCGATTGGTGGCAGCGATGACGCGCACATCGACGCGTTCGGCTCGCTCGCTGCCCAACGGTTCGATTTCCCGCTCCTGCAGTACGCGCAGCAGCTTCGCCTGCAGGCCGACGTTCATTGTTCCGATCTCGTCGAGGAAGATGGAACCCCCGTGGGCAAGCGAGAATTTGCCTCGCTTCGATCCGGCGGCGCCGGTGAAGGCGCCGCGGACGTACCCGAAGAGTTCCGATTCGATCAACGCGTCAGGAATGGCGGCGCAATTGACCTTGACAAACGGTGTGTGTGGTCGCAGGTCGCGGCTGTGCACGGCACGGGCGACGAGTTCCTTTCCTGTGCCCGTTTCGCCTGTGATCAAGACCGTACTGCGCGTGGCCGACACCAGCTCAATCTGACGGATCACATCGGCGATGGCGCGGCTCGCGCCGACAATGCCGTACCTGCTGACCCTTGCAATGCGCTCCATTTCGTCCCTCACAACGGCAGAATGTTCACGTTCTGCCTGAAGAAGTTTTCCGGGTCGTACTTCGTCTTGAGCCTCCGCAGACGACCGAGGTTCGGACCGTACGCGACCGCCGCCGGATCGATCGCGTCGTCTTCGAGATAGTTCAAGTAGCGGGTCGTCGCCAGAAACGGTGTGAGGGCGGCAAAGGTATTTCGTGCCCACGCAATGCCCCGTTCGGTCTCCAATGCGCTCGCCCACTGCGAGATGACGACGACGTTGAACCCCGTCGTGCGCAGCGCACACGCCGTGCTCGCCACAGGGACGCGGCTCGCCGCCCCGTGGAAGTGCTCGATGATGATCTGGCTCATCGACGACGGACACGCCTCGAACGCCATGACGAGCGTCCGAATCGCGTCATCGCTGAGATCCGTCAGGAACTGCGCTTTCCAGTAGTTGAATGCGCCTCGTGGAAAGGCGGGATCCAACATGTTACTGAGCGCGCTGTACGGAACCGGACCAAGCGTATCCACCACGGGCGAACCAAAGCCCTTCAATGGACGAACCGCCGCCACGCCCTCCTCGAGCGACCCAGAGTGTGCCGCCACGACGCCGACGACTTTCGCGTGTGAGTCGTCTGGTGCGGTCTGAAGTCCGGCGACCAGCATCATCTCGTCAGGAAGATCCGCGCACCGGTCACGGAAAAACCGCAGCGTGTCGACCGCGCGCGGCAGGGGATGCACGACAACTCCGCCGGTGATCATCGGCCCGACTGCATGGAGGTCGTATTCAAGGGAAGCCGCGATGCCGAAGTTGCCGCCGCCGCCGCGAATGGCCCAGAACAAATCAGCGTTCTCACCGGCGCTTGCGCGCAGCACCCGGCCGTCCGCCATGACCACTTCGGCGGAGCGCAGATTGTCCAGCGCAAGGCCGTGCTTCGGCATGAGCCATCCCACACCGCCGCCCAGGGTGAGGCCAGCGATCCCCGTGCTCCCGACGACCCCGCCGGTCGTCGCCAGGCCGTGCACCTGTGTCTCGCGATTGAACTCCTTCCACAAGACCCCTCCCTGCGCCCGCGCGGTTCGGGCGTCGACGTCCACATGTATCCCCTTCATGGGAGAGAGGTCGACCAGGAGTCCACCATCGATGGTGGCACGTCCCGCGACGTTGTGACCTCCGCCGCGCACCGCGACTTCGAGATCGAGCGTCCGTGCGAGCGCCAACGCATCGACGATGTCAGCGGTGCCGGCACAGCGAGCGATGATCGTCGGGTATTTGTTAATCAAGCCGTTGTGCACGCGGCGACTCACGTCGTACGCGGCATCCTCGCGCTGGAGCAGTTGTCCCGCGAAAGACGGGAGAAGGTGACCGACAGCTTCTGTAGTGGGTGACATGATTCCCGGTTCCCGGTTTCCATAAATGTCCGCGACATCAGCGGCTGAAGTTGACGGCCTTTGCGATCCCGCACCCCACTCCCTGCACCCAGAGGTTGACACCGGGGAAGTTCTTGGAGATGTCGCCGCTCGACACGATCATCTTGGCGGTAAACGACTCGTCGTTGCCGTTGCCGGCACGATAGAAGTCGCCCTGGAGTACGACGGTCGTGTCGTTGGTTGAGGCTGTCTCGTCAGTCGCAGACCCCGTGCATTTGAACGTTGTGCCCTCCAGCAGTTCCGCTGTGTCCCAGCGGATGCCCTGATTGTCCAGGCACGGGCCCGGATCGTTTGTATTGATGCTCATGCTCAAGGGGCCCTGCCGCACGGCGTTGATGCACGTGAAGCCTCCGCCCGCGTGGACGAAATGCGAGTCGGAGCCGGGCTCGTAGCTGCCGCCACCAGACAGAAATACCTTCCCAGTCGGGAAGCCGCTGACCGTCCCGTTGAAACCAAACCCAATGTGACCTTGCGCCCGTGCGACAAGCGGTGTCGCGAGCGACGGAGACGTGGCGCTTGCGGCACTGATTGATGACGATGATCCGTTCTCTGAAACCTGAGACGGGCTAGAGGGCGTGTAGTTTCGACCGCACGCCACGACCAGTAACGTCCCGACGACGATTAGTGCTGCTTTCTTCATCTCGACCTTCCTTCTGCGTTTGCCCAATTCCTTCGATCGCGTAACACGGCGTGCGCCTCGCGCAATGCCGCTCGTCACGTTGTTCAGTGTGGAGGTCGACCGATTGCGTGACCACACACAACACCCGTCCGGAACTCACACACAACCCGCACGGAACCCGCACAGGCGGGCGGTAATAAGATCGGGGGTTATGAAATCCGGCGCTCCGGGGTCATTTGGGGCGCAGTTGAAGGCGCTTCGCGAAGCAGCAGGCTTCACGCAGGAGGAGCTTGCGACGGTGGCGGGGCTCTCGGTCCACGCCGTCAGCGCGCTGGAGCGAGGCGAACGCCGTCGACCGCACGTGGACACCGTGAAAGCGCTGTCTGCAGCGCTGGACCTCAGCGACGCAACGCGCGACGCGCTCCTCGCAAGCGGGCGGGCTGCAATTCATACCGCAGTATTCGATGATCGCAGCGGCGGGTCGCTGCCGCTGGCATTGACGGCCCTGCTCGGCCGCGACGACGACGTCAAGGTTCTCCGCGAGTGGCTCGCGGATTCTGGTCTTCGCCTGATTACATTGACAGGGCCCGGCGGAGCCGGGAAGACCCGTCTTGCGCAGGAGGTTGCGCGGGCAATGATGCTCGAAGGCGCCGCTCGTGTGGTCTTCGTTCCGCTCGCCGCCGTTCGCGACGCCTCGTTCGTCGCGGCGGCGATCGCTGAAGCCCTTGGTCTGCTCGACATCAGTGCCCTCGACCTGTCGAAGCGCGTCAGAGCGGCGTGTGACGGCCGGCGAACCTTGCTGTTCCTCGACAACTTTGAACATGTGCTCGATGCAGCGCCGCTGGTCGCCGAGCTCCTGACGTCGGTCGCGGCTCTACGTGTCCTCGTCACGAGCCGCGCGCCGTTGCGGGTGCGAGGCGAGCGGGAATATGTCGTCGGTCCGCTCGGATTGAACGTCGCTGAAGATGCGTCTGCCGACGATATGGCGCACTCGCCAGCGGTGCGCCTGTTCGTCGAACGCGTTCGCGATGTTCGGCCCGAGTTTGGTCTGACATCCTCCAACGGTCGCACCGTGACCGCGATCTGTCGCCGGCTCGATGCGCTCCCCCTCGCGCTGGAGCTCGCCGCGCCGTGGCTGAAACTGCTGACGCCGGAAGATCTCTTGCGGCGACTCGCCCAGGATGTCCTGTTTTCGACGTCCGGCCCGCGCGATCTGCCTGAGCGCCAGCAGACGATGAACGCAACGGTTGCGTGGAGTTATCGGCTTTTGGATCACGACGAGCAGCGCGTGTTCCGGCGCCTTGGAGTGCTGTCGGGCGACTTTCCGATCGAAGCGGCGGCGGCGGTGGTCGCGGGCCGTGAGGGGCCTCTGGGCGGAAGCGACGATGTGCTGGCCGCTGCTGCGGGTCTGATTGACAAGAGTCTGCTGCTCCAGGCGGAGAGCTCCGTGCCCGCGCGACCGCTGTACTGCACACTCGAAACCGTGCGTGCCTACGCCGTCGTTGAACTAAACGCCGCCGGTGAGCGCGACGATGCGATGGAGGGACTGGTGCGCTACTGCGCCACTGAGTCTCGTCTTGCGGCGGAAGGGCTGGTCGACCAGCATACGCAAGGCGAGTGGCTCGACCGGGTCCGCGACGACCTCGAAAACTATCGGTCCGTCCTGATATGGCTCATCGAGCGCGGTCGTTCCGTTGAAGCATCCACCATCGTCTACCGCCTGTTCTTCTTCTGGGTGATTCGCGGCCACGCCAGCGAGGGCCTCGAATGGTACGAGCGAATCCTTGCTGTTCCATCACCGCCGCCATCCGTCGAGGCGACCGCACTCATCGGAGCGGCGGTCATGCGCTACACACAAGCCGATTTCGAGCGATCACGGGCGGCGGCCACACGCGCGCTCGCGCTCGCCTCGAGTGCCGCCGACCGGGATTGGATCGCGGTGGCGGAGTTGCTGCTCGGTCATCTCGAACACATCAGCGGAAACGAAGAGGCGGCGCTCGACCGCTATGCGCGTAGCCTTCACGAATCGCGGCAGTTCCCAAACCCCTGGCGAATCGGGAACGCGCTGACCGGCATGGCGCGTGTCGCCATGGCGACCGGGGAATTCGAGGAGGCGGACCGGTTGCTTCGCGAGGCCGCCTCGAAGCTGCAAGCCAGCGGGCCGTGGTTCCTGTTATTGCCCTTGTTCCTTCGAGCCACGCTGGCGGTCAGGCGTGGCAATGCCGAAGAAGCAGTGGAGCTCGTGCGAGAGAGCCTCGGGCCGATCCGCGAGTTGCACGACAAGTTCGCCTTCGTGCACACGCTCGTTCCGCTGGCGGCCGCGGCGGCACTGAAGGGTGAAGACGTGTGGGCGGCGCAGATTCTGGGCGCCCGTCACGCCGTCACGGAGGCCACGGGCGCAACGATTGTCGATCGATCGGTCAACGAGCTTCGACAGGAGACGGAAAGAGCCGTGCGCGCACGCCTCGGCGACGACCGATGGGCTCGTGCACACGCAGCAGGGCGAAAGAGCACGATCGAGTCGTTGATGAATGACATCGACAGCAGGCGCGCGTCGAGCGGCACGCGCCGCGACCCTTCTCTCGGCCATCCTGCGCCAGACCGATAATGCAAATGTGAAACGGGTATGGTTCGCGGCGGCGGCCATTTTCGCCGCGCCGATGTGGGTTGGCGGGCAGCAACAAACGCCGAATCCGCGCGCCGGCTTTCCATGCGGCGCACGGCTCGACCCGTCGTATTTTCGTGTGGCCGAGGGAAGCGGCGGCCACCTGCTGCTCCTGGCGCCTGAAGAAATCGGCGACTCGGCAGCGCTGCTCACGGCGTTCGGAGATCATCCACAAACCATCTTCAGGCTCGCCGGCTCGATGAACCCCGGGCTGCACGAGTTCAACGTGCCGATCGATTCAACAGTCGACAGCGTGCTCTTCTCAATCTCCGTACAGTGCCTCCAGACGGCTGATGTGGTACGTCCGTCGGGAGCGCTCGCCATCGGCGACGATGTGACCGATCTCCCGAATTTCCGGGCCCAGCACATGGTGATCGTCAGACGGCCGGAACCTGGAGTGTGGACCCTGCGTCTAGCCGGCAGCGGCATCTCTGGCCTGGTTGTGCAGGCTCGCAGTGGAATTGGAATCTCGCGTCCGGAATTTACGTCCGCTGCAGACACCGCGTTCTCGGCTGTTCCGTCGGCTGGCATCCAAAATACCTTGCGGCTTCGAATGAGCGGCCGCGCCTCTGGCCTGCGCGTGTCGCTTGTCAGCGGCCAGTTCATGGTTCTCGCCGAGTTGCCGCTCACGGCAGGTGAAACAGACGGCAGTTATGTGTCGCAGTTCACGCCAAATACAGAAGCCTTCCGCGTACTCGTCACCGGGAACGATGCTGCCGGTTTTGCCTTCCAGCGCATGTCGGCGCCGCTCGTCAATCCGAAGCGCTGAGGTCGAAGTCGAGGAGACCTGACGCGAACCGAAGCGTCAGGTG
>Ga0114129_10005013_pt1 | contig 18633 bp, 11 predicted proteins | sample RhiMetdeltSRZDD1_FD_80071 | JGI IMG/M metagenome (GOLD analysis project Ga0114129, IMG submission 80071) | Populus rhizosphere microbial communities from Tennessee, USA - Rhizosphere MetaG P. deltoides SRZDD1 (version 2) (version 2) | ecosystem: Host-associated > Plants > Roots > Rhizosphere >...
GCGCGCGGCGTACGCTCAGGTCGTGCACGGCGCGCGCGATCAATTCCTTTCCGGTGCCGGTCTCGCCGCAAATCATGACCGTCGCATCGGTCGGCGCGACCATCTCGAGCTCCGCCAGCACCGTCCGCAGCGCCGTGCTGCGTCCGACGATCCCTTGACCGATCATCTCGTCGGACGTCGGATCGGTCAGAAACATCGCACCGGCCTCGACCCCGACGTGGGACGAATGAATCTGCGAAACAGGGACGGCCGCAAACCGGCCCGCCTCGCGTGGACTGTCGACGAAGTCCATCACAGATGCCGCGTTCATCGCACGCCTCATTTCGTGATCCGAATCAGAACCCCAGCTGCTCTTCGTGTCCCCGTTATCGCCGCCACTCCTGTTGGGCTCGCCATAGGAGATCCTTTCAATGGCGTGATTGTCGAACGGAGGTGCGCAGGCGCGAAACCCCAGATCGAGTCGCGTGTGGACTAAATCGTGACGTTGGGGCCTCTTTCGAGCGCGAAAACGATCCTCGAAAGAGTCAGCCAGGCCTAGTACGTTCGATCGCGAACGTCGATGCGCTTCCAGCCAAACAGCCGCGCATCGATCGACCACGCGCCGGGCCCGAGCAGCGCCAGGGCGGCGCCGATCGTCGCCAGCAGAATGTTCGTCCGCAGATCGCCAGGTTGTGACACCGCGCTGTAGAGTCCAAGAACTGCCACGAGGGCGCCGGCGATCGGCGTCCACAACCCTGCAATCAGAAGAATTCCGGCAGCGATCGCCAGCACGTCGAGAATGGCCAGCTGGATCGAAGGCCCGGTTCGCAGCGTCGTGAGCGCCTGAGAAATGACGGCGATCCCGGCCACGAGCCGCATGACGAGAAGACCCGCGCCCGGCCAGCCGTGCGCAAATGTCGAGAAGAGTCGGCGCAGAAAAACCCCGCAGCGAGGGTACGTGATTGACTCCCGGACCGGAACCCTCTGAAGAGGCGTCGCGGATACTCTTTCGAGGCTAATCGTCGGTGCCGATGATTCCGCGCTTCAGCCCGATCATCGCGGCGTGGGTTCGATCGTTGGCGCCAAGCTTCGAGAGGATGTTCTTGACCCGTCCTTTGACGGTTTCTTCCGTGATCGAGAGCTTTGCCGCGATTTGTTTGTTGGCGTTCCCGCCGGCAATCAGCCGCAGGACGTCGACTTCGGCCGGCGTCAGGACGTCGTCGGTGGCGTGCTCAGCCAGTTGATACGACGCCTCCGGCGAAAGGCTCTTTTTTCCGCCATGAACGGCGCGGATCGTGTCGAGGAGCTCCCTGTGGAGCAGACTTTTCAGCAAGTACGCCCGGGCCCCGACCTGCATGGCACGCAGGACCTGAACGTCGCCGGTGTAGGTCGTGAGGACGATGATTCGCGCGTCGGGGAATTCGCCGCGAATCGAGATCGTCGCGTCGAGGCCGTTCACCTCGGGCATCTGCAAATCCATCAGCGTGATGTCCGGATGGTGCGCGCGGAACTGCTGAATCGCCTCTCGTCCATTCGACGCTTCCGCAACCAGGCTCATGTCCGGCTGGCTCGACAGCAGCGCGCCGATCCCTTGCCGGAAGAGCGGGTGATCGTCGACCGCCAGAATTCGAATTGGATTGGAAGCGGTCATATCGTTCGCTCATGTCTTGCGTAGGCAACGGATGCGGGAACCGTGAGCTCGATCTCGGTGCCGGAATCGCGATCGCTCCAAATCGCCAGCGTGCCGCCGGCGAGCGTGGCGCGCTCGCGCATGCCGATCAGGCCGAAGTGACCGGCGTAGCCGCGGCCCGCGAGCACGCCCGGCTCGATGCCGCGCCCATCGTCCCGGACGCGCAGCCGGAACTGCCTGCGGTCGTAACGGATGTCCACTTCGATCTGCGTCGCATGCGCGTGCCGGAACGCATTGCGCAGCGCCTCGGCAGCGATCCGGTAGACTTCGTCTCCGAGGATCTGCGCGAGATCGCGAGGAGTCCCCTCTATGTTCACCCGAAAGCCTGGACGATGTCCGCTGTCGCCATCGCCAAGCTCCTCACCGAACGCATTGATGGACCGTCCAAGATTGCTGGTCACGGCGGTTGACGCGCGAAGGCCCTCCACGGCGTCCCGTCCGTCGGTGATCGCGCGGCTCGCCCGCTCCATGGCGGCGTCGAGCGTCGCCCGTGCCTTGTCGGCGCCTGGCGGCAGCAGGAACGTCACCGCGTGAAAGTTCAGCAGCACGCCCTGGAAGCTTTGCAGCAGCGTGTCGTGCAGGTCGCGCGCGATGCGGGTCCGCTCGTTGACGCGCTCTTCGAAGCGGATGTTGAATCGCCGCGCCACCTGCTGCAGCCGCAGACGATAGACGGCGGCAAGCAGCGCCAGAGCCGCTGCCACCGACGACACACGGAACCATGTCGTCTGGTAATACGCCGGCGCGACCGTAAAATCCAGAAACGCGCCGGCCTCGTTCCACACGCCGCTGTTGTTCGACGCGCTCACGCGGAAGCGGTAGCGGCGGGGAGACAGATTGTTGTAGAAGGCCTGCCGGCGATTGCCGGCGTCCTGCCACTCACTGTCGAAGCCTTCCAGCTTGTAGCGAAAACGCATCTTCTCCGGCGCGACGAAGCTGAGCGCCGTGTAATCGATCGCCAGGTCGCGAACCAGCGGGGGCAGGCGCAGCTGACCGTTCGCTCCGGCCGTCGCATCGTAGGTTGTGCGGTCCACCGTGATCCGCTCGACGTGCACTGGTGGAGGAAGCCCGTTGAACGGCAGGTGCTCCGGATCGACGACGCTGACGCCGGCCATCGTCGCGAACCACAGTGTTCCATCCGCTGACCTGGCGGCTTGTGGGTTGTAGGTGCCGGTGTTGACCGTGATCCTCACGCCGTCGGAACTGTCGAAGACCATCGCGTGTACGGTTCGTGTCGTGGCGCGATCGGTGTCCGCGGCAGCGGCCCATGCGTCCAATTCGGAGCGCGCGATTCGCAGCAATCCGCACGGCGTGAGCATCCAAACGTTTTGACCGTTGTCCTCTGCCACCCAGTGCGCTCCGTCGCACGGGAGTCCGTTCTTGCTGGTGAGCGTGGCGACGCGGCCATTCTTCAGTCGGCTGAGGCCGCCTTCGGTGGCGGCCCAGAGCGTACCGTCCCGATCGAACTGAAGGCGGTTGACCACGCCCTCGCCGAGCGCATCAGCGGTTGTGTATGACTCCTGGATCTCATCATCGACGAGATGGACGACGCCGCCGTCTACGAATCCCATCCACAGGCCGCCGCGAGCTCGGTCGGTGACAACAGGTATTGCGGTGCCGTGTGATCCCAGGCGGGCCCAGGGAATCTGTTGGATCTCATGGGAAGCAGACACTCGAAGAAGACCAGCAGTGTTGTTGGCGATCCAGACGTTCCCTCCGGAGTCCTCGGCGATCGCATTGAAGTTCCCACCGGGAACGCCATCGATGGAGATCAGCCGATCGTTCTCGAGGTAGCCGACGCCGCGCCGGGTGGACAGCCAGATTCGCCCGCGATCATCCTGAAAGAGCGCGTGCACGCCGAGATCCGGCAATCCGGGACCGACAACCTCGCGCACTCCGGGCCTGGTCGGACCGCTGCGCTCGCGATAAATCGTCACCTGCCCATGATTCCATCGGTTCAACCCGGCGAGCGTGCCGATCCAGATGCTTCCATCGGCGGCAGCGAGAACCGAGGTGACGGTGTCATTCGACAGACCCTGGTTCATGGAAAACGTGGCGACGGCGGAATCTCGAAAGCGGTCGAGGCCGTTCGATGTGGCGACCCAGACATTGCGTTCACGATCCTCGAACAGCGCGTGAACGAGATCGCCGGACAGACCGTCGTTTTGGGTGAAGACATCGGTCCGGCCGCCGTGCAGATGCAGAAGCCCCCAGCCCGACGTACCGATCCACAAACCGCCGTCGCGGTCGCGGAGCACTTTGTGAGCCTGGATCTGCTGCAGCGCAGGCGGAAACGGATACGCCATCTCCGTCTTTCCGGCCACGAGGCGCCTGACGCCGTCGTGCGTCGAGATCAGCAGCGCGCCGGCGTCGTCTTCTGCAAGACCCTGGATGCCGTTCGCCTCGCCCGACAGCGAATAGAATTGCGGAGGCCCGGGTTTCCACCGCCACAAACCGGTCGACACTCCCACCCACAGATTGGCATTCGCGTCTTCATACAAACCGAGGACGCCGAGACCAAGCTCGCCGCCATCTCCCTCGCACCGGACGCTGCCCTTCCGAACCGCGCACAGCTTCCCCGACGGCGCTTTGTAGCCGCCCGCCCATATCGAGCCCTCTCGATCCTCGACGAGCTTGCCGACGAAGGTGCCCGCAAGCTCCGGGTATTGACTGAGCGTGCCGTCCCTCGAGCTGGCGAGGCCTTTGACGGTGCCGATCCACAGTGTCCCGTCGCGCGCGACGAGGAGTCTTGTGATCTGTGTCGACGGGAGATGCTGATCCGGCGGCGGCTGCCACGCGACGGTCTTGACGCCATCGAAGCGAAGCAGGCCGAACTCCGTACCGAGCCAGAGATACCCGTCCGGCGTCTGGGCGATCGAGCTGATCTCACCCTTGGTGAAGCCGTCGCGGATCTTCCACGCCGTGTGTGCGTACTGATTGACGTCCAGAGCCGGATTCAACGCGAATGCACGCGGGCACCACGCCAGCATGGACACCAGCAGGGCCCCTCTGGCGACGGTCATGCCGTCCGTTCCGTTCGGGCGTAGGCGATGGCGGCGGGAATCGTGAGCTCGGCCTCCGTGCCCGAATCGCGTTCGCTCCAGACCGCCAGCGTAGCGCCCACAAGCTTGGCCCGTTCGTGCATCCCGGCGAGACCGAAGTGGCCGGCGCGCGCGCCGCCATCGAGAACGCTCGGCTCGATGCCTTTTCCATCGTCCCGCACGCGCAACCGAAACTGCTTCCGGTCGTAGTGGATTTCCACTTCGATCTGCGTCGCTCGCGCGTGCCGGAACGCATTGCGCAGCGCTTCGCCGGCCATCCGGTAGACCTCGTCCCCGAGGATCGGCGCGAGGTCCCGTGGCGTGCCCTCCACATTCACACGAAAGTCGGGAGCCTGCGGGTCACTTCGATCGTTGAGCTCGTCTCCGAGCGCGCCGATCGACCGGGCCAGATCGCTGGTCACGACGGTCGACGAGCGCAACCCCTGGACCGCGTCGCGGCCTTCGATGATCGCCTGACTCGCCTGCTCGATCGCGGCCGTGAGCGTCGTCTTCGCGTCGACGGGGCGATCCGGCAACAGGAACGTGGCCGCGTGAAAGTTCAGCAGCACGCCTTGAAAACTTTGCAGGAGGGTGTCGTGCAGGTCTCGGGCGATGCGCATCCGCTCGCCGACGCGCGCGTCCAGGCTCCTGTTGAATTGACGCGCCACCTGCCGCAGCCGCAGTTGATACAGCCCAGCGAGCAACGCCAGAACGGCGGCCACCGATGACAAACGGAACCACGTGGTCTGGTAGTACGCCGGTGCGACGGCAAAATCCAGGAAGGCGCCGGCCTCGTTCCACACGCCGCTGTTGTTGCTCGCGCTCACGCGGAAGCGGTAGTTGCGAGGAGGAAGATTGTTATAGAACGCCTGCCGGCGAGTGCCGACGTCCTGCCACTCTCGATCCCAACCTTCCAGCTTGATGCGAAAACGGTTTTTCTCCGGCGTGACGTGACTCAGCGCCGTATAGTCGATCTGCAGATCGCGGATCAACGCGGGAAGTCGCAGCGGCCCGCTCGAGGACGATGCCGGATCGTACAGCAGGCGGTCGGCGAAGATGTGCTCGATGTGCACCGCAGGCGGGCGCGAGTTGAACGGAAGCCGTCGGGGATCGACCATTGCTACGCCGTCGGGGACGATGAACCACAGTCGCCCATCCCGCGACTTCGCGGCCCTGGGATTGAAACCTACCGGAAAATCGCCCTGTGCCCTCATTCCATCCGAGGCGTCGAACACCGTGCACCTGACTGACTGTCTCTGGTTGACTGCCCAGGCGTCAATGTCTGCTCGCGCGATTCGTACAAGGCCACATCGCGTGTTCAGCCACAAGGAACCTGCATCGTCTTCAATGACGGAATGGACGCCATCGCACGGCAGCCCGGTGCGACTCGATAGATTAATCGCCTTGCCGTGGCTCAACCGGGTGAGCCCGCCGGCCGTGCCGATCCAGAGCGTGCCGTCCGAATCGGACGCGAGACTGCTGACCCGACCAGCGGCGACGACATGACCGGATGGGTACGCCTTTCGGATCCTGCCGTCCTTGAAGTACGCGATGCCTCCGTCCCAGAAGCCGAGCCACAGGCCGCCGTCCACTCCATCGGCGATCATGGCGGTGGCGAACGCTGTGTGGCCCAGACTGACCCACGAAATGCGTTCGACGACCTCACCATCACGTGACAGCCTCAGCAAACCCTCAGACTGGTCGGCAAGCCACAGGGTGCCACCACTGTCTTGCGCTGTCGCGCGAGGGGCGCTGGCGTGGATCTTCTTCGCGGCGACGAACCGGCCGTTCTCCAGGAATCCGAACCCTCGAGCGCCGCTGTAGAACCAGACGCGGCCGCGATCGTCTTCGAGCAGGGGCCCGGACACGCTCGCTCTCGCACTATCGGCGATCAACATGCCGTTCGCCCACCTGGCGACGCCGCCGAGCGTGCCGATCAACACGCTGCCATCCTTCGACTCTGCGATCGAACTCACCGCTGAATGCGGGAGTCCTTCGCTGTTTGAGAACGTCGACACCGTGACGTCGTGGAACCGATCGAGGCCTTTCGAGGTGGCGACCCAGATGTTGCCTTCACGATCCTCGAAGAACCGCCAAGGGTCGTCTCCTGAAAGACCGTCGGCTTGCGCGTAGCGGTCGCTTCGTCCGTTGTAGATGTGAACGATTCCTTCGACGTCGGCACTCCATAGCGCGCCATCGTGATCGCGCAGCAGCAGACGACTGGGGAGTGACCATCCGGGACCAGCGACGGGAATTGGTTTGGCCAATCCATCTCTCAGCCGTTGAATCCCGTTTGACGTACCTATCAAAAGGGTGCCGTCACTCTCTTCAGCGAAACCCTGCACGCCATTTGACTGACCCGGCAGCGGAATCCACGTCGACGGCTCGGGACGCCATTTCCATAGCCGATCGGCGGCGCCCGCCCACACATTCCCCTTGCGATCTTCGTACAGCCCAAAGACTCCGTAGCCGAACGTGCCGGATTCTCCGAAACATCGACTCCGGTCTTCACGGATAGCGCACAGGATTCCTGCCGGAACGGCGGCACCGCTGGCCCAGATCGTGTGTTCTCGATCCTCGAGTAGGCTTCCGACGATGCGTCCTGCAAGTTGCGAATAATGCGTCAGCGTTCCGGCCTTCCATCGCGCCAGTCCCTTGCTCGTCCCGATCCAGAGCGCGCCGTCACGAGCGGCGAGCACGCTCCAGATGTCTGTCGCCGGAAGAGCCTGCCCTGCGGGGGGCTTCCACTCGACGGGCCGAGTGCCATCGAAGCGGAGCAGACCGAACTCAGTCCCAAACCACAGATACCCGTCCGTTGTCTGAGCAATGGCGCGTATGGTGCCTTGGAACACGCCGTCACGAATCCTCCACGCGGTGTGCGCGTACTGACTCACCTGCAGCGCGGGATTCAAGGCGAAGGCCGCCAGAGGCACCGCCAGCATGAAGACCAGCGCCGCCATAGCGACGATCCGTCTGCGTCGTCGCGAGAGGCGGCTCACGGCTAGAATTGGAGTCGCGCGGCGAGCTGAATCGATCGCGGCCCGCCGATCTGGTACAGCGGGCTGAAGCCGCCGTTGGCGCCTCCGGATCCGAGGCTGCTCGCGAGTGTCCGCGTCGAGTACCCGAAAAAGGCGCCGGTCAGATCGTTGTCGGGGCTGCCGAAGTTCGGCTGGTTGAAGACGTTGAAGCACTCAACGCGCAGTCGAAGCGTGACGCTGTGAGTGAGTCGAAACGCCCGCTGGAGCGCGATGTCCGCTTGCGAGGCGGCGAACCCGCGCAGGACGTTGCGTCCGAGGTTGCCCTGCTGGCCGCCCGGCAGCGTGCTGAACGCCGCACCGTTGAAAATCTTTCCGCCCGGGTACTGAGGTCCGAACAGTTCGAGCGGAACGCCCGGGTTGACGTTCGGGCGCGGGCGCAAGGCGATTCCTGCGCCGGCGAACAATCCGCCGAAGATGTCCACCGGAGGAGCCGACCTGGCGAACGCCACCGCATCGAACGACCAATCGGCAAAGACCGAGCTCACGCCTTTCGACCGCGGTGACGGCAGCATGTACGTGAAGCCGGCTGTCAACGCGTGCCGAATGTCGAAATCCGAGTCGCCGCGATCCACGTTCGCGCCTGTCGCGCCGACAGTGTTGAGATATGTCGCAAACGCATCCGTCGACGCGTCGTCCATGGAATGGGCGAACGTGTACGATGCCGTCGCCTGCAGCCCGCGCGAAAGCCGGCGTCGAAACTGGACCTGGAGCGCATGATAGTCGGACGTCGCCGAATTGTCGGTCAACGACACGAACTGAAAATCGGAATTCACGTTGAAAAGATTTGTGACGCGAAGCAAGTCGCGACCGACGGCGCCGAGGTAGGTGACGGAAATGCTCTGGCTGTCTCCGAGCGACTGCTCCAGCGCCACATTCCATTGATAGGTCCGCGGCAGCTTCAAGTGAGGATCGGCGACGACAATCACCGCCACGGGTGGGTTGAGCGTGAACGCCGGCGGCGCCGCGTCCTGAGCACTGAGTGGAAACGCGGGTGACGGCGCAAGCGTCTTGTTCGCAAAGTACGGGAAGTACGTCGTCGCCCCTCCGAGCGATCCGTACCCGAGGTCGTGAAACACGCCGATGCCCGTCCGCAGCGTGCTGTGCCAGCGTGGCGTCTCGTGGAGCTGGTAAACCAGCCCGAATCTCGGCGCGATGTTGCCGTACGTCGTTTCGTACATCGGCGTGCCGCGGGGCGCCAGGGCGATCGTTGCCGGTTGCTGCAACCCCACCACAGTGAACGGATCGTTCGCGGAGTCGACCCCGCGGAGCGGCGGGTTGACGTCCCATCTCACGCCGAAGGTAGTGGACACGCGCGGACCGACTGTCCACGTGTCCTGCGCATACAGCGACAGATTCTGGGAGCGGAGCGAGTTGGCCTGGAATGCGCCGGCCTGAGCGATTTGCGCCGTGCCGGAGAGCGCGCCGCCCGGTGTGGCCGTCATGCCGGTGAACTGAGCATATTGCCGGTAGGAGAACGGACGGCTGGTCGGCGCCAGCCAGCGATAGTCCATCCCCAACTTGAGTTGATGGCGTCCTTTCGTCAGCGAGACGTTGTCGATCGCATTGAACTGCGATTGCTCATCAGTCCCGAAATGACCCTGGGCATACTCGCCGGGGCCGGGGATGAAGAACAGGAGCGCGGCATTCGCGGACGAGTAGCCCGGCGGGAACAGCATCGAATGCGGAAGCGGTACGGCACCGCCGAACTCGTCGAGCACTTGAGTCAGATCGATACTCTGTCGGCTGTAATTCACGCGCACTTCGTTGCTCAGCGCAGGAGTAATCACGTCGGTGGCGCCGACCGTCAGAGTTCGTACGTTCGACGACGCAACGCTTTTCAGGCTGAGCACGCGGGCGGTTGTCAGAAGCGGCGCGCGCTGTTCGGAGTTCGACGGCGACCAGTTATACCGGCCGAACACGTTCAGGTTCGCCGTCACCGCGTGGTCGATGCGGAGGCTGTCAGCGTCAAGGTTCGACGGGTTCGCGTACGAGGCCGAGAACGCGGCCAGTCCTGGACCGACCGGCGCGCCGTTTGGCAGAGGATACGCATTCAAGTACGGCCGCATCGAGGCCGGAGCCTGTTGACGTGAGAGCAGATCAGGAACGGCCGTCTGTTGCGTCGATGGCTCGCGCAACCGCAGTCCCTCGTGTGAAAAGAAGAAGAAGGTTCTGTCTTTCCTGAGCGGACCGCCAAGGACGCCTCCGAAGTCGTTCAGTCGCTCTTCCGGCTTGGGCAGTTGGTTGGCGTTCACGAACCAGTCTTCAGCGTCGAGCGCGCTGTTCCGAAAGTACTCGAAGAGCGAACCGCGAAATGCATTGGATCCCGATCGCGTCACGATGCTGATCTGTCCGCCGGGAGTACGTCCAAACTCCGGCGCGAACGTCGACGTCTGGATGCGAAACTCCTGCATGGCGTCGATCGACACCAGGCTGTTCGTGCCGCCGACTGCGCTGAGAGCCGGCAATGAACCGCCCGCGCTCTGCGCCATCGGCAGATAGCCGGTGACGCCGAAGTTTGCGCTGACGCCGTCTACCGTGAAGTAGTTCGCGTCCGGCCGCTGGCCGTTGACGCTGAATTGTCCCTGATCATCGAACGCCGTCGCGGTAACGACAACGCCCGGCGTCATCGAGATCAGCGACTGGAAGCTGCGGCCGTTGAGCGGCAGGTTTTCCACGAACTGTCGGTCGACAACGGTAGCGACCGCCGGCGAGGTGCTGACCGGGGCGGGCGCGGCCGTCACCGTCACGGACGCGTCGACGCGCGCAACTTTGAGGTGCACCTGCACCTTCAGATCGTCGCCGACGTTCAGAACAAGCTGCGGGATCTCAGCCGGGCCGAAGCCATCGCGTTGGGCAGTCAGACGGTAGCCGCCTGGTGGCAACAGCGGGATGATGAACGTTCCCTGAGCGCCGGCGAGCGTCTCCCGCTGGAGCCCGTTCCCGAGATTGACGACGGTGACCCGCACATTTGGGACAACCGCGCCGGTTTCATCGAGTACGGTTCCGCCGAGCGTCGCCGTCGCCGACTGCGCACGGACGAACGCCGAGAGCGCCAACACGCCAATGAAGGTCAACCACGAGATGCGCATGGTCGGCTGCTCCGATCAGACAGTTCGGTCCGCTGGCCCGTGACCTTGGCGACGGTACGTGATGGCCGGCTCGACCGGGAACCCCCGAAAGAGCGCCGCGGGTACTCTTTCGAGCACCTCTAGTCGTAGGTGCCGATAATGCCGCGCTTCACCCCGATGATCGCGGCGTGCGTGCGATCGTTGGCGCCAAGCTTCGACAAGATGTTCTTCACCCGGCCCTTCACCGTGTCTTCCGTGACCGAGAGATGCGCGGCAATCTGCTTGTTGGCATTGCCGGCCGCGATCAGCCTCAGGACCTCGACTTCGGCAGGGGTGAGGGCGTCGTCGGTTGCGTGCTCGGCAACTTGATACGAAGCCTCGGGCGAAAGCGTTTTCTTTCCGCCGTGGACGGCGCGAATGGTCGCCAGGAGCTCCTTGTCCAGCAGCGTTTTCAGCAGATACGCGCGGGCGCCCACCTGCATGGCGCGCAGCACCTGGACGTCGCCGGTGTAGGTCGTGAGGACGATGATTCGCGCGTCGGGACACTCGCCGCGAATCGCGATCGTCGCCTCGAGACCATTCATCTCAGGCATCTGAAGGTCCATCAGCGTCACGTCCGGGCGATGCGCGCGGAAGTGCTGAACCGCTTCCCGTCCGTTCGAACCCTCCGCGACGAGACGCATGTCGGGCTGAGTCGCGATCAGCGAGGCGATCCCTTCCCGGAATAATGGGTGGTCGTCGACCGTCAGAATGCGAATTGGACGGGAGGCGCTCATACGTTCGTCATCTTCCCGGTCCGTGACACATCGGATCGGACGGTCGCAGGCGATTTTGCGTACGCGACGGAGGCGGGAATGATCAGCTCGGCCTCCGTGCCGGAGTCCCGCTCGCTCCAGACAGCCAGCTTGCCGCCGACAAGGGTGGCGCGTTCGTGCATGCCAGCCAGGCCGTAGTGTCCGGCATGATTGCCTCCGCCAACGACGTTCGAATCGATGCCCTTTCCGTCGTCCCGGACCCGCAATCGAAACTGCCGATGGTCATACAGGATTTCCACTTCGATCCGCGCCGCGTGTGCGTGCCGGAATGCGTTGCGCAGCGCTTCGCCTGCGATCCGGTAGACCTCGTCCCGAAGAAGCGGAGCCAGATTCCTGGGTGTGCCTTCCATATTCACCCGAACGTCGGGCACATTCTGATCGGCGTGATCGGCAGCGAGTGTCGCTCCGAGCGTGCCGATCGCGCTGGCGATGTCTTGGGTTTCACCCCCGGGGAAACGCAGGCCCCGCACCGCGTCCCGGCCCTCGACAATCGCGTGCCGGGCCTGATCGATCGCGCTCTCCAGCGCCGTCCGAGCTTCGGCCGGACGATCCGGGAGCAGGTACGACACGGACCGGAACCGCAGCAACACGCTTTGGAAACTTTGCAGCAGCGTATCGTGCAACTCCCGCGCGATGCGCGTGCGCTCGGCGAGACGCTCTTCGAAGCGGACGTTGAGCTGCCGTGAGACCTGCGCGACGCGCACGCGATAGGCCGCCCACACCGCTCCGCTGAGCAGCAGCGCGGCCGAGAACCAGAACCACGCCGTCTGCCGCCAGGCCGGCGAAATGGTGAACGGCAGCGAGGCCTCGGCGCTGTTCCAGGCACCCTCGCTGTTGGATGCGATTACACGGAATCTGTACGCGCCTCGACTCAGATTCGTGTACGCGGCCTCGTGCGCCGACAGGCTCAGCCCTGTGAACGCCAGAACGATCCGCTGGCGGCGCGGGGCGATGGTGATGTCCCCAGATCGATTGACGACGCTGCCGTCAGCCGATAGGTCCTTGATGTGTACGAGCGTCGCGGGCGGCACCGTGCTGAACGTGATTGACGGTTCCACGTTCGAGGCGCCGGCTTGGCAGCCGGCCGCCAGAAGACAAACCATCGCCGACGTGTAGGGAAGCCTCGTCATACAAATCAACTACATGTCTTCGCTCTCGACCTACGATCCACTCCCAGGATCAACGCTCCAGCGCCGCTCGAACGCTCGCCACCAGGGCTTCATCGTCGAACGGCTTCGCGACGAATTCCAGCGCGCCGCCTTTCAGCGCCTCGGTCCGCAGTCGTTCGTCGTCGTGTGCCGTGATGAAGATGGTGGGGATCCAGCAGTGCGCGGCGTTCAATGCCGCCTGCAGCTCCAGGCCGGACATTCCCGGCATTCGGATATCCGCGATGAGGCACCCTGTCCGCTCCTGTTCGCCGGACTCCAAGAACTCTTGCGCCGACGCGAAGGCGCGGGCCTGAAAGCCCACCACTTTCATCAGACCCGTCAGAGCCCTGCGGATCGACACGTCGTCATCCACAATTGCAACCACTGTCCCTTCTTTCCGGATCTCCACTCGTGGACAAGATAGGGCGGCGCGAACCATGGCGCAATTGCGCCCTGGTATAGGGGGCCTATACGCGCGTATCGAAGGGATCTACTCGATGTCGTTGCGGTCGGGCAAACGCTACTTGTCAGACCGCTGATCGAGTCTTTCCGCCATTCTGACCAACTCCGCCAGAGATCCCGCCCGCATTTTACGCATCACGTGACCGCGATGGACCTTCACGGTGATCTCGCTCGTCCCGAGTTCCGACGCGATCTGCTTGTTCAGCATGCCCGACACGACGCGGCGCAAGATCTCGCGCTCGCGCGCGGTCAGCTTGCCGTAGCGCTCGAGCAAGTTCGCCATCTCGCGTCGCTTCTCGCGGATCGCTCGATCGCGCTCCAGAGCCTGCTGAATCGCATCGAGCAGGTCCTGGTCCCGAAAGGGCTTGGTCAGAAATTCCACGGCGCCGGATTTCATCGCCTTCACCGACATGGGAATATCACCGTGACCGGTAATGAAGATGATGGGAGTCTGGATGCCGGCCGCGAGTAACTCCCGCTGAAAGTCGAGTCCGCTGCCGCCAGGGAATCTCACGTCCAGAACCAGGCAACCGGGACCATCCGCGCGGTTGCTGTGCAAGAAGTCCTGCGGCGTTGCGAATACCGCCGACTGCAAGTCCACCGACTTGAGCAGCCTCTGTATCGAGGCGCGTACGCTCGCATCATCGTCGACGATGAACACGCAAGGAGCGGCGGAAGCGGTTATGTTGCCACCTCGATTTCGCCGGGCAGTGTGAAATGGAAGGTGGCGCCGCGCCCCGAGTTGGCGGTGCCCCACAAACGACCGCCGTGTGACTCGATGATGGAGCGGCTGATCGGAAGCCCCATGCCCGTGCCTTCAGGCTTGGTGGTGAAGAATGGATCGAAAATCTGGCTCGCCTGCTGCGGGGTGACGCCCACGCCCGTATCGCTGACCGAGATCAGCACGTGACCACGATCGCCTTGCTGCGACTTCATGATCAGCTCGCCCGGTACCCTCATGCCCTTCATCGCCTCGACTCCATTGAGCATCAGGTTCATGAAGACCTGCTGCAATTGCACACGATCGGCGATCACTGTGGGCAGATCCGCCGCAAGGTCAGACCGGATCGACACGGAGTGCCGCTCCGCCTCGCTGCGAACGAGGACGATCGTCTCGCGAATGACGTCGTTGACCGCAACCTCCTCCCGTTGCAGTGCGCCCTTCTTGAACAGGGTGCGGATACGCTTGATGATGTCGGCGGCGCGTGTCGCCTCCTTGACGCTTTCTGATGCCGCTTCGCGTGCCTCTTCCAGATCGGGCGGATCGCGCAGAAGCCATCGCAAGCAGGTACTGGCGTTCGTGATCGCTGCCGCGAGCGGCTGGTTGACTTCGTGGGCGATCGAAGCCGTGATCTCGCCCGAGGTCGTCACCCGCGTGACGTGTGCCAGTGTGGCCTGGGTCTGGCGCAGCGCGTCCTCGGCCCGCTTGCCGGCGGTCATGTCCACCACCGCGCCCACCAACCCGAGCTGGCCGGCTGAATCCGTGACCGCATGAGCGACGGCGTGGACGTACTTGATGGAACCATCGGGCATCAGCAATCGATGTTCGACGTCCCAATCCGTCGCGCCGTGCGATACCCGATCGACAAGCTGTTGGATCAGCGCGACGTCTTCCGGATGCGTTCTTTGGAGGACCAGTGCCAGCGTCGGCTTCTCCGTTCGGCTGTATTCGAAGATTCGAAACGTTTCGTCCGACCAGACGAGCTCATTGTTGGAGAGATTCCAGCCGAAACTGCCGGTGTGACTGAGCCTTTGCGCTTCCGCCAGATAGGCTTCCCTGCTGGAGAGCGTCGCGTACAGATCTCGCAGCGTTTCAGCCGTATCGTTGAAGACTCGGCCAAGGTGCGCGAGCTCGTCGTCTCCGGTGACAGGAACTCGATGATCGAACTCACTCCGACCAAGCGCCTTCGACGCGTCCATCAGTCGCCGGAGCGGCTGCGTGATGCTGCGCGTGATGGCCGGGCCGAGAACGCCGGCGACCAGGAGTGTCCACGCGGCCGTCGTCGGCACGATGAGAAGAATTCGCCGCTGCGCGCGTTCAATGTTCGAGACCGCTTGGGCCCGCTCTTCGCCGACCTCGCGGTCGATGTTGGCGACCAGCGCCGAGCTCATGGATTCCAGCGGCCGGACCTGGTTGGCGAGCCGCAAACGCACTGCCTCCCAATCGTTCGATTTCGCCAGGACCGTGATGGCTTCCAACTGGACGGGTAGAGCGTCCTGAATTGCAGCGAGGGCAGGTACCAGTCTCGGATCCGATTGTGCTTCGGGCGGCAACCGACTGAGGACATCTGTGGTGTGCCGACTGTCCTCGAGAAGGGCGTTGCGAAGCACGTCCGCCTTGGTCGTCAACAGGCCGGTGTCCTCGGAATCGGCCAGCTCCTTCAGCTTCTCGTGAAACGATGTGAGATTGACGTGAGCCTGCAACACGGCAATCAACTTCTGGTCGACACCACCCAGACGCGCGGTTTGCGCCCGCGCCCGTTGGAATTGCCAGAGCATCACCACGTTTCCCACCGACATCGCCAGGATGATGAAACCAAAGCAGAGCGATAGCCGGGGACCGATGTTGATTCGACGGAGGTGAAGAGTTTGCTCGCGGGCGTGCTTCGTCCATCCGGTGAGTTTCACGACCACACCGTGACTCCTATGGTCTGGAAGGCGGTCCCGTCCTGAAACCGGTGAGCTGGACGAGCTCTTTCTCCAGCGCCGGCGCCGCTGCCGACGAAGTCGTTTCGCCAGTGAGCACGGAATGCAGCGCTCGGATGTACGCTCTGGTCACATCCTCGTACTTCTGGCCGGCGGTGATGGCTGGACGCGCGACCACTCCGCCGCCGTGTTCCCTCAACGCGGCACGCTGAGGATACAGCTTCAAGATTGTCGGCAGTTCGTACAGCACGAGCTCTTTGGGTGGCTCGGACCGCTCGTGGGCTCGCATGAGCTGAACGTCTTTTCGCCGAAGAAAGCGGATCAGCTCGAGCGCTTCACGCGGATGTGCCGACGCACGGGAAACCGACAACCCGTTTCCGCCCAACGTGCCGGCTCGCCCCACTTCGCCGCCCGGCAGCCTCGTGACACCATACCTGGTGGCGCCGGCGGGAAGTGGGTGCAGCGCGATCAAGCTGTAATCCGACACCCAGGCACGCACGAACGCGGCTTTTCCGGACGCCCAGATGTTCTCTCCGTCCCACTTCGAGTATGCCGTGACGCCCGGAGGTGAAATCGATCCGACCCAGCGCGCGGCGCGCTGCCATACTCGAATCGTGTGCGGGTTGTTCACGCTGATCGTCGCGTCGTCTTCGACGATTCGTCCGCCGCCTTCGCCGATCTGCCATTCCAATCCGTTGCAGGTCAAACTTTCGCCTGACCCTTGCCAGACATAGCCCCAAAAGCCTTTCTCACCTTTCGACCGTTGGCCCGCCTGAATCCGGTTGGCCATCGTCTCGAGCTCGTCCCATGTCTGGGGCGGCTCACGATACCCGTACTGTTCCAGGAGATCGGTGCGATACAGCAGCATACCGACATAGGCGTGATGCGGAACCGCCACGATCCTGTCACCCACCGTGTAACTCGCAACTGCCACCGGATGCTGTGAGGAAAGTTCGTCGGCAAAGTCCGACTTCAGATCCATCAGATACTGGTCCAGTATCCCGGACCAGATCACGTCAATGCTGTACACGTCAGGAGCGGCGGTGCCCTTTTTGAGAGACTCCCGCCACAACGCGAGCTGATTGAGGGAGCCCTCAGGCGCCGGAAGGCGCTTGACTTGGATGCCGGTTTCCCGCGTGAAGTTCTGTAAGTCTTTCGCCAGTCCAGGCAGTCGATCGGGGGCCTCCCACTCGACATCCAGAAAAGTGAGGGTGACCGGCTCACGAGAAGCCTGCCTCGAGCAACCGGAACCTGACGCGATCAGCACGATCCCGAAGATGGCGACAGTCCGCGAATCGCAACGCGTCGCTCCTCGACACAGCCGCTTCAACGTCGTCACGTCTCCTGCTTTTCGCAACGACAGTACCACCCGCCGGCATCCGCGGCAACGGCCGCTCGCCTGGTTGCTTCTGCGATCCGTGCACCGCCGGCCGTCAAAAGTCGCCGCCGCTCTCGCGTCGATTGCCCGTGAATCGCAGCAGGAACAGAAACAGGTTTGTAAAATCGAGGTAAAGTGCCAGTGCCGCCGGCGAATCCGCCTGTCGTCACCCGGGCTTGAAATGTTCCGCGTGGTTTACGGTCGCAGCGCTGCGGCCACCGGCTGCGCGAGCGCCGGCGCGGCTGGCTCCGCGTCCGGCGGGCGCGCAATACCAGCCGCCGCGTAGATCTCGGGCTCGTCGAGGCTCTCGTGGACGAGGAGCTGAGCGACGATCGCATCGAGCCTGTCACGGTTCTCTCTGAGCAGCCGCCGCGCGTCGGCGTAACACTCGTCGGTGATGCGCCGCACCTCTTCGTCCACCGCGTCGAGGAGCCCGTTCGAGATTCCGGCCATGCGAGGATCGCCCTCCGCCGGCAGCACCGAGAGTGTGCCGATGCGCTCGGACATGCCCCATCGGCCGACCATCGACCGGGCGATGCGCGTGACCGTCTCCAAGTCGCTCTCCGCGCCGGTCGTGACGATGTTGAAGACCTCCTGCTCGGCGGCCATGCCTCCGAGTGCACCAATGATCCGGCCGCGAAGGTAGCTGGCGTCGTAGCCGTAGCGATCCGACTCCGGCGTGGACAACGTGACGCCCAACGCACGCCCGCGCGGAATGATCGAGACCTTGCGCACCGGATCGGCGCCGGGCTGCAGCATGCCGAGCAGTGCGTGACCGGCTTCGTGGTACGCCGTCCGGCGCCGCTGCGCTTCGGGAATCACCACGTGCCGAGCCGTGCCGAGTTGGACCTTTTCGAGCGCATCCGTCAGATCGCGCTGATGAACGGCGTCCCGTCCGCGACGCGCGGCCAGGAGGGCGGCCTCGTTGACGAGGTTCGCCAGGTCGGCGCCAGTCATGCCGGGAGTCGATGCAGCCAGCCGATCGAGATCGACATCCGTTGCAAGAGGAACCTTCCGCGTGTGGACTTTCAGGATCTCTACCCGGCCCTGTCGATCGGGTGCATGGACCACGATCTGGCGATCGAACCGTCCGGGTCGCAAGAGCGCCGGGTCGAGGACGTCCGGCCGGTTAGTGGCGGCCAGGACCACTACGCCCTCGTGGCCGGAAAACCCGTCCATCTCGGTGAGGATCTGATTCAGCGTTTGCTCGCGCTCGTCGTGACCGCCGAAGGATTGAGCAGCGCCGCGCGTCCGGCCGATCGTGTCGATTTCGTCGATGAAGATAATCGCGGGCGCGACCTTCCGCGCCTCCGCGAAGAGCTCGCGGACGCGGCTGGCGCCGACGCCGACGATCATCTCGATGAACTCCGA
>Ga0114129_10005014_pt1 | contig 18631 bp, 15 predicted proteins | sample RhiMetdeltSRZDD1_FD_80071 | JGI IMG/M metagenome (GOLD analysis project Ga0114129, IMG submission 80071) | Populus rhizosphere microbial communities from Tennessee, USA - Rhizosphere MetaG P. deltoides SRZDD1 (version 2) (version 2) | ecosystem: Host-associated > Plants > Roots > Rhizosphere >...
GTGCACGTCGCCGGGGCCGTCGCCCTGCTCGACCCCGACGAACACCAGCAACCCGCGGCCGACTTCCCCCACGGTGCGTTCGCCGACGACGACTTTCGCGGACGACACTCTTTGGACGACCGCCCTCATGCGAGGGTTGGTGTCGCAACGCCTGCGGCTCGGCGAGCGCGCAGCTCGCCGGGAGGATTGAGGCGCGTGTCGAGCAGATGGCGCGGCGCGACGTTCGACAGCGCCTTGAGCATCGATTGCTTGACGCCGGGATGCTCGCGTTCCAGCTCCATCAGCAGACGTTTGGTCCGCTGGCGTTGCAGGCTCAGATCGCCGCAGGCGGGACAGCAGCAGCCGATGATCGGCAGCTCGCACTCTTTCGTGTATGCGCGCGCTTCGTCCTCGCCGACGTAGACGAGCGGCCGGATGACCACGTGATCGCCGTCGTCGGAGACGAGCTTCGGAGGCATCGCTTTCAGCGCGCCGGCGAAGAACAGGTTCAGGAGCAGCGTCTCGATGAAGTCGTCCGCGTGATGACCCAGCGCGATCTTCGTCGCGCCGGTCTCTTTCGCGATCCGATAGAGGACGCCGCGCCGCAGCCGCGCGCACAACGAGCAGGGTGTCGCGCCCTCGTCGAGGATGTCGTCGATCGCTTCGCCGATGCCGGTGTGCTCGATGCGGTAGTCCCAGCCGCGCGCCTCGCAGGTCTGCGCGATGAGTCCGTGCTTGTATTCCTTGTAGCCGGAGTCGACGTTGACCGCCACGAGCGAGAATTTCACCGGCGCACGCTGACGCAGCACGTCGAGGACCTGCAGCAGCGCCCAGCTGTCCTTGCCACCCGACAGCCCGACCATGATGCGGTCGCCGTCATCGATCATCTGGTAGTCGACGATGGCCTTGGTCGTTTTCTTGGCGACACGCGCCTCGAGATCGCTGCGATACCCCATGGCGTAATTGTAAGTCCTCAGCCGCGCTCCGGCGGTCGTCGGCGCGCGCATTCACCGGCATGGAGGAACGCCTCGAGCGCCATTCGAAAATGGATCGTAAGGAGACGCGACATTCGCTGCTAGACAATGATCAGTCGGTCAACCGTCTCGTCCCACCTCATGCCGGCCACACGAGCGGCCGCGTTCGCGCCCAGACGCTCCGCGAGGCGGACGTCGTCGCTCAGCCGCGCGAGCGCGATCGCGACCGACGCAGGCGTCGGTTCGCACACGACGCCGGTCTCATCGTCCTTCACGAGCTCGGTCGGCCCGCCGCTGTCGGCGCACGTGATGACCGCTTTGCGCGACGCGAAGGCTTCGACGGTGACGAACCCGTAGTCTTCGGCAATCGGCGTGAACGCGACGGCGCGGCAGCGTGCGAGGTGACCGAGCATCGTTGCGTCGTCGATCCGGCCGACGAACGTCACGCGATCGGCGATGCCGATCGTACGCGCCAGGCGTTCCAGCTCCTGCCGCTGCTCCCCTTCGCCGGCGATGACGGCGTTGACGTGTGCGGCCGCGGCCTCTGCCAGCGCACGGATGAGGAGATCGAGCCGCTTGTGCGCGGTCAACCGCGAAACGGCGAAGACGTAGTCGCCGTAGCCGTCGCACCGGTACGCTCGCGGCGGCGGCGGCGGGTACACGACTTCTGTCCGGATGCCGAAGTCATCGGCGAGGCGGCGCTGAATCGTCTGCGATTGCGCGACGACGCGCGTGACGTTGTGGGTCAGCAGCCAGCGATCCGCTGCGCGAATCGTGACTTTGCGGATCCGTTCCTTCGCGAGATTCGGCCACGAGATCGACGCGGTGAGCCGCGGCCACAAGTCGTAGTACTCGCGCATCGTGTGATTGAGCCAGCACACGTGCGCCGGATGACGGACGGCGTAGCTGGGGTAGCGAAGACTGATGACGTGATCGACACGCCGCCCATCGACCATCGAGACGTCGGTACGCCACGTCGCCAGATACGCCGACGCCTGACGTCCGAATCCATAGTCAGGCGTCACGACGAGGTGCGCATCGTGACCGCGGGCGCGGGCCGCGTCGACGAGCGATCGCGCGATGACGAGATGGCCGCCTTCGATGCCCGGCGGGCTGGACGTGACCACGGCCACGACAGACATTCAGAATTGCGGATTGCGGATTGCGGATTGCGGATTTATTTTCGATTGACTCCAGCGACTGGCAATCGTCGATCGACAATCAATCCGCATTCCGCAATCCTCAATCTCTCATTTCCCCCGTGAGCCGACGACGCGAGCCGGGATGCCGACGGCGATCGAGCCGCCCGGCACGTTCTCGCGCACCACGGCCGACGCGCCGATCACCGCGCGTTCGCCGATGGCGACGCCGTCCAGGATTTTCGCACCCGCGCCAATCCATGCGCCGTCGCCGATCGCCACGCCGGCGGAAACGCGCGCCTGCGTGATGACCGCCTTGGCGGGATCCGAGAAGTCGTGGTCGCCGCCGATGACGTAGCTGTACGCGGCGATCAGCACATCGCGGCCGATCGTCACGCGGCTCGCGGAAAAGACTTCGCAGTTGAATCCGAGGTTCGCGCCATCGCCCACCTGGATGTCGCCGTTCTTGCACGAGAGGATCGTGTTGCGGCCGATGAACACGCCGTTGCCGATGCGGATGCCGAGGTTCGTGTCGCCCTTCGCATCGATCAGGCAATGATCGTCGATGACGACATCGTTGCCGATATGGATCTTGTGAGGATGGCGCAACACGACGTGCTGGCCGAACACGACGCCGCGTCCGCACGATCCGAGCAGCCACGGATACATCAGCTTCCGCAACCCGAGCCCTGCCGCGCCCGCGAGTCCCTGCGACAGCATCACGATCAGCTCGTACTTCGCGAGCGCGCCGAAGCCTGGACGGCCGACGACCAGATCCTGGTACTTGTCGCGGCTCGATCGCCCGGGCGCAAAGAGCTGCTCCTGCACCTTCGGGATCACCGCCGTCGCGGTCGCTTCCCGCGACACCGTGTGCGTCGTCGTCGGATCGTCGTCTGTGTCAGAGCCAGCCATGTTCGCGATACCAGGTCAGTGTGCGGGCAATGCCGTCGCGCAAGCCGATCTGCGGCGCGTACCCGAGCTCGCGCCGCGCGCGCGAGATGTCGAACGCACGGCTCTTGGTGAAAAAGTCGACGCGACGACGATGGAGCGGCGGCTCGACGCCGAACGGCGCGCACGCCGCTTCGCACAGCGCGCCGGCAATCCAGAACGGCCAGACCGGCAGATGCAGACGCGGCGCAGGCACGCCGGCCGTCTCGGCGACGAGTGCAACGAGCGCGTTCAGCGTGGTGACTTCTCCGCCGGCCAGGATGTACGTGCGATTAGCGGCCGCGGGATGCTCGCCGCACAACCGGAATCCCTCCACGAGATCGTCGATGTAGGTCAGATGGTAATAGATTTCACCGCTGCCGAGCGTGATCCAGCGTCGCCGCGCCACGCCGCGAAACAGCCGCAGGAGCCGCCGATCGCCGGGACCGTAGATGCCGGTTGGCCGCGCGATCGTCACCTCGACGCCCGTGCGCGCGCCAGTCTCGCGGGCGAGGCGCTCGCCTTCGAGCTTGGTGTCCTGATAAATGTCGCCCGGCTGGAGCGGCGCGTCCTCGCTCGCCGGCGGGCCCTGTACATCCCCATGGACGCCGACCGTGCTGCAGTGCACCACGCGGCGCACGCCGGCGCGAGCCGCCGCCTCGATCAGGTCGCCGACGGCCGTCACGTTCACGGCACGGTACGTTTCGGTCGGAAGGCCGGCCTGCCGGTACACGGCAGCGATGTGATAGACGACGTCCACACCCGCCGTCGCGTCGGCGAGCGCCCGAGTGTCGCGAAGATCGCCAGGCACGATGGTGATCCCCGAGGTGTCGGAGGTGTCGGAGGTGTCGGAGGTGTCGGACTCCTTTGGGCGTCTGACCAGGGCGCGGACGTCGTACCCGCGCGCGGCGAGGGCCCGCGCCAGATGACCGCCTGTAAACCCGGTCGCGCCGGTTACGAGGACAACCGTTCGGCGCACACGGTCACCGGCGAGCCAAACACGCGCAGCAGGCCGGCGCGATCGAGGACATCCTCAGAGAAGAGCGTGAAGCGGCGCGATCCGATCGCGCGATGCAGCTGCATCGGCAGCGCGAACTGACGATGCACGGAGCGGACGCCGAATCCGGAGCGCGCAAGCTCGCGCTTGATGCTCGCGTGCGTGAAGACGCGGTACGCTTCGGCGCGCACGCCAGCCGCGTGTATCGCGCGGCGCGTCAGCGAGTGCAGCATCGCCGCGCTCGTCGCGGACGGATAGTCGAAGATGACGAGTCGCTGCGCGACGCGACAGAGCTCGCCCATCACCCGACGCCAGTCCGGGGAGTGCATGAGGACCCGCAAGCAGACCGCCACGTCGAACGTTCGGTCTGGGAACTTCAGCGCGTGGGCATCGCCGCGCTGAAAATTGACCTTGACGCCTGTTTCGATCGCCCGTTGCCGCGCCACCTCGAGCATCTCCTCGGAGGCGTCGACCGCCGTCACGCGTGCGCCGCCGAGCGCGAGCATCAGCGCGGCGCGTCCGGTCCCGGTGCCGACGTCGATGATCGTTCGGTCCTTGATGCGGCCAATCATGTTCGCGAGCACGCGCGCCTGTGTGCTGGCGACCAGCTCGCCGATGGGTCCGCCGAACCGGCGCTCGTCGAACCCTCGCGCCATCCCCTTGTCGGCGTACATCGTGTAGCTGTAGTGCCGAGGACTGGGTCTCTTGCTCACACTAGTCGCGGGCCTCGCGCGGATCCAGGACAGGCCGTCGGTGATCGCCTGCATCCGACACCATCAACGCGTCGCACGCTTCGCGCGTCCGTTCGAGATACGCCTCGTAGCTGTACTTCGTCTCGGCGAGCTCGCGCGCGCGGCGCGCGACTGTCGCGGCGCGAGTCGAATCGGTCAGCGCCGCGATGATGCCGTCGGCGAATTCCTGCGGTGTCGCGCCCGTGAGAATCGCGGTGTCGTCGCTCAAGACCTGCGTGTGCGTCAACAACCGCGTCGCGACGATCGGTTTGCCCGAGCGCAGATACTGGTAGATCTTCAGCGGCGTGTTCGTGCCGCGCGAGCGCGGCGAGACGAGGACGTCCGACGCGAGCAGGTGCGCAGGAATCTCCGGCGCCGGACGCTCGCCGGCAAAGATCGTCACCGCATCGGCGCCCGCGTCGCGCACCTGCGCCCGCGCGCGATCGATCTGATCGGGCTTGCCGCCGACGAGCACCAGCGCGACGTTCTCGCGACCTCCGGTCCGCTGCACGATCGCCATCGCATCGAACAGCAGATCGAGACCTTGATACGCCTCGAACGTGCCCGTATACATGACGACCGCCGTCGACGGCGTGATGCCCAGGCGATGTCGAACGTCGGCCGCCTGTGCGGGCGTCGCCGCCTCCTCGGCCGACCCTGGGGCGTTCTCGATGAGCACGGCCGGCACGTGCGGATCGATCTCGCGCACCGTGGCTTCGAGCGATGGACAGATGACGATCACCACGCGCGAGCGGCGAATCATGAACCGCTCGATGGCGAGAAACGCGCGGCGCATCAGCGGCGAGCGGCTGAACGCGAAATTGTTCAACTGCTGAGGCAGGCTCGAGTGCATATCGTAGAGATGCGGCACGCCGAGCAGCGCGGCGAGCGCCACGCCGATCACTCCGCCTTCCTCGTGCGAGTGGACCGCGTCATACTTCGCGGAGAGCGCACGCCGAATCACCGTGAGGGTGAGGAGCGCGTCGAGTGGAAGCTTCGCGAATGACGGACCGATGTTCACGCCGCGGAGAAACGGCGGGCGCAGGCTGCGGAAGATGCGCAGTCCCGGCATCACCACATCCTGTCCGAACGGATACGTGACGAGGTCGACGTGATGGCCGAGCGCGGTCAGCGCGCGGATGCGGTGAAACTCGCTGAACGGGGTGCCGCGCGGCTCGAAGAACGGCTCGGGCGCGATCATCAGGATGCGCACGGTCGAGTGATTTTCGCATGAAAACGTAGTACAGTGACGCCTCTTCCTGTGCCATCGTCGCCCGCCGACTCTTCTTCCGCGTCATCCGTGCGTGGTCACGTGCTCTTGGCGATGAAAATCGCCGTGAGCGTGGTGTTGCTCACCGTCCTCTTCGCGCGCATCGACGTGGGACGGTTGTGGGCGAGCGCGCGGCAGGCTTCGTTCTGGTGGCTGGCGGTCGCGTTCGCGGTACAGTTCCTCAACTGCCTGGCGGCGACGTGGCGGTGGCACGTGCTGCTCGAGGCGCAAGACGTGGTCGTCGCAGGCGCCCGGTTGTTCGGATCGTTTCTCGTCGCGCAGTTCTTCAACAACTTTTTGCCGAGCAACGTGGGCGGCGACGTGATTCGCATCAGCGACACGGCGCGGCCGGCCGGCTCGAAGACGCTCGCGACCACGATCGTCCTCGTCGATCGCGGACTCGGCCTGCTCGGTCTCGTGCTCGTCGCGGCGCTCGGCGCGACGGCCGCCGGCACGATCCATCCCGCGGCGCTGCCGATTTGGCCCGTCTGGCTGTGGGCAGGCTTTCTGCTCGCCGCGGCCGCCTCCGCGCCTGCGCTGCTCGCGCCGGACGGTGTCGGCCGGCTGCTGCAGCCGCTGACCGTCTTTCATCCCGAATGGGTCGGCGAACGCATCAACACGGTGACGTCGGTGCTCGCGCGCTTCCGCGAGCGGCCGGGCGCGCTCGCCGAATGTTTTGCCGGCGCGCTGTTCGTCCAGGGATTGACCGTCGTCTTCTACTTCATCGTGTCTTCCGCGCTTCACCTGAACGTGTCGATGTGGGATCTCGCCGTCATCGTGCCGCTCTCCTTCGTCGTACAGCTGTTGCCGGTGTCGGTCAACGGCTTCGGCGTGCGCGAAGCGACGTTCACGTTCTACTTCGCACGGATCGGCCGGCCGATCGAGTCGGCGCTGCTCCTCTCCCTCGTCGCGCAAGCGCTCGTGATGCTGATCTCGCTCTTCGGCGCCGCGGTGTACGTCGCTCGCGGCCGGCGCTAGGGCGCTACGGCGGGAACGCGACGATCTCGTACAACCGCGTGGTCTCATCGCTGTAGAGCGGCCGCAGGTAGGCGGTGAATTCGTCGAGGCGCGCGAGCACGTCGCGGCGATTCGCTGCGTTGAATCCGTACATGTGAAACACGGCGTACCGGACGCGATCGGGTTCGAGGATTTTGAACGCGGCGCGGCTCGGGAACGTCGCGAGCGGCAACGAATTCGCCACGAAGTCCGGCGGAATGTAGTCGCTGTAGCCGTTGACCAGCGGCATCCAGTGGCTCGTCGACGTCAGCATGTACTTCGTGTGCTGGTACAACCCCACCTCTGGGTAGTAGAAGGGCAACTCGATCGTCGCGGCGCGCGGCAGCGTCGCGAGCGTGCGATACACCGGCTCGACCGGGGGCGCTTCCACGAGGTAGAGCGTGACGAAGAGCTCCGCGACGGCACACACGCCGATCATCAGCGCCATCGCAGTCGCTCTCCGCCATCGCGCCAGAAGTACCGACAACGCGACGCCGCAGAGAACCGACAGTCCAAAGACCACGAGCAGCGCAAAGCGGCCCGGTGCGCGGAGCAACGTGAACACCGGCACCGTTCGATAGAAGACGGTGTAGAGTCCCGCGTCGGGGCCGAACGATGTCCAGCAGGCCAAGACGATCAGCCCGCCGTAAATGGCGATGAGCTCGCCGCCGCGGACGCGCCATCCGAGCCGCGCTCCCGCGATGCCAAGCGTCGTCGTGACGATGCCCGGGAACGCGACTTCGCCGCGCCAGGCCGGCAGAAACCGCAGCCACCATTCGTGCGCGTGCGACGAGCTCGCGAGATACGCCACCCAGTTCGCCGAGTATCGGCGCGCATCGTCGAGCGACCGCGCGAACCCGAAATCGTGTTGCAGCGCGGCATACGGCAGGAACAGCGGCGTGACGATCGCAAGCGGGACGATGGCCGCCGCGGCGATCCCCAGCCAGTACTCCGGAGAGGCCCACCGTCTTCCCCAAGCCGCGGCGACGACCGCGGAGAACGCGACCATCAGCGCCACGAACACGCCGTAGTAGCCGCAGCAGATCGCCTGCGCGCTCATGACCATTCCGAGCGCCGCGCCGCGGCCCAGGGTCGGCCGGTCCGCCAGGCGATGAAACGCCAGCATCGCGAACGGCAGACCGGCGGTCATCATCAACTGGATGTGTGCGGTGTGCGCGAAGACGTACGGACAGAACGCGAAGCCGATCGCAGCGATTGCGGAGGCCGAGCGGTTCGCAGTCAAGTACCGCACCAGGTAGTACATGCCGCTCGCGCCGAGCACGAACGCGAGCAGCATGGCGGCATTGTGCGCGGCGTACGGATTGCCGCGCGTCAACCAATACGCCGGGACGGCGAGCGCGCCGGCGCCCAGGTTGTTCTCGGAGTACGCGAGCGTGCCGCGATGGGGAAAAAAGATGTTCGCGTCGAAGATGTGCAGCGGATCGCGGACGAGGGTCCGTGCGACCCACGCGACGTTCCAGATCGAGAACCGGCCGTCTGCGGTATCGACACGGCCGACGCGACCCATCTTCACGGCGAGCGGATAGGTGAAGGCAATCGTCAGCAGCGCGGCGACTGTCACCACGGCGCCGAGCTCGCGCGCGGCTCGGCTCACGGCTATCGAGCCTGCTGAGCGGGCGTCGCGGTAAACGTCATCAACACGCCGAGATTGCGAAGGTCCGGCGACGACGAGTCCTGGAGGTGCGGGATGAACGCCTCTGTCGATCGCGCCGAGAGAAGATACGAATAGCTGTCCAACGCCCGAACGCCCGCCGCTCGAAGGTCGAAGGTGATCGTCTTCCCCGGCGCGAGCGCGATCCGCAATTCGCTGCCGCCCATCGAAACGACGAACGTCGTCGGGATCGGCGACCGCGCCGTGACCGTTAGATGATCGATGGCCCACTCCGATCGCACGATGATGTCGGCGCGGCCGTCGCCGGCGACCCAGACGCCTTTCGTGCCGGCCGCGTCGACGACCTCGGGAATGTAGGCGTGCGTGTCGAGGAAGTAGAGCAAGACGTCCGCGTACCAGATGTGCGTGCGCGGCGAGTCGAGCATGATCGGCAGATCGTTCGCCATCGTCAACTCGACCGGCAGCCGGCGGGCGAACCCGCGGTCCGCGATCGTGTACGGGAACTTCGCGCTGTAAAACGGATCGACGAGGATCTTCGCGGTGAACAACGCGCCGCCAATCCACGCGACCACCGCGGGTGTGAACGACGGCAGCGGCGGCAGCAGAAAGAACAGCGCCGGATACGCGCTGAGCAGGTACCGGTTACCCGGCGGCCCGCCGCCACCGCTCCAGGTGTATGGCAGCACGAGGAGGAGCGCCAGCGTCGAACCGGCGAACGCGAAAAAGGTCAGCACGCGCCAGGCGATGTTGCGCTCCGCTGACAAGAGCCACAACGCAACCGCCACGACGCCGGGAAAGAAGTACGGGACGAAGCCGAAGTGGCGGCCGACGAGGAAGTACTCGAGGTTTCGCGCGAAGCGCGCCGGCAGCTCCCCGCTCGTCAACATCTCCTGCGCCTTCGATCCTGACGTGATCACGGCGATGCCGCGGTTGTCCCACGTCGCGTCCGGCGCGTCGAAGGGGAAGGTCGTATAGAAGGTCCGCCGATCGCCGCCCTGGTAATTGAATTCGCCCGACACGAACGCGTTGACACCGAACCAGGCGGCTGTCACCGCGAGAGACACCACGGAGACGAGAATCGCGGAGCGCCATTGCCGCCGCCACAACGCGAGCGCGATCAGCGGGGCGATCAGGAGCAGATTCGGGATCGGCTTCGAGTACGCCGCGCAGCCGAGCAGACATGCGGCCGCGAGATCGGACCGTGCGCCGCCGAATCGCGGCGATGGCGCAACCTCTTTGTAGAGCCACAGAAAGTACGCGAGGAACACGAGCGCGAAATTGAAGATCTCCGGCGTCAGAAACACGGCGTACACCGGAAGCACGCACGCGCCGAGAAAGGCGGTGGTGAACGCCGTCGCCGCGAGCGCGGAGGAGCGCGCCGCGAGGAACGCGTACGCGGCGGCACTGACGATGCCCAGCAGCAGCACGTTGAAGAGGAGCATCCCGTTCAATCCGAATGCTCGAACGAACGGCGCCGCGAACAGCGGATAGATGAGCGCTTTCCCGAAGTAGAGCCGGTCGCTCCGGCGGTCGGGCTTCTTGAGGATCTCGATGAACGGAAATCGATCGCGGCCGCGCAGATCGATCGTCTTGCCGCGCTTCAGGAAGATTCCCTCGGGCCCCGCGCGATAGAGGCCGACGAATCGCTCGAGGTCGCGGCGCTCGAACCGCAAATCGTAATCGAAGGCGGCGCTCAGCGCGGCGGCGACGTACGTCGCCTCGTCGCCCTTCACGCCGTATCCTGTGCGCACGACGTCGACCGACACGGCCGCCGCCGCGCCGACGACGATCAGCACGAGCCACAGGAGCGCCGGCCCGATGTGACGATCGACGTTCGCAACGTGCATGGTCTGGGCGAGCCCAGACGTCATGCGGAGACTCCCGAGGTGAGAAACGAGAGGTCGGCGCGCAGCACGCCGCGGCGGCGCGTGGCGCGCGAGAGCTCGTGCAGCAGAACGTACAGGCGCTCCATCTTGTGAACGAACACGCCGATGTCGTACTGCTGGCCGGTCTGGCGCGCGGCGGCCGCCAGACGCGCCCGCTCCTGCGGGTGATCGACCATCCAGACGATTTTATCGGCGAGTGCCGTCGCGTTGCGGCGCGGCACAATCATCGCGTCGTGCCGATCGGTGAGGATGTCGAGCAACCCGTCGGCATCGGTGGAGACGATCGGCTTCCCGATCGCGAGCGTTTCGAACGCCGTCAGGGGCGTGCCTTCCCACAGCGACGGGAAGACGCTGATGTCGAAGGCGGACAGGGTTCGCGCGACGTCGCGGCGGAATCCCGCAAAGACGAAGCGATCCCCCAGACCAAGACGCGCCGCCTGCGTCTGAAGATCCGGAAGCAGCGGACCCTCGCCCACGAGAAAGAAGCGCGCGCGCGGACGTTCGGCCCGATAGGCAATGACGCGAGCGGCGGCGTCAATCAGAAAGGAGTTGCCTTTGGACTCGTGGAGCCGCGTGACGGTGCCGATGGCGAGCTCGTCGGGCGCGATCCCGAGCTCGCGCCGCGCCTCGGCAATCTCCGCGGCAGTCCGTTCTCGCGTGAATTCCTCCAACGGCACGCCCAGGTAGACGACCTTGACCTTCGATCGTGGAATCTGCCGGGCGCCGACAACGAAATCGGCGGTGCTCTTCGAGACGGCGATGGCGATATCCGTGTACGGCTCGAGACACCGGTCGGCAATCTTTTGAAACCAGGGAGTGTTGGTGAGGTTCGCGTGCTCGTGAAGAATCGTCGGGATGCGCCGCACCGCCCCGGCCATGCGGCCGAACGTCGTCGCGCCGTATCCGTGGAGATGAAGAATGTCGATCTGCTGTTCGTCGACGAGTCGGAGCAGCGCCGGCAGCGTCATCGGATCGAATTTCGACCTCTGCAGATAGCGAATCTCGATCCCGAGCGACTCGAGCGTTTCCTCCGAGAGGTCCTTTTTGCGGAGACTCAGCAGCGACACGCGGAAACGGCTGGGGTCGAACCGCGGAATCATCCACCCGAACAGGCGCTTCACGCCGTGCATCCGCGACCCTTCCCAGCCGAGATGATCGCAAACCTGAAGCACGTTGAGCACGCGAGGCGACATGAAATCGCGAGATTATACCTGTCCAGCTTGACGTGCCGAGCTTACCTGCCTATCCTATGTCCCTCCCAGCAACTCCGTGCGGCGAGACATCCCAGAGCTCGTCGCGGAATTGAATCCGTTTTCTAAAGCGCGGCTGCTTCTCGGCCGATATGCGTAGAGAAGCGCTGTGCCGATACGCGAAAGAACGATTGCCCTGGTTATAGGGAACCATGAAGAAGCTGTGTACTCTCAACCCGCTCGTCGCGCTGCTCCCGCTCGTCGCCTTCGCCGGCGCATGCGAGGTGGCGAAGAGCGCTGATCCTCTCAGTCCAACGGTCGCCGGCCCGATTCCCGGCGTGAACATCACCGCGCCGAAAGTGCTCGAACCGACGCCGGGCCAGCAGATCGCCGTCGATCGACAGCCGGTCACACTCCTCATCGAGAACGCGTCGAGCAACGGTCCGCGTCCGCTCTCGTACGTCTTCGAGGTCGCGACCGACGCGAATTATTCGAGCAAGGTCTTCGCGCGTGAGGCTATCCAGCCTGGCGAGGGCGGCCGCACCAGCCTGCGGCTCCCTGACGCGCTCGCGACCGGACGCACCTACTACTGGCGCGCGCGCGCGGAGGACGGCGCGAACACCGGACCGTACACCGGAACCGCGCACTTCAACGTATTCACGCCGATTGTCATCGACACGCCGCTGCCGAATTCACCGGCAATGAACTCCACCGTCACCACTGTGAAGCCGTCGCTCGTCGTCGGCAACGCGGCGCGCTCGGGTCCCGTCGGTCCCCTCGCGTATACCTTCGACGTCGCGACGGATTACCCGTTCACTGCCAAAGTCGGCACGTGGACGGTCGACGAACAGGCGGGCCAGACGAAGCTGGAGCTGCCCGTCGACCTGAAGTACAGCAGCGTCTACTACTGGCGCGTTCGCGCCGGCGATTCGACGACCACCGGTCCATGGTCGCAGGTGTTCGCATTCGCGACCGCGCAAGAGCCCATCACGCCGCCGTCGGGCGGCGGTGGCGGCCCGGTCGGCGACTGGCGCAGCTGCGGATCGACGCCGGGAGAGGCAGTCGTCCGCTGCGTCCACGCGGCGGTGAATCCGTCACACACGCCCGAAGGCGCGTTCGAAGTGACGAAGCGGGTTGCGTGGCTGCTGCGCTCGAGCGGCGCCGGCCTGTTGATCAAGAACGGCGGCGAGAACGTCGTGTCGTGGCAAGGCCGCAGCTTCTCCGCGTCGCGCATCTGCTATCCCGATGGGCACATCTACAAGGTGCTCTCGGACGTGCCGGCGACGAACGGGCCGGCGTGGCAGGACAACGATTACGTCGATCGGAGTCTTTACGTCCCGGCAATCGATCCGGGCCAGTAGAGCTTCAGAAACGAAGGCTGAGGCCGATACCAATCTGGAAGCCGGCGACCTTCACGTCGTTGACTTCCGGGAAATCGGCCGATCCGCTGACGTAGCGCATGAAGGCGCCGGCACCGTAGTGCGTGTTGAAGAGATAGTTCGCCGCGACGCCGACGTTGACGCCCTTGGCCGTAGCCGTTCGCGATTCGACCGCCACGTTGGCGTTCTGGGTGCCGGCCGGGACCGTGGCGGTGCCGATGTCCTGCTTGACGCGCGTGAACGAGGGTCCGGCGGAGAGCGTCACGTCGAAGTTGACGGTGACCGGCACGAACCAGACGGCCATGATGTGTGCGCCGAGCTCGCTGTGCTTGAGCCCATCCTGTCCGACCGTGACCGTGACCGGCCGGTTGAAGATGAGCGGATTGGGAATCGACGCAACGATGGTTCCCGTCCCGCTGCGGCTGAAGAAAGAGACGCCGGCGCCGATACCGAAAGTACGCGTGAGACGGTAGCCGCCGTTCACGTCGAAGACGGGTCCGCTGCCGATGCGCTGCGCCGACGCGATCCGAGCGGTTTCGCCGTAGAGCGGAAAGCTCGAGTTCGTCGAGATGTCGCGCGACTGCGTTTGTGCGGCGATGCTCACGTTGAGGAAGCCGGTTTCGGCGACGTTGGTCGTTTGTGCGCGCGCCGTGCTGGCAGTGAGCAGCACAGCAACGGTGATCAGCACAGCAGTATTCGTCGTCTTGTTCATCGATTGCCTCGTGTCGAGTCGAAGGTGAGAAGGAATGGATGGCGACGGCAACGAGTTCGGATGGTAGCACGATGCTCGACGCACAGTTTCAACGCAGATCACGATTCTCAGCGAATTTGAATTCTTGTATGATGCAACCCACTTTCCCGCAGCCGAACCCGCGTTCCTGGAGTCATCGAATGCACAGAAGTATTGTTCCCGTCATCGGTGTAGCCGCGATCGCTGCTGCGATCGTGGCGTGCAGCTCGAAGAGCGAGCCGCTGTCACCTACCTTACCACCCGCGACGTCCACGGCGCCGGCCGACGGATCGACGCTCAAGACGCCGGCGCCGACGCCGCAGTCGCCGATCAACGATCAGCGTCTGCAGACGTTCGATCGTCCGACCCTCTCGGTCAGCACCGTCAAGGCGTCGTTCGCGTCTGACGCGCCGCTCCAGTATCGCTTTCAGGTCATGAACCCGGGCGGCGGCGTCGTCGACTCCGCGCTCGTGTCCGGCACGACGTGGCAGGTCACGAAGGATCTCGACTTCAACACGCGGTACACGTGGCGCGTGCGTGCCGAGTATCAAAACGAGGTCGGTCCGTGGTCGGCGGCCGCGTCATTCCTCACGATCAACGGCGGGTTCATCCGCGGCCAGCAGGTGTTCGATCCGCTCGTCAACGGCAGCTCGGTCGGGAGCGTCGGCGGCGGCACGTTCATCGCCGGCAAAGGCTGGCGCGCCAACAGCAACAGCGACTTCATCGACTACGACATCCCGACGATGACGGCGGGACATCTGGAGTTCGACATCACCGGCGTCGAGTCCGACGAGCCGGGCCCGTACGACATCGGCATGAAGTTTTACTGCATGGGTGACAGCAGCATGTGGGACTTCATCGGCTTCCGCAACCAGCCGTTCAAGGCGTCCCTCGACAAGAAGTCGGGCCGGGTCTTCAAGGGCGAGTCGGGCGTCATCGAGCACATCTTCCGGGTCAACGGCGACGACAACCGCACGAAGACCGGCATGCACGACTTCCACGAGAACGACACGCATCACGTCAGCCTGACGTGGGGGCGCGGTCACGTCGTTTCGATGTTCGACAACGAACTGATTGCAGACGAGAGTTACGGCGGCGAGTACGCGCCAGCAAACCATCGCATCACGCTCGGCTGCCGGCCGAGAGGCGAGACGCTCAAGAACGCCATCTGGAGCAACGTCATCATCAGTCCGCAGTAATCGGCGCGATAAACAGAAAGAGGGCGCCGGGATTTCTCCCGGCGCCCTCTTTTGTTGTACGTGCGTCCAGTGTTCCTACCGCACGATCGTGACGTAGAACGCGCCGCTGTTGTCGCCGAACTCGTCGTCGTTGACGCCGAGGAACAGGCGGCCGTTGGCCGGCATGAGAATCGGCTGACTGTTGGAGCCGATCGACGAAGGCGCGCCGGTGCCGACGCGGAAGATCAGGCCGCCGACCGGCATCTGCGGAACCGGAAACCGCGTGCGCGGGGCATTGAACTGGTTGGTGCCATCCGCGCCGACGCCGCTATTTCCCTGCGCGACACCAATCGTGCCGGTCGTCTGGAACGCGATTCGGTCGCCGCGCTTGACGTTGATGCCGGTGTCGGTCCACGGCTGATTCGCGTTGACCGTGATGGCGCCGGGGGTCGCGCCGCTCGTGGCGACTGCGGTCTGCGACGTATTGCCGAGGACGTTGCGGTACGCACGGCGCGCGGCGCCGCTGTTCATGTAGATCCGCGCGATACTGTCGCTGGGAATGTCACGCCGGTCGGTCGGCGTCGTGTTGATGGTGATCGTCCGGCCGTCGGCGCTGATGTTGTACAGCTTGCCGTGAATGACGCTGCCGTCGCGCATCACGATCATGTGACGTTCGAGTTCCGACGCGTTGCGGCCGGGTCCGAGCTGGCTGAGCTCAGCCGCCGACGGATCGGCCGTATCGAACGCAATCACGGCGATCTCGCTCTGAGGAACCGAACGGCCGCTCAGCTTGAAGTCGTTGCCGCCGCTGTAGGTCAACGTCCCGCTGATTCGCTGGCCGTTGGTCAGCACAAAGGTGGCATTCGGTTGGGCGACGGCCAGGCCGGCGGTGCATGCGATCAACACACCTGCAAGTAGAATTCGACGGAGCATCTTCACCCCTCCATTGACGGATTGACCGGGCATACTGTGTCAACGACAGTCGCAGCAAGAGCCACACCATCGGCGCCGCACCACGGCGAGCCGCGTGGTTTGGCTCCGCGCGAACGGCTGAGTCTTGGATTCGTCCTCGGTGCGACTGCGTGGCTGCTGCTTGCGCTCCTGCTACCGCTGGTGCCGGTATGGCTGCGCTTCGGTCTCGCGTTGCTCACGTTCACCGTCGGCGCCGGCAGCCTCGGTGCGGGCTTCCTCGTCGTCGATCGGCCGCCGCTCGAGCAGGCGATCGTCTTGTGCGCGCTTGGCGTCGGTCTCGCACCGCTTGGCGCCGACGTCCTCGGCCGCATCGGCCTCGTCGCGTTGTGTCCCTACGTTGCGTGCGGCGGCGCGGGATTGTTCGTCGCGCGGCTCGCGAAGAAATCCGGTTCCGCCGCGAACCCTGTAAGCGATGACGCGAAGTGGGCCGCCATTCCGGTCGCGATCGCGCTGGCGACGGGCGCCCTGGTCTTCCAGCATCGGCTGTTGTCGAACGCCGATGGCATCGTCGTGTTCGGCGATTACGACACCGTCGATTTGAGCTACTACGCAGGCATCACGGCGGAGCTGACGCATCGCGTCCCGCCGATGGCGCCGTTCTATTCGGGCCATCCGCTGAACTACTCGTGGTATCCGCAGCTGCTCCTCGCGCTCGTGCACCGGTTCGCGGCCGTGCCGACGCTCGACATCTATTTCCGGTTGGCATGGCCGGCGCTGCTCGCGATTGCCGCGGCCGCGGCGTTCGTCTTCGTCCGGTCGATCGCCTCGACCGGAGTCGCGCTCGTCGCTTCGACGCTGCTGCTCGTCGGCGGCGACTTCTCGTACGTGTTCGTCCGGCTCCTCGATCCGCAGACATACCTGTTCGACTGGCTGCTGTGGCCGACGAACTTCCTCGCGCCGACCATGGAGGTGCTGCACTTCAGCACGTGGACGCCGTCGCTGCCGGTGCTGTTCGCCGGGCTGTACGCGGTCGCGCGTGCGGAGCGCGGACCGCGCGCGAACGCGTGGCTCGTGGTCGGCGCGCTGTCGTTCGCGCTGCTCGTGCAGTTCAAGCCGTTCGCGTTCGCCGTGTTGATGGCCGCCGTGGCGGCGTCCACAATCGCCGTGCGAGGGGGGCTTGCAAGTCGCCGGTCGTTCGCGATGCTGTTCGGGCTGACACTCCTCTTCGCCGTGCCGTTCCTCTACCAGGTCGCCTCGCTGTACTCCGAGAGCCGCAGTCACCTGAAGGTGGACTACTTCCTGCTCCAGCGCACGATGCTCGACAAGCTCGCGCTGAGCGCGAGGGTTCACGCGGCGGTGGCGCGCATCGCCGAGAGCGGCCCGTGGCACACCGCGCTCGTACTGCTGATCGCCACCGTCTTGTTCTTCGCCGGCGGTCTGGGCGTTCGATGGATCGGCGTGCCGCGTGTGGTTCGCACGGCCGATCCACGATCGACCGAGCGGCCGATCTGGCGACTGCTCGCGTGGACCGTGATTGCCGGCATCGCGATCCCGTTCGTCATCGTCACGCAGCCGTACCACGACACGCTGCAGTTCTACCAGACAGGTCTCTACATTCTGTGGATCTTCGCCGCGCGTGCGATCGTCGATTGGGGCGGTGGCCGGGCAGTGCGGACCGCTGCGATCGTCACGATGGCGATCGCCGCGGCGATTCCTTCATCCATCCACTACATCGCGGAGAAACATGGCGACGGTCCGAATCATCCACGCGTGCAGCTCACGCGATCCGAAGTCGCCGTCACGGACTACTTGCGCACGGCGGACCCGGAGCGAACCGTCGTCCTGCACGATCGGCCGCTGGAGCCGTCGTTGTTCGTGATCAATGGTGAGCGGCGTGCCGTGCTGGCTTGGGCGCCGTATGTGACCGGCAGCGAGGTACGGCGCGTCGAAGTCGATCGCTTTTTCGCGTCGGCCGCTCGCGAGCCCCAGATCGCGCTCGACATCCTGCAGCGATACAACGTGACGCACGTCGTCGTGCGGCCGGATCGCGATCGCGTGAACGCGTCGGTACTGGCGCGTCTGAAGCCGGTGCTCGCGTTCCCCGACGTCGTCCTGTACGAAGTGCCCGCGGGTGTACAATGAGGCCTTCCTGATGTCCAAGCAGGCGTTCACGCTGCGGTATCTCGCGCGCGCCGCGGCCGGGGTGCCGCGCGATCTGGCGCAGACGCTCCTCGTCTCCAAGCTGACGCCGGTTCGTCCGACCGTGCTCATCTACAACTGCACGTGGGTGTGCGATGCCCGCTGCGAGATGTGCAACAATTGGAAGCACGGCGACCGCAAGTCCGACATGACGCTGCCGCAGCTCGAGTCGGCGATGGATCATCCCTTCTGGAGCGCCGTCGAGAACCTCAACATCTCGGGGGGCGAACCGACCACGCGCAACGATCTGCCGGAGATGGTCGAGCTGTTTCATCGTCATCTCCCGCGGCTGCGCAAGATCGGCATCAACACGACCGGCCTGACGCCGCATCGGGCGATCCCGATGCTCACGCGCATCGTCGAGTTCTGCGCCAAGCACGATCTGCTGATCAGCATCCGCGTCTCGCTCGACGGCATCGGCGACATCCACAATCAGGTCAGGAACGTGAAGCGCGGCTTCGAGAAGGCCAGCCAGACGATCGAAGCGATGCAGGCCCTGGCGAAGACGCAC